>Ga0335074_10012006_pt1 | contig 12134 bp, 12 predicted proteins | sample Lox_Sample_23_FD_206715 | JGI IMG/M metagenome (GOLD analysis project Ga0335074, IMG submission 206715) | Soil microbial communities from Loxahatchee National Wildlife Refuge, Florida, United States - Lox_Sample_2.3 | ecosystem: Environmental > Terrestrial > Soil > Wetlands | place: USA...
TGATCGCCTTGCCGTCGCCGAGCAGGCAAACCTCGGCCGGCTTGTTCTGGTGCATCGCCTCGGGGCTGATGTCGAGCTGGATGACCTTGACATTCGGGTTGTAGCGCGGCGGCAGACCAAAATGCAGGATCCAGTTGAACCGCGCGCCCATCAGGAAGACGACGTCCGCCTGTTGCAGCGCCAAGGTGCGCGCGGCGCCGGCCGACAACGGATGGTCATCCGGCATGATGCCCTTGCCCTTCGGCGTGCGCACAAACGGGATTTGGGCGCGCTCCATGAACTTGCGCACTTCCTCGGTCGCACCGGACGTCGCCATGCCCTGGCCGATCAGCGCCAGCGGGCGCTCGGCCGATTGCAGCACGTCGAGCGCCTTCTCGATGTCCATCGGCATTGCCTGCGTGCGCGGCGGATCCGGACATTTCGCCGCCTGGACCACATTCGCCTCATCGCACGAGCCGGTGATCAAGTCGTCGGCGATGTCGAGATAGCTCGCGCCGGGGCGGCCGTAGATCGACTGGCGCACCGCCATCTCGACATAAAACGGGATGCGGTTGACGTGCTCGATCGCGTGCGCCCATTTCGACACCGGGGTCGCGCACAGCACCTGGCGCTCTTCCTGGAACGAGCCCATGCCGTTGCGATAGGTTTCCGACGCACCGCCGATCAGCACCATCGGCCAGCAGTTCTGCTGGGCGTTCGCAAGGCCGGCGAGACCGTGGATGACGCCGGGGCCGGTGACCGTGATACACGAGCCCGGACGGCCGGTCAGAAAGCCGACCGCGCCCGCGGCATAGGAGGCCGCCTGCTCGTTGCGCATGCCGATATAGGGCAGGCCCACCTTCTGCGCCGCCTCGGCGATCGGGCCGACGGGGAACCCGACGACGCCAAACATGTACTCAACGCCCTGTTCCTTAAGGCTCTTCGCCAGCAGGTCGGCGCCCTTGATCTCAGCCATAATCTCCTCCCCTGGGATGAAACGGTCCGCCCGCGGGGACGCGGACCGGGCCGGGTAACGAAAACGTCAGCCGCAGATTACGCATTTATTGCGCGGGCGGGGAAGACCCTCTGCCGCAGGCTGGCATTCGCTTTGTGCGGGGGTCGCCGCTAAAACGGGCAAAAGCCCGCAGCCACTTTCTTCTTTTGTCATGCCCGCGAGAGCGGGAACACACGGACCCTCACCCGGCCTGGCGCGGTCCGGAATGACGGCCCCGGAATGACGGCCCCGGAATGACGATTGAGTAGTGCGAGCGGTTCGGCGAAACTCGGCAAACGCATACAAGGGAGGCCGCCAATGCGCCGGGTCGGACCGCACAGCTTCACCGAAATCTATTATGCCGGCTGCAACCCGAGCTTTGTCGAGACCAGCGACGGCTATGTGATGATTGACACGCCGCAGCAGCCGATCGACGCGGTGCGCTGGCGCGAGATGCTCGAGGAAAAGGCGCCGATCCGCTACCTAGTCAATACCGAGCCGCATGGCGACCACATCTCGGGCAACGCCTATTTCCCCCACGTGCCGGTGGTCGGCCAGATCAAGCTGCAGGAATGCTTCGAGCGCTACCTGGCGCAATTCGGCACGATGGAGGAAAAGCGCGAGCGGCTGAAGCAGATGGACCCGGACAGTGTCTTCCTGCTCGGCCACCCTGACTACACCGACCCGCACGGGCCGACCGTCACCTTCACCGACGGCATGACGATCAATGTCGGCAACCACACCTTCCAGATCATCCACCATCCCGGTCACACCGCGCCGCAGACCTCGGTCTACGTGCCCGAGGAAGGCGTCGTCTTCACCGGCGACAACGTGTTCCACAAATGCCGCTCATGGCTGCAGGAATGCGACCCCTGGGAGTGGCTCGCCGCGCTCAGAAGCATCGCGGCGCTCGACGCCGAGGTGATCGTCCCCGGCCATGGCGAGCAGTGCGGTAAGGCCTATCTCAAGGATCAGGCGCAGATCGTTGAGAACTGGGTCGGCTATATCGAGCGCTTTGTCGATCGCGGCGTCAGCCCGGAGGAGATTTTGCGCGAGAAGGTCGCCGTCACCGACCAGGACCCGTACCCGATCGGCCAGCGCCTCTTCATTCATGACGAGCGGCTGACCGGCATGATCGTCAACAACCTCCACCATCGGATCAGGGAGAAGAAAGAAGGGGTCGGGGCCTGACCCCCTAAACCCACTCCGGCTTTTTCGGCGCGATGTAGGTGTGCAGCATCTGTAGCGTCTGCTTCTGCTTGGCGTCGAGGTGCGAGCGGCCGTTGAGGTCGTCGTAGACCGCCTCGACCCGCTCCTTGAGCACCAAGAGAGCCTCGACCACTGAATGGCCGGTGGCCTCGGTATCGATGTTGAGCGCGTGGGCGCTATAGGCGCCGTCGTCGGTCGGGTCGATCGCGACCGGGATCGGCTCGGTTAGCAGGTAGTTGGCCAACGAGTCGATGGTGAGCTCGATGCGATGCGGGTGCCCAGCTGGCTTGTTGCGACCGATGGGGCAATGGGCCGGTTCCGATGGCGTTGCCGACGGTGACGGCGGCGGCTCCGCGGGTGACGGTGATGTCGCCGGCGCCGGCGGTGGTACCGCCCACGGCGGCGCCGGTTGTGATGGTGATATCGCCGGCGTGGTCAGCGGCGGGCCGGATTGGCATGCGGGTTCGGCTCGGGTCAGCGTCAACTTGCCGTTCGACGGGCCGCCAAAGACTATGTTCAACACGCGCGCCGACGGTGCCAACAGACTTGACGTCCGTTCATCTGTGCGAGTCAAAGAGATCGCGGTGGAGATTGGCGCGACAAAGCTGTGCCGGACGCCCGGCCGTGTCGGCTGCGTGTCGTGCGCGCTCACCCCAGGTCAGGCGGCGTCTTGGCGCCCCTCACGTCGGTGATCAGCGTCGATTTCATATTGTAGACGGGCTCTTCGTGGGCCGCTTCCGCGCCTTGTAGCCGCGTGATCGCGATCACGACGGGCTTGACGCGCAGCACGGTACCGTCGGAGAGCCGGTACTCGCTCCACGCCTCCCTGGCTTCGAGAACGTCGACTTCGCTCTCTCGCGGCGGCGCGACAACGGACAGATCGTTCACCCTCGGTCCCCTGCGGCGGACCCCTCCGCCGAAGAGAAATAGTGGCGCCGGCAACCTTTATGAAAGCTTAAAGCGCCGTCATGGAGCCCGCTGCCGGACGGACGGCTTTAAAATACGCAACCGTGCCATTCCGTTTTGAGGGGCTTTCAGCATCAACGGTATCGCCGCTCGCTCCGTATGGAATTGATACGCAGGTGGGGCGTTTATCCACCGACACAGGGGGGCGATGACCCTCGGTCGTTCGCACCCGTCGTTGAAGAAAGGACAGCACGATGACGCTTAGCAACATGATTGGCCGGACGGGTCGGACCCTGGCATTTTCGGCCGCGATCCTCGCCACGGTGGGCCTGGTCGCGACCCCGAAACCGGCGCACGCGCTTGGCACCGGCGCCGCGGTTGGCATCGGCCTCGGCGCGCTGGCGGTCGGCACCGCGATCGGCGCCGCTTCGAACCCGTATTATTATGGCTATCCGGGCTACTATTACCCGCCAGCGCCCGCCTACGGCCCGGCCTATTACGGCTACGCCCCGGGCCCCGCGCATAACTGCTGGAACCCGTATTACGGCCGCTACTACCCCTGCTGACGCAGCGGGTTGCTGCAAAAAGGGCGAGCGGTTTCCCGCTCGCCCTTTTTATTTGCTTGATTGGCAAACTTTATGACGTTTATTAACGTATGGATAACGCGAAAGGTGGGGCGGTTCTGCACCAGCTGGGGAGACGACCCATGAAAATCGCAAAAAGGATGGCAGCGGTAAGTGTCGGGCTCGCGATGAGCCTGCCCTGGGCGACGGCGGTACTCGCGCAAAGCAGCAATCCGACCGAAAGCCAGATGATCCACGCGTTGACCCCGATCCCGCCCGCGCTCTCACATGGCGAGCAGGGGTTGCCCGTCCCGGGTACGGCCCCGCCCAGGCCGACGACGAATGCGCTCACGCGGGTTTCGACCGGAACGCCGCAGGCGCCCGGCTCCGGGCCTCCGGCCGACAAGGACGCGGCAAACTCGGCCGCCGGCTTCCCGGCGGGGTGTCCGGGACAGACCGTCCAGGAGACGCGGCCGACCCTGTCCCTGCCAGGACTCACCTTCAAGTTTGGCTCGGCGGAGTTGCAGCCGGAGGCCATGCCTCTCCTCCGGACGCTGGTAAAGACGCTCCAGGATCTGCCGAATGCGACCTTCTCCATCGAAGGTCATACCGACGCGACCGGGAGCTTTGCCTACAACCAGGAATTGTCGGTCCGCCGCGCCGAAGCGATAAAGGCGCATCTGGAGCAGGCCGGCGTGAAGCCCGAGCGCTTGAAGACAACGGGTGTCGGCTATTGCGGGCTGGCGAACCCGGCCGATCCGTCGGGCGGCGAGAACCGCCGGGTTGTGGTGATCAATACCGCGAGCTAGCGGGGACAAGGCGAGCGGGCAGGCCGCCCGCCTTCTCCCTCCTAGAGATATTTGGTCGGCTGCCTGAGCGTGCGCCACATATGCGCGCTCGGGCTGTCGTCAAAGCCGAGACCTTCTTCCGGCTGGCGGAAGTTGCGGCCGACAATGTCCTCGAATTCGCCGAGCTCGACATGCACATCGGGATCGAAGGAATAGAGGTCGTGAACGCAGATCATCCGCGCCGTGCCGTACCATTTATGGGCGCGCGCCGCCTGGTAGGCCCGCTCGACATGCGGCTCGGGGACATAATCCTCGCCGAAATAGGCTTTGTAGTTGTCGGGATAGGCATAGCCGAACGCCTCGTCGGGGTAGAAGCGCAGCGCCTGGTGCGCGCGGATCGCCCAGGTGACCTCCTCGGTGACGTAGGGCTCGACCATCTGTGCGCCCCAATAGCCGTGGTCGGAGCGGATAAAGCCGAGCACGGCGATGTCGTGCAGCAGGCACGCGAGCACCACGTGCTCCGGCATGCCGGCGACCTTGGCGTGCCGTGCGCTCTGCAAGAGGTGCATCGGCGGCGCGAAGCGCAGCCGGAAAAAATCCATCAGCGTCGGCTTCGCCGGCATTTTCGGCAGGCGCGGGTCGTCGCTCATCAGCATCTTCGCGCCCGGATGCTGGCGCTGTAGCGCCGCCCCGTTGGGCATGGTGAAATCGCCCTCGGCCAACAGGTACAGCCGCGCCTTGACCCCGATCGCGTCCTGCAGATCGTCCATCAGTCTGTCTTCGAGGGCGTCCGCCTTTTGCGACGCTGTCATCAAATCGTTCATCAATTTTCCTTTCGGTCGTCATTGCGAGCGAAGCGAAGCAGTCTCCCAGCCGTTCCAGCCCTTTGCGGCGGGAGATTGCCGCGTCGCCGCGCTCCTCGCAATGACGCGGGTTAGAGGTATTTCGCCGGGCGGATCATCGCCCGCCACATATGCGCGACCGCGCTGTTGTCGAAGCCGAGGCCTTCTTCCGGCTGCTTGAAGTTGCGGCCGATGACGTCCTCGAACTCCTCCAACTCCACATGCACATCGGGATCGAACGAGTAGATGTCGTGCACCGTGATCTGCCGTCCCGACATGTACCATTTGTGGTTCCGCATCCGCTTGTAGTCTTCCTGAATGTACGGGTCCGGCCGGTAATCCTCGCCGAACCCGGTGATGTAGGACTGCGGGTATTCGTAGCCGACCGACTCGTCGGGGTAGAAGCGCAGCACCTGGTGCGCGCGGATCGCCCAGGTCACCTCGGGATCGACATAGGGCTCGACCAGCTGCGCGCCCCAATAGCCGTGATCGCCGCGGATAAAGCCGGCGGTCGAGATGTCGTGCAGCAGACAGGCAAGGACCATCTTTTCGGGCAGCCCGCCTTTGACCGCATGCCGCGCGCTCTGCAACAGGTGCATCGACGGGCCGAAGCGGTAATGGAAAAAATCCATCAGCGTCGGCTTTTCGGGCATCGCCGGCAGGCGCGGGTCGTCGCCCATCAGCACGCGCGCGTTGGGGTTCTTCTTGCGCGCCTCGGCCGGGTTGGCGGGCGGCCCCATATCGCCCTCGGCGAGCTGATAGATGCGCGACTTGATGACGATGTAGTCGAGTTCGCGCGCCATCTGCTCTTCAAGCGCGTCGGCTTTTTGCGACAGGGTCATCAGATCGTTCATGGCGTCCTCTCCTCGGCCCTTCACCCTTTGGTGAGAGCCTAGCAGATTGCGCAGGCGCGAGGCATGCTCTGTTGCGATAGCCCGGTCAGGGGAGCGAGATGGCGAAATCGGATTGGCATCTGGCGCAATTGAATGTCGGGCGCATCGTCGCCCCGACCGACCGCTGATTTCATGAACGCGCTCGACCGGATTAACGCGCTGGCCGAGGCCACGCCCGGTTTTGTCTGGCGGCTGCAAGGGCGACAGCGGCAACGCGACCGAAATCCTCACCACGCCGGACCCATATTTCCCCATCAACATGTCGGTATGGCGCTTCTCGCCGCCTTACGAGCCGGTGGTGCCGCCCTCCGACATGAAGCCCGAGCCTTATTGCGTCGGCTGGGCCTGAGACCAGCCGCCGATTACGGCCGGTTTGTCGTCTGCGTTCGAGCATAGCTGTCGCGCAAGCCGATCGTGCGGTTGAACACCGGCTTATGGGGTGCGCTGTCGGGATCGCGGCAGAAATAGCCGAGCCGCTCGAACTGCACCGCAGCGATGTCATTATCGGCGACAAGCCCCGGCTCAAGCCGGCAGCCCTCTACCACCTCGAGTGAATCCGGGTTGAGGTCGGCGATTAGGTCGCCGTCGGCGCCAGGATCGGGACGGCTGAAGAGCGGGTTGTAGAGCCGCACCTCGGCCGGTACCGAGCGCGCCGCCGAGACCCAGTGGATCGTGCCGCGCACCTTGCGTCCGTCCGGGGCGTCGCCGCCCTTCGTCGCCGGATCATAGGTGCAGCGCAGCTCTGTCACCTCGCCCGCGCCGTTCTTCACCACGCCGGTGCAGGTGACAAAATAGGCGTAGCGCAGCCGCACCTCGCGCCCCGGGCCGAGACGGAAGAAATTCTTCGGCGGGTCCTCCATGAAGTCGTCGCGCTCGATGTAGAGCTCTCGCCCAAACGGGATTTTCCGCGCACCGGCGCCGGGGTCATCGGGATGGTTGACCGCGTCCAATTCCTCGCTCCGACCCTCCGGGTAGTTCTCGATCACCAGCTTCAGCGGCCGCAGCACCGCCATGCGGCGGCGGGCGGAGCGGTTGAGCTCGTCCCGCACCGCGTGCTCGAACATGCCGACATCGACGGTGCTGTTGGCGCGCGCGACGCCGACGGCCTTGGCGAAATTGCGGATCGCCGCCGCCGGCACGCCGCGCCGCCTGAGGCCGGAAAGCGTCGGCATGCGAGGGTCGTCCCAGCCCGCGACGCGGCCATCGTCGACCAGACGCTTGAGAAAACGCTTCGACATGACCGTGTAGGTCAGATTGAGCCGCGCGAACTCATACTGGTGTGGCCGCGACGGCACCGGCAGATGCTCGATGAGCCAGTCGTAAAGCGGACGGTGATCCTCGAATTCGAGCGTGCAGATCGAATGGGTGACGCCCTCGATCGCGTCCGACTGGCCGTGCGCGAAATCGTAGGTCGGGTAGATGCACCATTTGTCGCCGGTACGCGGGTGCATCGCGTGCAGGATGCGGTAGAGCGCCGGGTCGCGCAGGTTCATGTTGGGCGAGGCCATGTCGATCTTGGCCCGCAGCACCCGCGCGCCGTTGGGGAACTCGCCGGCCTTCATCCGGTGGAAGAGGTCGAGGTTCTCGGCGGCGGCGCGCTCGCGATTGGGGCTGTTCCGGCCCGGCTCGGTGAGGCTGCCGCGCGCGGCGCGCATCTCCTGCGGCGACTGGTCGTCGACATAGGCCAGCCCGTGCTGGATCAGATGCTCGGCCCAGTGGTAGAGCTGATCGAAATAATCCGATGCGTGATAGAGATGCACGCCCCAATCGAAGCCGAGCCATTTGAGGTCGGCCTCGATCGCGTCGATATATTCCTGTTCTTCCTTGGTCGGATTGGTGTCGTCGAAGCGCAGGTGGCAGCGCCCGCCAAACTCTTCGGCGACGCCGAAATTGAGCGCGATCGACTTGGCGTGGCCGATATGCAGATAGCCGTTCGGCTCGGGCGGAAAGCGCGTGACAGGCCACACGACCTTTCCGGAATCGATATCGGCCTGGACGATGTCGCGAATAAAATCGCGCCCGGCCTCTCTCGACTCCACCTCGACCGCACTCATCTAACCGCTCGCTCCAGTGTGATCCGACCGCTTATGCTATCCGGAACACAGATTCAACTGCCGCATGGCCGATCCTCCACGTCTTCCTCCGCCGCCCTTCTGGCGCACGCGTTATTTTGCGCTCACCGTGATGGCGAAAGCAGATCGATCGATGGATCGATCCGATCGATATACAATTCGTCCTCTCACAGCCTGTTCGCCGAGAACGTCAGACCGACGGACGGGTTCGTTATTGGGCTTACATTCCGCGGCTCGGCACATATATTCGCGTGGTGACGCTTGCGGACGGTTACACAGTCCATAACGTATTCAAGGACAGCGATTTCACCGGATGACCGCCGATCTCGATTACGATCCGACGACCGACAGCCTCTATATAAAATTGCGGCCGGGCGAGTCAGTCGACAACCGAATCGTCAGCGACGACGTGGTCATCGATCTCGACACGGACGGGGAGCCGGTCGGCTACGACATCCAACACGCTAGCCTTCACGCGGAGGCGATAGCCGAGGCTCTCGGCTATCTGCACCAGCGCCACGCCGCCTGACGGTCAGCCCTTCAGCTTGGCGATGATCTCGGCCCAGCGGTCGAGCAGCGGCAGTATCTTATCGGCCGGCTCGGCGGTGAGCTGCACGACGCCGCGCGCGACCTCCTGGTCCTCGTAGCGCCGCACGCGGTCGATATCGGGCTGGACGCCCCATACCGTCACCGGACAGGTTTTGAGGTCGCGCCCGGCCTCCGCCGCCAGCTTGCGGAATTCGGGCAGGAAATCGGTCACGTCCTCGTATTGCGGCCGGCGCGAATGCGGGATCCAGCCGTCGCCGTAGCGGATCGCACGCCGCGCCGCGTGCGGGAACATGCCGCCGACGATGATCGGCGGGTGCGGCTTCTGCACCGGCTTCGGCCAGGTCATCATCGGCGCGAAGTCGACCATTTCGCCGTGGTATTCGGGCTTCGACTTGGTCCAGATTTCGCGCATCGCCTCAAGGCGTTCGCGCATCAGCTTAAAGCGGGTTTTGAACTCGGTGCCGTGATCGGCCATCTCGTCGGCGTTCCACCCGCCGCCGACACCGAAGAGGAACCGCCCACCCGACACCTGGTCGATCGACGCGACCAGCTTCGCGGTCTGAATCGGGTCGCGCTGCGCCACGAGGCAAACGCCTGTGCCGATCTTGATTGTCTTCGTCACCGCCGCCGCGTAGGTCAGCGACACGAACGGGTCCATCACGTCGTAATATTGCTTCGGCAGCTCGCCGCCCGACGGGAAGGCCGATTGCCGCGACACCGGGATATGCGAATGCTCCGGCGCCCAGACCGACTCGAACCCCCGCGCCTCCAGCGCCTGGGCCAGCTCGCCCGCATTCATCGAATAGTCGGTGAAGAACATCGATGCGCCGAACAGCATAACTCTCACTCCCAAAAAGAGAGCGTTTTAGCGCGAAGGACGCAAAGGATACGCAAAAATCGCGAAGCTGCCGTCATCCGACGCGAAGCGCCACTATTTTCACAATGAGACAGTGGGCAGTGAGGGATCGAGCGGACGGCAATCTCATTGCCTCATCGCCTCACCGTGATTTTTCAGCGGCTTCGCCGCATTTCTCTTAGGCCGCCTGCTCCAAGGTCGGGCGGTCGTCGGCGACGGTGGTGCGATGCAATTCGCGCACCTCATTGGGGTCGTAGCGCCGGGCGCGGTGCATCATCGCGCGGTTGTCCCACATCACCAGGTCGCCCAGCCGCCACTGATGCGCATAGACGAATTTGCGCTGCGTCGCGTGCTCGGTGAGGTCGCGCAACAGGGCGCGCGCCTCGGGCATCGGCATGCCGCGGATCGCGCCGGCATGGGCCGACAGGAACAGCGAGCGCCGCTTTGAGCCGGGGTGCAGCCGCACCAGGCGCTGCGGCACCGCCGGGTTGCGCAGCCGCTCCTCGTCGGTGAAATCGAAACCGAGCACGCCGCGCGAATATTGCTGGCTGTGCTCGCAGACATAATCCTTGATCTCGGCCTTTACCTCCTGGTCGAGCGCGTCATACGCGGCGCGCATATCGGCGAACTCGGTGTTGCCGTCTTTCGACGGTAAGACCCGCGCGTGCAGCAGCGAGTATTTCGCCGGGGTCGGCTTGAACGAGCTGTCGGAATGCCAGAGCTGGTTGCCGAGGCTGAACAGCCGCCGCCGGTCTTCCCGCGACATGATCGCGTTGCCCTGGCCGAGGTTCGAGACGTCGGCGACTTCCGGCGCCAGCCGCCGGTCCTCATCGCGCCGCACATCGGAGTTGGCGATCTCCAGCGTGCCGAAATTGCGGCTAAAGGCGAGCTGCTGGGCGTCATCGATCTTCTGGTCGTGAAACACCAGCACGGCGAACTTGTCCATGCCCTCGACGACCGCCGCGACCTGTTCCGGCGTCATTTTCTCGCGCAGATCGATGCCGGAGACCTCGCCGGCGAAGAACGGGCGGTTGACCGGATCGACCGGACGGATTGCAAGAGCCATTGAGCGCGAACTCCCAAAAGCGGTGCTGCAGACGATAATCCGCCCGTGGCGGCAAGGGTAGTGCGTCCTTCGAGGCCCCGCTGTGCGGGACGCCTCAGGATGAGGGCGGGCCGGTGATGGCACCAAGAAAAGCGCCTCATCCGGAGGTGCGACCACCGGACTTGAATCCGGTGGGAGCCTCGAAGGACGCACAAACGGTAAACCCACCCCATGGTAGGATGCCGCCATGGCGTCTGATGTCGTCGATCTGAGGGATTTCTACCGCTCCCCGCTGGGGCAGGTGGCGCGCCGGATGATCCGCCGCGCGGTGCGGCAGATGTGGTCCGATCTGCAAGATGTGCGGCTTTTGGGGATCGGCTATCCGGCGCCGTTCCTCTCGGCGCTCTCGCCCGACACCGAGCGCACGATCGCGTTGATGCCCGCATCGTTGGGTGTGCTGGCCTGGCCGCCCGACGGCGCCAATCTCGCACTGCTCGCCGATGAGGGCGAGTTGCCTTTCGCCGACTACTCGATGGATCGGGTGCTGCTGATCCACGCGCTCGAAACCACCGAGCAAGCCAGCACCATGCTGAAAGAGGTATGGCGGGTGCTGGCCGGCGGCGGGCGGTTGCTGATTGTCGCGCCCAACCGGCGCGGCATCTGGGCGCGGCTCGACCGCACCCCGTTCGGCTCGGGCCGGCCCTATACGGTGTCGCAGCTGTCGCAGCTCTTGCGCGACGAGCTCTTCACCCCGGTCGCGACCGGAGCCGCGCTGTTTGTGCCGCCGAGCCGCAGCCGCATGGTGTTGCGCTCGGCGCGCGTCTGGGAACGGGTCGGTGTGCGTTGGTTCCCGAGTTTCGCCGGAGTCGTCATCGTCGAGGCGACCAAGCAGATCTATGCCAAGCCTGCGGCGGTACGGGTTTCCAAGCGCCGCCTCGTGTACGCGCCCGCTTCCGCCGGACGGCTAGTTCCCGGCCATTAGCCCGGCGGGGCGTGGAACGGGTAGGGGCCGGGCCAGTTGCCGAAGACCGCGGTGTGGCTGACGAGCCCGATTCTGTCGCGCCAGAAATGCAATTGGTAGCCCGGCGGCTCGAAGGTGAACTCGGCCGGCGCGCCGGGGGTGACGTTCAGAACCAGCTGATGGGCGGTCGAGGGGCAGGTGCCGGCGATCGTGCCGGCAAAGCGGTGATCGATCGTCCGGTGCAGATGGCCGCACAAGATGCGCTCGATTTGCCTATGGCGGCGCACGATGGCGGCGAACGCGGCCGGGTTGTGCAGCGCGTGCACGTCCATATGCTCGATACCGGTGGGGAAGGGCGGGTGATGCATCGCCAGCAGCGTCGGCTGACTCGGCCTCGCCGCCAGCACCCGGTCGAGCCATTCGAGCCGCTCGGCGCATAGCTCGCCGTGATGGTGTCCGGGCACGTTGGTATCGAGC
>Ga0335074_10012007_pt1 | contig 12134 bp, 7 predicted proteins | sample Lox_Sample_23_FD_206715 | JGI IMG/M metagenome (GOLD analysis project Ga0335074, IMG submission 206715) | Soil microbial communities from Loxahatchee National Wildlife Refuge, Florida, United States - Lox_Sample_2.3 | ecosystem: Environmental > Terrestrial > Soil > Wetlands | place: USA: Florida...
GTCACCGCGGATACCATCATCCCTGCGGGGCTCGGCGACAAGCTCGATCTGGACTTCACCATCTGGGCTTGCTTCGCCAACGCCCGAGTCGCCGAAGAACGCCGCGCGGCATGACTGCGCTACCAGCTTCCGGGCAGCTCGCTGCCGTACCAGGACTCGATGATGCGGTGCGCGATCGACACCGGCGGCGGCAGCCTGATCGTCCCGGCTGCGATGGCGGCGGCCAGATCGTTCCTGCTGTACCAGTTCGCCTCGGCGATCTCGTCCGCATCGACGTGGATGTCGGTGTTGTCCGCGGTGGCGCGGAAGCCGAGCATCAGGCTCTGCGGCATGGGCCAAGGCTGACTGCCGAGGTAGGTCACGGCACTCACCTTGATGCCGGTCTCCTCCGCCACTTCGCGGGCTACCGCTTGCTCGGCGGCTTCCCCAGCCTCGACAAAGCCGGCCAGGACGGACACCCGGCGCTCTGGCCAGAGCGCGTTCCTGGCGAGCAGAGCGCGGTCATCGGGATCGGTGACGAGCACGATCATCGCCGGATCGACGCGCGGGAAATGCTCACTGCCGTCGACCGGGCACTTGCGAGCGTGACCGGACGCGAACGGCTCGGTCGGCGAGCCGCAGCGGGGGCAGTGCGTGAACGTCTCGTGCCAGTTCGCCAGCGCGACCGCGTGGGTCAGCAGGCCGGCATCCCGGTCGCTCAGCAACGGGCCCGCTTCCCGCAGGTAGGCCGGACGGACGCCGGCACCAGCGGGCTCAGGCAGCGGCCCGGCCACGCCGAAGTAGGCCAGGCCATCGAAGTCGACGCCGAGCAGGAACCGCACTCCGTCGGGCGCCTGCGCGGACGCGAGGAAGACCAGTTCGGCACGCTCCTCGGTGAGCTCGCAGAGCGCTTGGCCCTGCTGGACGGCCACCACCCTGGTCGCCGGGTCCGCCCAGGCCGCCTTGAGCCAGTCCGCGTCCGCGCGCAAGTGCGCGACCCGGTCAACTTCGCCGCGCGAGAGCGCCAGGCCAGTCAGCGCGGGACCGGTCAGCGCCGGGTCAGCTAGCGCACGATCGGGGCCACCCAGCTCTGGGTCAGTCTGCGGCAGGCCGAGGCTAGCTGGCGGTGCATCATCCGCCGGACTCGCGGCGCTCACCTCGCTGCCGCGAGTTCGCCGCCCGCTGCGGCCAGTTCGTCATACAGGTAAGCCGCCGACTCAGCGCCTTTGAGCAGCAGTGCCATGTCCACCCGCTCGTTGGGTGCGTGAATCCTGTCCGAGTCCAGCCCGACTGCGACGAAGACTAGCGGCGCGGCCAGGATATCGGCCAAGTCCGCTTCCGGCCCGCTGCCGCCTTCCCTCGTGAACAGGACTTCCTTGCCGAACGATCGCTCCAGCGCGCGCACGCCAGCCCGTACGGCTGCGGAATCAGTCGGCGCGAAGCATGGCCGGACACCGCCACTCTCGGCGGTCACATCCGCCTCAATGCCAGGCGGGGTGTGCTCTGCTACATATTGCCGCAGCCCGGCTATGACGCTTGCTGGCTCCTGGTTCGCGACAAGTCTGAACGACAGCTTCGCGTAAGCCCTGGCCGGCACGATCGTCTTGCCTCCGGCTCCGGTGTGGCCCCCCCACATGCCGTTGATCTCCGCGGTTGGCCGGGCCCAGACGCGTTCGAGCGTTCCGTAGCCAGCCTCTCCGGCCGCTGCGCGGCTGTTGCCTGCCTCGGCCAGCCACTCTTGCTCATCGAACGGGAGGCGGCTGATCAGCTCGCGCTCAGCCGCTGACAGCGGCAGCACCATGTCGTAGAAGCCAGGGACCGTTACCCGGCCGTCTGCGTCGTGCAAACCGGCCAGCATGTCAGCCAGGACATGCAGCGGATTCGGCACCCCGCCGCCGAACGATCCGGAGTGCAGGTCCCGCTCAGGGCCGCGCAGGCTGATCTCGGCAGCGACGACGCCGCGCATGCCGACGCACATCGACGGCACGTCAGCAGACCACATCCCGGTGTCTACCACCAGCACCACGTTGCAGGCGAGCCGGTCCCGCCTGGCGCGCAGCAGGTCAGCGAAGTGCGGCGAGCCGGATTCCTCCTCGCCTTCGACCAGCAGCTTGATCGTGACAGGCGGCGCGGTCGCGCCCGAGCTGGCCAGGCTGGCCCGCAGGCCAAAGGCGTTGGAAAGCACCTGTCCTTTGTCGTCCGATGCACCCCGCCCGAACAGCAATCCGTCGCGCTGCGCTGGCTCGAACGGCGGGCTGTCCCACTCTTCTAGCGGCTCGACCGGCTGCACATCGTGATGACCGTAGACCAGCACCACGGGAGCTGCCGGATCGCTGGCCGGCCACTCCGCAAAAACGGCCGGCAGTCCCGGTGACCCAGACTCGCCGGTCGGCCATACCTCGACCGTAGGAAAGCCCGTTTCCTCCAGGAAGGTTTTGAGCCAGTCGGCTGACCTGGCGACGTCCGCATGGCGCGCCGGGTCGGCAGAAATGGACGGGATAGCCAGCCAGTCGCTCAGCGAGCCGAAGAACTCGGCTGCGTGCGCTTCGATGAACTGGCGGACGTCCATGGGTGCTCCCTCGCAGACGGAATCAGGCTCGCTGGGATGCGCGGGCCATGATGAAGGTGTGATCCCGATGGTAGTGGCGGGCGGGGGGCGCTGATGAGCAAGTGGACTGCTGAGGCGGTGCCTGGGGTAACCGACGCTGGGTCTGGGTCCCGCCGGTCACTGGGTAAGCCGTCGCCGGGTACGCCGGCGCTAAGTACGGAGGATTAAATGATCGTCGCATTCTCGGTCACGCCCATCGGGGTTGGCGCGGACGTGGCCGAATACGTCGCCGATGCGGTGCGGGTAGTGCGCGCGAGCGGGCTGCCGAACCGGACCGATGCCATGTTCACCACGATCGAGGGTGACTGGGACGAAGTAATGGCAGTGGTCAAGAGCGCCTGCGACGCCGTCGCAGCCCGAGCGCCGAGGGTGAGTGTCACGCTGAAGGCAGACATCCGGCCGGGCGTGACTGACGCGCTGGAGTCGAAGATGGCATCACTAGAGCGTCATCTGGCCTGACAGCTGCGCGGAAGCACGGCCGACCTCGGAAGCACGGCCGGCTTCGGAAGCACGGCGGCAGGCTTCGGAAGCACGGCCGGCTGCGGAAGCACGCCCGGCTGCGGGGGCTAGATGGGGTTCTCCGGGTGGTGGAAATCCCACTCCTGCAATGCGGCGACAGCGAGCCAGTCAAGACCCTGGCCCACCTCGGCCTCGATGCCGTGGGCTAGCGCCGCCATCGCTGCCGCGGCAGCGTAGCCGTCGACCTCGTCGGCGTCGCCGCTAGCGCCCTCGAATGCGTGCACCAGCATTTCCTTGGCAGCCGTAGCCTTGGCTGGCGCGTGAGAGTAGGAGTTCGCCAGGTGCGAAATGGCCCGCCGAACTACACGTTCAGCGATGCCGTCGCTCATGGCAACTCGTCGTTCCGCCACCTGCGTGCCTCCATCCCGTTCGACCGGGGAATCTTACCCTCCGGCGGAATCGGGGAGATCATCGATCAGCGCGGCAAGGCCGGCACCGTCGAGAAGGTCCGCCGGCCGGACGGTGACATTGTCCGGTACGTAATAAAACGCCGCCCGCACTTGTGCCAGGGGCACGCCGGCCAGCGCGGCCCAGGCCAGGCGGTAGGCGGCCAGCTGTACCGCCACTGCCTGTTTCTCCGCGGCCTTGCGAGGCTGGCGCCCGGTCTTCCAGTCGACGACGTCGTAGCGTCCATCGGGCGCGTCGGCGAACACGGCATCGATGCGGCCGCGGACCAGTCGGTCGCCAACCTTTGTCTCGAACGGCACTTCCACCTCGACTGGCCACCGGCCCGACCAGTCGCCTGCCTCGAACCGAGCCTGAAGCTCAGCGAGCTCGGGCTCAGGCTCTGGCGCCTGGCCGGCCATGTCATCGGCAGCTCCGGGAAGGTCAGCGGAGTCGATGAGCTGCACCTGCCCGAATCTGCGCTCGAGCCACTGGTGAAACGTGGTTCCCCTGGCAGCCTGCGGCACCGGCCTGCGTGGCATCGGGCGCCGGACCTGCTGAGCCAGTTCACCGGGATCCCTCGCCATCGTCACCAGCGACGACACCGGGAGCTGGCGCGGCAGGCTGACGACGACCGCCTGGCCAGCCTGGCGCCGCTCACGCTCGGCGAGCAGCAGATCGGTGTCGCGTTCCCAGGCGGCCATCATCTGCTGATACTGGTCAGCAGATGATGGCTGCCGTGGCACAAGAGCCGCTGCGGGCTGCGACGGCACGACCTGGGCCGCGGGCTGCGACGGCGCAACCTTAGCCGCGGGTGGCACAGCGGCAGCAGTCCGGAGCTCGCGGATGGCAGCGTCCACCAGCGCGCCGGCTTCGCGGATGGCCGCATAACGCGCGCTCGCGGCCGCCTCGGGCGGCCAGGTCGCCGTGGACGGCTCGGCAAGCGCCGGATTCACCGCGTCTGGTTCAGGCTCCGGCTGCCACTGGTCGATCTCACCGGCCCCGTCCTCACAGGCGGTCCTGACCTCGGTCAGGAAATCCGAGGGCCCGAGCCGGGAGACGCCATCGGACCACCAGTAGCCCGAGCAGCCGAGGAAGTATGCGGCCCTGGTCGCGGCGACATAACCGAGCCGGCGCTCCTCGGCCAGATCGCGCGCGCTGCAGGCATCGTTGAACTCGGTGAGCTCTGGCGCGCTCAGCCCGGCCAGAGCCGGGAGGTCCGCAACGTCGCCACGCAGCCCGAACGGCAGCAACCTGGCATTCTCGGTCCACCGCGTCGTGACCCGGGGCTTGGCCGGGAAAACATTCCGTTGCGGCCCGGCAGCCAGTCCGGGTACGAACACGGCGGCCCATTGCAAGCCCTTGGCCGCGTGCACAGTTGCCAGCTTCACCGAGTCGGTGTCACCGACGCGACCCGCCTCCAGGCCGAACTCCTCAGACTCGGCCGCAGCAAGATAGGCCAGGAACGCGCCTAGAGTCGGCTCCTGCGTGTCGCCGGCAAAGGCGGCCGCCGCGTCGGCAAAGGCGTCGAGGTCCGCCCTGGCCGCGGCCGGATCAGTGCCCGGCCTCGACGCGACCTCGATGTCGAGGCCCAGCGATCGCTCGATCTCGGTGACCAGTTCGGCCAGCGGCCGGGCGACATGCCCGCGCAGCATGCGCAGCTCCGCGGCGAGCGCGGCAAGCCGGGCATAACCGGCGAACGAGTACGCCGCAGGACTGCCGAGGTCATCCAGCGCTTCGATGAGGCTCCCCTGGTCCCTGGTCAAGTCCCCGACGGCACCGGCCATGAGGTCGTCGCGGCCGGCCAGGGAGCCCGCAGCTGAGGTCTCCGCGACTGGCCCCTTCGCGGCTGGCCCCTTCGCGGCTGGATTCTCCGCAGCTGACCGCCGGCCAGCGGCCGCTAGGCTGCTGGCCTGGCCGGACGTGGCGGCGGCAGCAGCGGACTCGGAAGTGCTGGCCAGCGCGCGGGCCCGCCGACCCAGCGCCACCAGGTCTGCCGGGCCGATGCGCCAGCGGGGCGAGGTCAGCAAGCGCGCAAGCGCGCCAGCGGCCGCCGGATCGTGCAGGACCTGCAAAGTCGCGACGATGTCGGCGACCTCGGGGACGGTCAGCAGACCACCGAGACCGACGACCTCGACTGGGATGCCGCGCGCTTCCAGTGCCGCTCGCAGCGCCGGGAACTGAGCGCGCTTCCGGCACAGCACGGCGATATCGCTCGGCTTGACCTTCACCGGACCGAGATCAGGCCACGGCTGTCCATCCGGCGCCAGGCCAGGCGCGAGCTCAAGCAGCCGTGTCACGTGCTCGGCCACCCAGTCCGCCTCATCCTGGACGGACTCCAGCAGCGCGCATCGCACCAGCCCGCGCTCGGCCCGGCCGGACGGCGCGACGAGCAGCGGCACCTCGGGCGCAGCCTCCCGGAGGTCGCGCTGGATGACACCGGCCGCCATCAGCACGTTGCCGGTGTTGCGGAAGCTGGTGGACAGCACCCGCACCGGAGCCGGCCGCCCGTCCGCAGCCCGGAAGTCGGTGCTGAACCTGCGAAGATTGCCAGCACTCGCGCCGCGCCAGCCGTAGATCGACTGGCACGAGTCACCGACGGCGGTGACCGGATGCCCGCCGCCGAACAGCGACGAGAGCAGGACCAGCTGCGCGTGCGAGGTGTCTTGGTATTCATCGAGCAGGACCACCTGGTAACGCGACCGCTCGGCTTGGCCAACCTGCGGATGCCGGCTTGCGATCCGGGCGGCGATGGCCATCTGGTCCCCGTAGTCGACTACTTCCCTGGCCGCCTTGGCCGCTGCGTATGCGGCTACCAACGGCAGCAACTGCTCTCTGGTCTGCTGGGTCTTGAGCACGTCGGCAACGGATTTCGGCCGCCGGCCGGACAGGCTCGCGGCGCGGTCCTGTAGCCACCGGCCGGTCTGCCGCACGTCCTCCGCACCACGCAGGTGCTCCGACATCTCGCCTGCCAGGGTTAGCACGGCCGCAGTCACGGTGGCGGGCGTCCACTCGAGCGCGTCGGTCGGGCCGTCGTAGGCGGCGACCACCGCTGCCGCGAGTTGCCACGAAACAGCCGGCGTGATCAGCCGCAATGTCGGCTCCAGGCCGTCGCGCAACGCGTGATCGCCGACGAGTCGGCCAGCGTAAGCATGGTAGGTGCAGATGACAGGCTCGCCCGCGAGCAGTTCGGTGTCGGGGGCCAGCGAGCTGGCCGGCATTGACGCAGCGGCGCCCGCTGTGCTGCCGTCACCGACGACGTCGCCCGCGGCAAGCGCATCCCCGGTGCTGGCCCCGGCGGCGCCAGCCAGCGGCAGGCCAGCCCGGCGCAGTCCGGCAAGCCGCGTGCGGACGCGCTCACCAAGTTCGGCGGCGGCTTTCCTGGTAAACGTCAGGCCGAGAACCCGCTCCGGCCGGACGAGCTGATTCGCGACGAGCCACACCAGCCGGGCCGCCATCGTCTCGCTCTTTCCTGACCCCGCACCGGCGATGACCGCGAGCGGCGCGAGCGGCGCCCCGATGACCGCTGCCTGCTCGGGCGTGGGTTCGGCAGCGCCGAGCATCCTGGCCAGCTGCCCTGGGCTATACCTGACCGGTTCCGTCGTCACGGAGTCACCTGACCGCCGCGCTCGTCAACCGGACAGCTCGACGCGACCGGGCAGACCCGGCAGCCAGGGTTGGCCGTCGCGCGGAACACCGGCCCGGTCATCCCGGCAGCGACCGTCTCGACGAGCTCGCGCGCCCACTCCGGGTCGGCGTCGTCACGCAGGCCACGCTGGGACTGCACCCGGACGCTGGCCTTAAGTCCCGCCTTGCCCACCTGGATCAGTTCAGCGCCGCCAGGCTCGGCGAGGCCGAACTGCTCGAATGCGCCCAGCAGCACGGCTAGCTGATAGACGCCTAGCTGCGGGTTGCGGTCCAAGTCTGCGTCGGATGGCCTCCCCGTTCCCGTCTTGAGGTCGACGACGATCGCGGCACCGTTCTCGTCTCGCTCCAGCCGGTCCACCTGACCGGTGATGGTGATCTCGCCCATGGTCACGCGCAGTTGCTGCTCGACCGCTACGAGCTCGCGCGGATTCAGGTGATGCCAGTCAAGGAACTTGCGCACCATCACCTCGGCCTGCGCCCGCTGCTTCGCGCTGTACCAGGAACTCCCGAAGTCGAGATGCTGCCACAGCTGGTCAACGCGCTTGGCGACCTCGCCATCGTCCGCGCCGTCGGCCGCCAGCGCGGCAGCGGCATGAATGACGATGCCCAGATGCTGCGCGGCTGACGGCGAGCGGACTCCGACGGCCGCTTCAAGCAGCCAGCGCAGGCCGCACTTGGTGAAGGTCTCGACTCTGGACGGGGAGATCTGCACGCTGCCAGGGATCGGTTCGCCGGCCGCGGTCGGCTCGGTCAGGGCGTACCAGTGCCGCGGGCTCGCACCGCGCACGCCAGCGGCAGCGAGCCTGGCCAGCTGCTCCGCGGCAGCCGAGCGAACCTGAGCAGGCAGCCCGGTGTCTGCCGCCGCGCGGCGCAAGTCGGCCGTCAGGGCTGGCAACGACAGCCAGCGCCGATCGGAGCCGTCAACGCGCTCGATGTCGATCTCATCGCCGGCCAGTTCGGCAAGGAACCTGGACGGCCGCTCCTCAGTGTCGTCCGCACCGACTGCGGTCACGACCAGCTCGCGTCGCGCTCGGGTCACCGCGACGTAGAACAGCCTGCGCTCCTCGGCGAGCAGTCGCGCGGCGGACGCAGCGGCTGCGGCCGCTGCCCGTGCACCTGATGCGGTGTCGGCAGGCTGCCGCCCGGCTACCACGTCGACGAGCTCGTCCATGCCCAGCAAAGACCCGCGCTGGCGGACATCCGGCCAGCTTCCGTCCTGCACGCCGGCCACGACAACGAGGTCCCACTCCAGGCCTTTCGCCCGGTGGGCGGTCAGTACCGAGACCGCGTCGGCTCGCGGCGCGCGCTCGGCCAGCGTGTCACCGGCGATCTCCTGACCGGACAGGCTGTCTAGAAACAGCCGGGTCGATCCGTGCGGCAACCGCGCGGCGAACCTGGCGGCGGCGTCAAACAGGGCGACAACCGCGTCGAGGTCGGCGTCTGCGACTGCGCCGCGCACCCCGCCGGCAGCACTAACGGCCTGCCATTGACCGGCTAGCCCGGACGCGTCCCAGACCGCCCAGAGCACGTCGTGCGGAGTGCCGTGCTCGGCCGCCTCTCTGGCCACTTGCAGCAGCGACGCCACTCTGGCGGCAGCGGCCAGCTCGGTGCCGGAAGTCAGCTCATGCCGGTCGCCGCGATCGGCCTGCGGCCAGCCTGCCTGCACGAGCTCGCGCGGATCGCGCAACGCGCTGGCGAGAGGCTCCGGGACTGGCGGCTCCCCCGCAGCGCGCGCGGCCGCGGCCAGCCCGCGCCGGAGCCGCCGTAGGCCGAGCGCATCGGTACCGCCAAGCGGGCCGGTGAGGAGCTCGGCCGCCGCCTGCTCGTCCATCGTTTCCGGCCGCAGCGCGCAACCGATCAGCCGCAGCAACGGCCGGGTGCCTGGCTCGAAGCTCAGCGGCAGTTCATCGCCCGCCACGTTCACCGGCACCCCTGCAGCGCTCAGCGCGCGCTGCAGCGCCGCGGCCTGCCGTAGCGCTGACCTGACCAGGACTGCCATCTGCGACCACGCGATGCCATCGATGAGATGCGCGCGACGCAGCGTGTCGGCGATGAGCGCCGATTCCTGGCTCGCACTCGCCGCCGTAATGATCTGGACGCGGCCAGGCTCGGCGCCGGCTAGCGGAGCCAGCTGACGGTGCGCGCGGCTGGTCCTCGCCTCCTGATCACCTGGTGTCGCCGGGAACGACTGTGCTACCGAGAACAACTGCGCAAGCGGCAGCCGGGCGGCGATCCGGCGCGATGCGGCAAGCAGTACCGGGCCGCTCCGGCGGCAGGTCCGCAGCGCGACCACATCGGCAGGCGCGCCGTCAGGCGCGCGGAACCGGTCACGGAACCGCCCGATGGCGTCGACATCGGCGCCGCGGAACGCATAGATCGACTGGTCCGGGTCGCCGACAGCGATCAGCTCCCGCCCGTCGCCCGCAAGCTGAACCAGGAGCTCTTCCTGGGCGGGATCGGTGTCCTGGTACTCGTCTACCAGGACGGCATCGTAGGCGTCGCGCTCGCGGGCCCGGACCGCGCCGCGGCGGAGCAGCGCGCCGGCGATCCTGACGATTTCGGCGTAGTCGTACGCGGGAACTGGCGCCAGGTCGAACCTTGCGGCGTAGGAGTCGAGGAACCGGCCTGCGGACACCCAGTCGTCGCGGCCGTGCTCCCGGCCTAGCGCCGCCAGAGCAGCGCCGTCGAGGCCGCGCTCAGCCGCCCGCAGCAAGAAGTCCCGCAGCTCCGCTGCGAATCCCTGAGTCCCGACGGCCGCCTTGAGCCGCTCCGGCCAGCCGCGGGCCCCGTCGCTCGCTTCGCCACGCAACAGCCTGCGGACCTCGAGCAACTGCTCGGGACCTGACAGCAAGATCGGCGGCTGCTCGCCTGCGAGCGCGAACTCCCGCCGCACGAGCGCGTAGGCGTAGCTATGAAACGTCAGCGCCAGGGGCTGCCGTACCGTTCGGTCGAGCCGGAGCGTGATCTGCTCGCGCAGTTCGGCTGCCGCCTTGCGGCTGAAGGTCAGCACCAGCACGCGACCGGGATCGATGCCGCGCCGCACGACGCGGTCGACCACGGATTCCACAATGGTGGTCGTCTTGCCGGTGCCGGGGCCGGCCAGCACCAGCAATGGTCCGCCCGCGTGCTCGACGACTCGGCGCTGCGCCTCGTCAAGACGCAGCGGTGCGGCGGCCGGGCTTGGCAGCCGGACCAGACGGTATGCAGGCGGCGAGGTAGTTTCCATCTCGCCTTGCATTCCAGCAGACGCTGCCGACAGTCAGCGGTATTGCGCGGCTAGCCGCGCCAGCGTGCCCGCTTCATGTCGACCCGCGGCGGACCGGTCCCCGTGCGTCGCAGCGGTGTGCGCTCGGCCTCGTACCTCGCGAGGGCCAGCTGCTCGTGCCCGGCCAGCAGTGAGCCGTCTGCATGCACGACGCGCCACCAGGCAACGCCGCCTCCCCAGAGAGCCATGACCCGGCCCACCTGCCGGGGCCCGCCTTCGCCGAGATACTCCGCTACGTCTCCGTACGACATGACGCTGCCCGGAGTGATCGAGTCGACCACGTCCAGCACCCGGGACGCGTAGCCGTCCGGTCCGGGGCCGGCTGGTGGCGCGCCGCCGATCGCGACATTTCGCCAGCGGTCAGTAACGTCACCTCGTGCCCGGCCGCTCGGCGCAGCCCCCAGCCGGCCGGTCATGACGGTCCGCCCAGCTGGTTGCCGCGGCCGTGCGGCGCCGCGTGTTTTGCCGGCGGCGCCGCGGCGCCCTGGGATCCCCCCGGCCCCAGCGGATCGCCAGGGCCGTTCAGCGCACTGGGAGTTGCTTCCCGCTGCATCAGCAGCCGGCTGGTCGCGGTCGCGACCGCCGTCAAGCATGCAGCGCCGAGCAGGCAGTACAGAACAAGACTCGCCGGGCCGCGCGGCGGAACCGGCGCGGCCGGGATCGCCGAGAGCCCGCCGCCGAAGTGGTCGGTCAGCGGCACGCCCGCCCGCGGCGGAGCGGCAGAAGCGAGCCTGCCGGCCGCGGTCAGCGCGTCAGCGGCGTTGACCACACCGAACCCGATCTGCTCGTTGTATCCGCCGGGCGGCCGGCTGCTCGGCGTAGTGCTGCTGGTGATGGCAGTGATGACCTGTGAATCGGTCAGCTGCGGGTACTTTGCCTTGATCAGCGCCACCACGCCTGCCGTCAGCGCGCAGGCCGGGCTTGTGCCGCTGACGTACCAGTAATTCCCGTCGCGGCCCTGCGCAGGCACTCGGTCACCCGGTGCCGCCACCTGGACCGACAGGTTCTGGCTGGAGAAACTGGCCACCTGCCCGCTGCTGTTGACAGCCGCCACGCCGAGCACGCCCGGGTAGTTTGCCGGGAAAGAGTAGGGCGCACTCCCGTCGTCTGCTCCCGCCAGATCCTCGGAATTGCCAGCCGACGCGACGACAACGACGTTGTGCTGGTAGGCGTCCTGCAGAGCGGCCCGCACCGGAACGCTCTGCTGGCTGTAGCCGAGTGACATGCTGATGACTTGAGCGTGCTTCGCGACGGCATATCTGATGGCCCTGGCCAGCTCGCGTTGCCCCTGAGCGGCTGGCTCTCGCTCGTACGCTGCGTCATTCGGGTCGTCCGAGTCAGTAATCACCCGGATCGACAGCACCTTGGATTTTGGTGCCATGCCGATGATTCCGCTGCCACCGTCATGCCCGTGCCCGGCGATCAGCGATGCCATCCAGGTCCCGTGTTGTCCCCAGTCCGGGCTGGTTGGCGGGGTGTGAACTCCGCTGTAGTCGGGCCCGGCGATGACGTTGCCGGCCAGGTCGGACACTGACGGGTTCACGCCGCTGTCGATGACAGCCACGAGCACCCCTTGGCCCTCCGTGATATTCCAGGCAGGCTGGACGTTCATCTCCTCGAGCACCCACATCTCGGTGCTGCGGACCATGTCCGCCCTTGCGAAGCCAGCCGGCCCCAGCGTGGCTGCCGAGCACCCGGCTATCGCCGCTGCGGTCAGCGCTGCCGAGCGGC
>Ga0335074_10012008_pt1 | contig 12133 bp, 8 predicted proteins | sample Lox_Sample_23_FD_206715 | JGI IMG/M metagenome (GOLD analysis project Ga0335074, IMG submission 206715) | Soil microbial communities from Loxahatchee National Wildlife Refuge, Florida, United States - Lox_Sample_2.3 | ecosystem: Environmental > Terrestrial > Soil > Wetlands | place: USA: Florida...
GGTCTCCCCGGTGCTGGTGTTCCGCCACAGGATGTCGGCTTTGCCGTCCCCGTTGAAGTCGCCGATGCCGGCTATGGTCCAGGCAGTGGAGATGGCGCCGAGATCGGTGCCGCTGGTGATCGTCGTGCCGTTCATGAGCCAGATGTCGACCTCCCCGGTGCTGGTGTTCCGCCACAGGATGTCGGCTTTGCCGTCCCCGTTGAAGTCGCCGACGCCGGCAATCGTCCAGGCGGTGGAGATGGTGCCCAGATCCGCGCCGCTGGTGATCGAGGTGCCGTTCATCAGCCACATGTCGACCTCTCCGGTGCTGGTGTTCCGCCACAGGATGTCGGCTCTGCCATTCCCATTGAAGTCGCCGATGCCGGCAACGCTCCAGGCGGTGGAGATGGTGCCGAGATCGGTGCCGCTGCTGATCGAGGTGCCGTTCATCAGCCAGAGGTCGACCTCTCCGGTGCTGCTGTTGCGCCACAGGATGTCGCTCTTGCAGTCGCCGTTGAAGTCGTCAACCGCGACAAACGACTCCGGATTGGGATTCGGATTCGGGTTCGCAGTCGTGCAGAACGAGGTCGATGGTACCTGGTACCCGACTGCGGTGAGAATGTTGATCTCTGAACCGCCGTCATTCAGAATGGTCAGGCCCCCATCCGCGCCTGGACAGCCATACGCATCCTGAATCGCCTCGTTCGTCGCGCAATTCGGAGTACTGGGAAGATAGTCGGCGTAGTCGGCGCCATTGGCCAGCGTGTTGTAAACCTTCGGAGTTCCGCCGATGCCGTTCGCCCCGTCGGTGGTGCCTCCGTTATACGAGAAATACGCGCCGGGAACGGTGCTCAGGGAACTGTCGAGGACAAGATTTCCCGCACTGGAGTAACGGAACAGGTCGACGGCCGAGGGGGTGCCGGTTTCATCGGTGTCGGTAGCGCAAGGGTCGGTCAGCGGGTCCGTTGTTTCTATGCACGATGCGGTCCCGAGCGATTCGTCGGTCTCGTGTTCCACCACTGCGTAGAAGTCGTACGCGTCGGACGGCTCGGTTCCGCCCAGGTTGTCGTAATAGAGAGGAGTGTCCGCGTTATTGGTCACTGTGACGATAACGTTGTAGCACCCGGACGTGCCGATGGTGCAGGCGGCCTCGGTGGTCGTAATGCCGGTCGCTCCTGAGAAGCCCAGAGCTGTGCCAAGGGCGCTGGTGACCTCAACGTAGTCGCTGCCGTAGGGCGTCGCATCGTAGGTGGAAAGCGCGGACTGGGCCGAAACCTGGATCGGGCTCTTGCTGGGGATGTTTCCGTAAGCGGTCACGTATTGGGTGTAGGTAAGAAAATTCAGATATTGTTCGCTCTCGCCGAGATCCGTGTCGCCGTATTGAACGTAAACGTCGGCGTTGGCATTGGTGAACGTGTCGTTGTAGTAGCTGGCCACGGTTGTGTTCAGGTAGTTGCACGTGGCGGTCGCGACGTTGGAGGCGCACGTATACACCATTCCCGTGCCAGTGTTGACCGGCGTCAGACCGGGCTGCGCCATCGTCAGCGACCGCAGTGGGCCGGGCCTCTGGCTTAAGTCCCCCGGGGTACTGGACGGCCGTATGACGCTCCTGTGCATGACCGGCTGGGTCTGCACCACGGCCGACTTGTCACGCTGGGCGTAGCCGGGCGCGGACGCCCCCAGCAGCAGCAGGGCTACGAGCGGCATGGCCAGCTTCGGGACGGCGATCGTCTTCCTGCCGGCAGATGCGGTCGAGGGAATCAAACAGGTTGCCAGGGAACGGAAAACAGATGGATCACTCATCGCAGACCTCCTACGGGCCGACTCACTGTTCCGCTGGGGGAAGCAGCGGCGTTCAGTGCGAATCATCGACTTCAACCGCCAGACGTTAAGGCGGCAGCAATACCGAGCGCTGGAGGGGCCTGGCCCGACCTCAGGGGATCGTGGCACTCGAGCCTCAGCCAGATTGATGAAGCCTCGAAGAATAATTGAATAAATATAAGAACCGGGTGCCACATCATGATCGAGCCGAGACGAGAAAGTCAAGTCAAATGCGCCATCCATTAAAGGGACTTCTTGCTGTGAGGTGAGCCTGGCCGGGGCCTGACTGGGGGCGGCGGGGGGCAGGCGCGCGGCCCGGCTTTCCTCAGGTTTCCTCCTGCGCTGCATCCAGCAAGGGGACGGTCTCGACTGCGGCGCGCTCACCCCTCGGGTCCAGCCTCGCGAGGAGGATTGCGGCCAGAATGCAGGTGAAGATGCCGATGGCCGCGTCGGTGACGAGCATGCCGGAGAGCCCGGCCAGCGCGTAGGCATGGCCGTCGGCCAGGGTGATGTACGTGATCGGGACATTGGTCGCCGCCGTCAGGAACGCAAAGGTCGTGGCGGCGAGCGGGTTGTCGGGACCGATGGCCTCGAACACAATCCCGATCTGGACCGTGAACGCGACCGCCTGGAAGAGGTACTCGCCGAAGACAGCCAGCGCGAAGGTCGGCGTGGCGTGAGGCAGGAAGACGAGGCCCATCGTAAAGAGGCAACCGAGGATTCCGTTGGCCAGATAGAAGAGGCGCAGGCTCAGGCGCCGGGCGATGACCGGAAAGACAAAGCAGCCAAGCAGGCCGGGGATAAAGGCGGCGGCTCCTCCGGCCAGGCTGACGGCGCGCGCGGAGGCGTGGAAGTCGGCGCCGAGGCCGCCGAGCAGGTTGCAAAGCGCGAAGGAGCTGCACGGCGAGAGGAACAACAGTAACACCACGACCACTTCGCGGCGGCGCAGCAGCGACAGGACTTCGCGATTGAACTGCGCGAAGCTCTCTCCGGCAAGGCGGCGGTCGGGTCCGGGCGCGGGAATGACGAGGAAGATCGCGGCGGGAAGGAAAATGATGGCTCCGAGCAGGAGCGCGGCGGGCAGGGCAGGCAGGCGCCGGATCAGCTCCCCGCCGGCGGCGACAACGATGCCGATTCCGCCGACCGCTGCAATGTTCAGCCACTTGCTGAGGGGATTCTTCTGCTCCGTGGGTGCGATGTTGGAGAGCCAGCCGCCCAGTGCGGCACTGGAGAGCATGGCTGCGGCGATGCACACCACCATGGCGCCGGCCAGCACGACGAGGTGATGCGGAGACAGAACAGCGATCGTGGCGGCGGTGCCGGAGAGTGCGGCAAGGAAGGTCGCATACCATCGACGGCTGAACCGGACATCCAGAATGGGGCCGAAAAGAAAGAACCAGAAGCTTGCCGATGTGGCCACGGCGGTGATGGTGGCGATCCGCGGCTCGGGCACGTGCACGGCCGCCATCAGCTGAGGCATCACGAAGTACGTGACGCCGGTACTGAACCCCAGCGTCCCGTTGGCCAGGCCCATCAGCCACACGGGCGGAAGACGGCGCATAGAATGCAGGGGACCTCCTGGGGAGTGCCCCTTATCCTATGGCGCGGGGGTCCGGCTGGGCCAGCAAATTCAGCGCTGCCGGCTACCGGCCTGCCAGTTTTCAGCTTCCAGTCACCAGCGAAGAGAAGCCCGGAGGCGCTGCTGAGCACAAGGCGAGCAGCGGCGCCTCCGAAGGAAGCAAAGCGGCGAAGAAGCGGAAAACTCGCTACATGCCCTGCAGAATCTGGTCGCCGACCGCCTGCGCGGCTTCGGCCAGGATCCGATGGTGGATGGTGAACAGAGCCAGCTCCAGACGGTCCGAGACGCCGGTCTTGTCGTAGATGCTGCGCAGGTAGTTTTTGATGACCTGCTCCGTCGTGTTAAGCCGGACCGCGATCTCCCGGTTCTTGCAGCCCTGCACGATGAGGGCGACGATTTTCAGCTCCTTGGGCGTGAGGCGATCGCGCACACGGGAGCCGACGGCATCGTCTTCGGTATTGGGAGTATCCATGCCGGTGGCGCGGACGTTGCGGTCTCCCTGGCCGACGTGGCGGACGCAGTCGATGAGCGCCGGGCCGGTCACGTTACGATGGGTGGCGCCGTTGACACCGACATTGAACCACGGCTGTACGGATTCGCCATTCTCGGCGACGACGATGCTGCGGGTGCCGGCGGCCAGGACTCGGGGCATGAGAGCCTGGGGGTCGAGTTTGAGCGCGGAGGCGAAGATGAGAATCGCGCCGCGGAAGGTGTCCAGAGCGGGATAGAGGCGGTCAGCCTCGGCGCACTGTGCAATGATGCGGAAGTCATCTTCCATGGCCAGGATTTTGGCTGTCCCGGCGCGGTAGATGGCCTGGTTGTCAGCAAGAATCAGCTTGTTCATTGTTGTTCCGCTTCCTCAGAATGGTGCGTCGCCGGGGTGGGTCCCGAGGACGGGTGGGTCGATGGCGCGTTGGGAATGACGGCGCGCGATGGGTTCGATCGGGGGAGCAGCATCCGCCCGGGCGTCTCTGAGGACGCATCGGGTGCCACAACAGGGCATCGGTCGAACGATGGGACTTTCCTGACGTGGGAATCGGAAAGGGTGGGTGGTGACTTTGGGACCTGCCATCATTCAGTACGAAAGTTAACCGAGGGGATTCCAAAGTCCTGTGACGGGCGTCACGCCTCTGGTAACCAGTTTTGGAAACAAAGAGAAAGCGTTGGCGGATTGTGGAAAACGATTTGCGGACATAAACCAAAACGGGACGGCGGTGGCCGGTTGGGCAGGAAACGGGGCGGGCTTGTAACTTAGTAGGAGAAGCAGTCCGGAGGAGTTGGGAATGGCCAGGCCGATTATCCTCGCGGTGGACGACGACGCCAGCGTGCTGGAAGCCGTGGTGCAGGATCTGCGCCGGAAATACGGGCAGGAGTACCGGATTCTGCGCGCCGGGTCGGGTCAGGCCGCGCTGGACACGTGTGCGCAGCTGAAGCAGCGCGGCGACGCGGTGGCGCTGATCGTCTCGGATCAGCGGATGCCAGGCATGGCGGGCGTGGAGCTGCTGACCCGGGTGCAGGAGAGCTATCCGCAGGCGCGGAGGGTGCTGCTGACGGCGTACGCGGATACCGAGGCGGCGATCCGGGCAATCAACGCGGCGCGCATCAATTATTACCTGACCAAGCCGTGGGATCCGCCCGAAGAGCGGCTGTATCCGGTGCTGGACGATCTGCTGGAGGAGTGGAACCAGGGCTACAAGCCGCCGTTTGAGGGGATCCGGGTGGTGGGTCCGCGGTACGGACTGCGCGACTACCAGGTGCGAAATTTTCTCTCGCGGAACCAGGTGCCCTATGTGTGGCTCGATCCGGAGCGGGACGATCAGGCGGTGGAGCTGCTGGGGAAATTCGGCGTGGACGACAGCAAGCTGCCGGTGGTGCTGTTTCCTGACGGGACGTCGCTGGTCCAGCCGAAGGACGGCGAACTGGCGGAGCGGGTGGGGTTGCGGACGCAGGCGCAGCGGGACTTCTACGATCTGGTGGTGGCGGGCGCGGGGATGGCGGGGTTGGCGGCTGCGGTGTATGGCGCTTCAGAGGGATTGAAAACCCTGGTGCTGGAGCCTGAAGCTCCAGGAGGGCAGGCCGGGTCAAGCTCGAGGATCGAGAACTACCTGGGGTTTCCGCGGGGAGTGAGCGGAGAGCGGCTGGCGCGGGATGCCTACGATCAGGCGCGGAAGTTCGGGGCGGAGTTCATTACGCAGCGGGCGACCACAATCACCGGCGATGGGCAGTACCGGCAGGTGCGGCTGGGCAATGGGGCGGAGGTCGGCTGCCGGGTGGGGCTGATTGCCGTGGGGGTGTGTTACCGGCGGATCGATGCGCCGGGGGTGGACCGGCTGCTGGGATCGGGCGTGTATTACGGTGCGTCGCCGGCCGAGGCGCAGTCGTGCAAGGACGAAATCGTGTACGTGGTGGGCGGGGCGAATTCGGCGGGGCAGGCGGCGATGAACTTCTCCCGGGTGGCGAAAGAGGTGACGATGCTGGTGCGGGGGGAGTCGCTCGTCAGCAGTATGTCGAAATATCTCATCGATCAGATCGCAGGAACATCGAATATTAAGGTGGAAACGCGGACCGAGGTCGTGGAAGCGATGGGCGACGGGCATCTGGAGTGCCTGAAGATTCGGACGCCGAACGGCGAGGAGGTGCGCCAGGTCTCGTCGCTGTTCCTCTTTATCGGGGCGGCTCCGCAGACCGACTGGCTGCCGGAAGCGGTGATGCGGGATCCGAACGGGTTTGTGCTGTCGGGACGCGACATGCGCGTTGAAGGGCAGCTGCCGAAGACGTGGAAGGAAGATCGGGAGCCGTATCTGCTGGAGACGTCGATGCCCGGGGTTTTTGTGGCGGGCGATGTGCGGCATGGATCGGTGAAGCGCGCGGCCACGGCGGTGGGCGAGGGTTCGATGGCGGTGCAGCTGATGCACCAGTATCTGGCACAATTCTGAGATTTTCGATTTTGGCGCAGTTCTAAAGGACAAGGAGAAATGGAGAGTACGACGGCGGAAGCGCAGGTGAGAACAGTGACGCAGCAGGAGCTCCTGGAGCTCATCCGCCGCATACCGATCCTCAGCAAGATGCAGGAAGAGGATCTCCCGTGCCTGGGCGAGGTGGAACTGGTCGAGGCGCCGGCCGGGATGACGCTGATTGAGCAGGGAGCCCCGGTTCCCGGATTTGGCATGATCCTCGAAGGCGAGGTGCGGGCGATCCGGGTCGAGAACAACGGCATTGAGACGCCGCTGGCCATCTACCAGGACGGGGATACATTCGGGGAAGCGCCGCTGCTGATGGGCTCGCACAAGGCGGGCGTGAAGTGCGTGGTGACGCGCGCTCTGCGGATGCTGCTGGTGGATGAGGAGGGTTTCTGGCGGCTGATGGCCACCTGCCCGCACGTCCGCAGCGGCATCATGATGAATGCCGCGCAGCGCATCCAGACCTACCAGGCGACGACCCTGCACCGGGAAAAGCTGATTTCGCTGGGGACGCTGGCCGCGGGGCTGATGCACGAGCTGAATAATCCAGGAGCGGCCGCGAAACGGTCGGCGGCCCAATTGAGGGAAAACCTGACCCGCCTGCAGGAACTGAGCATGCGCTTCTGCAAATCGCCGCTGACGCCGGAGCAGGCGACCTGCCTGCTGGACATGCAGCAGGAAGTACTCGCGCTGGACAAGCCGAAGCCGCTGAGCAGCCTGGAAGAATCGGATGCCGAAGAAGAGATGGGCACGTGGCTGGAAGGCATCGGAGTGAACAACGCCTGGAAGCTGGCGCCGACGCTGGTAGCGGCGGGATGGCGCCGGACCGATGTGGCGTGCGCACAGGAGGCGTTCCCGAACGAGACGCTGCAGGTGGCGCTGAACTGGCTGGAGGCGCTGATTTCGTCGATGCAGCAGCTGACGACCATCGAGGAGAGCCTCGGCCGGGTGACCGACCTGGTGATCGCGGTGAAGAGATACGCCTACGAGGACAAGGCCGGCGAGCACATGATCGATGTGCACCAGAGCATCCAGAGCACGCTGACAATTCTGGGGCACAAATTCCGCAACAAGCAGCTGGTGGTGGAGAAGGATTTTGCGCCCGACCTGCCGCAGGTGAAGACGCGGGGCACGGGGCTGAGCCAGATCTGGACGAACCTGCTGGATAACGCGACCGACGCAGCGCCGGAGGGGTCGAAGGTGCGGATCCGGACGTGGGTGGAGGACGGAAAGGTCTGCGTGGGGATCGCGGATCAGGGAGCGGGCATTCCGGCCGAGATTCGGGAGCAGATTTTCCAGCCGTTCTTCACGACCAAGCCGGCGGGTGTGGGGACAGGGCTCGGGCTGGACATCGCAAAGCGCATCGTGACCGCGCAGTACAACGGGACGATCGGGTTCACCTCCGAGCCGGGGAAGACGGAATTTGTGGTGAAGCTGCCGACGACGTCGTAGCGGGTGCGGGCGATGCCGCCTGGCGTTACGGCGTGGAAAGCAGGTCGGCCTTGCCGGTGGTGGGGTCCACGGGGAAGGAGACGTGCTCCTGCACGATAAGCCACTTGCCGTGCGACTTGCGCAGGACGTCAGTGGTGCGGACAACCAGGCGGTGCTGGACGCCGTCCTTATCGGTCATGGTGGTGTCGTCGATGAAGTGGGTATAGGCCACCGGGCCGGCAACAGCGATGCTGAGTTCGGAGACGGAGCTGGTAAGGGGACCCGGAAAAGTTGTCAAGAGGCCCTGCCAATCCTTTTTGTAGGCGTCCCACGAGGGATATTCGCGCGGCGGGATGGCATCGAAAACGAAAACATCGGGTGCGTAGACGGCCATGACGGCATCGACGTCCTTTTTGTTGAACGCGTCGTTCCATTGGGTATAGAGGGCCTTGATGGCGGCCTCGTCCGCGGCGGACTTTGACTGGGCAATCGCGGGACGGGCTCCGGCTGCGACGGCCAGCAGGACGAGGATGGCGGCGGGGAAACACACGCGCTTTTGCATGAGGTTGGCTCCTTGAGGGTGAGGACGTTTTTCCGGGGTCGCTTGGAGTGCGGCGAGAGTACGGCGGATCAGGACGATTGTCAAGGAGTCTGGGGCTGGCGAGGAAGGGCGATTCCTGTCCAGGAAAAGATATATTTTGTGACTTGACAAAAGATATATCTCACGATACAGTCTTACCAGAAAGGAAATGAGTATGTATCACCCAATGTTTGAAACAGAAGAGGATCGCGGCCACCGTCGCGGTCGTGAACGGAAGGGCTGCTTTGCGCGGCATGCGCATGCCGGATCGCAGGAGTGGTTTGAAGGCGGATTCGGCGGGCGCGGCTTTGAAGGCGGCGGGCCGGAATTCGGTGGCCGCGGGCGCCACGGCTTTGGCGGGCACTGGCGCGGTCGCTGGGAGCGCGGATTCGGAGGCGGGCGGCTGTTCGACGCCGGCGACCTGAAGATCGTGGTTCTGAAGCTGCTCTCCGAAGAGCCGAGCTACGGCTACCAGCTGATGAAAAAGATGGAGGAGCGGCTCGCGGGCGGGTATTCGCCGAGCGCGGGCGTGATCTATCCGACGCTGACGATGCTGGAAGAGGAAGGCCTGGCGTCGGCCTCGACATCGGCGGACAACAAGAAGGTCTACACGGTGACGCCGGCGGGACTCGCGTTTCTCGAAGAGAACAAGGAGCGCGTCGCGGAGCTGTTCGCGCGGCTGGAGGAGGCGCGGGGCGGTTTCGAGCGCGGCAACCGGCCGGAGATCATGAAGGCGTTCATGAACCTGCGCGGCGCAGTGATGGGGCGTGTCTTCCGCGGCACCGTGACAGCCGAGCAGATTAAGAAGATCACCGAAGCGATCAACGCGGCGGCCAAGGCCATCGACGAGCTGTGAGGGGCTAGAGGCGGAGCGTTCGTTATCGCCGCGCTGATTGGCCCAGCGTGGCAATGCCGGAGAGAACCACGGGGTCGCGATCGGGAAATTCGGCAACAATGTGAAGTTTGCCGCCCATCGCTTCAATCGAACGACGAAGGGTCGAAATGAGCATGTCGGTACGCCGCTCGAATTCGGAAATCTGTTTTTGAGCAATGCCGAGGTTTCTGGCCAGACGGGCCTGCGTGATCGCGCGGGCTCGCCGCAGTTCCTGAAGGGTCATCTCCTCTCCGATGAGGGCCGCCGCGCGTTTCTCAATCCGGCGGCGACGCTTTGCCGGCAGGCTGCGAAGGATGTCATTTACGTTCCGCGGCATCGTGTTACTTCCTTTCACGTTTGAGGCGGTTGAAGTGAGCGTCGAATGGATCATCGGCTTTGCGGATCAACTCTCGATAGAAGCGCTTTTGACTTCCGCCGGACTTGTCTCCGGCGACCAGAAGAATGGCCCGGCGCTTCGGGTCAGACTCGAATTCGTCGGCGAGCAGGACCGTCCATGTCATGGAGTATACCCTCTGAAGTATATCCCGTCAACCGTATAGCGCTCAGCCGACTCTGAGTGTGTCGATGGGGTCGACGCGGGTGGCGCGGCGTGCAGGAAGCCAGCTGGCGAGCCACGCGATGAGCAGAAAAACCAGCGGCGCGAAGGCGAAGGTGCTGAGGTCGTGCGCGCTGGTCTTGTAGAGCACGCTGGCCATCAGGCGGGTGAGCAGAAGCCCGGCCGCCAGACCGAGGGCGATGCCGCCAAAGGCGAGCAGGAGTCCGTGGCGGACGATAAGCCACAGGATGTCGCTGCGCCGTGCGCCGAGGGCGAGGCGGATGGCCAGTTCCTGGCGGCGCTGGACAACGGTCCAGGCGAGCATGGCGGCAAGGCCGATGGCGGCCAGAGCCAGCGCGGCGATGGAAAAGACGGCGAGCAGGAGCATGGTGAAGCGCGGTTGCGCGCGGCCGGCATCCATGAGGTCATCGACGCTCTGAACCGCAGTGACGGGCTGGTCCGGATCGACGGCGGAGACCTGAGCGTGGACGGCGACAGCCATCTGGAGCGGCGGGACGGCGGTGCGGACGAGGAGGTTCATGTCGCCCCAGGGAAGCTGGGCGAAGGGGAGCCAGACCTGCGGCTGCGGGTCCTGCGCGAGGCCGCGATTGCGGACGTTCTGCGCAACCGCGACGACCCGCGAGGGCTGCGGGCCGCGGCCGACGACGATGGTTTTGCCGGTGGGGTTATCGCCGGGCCAGAAGCGGCGGGCGAAAGCCTGATTGACGATAACCACTTTGGGAGCCTGCGCGTCGTCGGCGTCGGTAAACGGTCTGCCGGCGAGGAGCGGGACGCGCAGCGTCTGAAACCACTCGGGGCTGACGGCTTCAATGTCAATAAAGGGGCGCTGCAGGAGCGGAACGGCCGGCTGGCCTTCCGGCAGCAGGGGTGTGATGCGTTTGGTTTCGAGCGGCAGCGCGGCGGAAACAGCGGCGCTGCGCACGCCGGGCAGGGCGGATACGCGGCGCAGGAGCTCGCGAAAGAAGTCAATTTGCTGCTGTGGCTTCGCGTATTTCTCTGTCGGCAGGGAGATTTCCATTGTGAGGACGTGATCGGGCGCGAAGCCGGGGTCGGTGCTGAGAAGGCGGCTGAAGCTGCGCACCAGCAGACCGGCGGCGATGAGCAGGAGCAGCGAGAGCGCGACCTGGCCGACGACCAGCATGCTGCGCAGACGGGCGCGGGAACGGCTGCCGGCCAGGCCGCGCCCTTCATCGCGGAGGGTCGCGTTGATGTCGGTGCGGGCCAGCTGCAGGGCAGGGAAGAGGCCGGTCGAGATCCCGGTGAGGAATGAAATGAGGACGGCAAAGAGAAGCACGCGCGCGTCGAGGGTGACGGCGATCCCTGTGGGGAACTGGGTTGCTCCCCAGGCGGCGAGTGCGCGATCGGCGGCGAAAGCGAAGGCGATGCCGAGGAGGCCGGCCGCGGCGGCGAGCAGGGTGCTTTCGGTGAGCAGCTGGCGGATGACGGCGGAACGGGAGGCTCCGAGAGCCGCGCGGACGGCCAGTTCGCGGCGGCGGGCGAGCGCGCGGGATAGCAGCAGGCTGGCGACATTGGCGCAGCCGATGAGCAGCAGGAGGAGGACGGCGGCGGAGAGGATCCAGAGTTTGGTCCGGAGATCGGCGACGACGACGTCGCGGAGGGGTGTGGCCGTCATGGCGGTGCCGGGGATCGCGTCGTGGATGTCGGGGTTGAGACGGACGTACTGCTGACTCAGCACGGCGAGTTCCGCGTCGGCTTGGGCGAGGGTGACGCCAGGAGTGAGGCGCGCGAGATAGCCGAGATAACCGACGCCCTGGCGGAGACGTTCAGGAGTAAATAAGGTGAACTCGAAATAGCGCGGCGTAAAGAGATCGGCCTTGCCGATGAAGGGAAACGCCAGACCGGCGGGGAGGACGCCGATGACCGTGGCCGGCGCGCCATCAAGATCGACGGTGGCGCCGACGATGGCGGGATTCGCGTGGAAGCGGGTGTGCCAGAGGGTGTTCGAGAGCAGCACGACAGGACGGGACGAGGGATGGCCGTCGGCGTCGACAAAGGAGCGGCCGAGCGCGGGGCGGACGCCGAGCAGGGAGAAGAAATTGGGGGTAACGCGGGCGACGGGGAGCTGGACGGGTTCGCCGGCGCCGGTGAGGTCGAAATTGTCATTGGTCCACGCGGCGAGAGAAAACGTGTGAGCGTGGTCGCGGAGGAATTCGTAGCGGACGAGGGTGCCGTTGCTGTCCGAGGCGGCAGCGTCGCGGTCGGCGAGGGTGACGAGCTGCTGCGGGTGCGCAAAGGGGAAAGGGCGCAGCAGCATGGCGCTGGTGACAGAGAAGATGGCGGTGTTGGCGCCGATCGCCAGTGCCAGGGTGAA
>Ga0335074_10012009_pt1 | contig 12133 bp, 7 predicted proteins | sample Lox_Sample_23_FD_206715 | JGI IMG/M metagenome (GOLD analysis project Ga0335074, IMG submission 206715) | Soil microbial communities from Loxahatchee National Wildlife Refuge, Florida, United States - Lox_Sample_2.3 | ecosystem: Environmental > Terrestrial > Soil > Wetlands | place: USA: Florida...
CCATCCCAGCCAAGTAAAGGGTTCCAAGGGCTCCGCCCTTGGCGGGAATCCAAGGGGCAGCGCCCCTTGGTGGGGTTTCAGGGGCGAAGCCCCTGACCCTGCTGGTTCACCCGATCGCCCTGCTCACGCCGCCTGCGCCCGCGTCGTCTCGGTCGCCGCTTCCAGCCCCAGCGTCTGTGCCAGCCGGTCCAGCCGCCGCACCACGCTCTCGCCGGCGAATACGCCGCTGTCCTCCTGTAGCCGCAGCACCAACTGTGCGCCGCGCAGCGACAGAGACGTGCCGGCCAGCAGGTCCGGTGTGCCGGCCGACAGCGTGTAGGCCAAGCGCAGCGCCACGCCCAGCACCTCGGCGCGCGCGGCGCTGGAGACGTCCAGCAGCATCCGGGCAGGGTGGAGGAAGGGGGCGTCGGACTCCACCTCGTACCGCATCGCGGTGGTCAGCGCGAGGAAGGCGCGGGCGTGGTGATCCAACCCGATCCCCGGCTGGCGCAGCACACGCAGGAAGGCTTGTTCGGAGCGGAATTCCGGATGGTCGTGGCTGCCGATATCGGACAGCCAGCAGGCGGCTTCGCGCAGGCGGCGGGCTTCCGGGGCCTCGTAGGGGAACAGGGCAGAGGTCCAGTGGAGCAAGGCAGGGGGCAGGGAGGGATCGCGGCCCAGGCGGGCGGCCAGTTCATGGCCGGCAGCCAGCAGCGGGTCCTGGCGGCGGACCTCCTGGGGCAGGCGCTGCATGAACCAGCCCTCGCGCAGGCCGGAGGCACTGAACACCACGCGCCGCACGCCGGTCGCGCGGAGCAATCGGCGCAGCACCACGGCGGCAAACGGAAGATCATCGATGCGGCGGCGTGGCATGGCCGGCAGGCGCTCCAGGGCGCGGCGGCCGGCGGTGGAGATCAGGCCCGCCAGGTCGCGTGCCTCCTCACGGCCGATGGCGTAGTGGTGGACCATCTGCAGCGGATAGCCGGTCTGTCCCATGTGGATGCGCGCCAGCGCGCGCCAGGCGCCCCCGACCAGATAGAGGTCGGCGTTGGCCGCTTCGCCCAGCCAGGGCACCGTCGCCATGTCCGCCTCGGCGATGGCGCGGGCACGCACGGGGTCGTTGTTGGAGCGTTCGGCCAGGCGGATGACGCCCAGCCGCAGGGTCTGGGACTGGCCACGGGCGCCGGCCGCCAGCCGCACCACCTCCAGCGAGCCGCCGCCGATATCGGCCAGGATGCCGTCGGCGGTGGGGATGCCGCACAGCACGCCTTCGGCCGAGTATTCCGCTTCCTCTATCCCGGACAGCACCCGGATTGGCACGCCGGGCAAGCGTTGCTCTAGGGCGGCGACGAAATCCGGGCCGTTGCGGGCGTCGCGCACGGCGGCGGTGGCGAGGATCTCGAACGGCTGCGCACCCATGGCACGTGCGACGGCGTGATAGCGGTGCAGCACGGTGAAGGCCTGGTGCATGCCTTCGTCGTTCAGCCGGCCGCTGGCGGACAGGCCGCGGCCCAGGCGGAGCACCGCCTTTTCGTTGAAAATGCCCAGAGGGTTGCGGCCGTGGCCCTCGAACACCACCAGGCGGACGGAGTTGGACCCCAGGTCCACGACGCCGCAGCGCGGCAGTTCGGCGGGCGGCGTGTAGGGCATGCGGTCGGTCCTGGTTCTGTCAGTTCGGGCGCTGGCGGGGCCGAGTCGGCACGGCCGGCGAGGGGCGACCCTGATATAGACGCGCACAGGCCTGCCCGGCAGAGGATAGATGCTGCGGGAGGGACGGGTGCGTGACGATTCCGGGAAAGGTTTGGGCCCCAAGGTGCGCCCTGGGCCAAGGTCCTGACGCGGAGAGCCGGACCGGAGCCCTCAAGCGGCACACATTGTTCGCGCTACGCGAGAAGGTGAGGCCAGACGCCCCGCATCGATCGATCGTCGATCAAGATGGATTGTCGAACAAGGCGCCGTTTTGCTGGATTAATGGTCGCGGTGTGAAATACATCACAGCCCGCGCGCGTGCCCGTGGCAAAATCGCTTCAGCGCCGTCCACGCCGTCCAGGCCAGGTCAAGAGCAACCCTCCCGCGGAGGCAGTTCCTGAGATGCGCGCCCAGGCTGCGTGTGGAGACCTCTCGGAGGGCACCAATGTCGAAGAAAATCGTCTTTTGCGCCGACGGCACATGGAATCATCCCGACGAGACGGATGAGGGTGTTTCGGCGCCTACGAACGTCTATAGACTGTTCAATACATTGCTGCAGAACGACGCACAGGCGCCGCATTACGATTCCGGCCTTGGCACAGATGGCACGCCGATAGATCGTCTGCTTGGCGGCGCGATAGGGCAGGGCTTGTTCCAGAAGATTCGGGATGGATACACGGTGATCGCTCGAAGCTTCCAGGACGGAGATCAGATATTTCTGTTCGGTTTCAGCAGAGGTGCGTACACGGCCAGAAGCCTTGCGGGCATGATCGCCGTGTGCGGTGTGCCGGCGCCGGGAAAGTTTGACAGCGGCGCGGCGGATGCCGCGTTTGCCGCCTATCGTGCGCCCAAGACAGGTGCAGACAGAGCTTCTCTCCTGCAGAGCTTCACGCAAAAATACGCTGCCCGGGACGTCAAAATCGCAATGGTCGGGGTTTGGGATACGGTAGGAGCATTGGGAATTCCGGGAGACCTGTTCAGTGGACTGGATACGAGCTATTTTGAATTCCTCGACACCAGCTTGCATCCTGACGTTCGGGCGGCATACCAGGCTTTGGCGATCGACGAGAAGCGGAGCGAATTCACGCCGACGCTATGGTCGACGCCCGCCTCTGCTACCCAGATTGTCGAGCAGATATGGTTTTCGGGCGTGCACAGCGATGTCGGCGGCGGATACGCTGCGCATGGACTATCCGACATTGCGCTTGGCTGGATGATGGGAAAGGCCGCCGCCGCTGGCCTTGTGTTCGATCCCAAATTGGCGTCACTCTATCCGCCGCTCGACACCCCGCCAATGCTCATTAATCCGAAACTGGCACTGGACGTCATCCACGAGTCGTGGACCGCGCTGTGGGGGTTCCCGCGGATACGATCGATTCCACCGTATTCCAGCTTTTCAAGCAGCGTCGGCGTCCGCCTGGCGCATGCGCCCGGCTACAAACCCACGAACCTTCCGGCTGGATTTCCGACCGCGGCGGAAGGGTTCAGCATTGTGCCAACAGTCTTCAATCCGGCGTGAAAAGATTGCCACCCTTGCGGGTCGGCCCAACCTCGCGTTCATGCTGATCCGGAGACCGGAACGCCGCCCTCAGTCCTGGTTCACCCGATCCTGCCGCCGGTGCTGCTGGCCCAGCGGTGCGAACGCCGCCGGACCGTGCAATGCCGATCCCCGTCCCGACAGCGACGGATTGGTCATGAAATAGTCGTGCGCCGACACCGGCTTCTTTCCCGGCGCCACACGCCGCCAGGTGCCGTCCGACTTCAGCTCCCAGGACTGCAGCGAATCCTTCAGGTTCACAACCATGATCTGGTCGAGCACCTGCGCGTGCACGGTCGGATTATGAATCGGCACCAGCGTTTCCACCCGCCAGTCCATATTCCGCTCCATCCAGTCCGCTGAACTGATGTAAACCCGCGCATGCCGGCTCGGCAGCGAATAGCCGTTGCCGAACGCGCAGATGCGCGCATGTTCCAAAAAGCGCCCGACAATCGACTTGACGCGGATGTTTTCCGAAAGACCAGGCACCCCTGGGCGCAGGTTGCAGATGCCGCGTACGACCATCATGATTTTCACGCCGGCACGCGACGCCTCGTACAGCGCATCGATCAGCTTCACATCCACCAGACTGTTCAGCTTCACCCAGATACCGGCGGGGCGGCCGGCCCGGGCGAAATCGATCTCCTTGTGGATCAGCTCCAGCAGGGTGTCCCGCGTGGTCAGCGGACTGAATGCCACTTCCTCCATGCGCTCGGGCCGCGCATAGCCGGTCACGTAGTTGAACAAACGCGCGGCATCACGGGTCAGCGCCGGCTCGGTGGTGAAGAACGACAGGTCGGTGTAGATGCGCGCGGTGATCGGGTGATAGTTGCCGGTGCCGAAATGTGCGTAGCTGCGCACGGACCCCGCCTCACGCCGCGCCACCAGCGACAGCTTGGCATGTGTCTTCAGTCCGGGAATGCCGAACACCACCTGCACGCCGGCGGCTTCCAGCGAACGGGACAGGTGGATATTCATTTCCTCATCGAACCGCGCGCGCAGTTCGACCACGGCGGTGACGAATTTCCCGGCCTCGGCTGCCTCGATCAGCGCCTTTACGATCGGCGAGTCGCGGCTGGTGCGGTACAGCGTCTGCTTCACCGCGATCACGTTCGGGTCCTGCGCCGCCTGGCGCAGGAACTGTACCACGACGTCGAAGCTTTCATAGGGATGGTGGACGATGATGTCCTTCGCCCGGATCGCCGCGAAACAGTCGCCGCCGAAATCCAGGATGCGTTCGGGGAACCGTGGCGTATAGGGGTGGAACAACAAATCGGGGCGGTCGTCCACGATCAGGTGTCGCAGGTCGGCAATGCCCAGCATGCCGTTGGCGGAGTGGATCTCATCGACGCTGGCATCGAGTTCGTCGGCGACCAGATCACGCAGCTCCTGCGGCATGGCGGCATCAACGCCGAGGTGGATTGCCACACCGCGCCGCCGCCGCTTCAGCGCGGTTTCGAAGGAGCGGACCAGGTCTTCGGCTTCTTCCTCGAATTCCACGTCGGTGTCGCGGATCAGGCGGAACATGCCCTGGCCGGTGACCCGGAAGCCGGGGAACAGACGATTCAGAAACAGAACGACGAGGTCGTCCAGCATGACGAAGCGGATGGTCTCGGGTCGTGCCGGGTCGGGCGGCAGGCGCACGAAGCGTTCGACCTGGGAGGGCAGGGGGATCAGCGCCCGCATCGCCTGCCCGTCTTCCTCACGTAGCAGCAGCAGCGCGACGACCAGGCCCATGTTCGGGATGAACGGGAATGGGTGCGCCGGATCGATCGCCAACGGAGTCAGGACAGGAAACACGCGCTCCATGAACCACGCTTCGAGCCACGTCACATCGTCGCGCGTCACTGAGTCGGCGCCGCACACTTCCAGTCGGGCCTGCTGCAGCAGTCCTTTCAGTTCGGACCACACGCGCTGCTGCTCTTTCAGCAGCAGTTCGGCGCGCACGCGGATCTCGGCGAGCTGCTGGCTGGGCGTGCGGCCATCGGGTGAGGTCTTGGTGACGCCCGCTTTGGCCTGGCCGATCAGGCCGGCGACGCGGACGGAGTAGAATTCGTCGAGATTCGAGGCGCTGATCGAGAGGAACCGCAGCCGTTCCAGCAAAGGGTGGCGAAGGTTCTCTGCTTCTTCCACCACGCGGTGATTGAAGTCGAGCCAGGACAGTTCGCGGTTGATGAAGCGGTTCGGATTGTCAGGCGCAATCGCGGGTGGCGCCGGTGGAGCGGCCAACCTGGACTCGGGCTCCACCGTGGCATCGCGCACGACGAGCTCTGCATGGGCGGAAGGTGCGTTCATGGGGCGATCCTACCCTGGGGCAGGTGGATGCACAAAGCTGCTTCGCACCGGATGGGTCGTGGCCGCTGTCAGAGGCGGATGACGTTACTGGCCCGGTCCGTTGCGGTCGAGGTGCTGCGTGAAGGCATCGCGTCATGACACTTGTGATTGGCTCATCTGCATTGCTAACCCTTAATATCCGCGCATCTCGCGACGATTCCCTGCAACGAGAGCGCCGCCGCTCCGCAAGTCCCCACTATCCCAGGATCATGCCATAAGCGGCAATTTTGATTCGCACGGAGTTAGCTGGCGGCCGCGGCCGCATCGCCATGGCTCCTTGCAGCCACACAGCACTTTGCCCAGGCTCGTGCAGCCCGTCGAATTCGTGATTGCAGATATGCGGAAGAGGCTGGAGACCACCTTGCCTAGCAATCACAATTTGCCCAGTAATCGCAATTCAACGCGATGGCCAATGTCATGCATTCCCAATGCGGAGGCGAAGGAGGTACTGCTCGCGACCGGAGCACAAGACAGCGATCGATCACTACACTTGAAACCAATACTGCCAGGCTCAGGAACTACGCTCCGGCATTATCAACACTATATGCAAGTCTCTCGGAAAGCCGGCGAAAGGCTGCCGGGGTGATGTTCGCTCCAGCTGGGCACCGGCTATTTATGTTGCCCAGGTCAGCATGACAGGACGGGCCGGCCACGCTTGTCCGGCGATTTTTCCAGGGAGACCACTCCCAGGAGGGTACGATGAACCGGCGTTCGATTTTGGGATACGCTGCCGCGGCCGCAGTTGGCATGGGCGTTGTCCTGGGCGGGGTCACGGCGGCGACGCCTGCCCATGCGCAGTACGCCTATGCCTGCGCGCCGGGGTATTATTTTGCTCCCGGATACGGCTGTGTGTTGGGCGGCTATGGGGCGCCCTACTATCCTTACCCGGATTATGGGCTCGGTTTCTTCCATGGCGGCGGCTGGGGCGGTGGCTGGCACGGTGGCTGGCATGGCGGCGGCTGGCATGGAGGTGGAGGCTTCCATGGCGGCGGGCATGGCCGCTGAGGGTCGGGGTTTCCGGGTTGGACAGTGATCTACGTTTGGACAGTGATCTACGTACCGACCCGATCACCCTCACCCTCGACGCTTGGCGTCTCGATCTCTCCCGCTTGCGCGGGAGAGGTTTGGGTGTCGCCTACCTCGCTTGCGACCGCCGCGGCGATTGCTCTGGTGACGCCGCCGCCGGCGGCCATCGCGGCGCGGTCCAATCGGGCGGCGGCGTCGCGCAACGCGGCCGGGGAGCGTGGGAGGCGTAGCAGCAGCCATTCCTGCAGCCCGGGACCGACGCCAAGCTGCCGGTCGGCCAGCAGCCGCATGAGCAGCGCGCGGAGCAATGAGTCCTCCGGTGGCGCGATGTCCACTGCGGTGACGGCGCGGAGCCGGCTGGCGAGGTCGGGAAGGCGCACTGGCCATCGCGCCGGCGCCGCGCGCGCGGCCAGCAGCACAGGCACCCCGGCCTCTCGCGCGGCGTTCAGCAGGTGCAGCAGAGCAATCTCGTCCGTGACCGCATCGGCCTCGTCCAGCGCGATGCCGGCTGACGGCAATAGCTCCAACAGGCCGGTGAGGGCGCTGCCGAGTAGGACGCGCGCACCGCGACGCCCGGCCCACAGGCGCAACAGATGCGTCTTGCCGCAGCCGGCGCCGCCCCACAGCGCCAGCCGATGGTCGGGCCAGTCTTCCGTTCGCTCCAACCAGGTGCGGGCGGCCTCGTTCGACGGCGCCGCAAGGAAGTCGGCCGCGGCGTAACTCGGCCGGTACTGGAACGGCAGCGGGAGTTGATCGGCGGCCATGGCGGAGGGGTTGTGGCCCCGGATGCCGGCGTTACGCAACCACACCGCCGCGTCTGCCATGATCCACTTCGCACCCGTGATTGCCCGCCGGAGCGATCCCGCTAAGGTGACCCTGCTGCGCGTGTAGCGCGGCATATCGTTCGGCCGGAGGAAGTCCAGGAATGAAACCACGTATCGCCGTCGTCGGCGCGGGAGCAGTCGGCGGCTATGTCGGGGCCAGCCTTGCCTATGCGGGGCATGACGTGACGCTGATCGACCCATGGCCCGCACATGTCGAGGCGATCCGTGCCCAGGGCATGAACCTGTACGGCATGACGGAGGCCGAGCGCCGCACCGTGCCGGTGCCCGCGATACACCTGACGGAAGCGCAGAACCTGGCGAAGCAGCGGCCGATCGACATCGCATTCATCTCGGTGAAGTCGTACGACACGATCTGGGCGGCGCAGATGATCCGACAGTACCTGGCCCCCGCCGGCTGCGTGCTGTCGATGCAGAACTGCATCAATGAGGAACGCGTTGCCTCCGTGGTCGGCTGGGGGCGCACGCTGGGGGTGATCGTCGGCGGCGGCGTGGGTGTCGATCTGTATGAACCGGGGCACATCCGGCGCGGCTATCTGAGGCGGCCCGATGGCGTCGGGTTCTATGTCGGTGAACCGAGCGGGCGGATCACGCCGCGTTCGCAGGCGATTGCTGCGATCATGAACGACGTGGACAACGCCAAGGCCACCGACAATCTGTGGGGCGAGCGCTGGACCAAGCTGTGCGTCAATGCCATGCGCAACGGCGTGTCCGCCGCCACCGGCATGGGCGGCAATGAGCGCGACAGGCACGATGCGGTGCGCCGGGTGTGCATCAAGCTGGGCGGCGAGGCGGTACGTGTGGGGCAGGCGCTGGGCTACAAGCTTGGCAGCAAAGTGGGGGCACTCCCGCCGGAAACACTGGCGCGTGCGTCGGAAGACGACCGCGGCGCGATGGCGGAGATCGAAGGCCTATTGCTCCAGGCGGCGGAAGGTGGTGGGCGCGCACCATATCAGCGTCCATCGATGGCGCAGGACATGGCGAAGGGGCGCCGCACCGAGATCGAGCTGATGAATGGCTTCATCGCGGAGGAAGGCGCGCGTGTGGGCGTGCCTGCGCCGACGAACGCAATGATCACGCGCCAGGTGCTGCGGGTGGAGCGGGGGGAGCTTCCGCCGCGGCCGGAGAACGTGCTGCTGAATTCGTAGGGACCCGCTGGGTGATTTGCGGGGCTGGTGTGCGCGGGGTCTTGACGGGTCGGATCCCGGGCTGCCCGGCACTTTTGTGCGTCGGGATAGGGAGCTATGCGTGGGCGCCGGTTCCAACCCATGCCGCGTCGTCGTCACGCAGCAGCGCACGCAGCGCCTGCACGTCGGTCAGCACGATGCTGCGGTCGGACAGGCGCAGCCAACCGGCATCGCGCCAGCTGCTGAGATGACGGTTGATGATTTCCCGGATCAATCCGGTCATGCCGCCCAATTCGCTTTGCGATAGCGCGAGTTCGATCTGCACGCCGCCGGGGACCGGTTTGGAGTGCAGGGCGGCGAGCTGCAACAGCGCCTTGGCGATCCGGACGGGGGCTGGCATGTCGATCACATCGGTCATTTGCTCGGTGGCTTTGCGCAAGCGATGACCGAGCAAGCGAAGTAACGCGAGCATGGCTGCCGGCGCGCGGCCGAGCGCACGAGAGAAGGCGGCACCGTCGATCGACAGCAGCACGCAATCGGCGAGCGCGGTGGCGGTGGCGGCGCGCGGCCAACCGTTCAATACCGCCAACTCGCCGAACACGCTGCCTGGTCTGGCAAGCTCGAGCACCACTTCGCGGCCGTTGAATGTGATTGCCGACAGTTTCACGTAGCCCTCGGCGACCACCATCACGCTGCGGCCTTCGTCGCCCTGCCGGAAGATCTGCGCGCGTTCGGGAAAGCGCTGCACGGTGGCCTGTTGCACGAGCAATCCAAGGCCCTCGGTGTCAAGATGTCCGAGCACGGGATGCTGACGCAGGCGCGCGACGATCGAAACGGTGTTGGTCAGGTTGGACCCGGATTGGCTGTGAGGCGTCATAGTCGTGTTGTTGATGATTCTGCCTTTGTCGAGGACACCAAACCGTTGCAGCGCCGGTCGGCCTGCGCTTCGGCGGTGCGTTGACTCCGAGCGGGGCAGGGACGTCGCGCATGACATGGACAAAGTTCTTTCAATGACCGTGGTTGCGTGCGGCTCGGCTTTGTGGTGTCGGCGCTGGCGGATTACGGCCGCCGATTTGTTTCGACGGCCACACGCGACACAGGCCATACCCGACCCGGCGAACGGATGGACGTCCGGCCAAGTCGCCATATGACGCGAGGTTAACGGATGCCGGCTTTGAAGTCTTAGGGCTGCCCTGCGTAATTCTGGGAAATGCTGGCTGGTTCAGCGCGGTGCGACAGTGGGTCCAGGCGCAAGCTGCGAAAGTCTGGAATATTCTGGAGTGCGGGTTTACAATGTTTCATGGTTACCGTGTCCGACGGATCGGCGACCTTGGAGTTCGGCCGTTTCCAGGTCGTGCCGTACCGCCGCCAGCTTTTGGCCGATGGCCGGCCGGTAAGACTGGGCGGGCGCACATTCGATCTGCTGATGACGCTGATCGAGGCGTCTGGCGGCGTCGTCAGCAAGGATCAGTTGTTGAGCCGGGTCTGGCCGGACCGGATCGTCGAGGAAAACCGACTGCAAGGCGAGATTTCAGCGCTGCGCAAGGCCTTTGGCGCGGATCGTGAGCTGATCCAGACGGTTTCGGGCCGAGGCTACCAATTCACCGGTGAGATCCGTGAGCCTGGGGCTGGCGACAGGGCGGGACCTGCATCCTTGGCTGTTCCTGCGCCGCCCCATCCCGCAACCAATCTGCCAGAAAGCGAGGCCGAACCGATCGGTCGAGCTGCCGCGCCGTCCGATGTGACCGGCCACAGGGTGATCCGTGGGCTGGTACCGCCGACGGGTGAGGGCGGGATCGGCGGGAAAGGCCTCGGCGCTCAGCTCGCGCGGCAGCCGCTGCCGGAATTTGCCGACGAGATGTGGGCTGCGAATCAAGAGCAAGTCGAGCGTCGGCAAATCACCGCCATGTCGTGCGAAGCGATCGGCGTGGCGGCGCGAGCCGACGGAATCGATCTCGAGGACCTGGTTGAAGAGATCGGCGCCTTTCAACGCTGCGTGTCGGAGATCGTGGGTCGCCACAGCGGGCTTATTGCCAGCCGCCTCGGGAATACCGTCCTCGTATTGTTCGGCTATCCCGCGGCGCACGAGCATGACGTCGAGCAGGCGATCCACGCCGGGCTGGAATTGTGCGCGGCAGTGAGGACTTTGAAACCCGATGCCGACACGCCATTGCGGTGCCGGATCGGGATAGCGACCGGAATGGTCATCGTTGGTAACTTTGCCGGGGTCGGCGAGCGCCGGGACCACAGCATTGTCGGAGACATCCCAGATCTGGCGGCGCGGTTGCAGGTATCGGCGCAGCCGGACACCGTGACGATCGAGCCCGCCACCTGGCGCCTGATCGGCAACCTGTTCGATTGCCGCGATCTCGGCGAATTGGAAACGAATGGTGACATCGGACCGATACGCCGTTGGCAGGTGCTGGGCCGGAGCCTTGTGGCGAGCCGGTTCGAGGCATTGCGTGGATCAAAACTGACGCCGCTGGTTGGCCGCGACGAAGAGATCGACCTGCTGATGCGCCGGTGGGCGCGTGCCAAGGCAGGCGACGGCCAGATCATACTGATCTCGGGCGAGGCGGGGCTCGGCAAGTCGCGCATCACCGCGGCATTTGAACAACGCCTGCAAACCGAGCCGCATCTCCGCCTGCGTTATTTTTGCTCACTGCCTCACCAGGACAGCGCGCTGTTCCCGGTCATCGACCAACTCGGCCGGGCGGCCGAGTTCGCGCGCGACGATTCTCCCATTGCAAAATTGGAAAAACTCGAGGCCTTGCTGGCCCGCGCCGCCCCACCGGGCGAGGATGTGGCATTGCTCGCTGATCTCATGTCGTTGCCGGCTGCGCAGCGCCATCCTCTGCCAAATCTCAGTCCGCAGCGAAAAAAGGAAAGGACGCTGGCAGCGTTGATCCGCCAGCTCGAGGGCCTGGCGCACGACAAGCCGGTGGTCTCGGTCTTCGAGGATGCGCATTGGCTCGACCCCACCTCGCACGAATTGCTCGACCTCACCGTCGAGCGGGTTCGCAACCTGCCGGTGCTGCTGATTGTGACGTTCCGCCCGGAGTTCCAGCCGCCCTGGATCGGCCAGCCACAGGTCACCATGCTGGCTCTCAACCGTCTCGACCGGCGCGACCGCACCGCTATGGTCGCGCAGATCACCGGCAGCAGGACCTTGCCCGACGAGGTCGTCTCGCAGATTGCCGATCGCACCGATGGCGTGCCGCTGTTCGTGGAGGAATTGACCAAGAGCGTCCTGGAGAGCGGCTTGCTGCGTGAGGAGAACGGTCGTTACTTGCTCGACCGCGCGTTGCCGCCGCTTGCGATCCCCACGACCCTGCGCGCCTCGTTGTTGGCGCGGCTGGACCGTCTCGGATCTGCGCGGCATGTGGCGCAGATCGGCGCGGCGATCGGACGTCAATTTCCCTATTGGCTCATGCGCGCCGTCTGCCACCTTCCCGAGGATGAGCTGCAAGACTCGCTCGCGCGCCTGGTCGCGTCCGAGTTCGTCTTTCAACGCGGCACGCCGCCCGACTCGTTCTACAGCTTCAGCCACGCGCTGGTGCAGGACGCGGCGCATGGCGGCCTGATGCGCAATGCGCGGC
>Ga0335074_10012010_pt1 | contig 12132 bp, 9 predicted proteins | sample Lox_Sample_23_FD_206715 | JGI IMG/M metagenome (GOLD analysis project Ga0335074, IMG submission 206715) | Soil microbial communities from Loxahatchee National Wildlife Refuge, Florida, United States - Lox_Sample_2.3 | ecosystem: Environmental > Terrestrial > Soil > Wetlands | place: USA: Florida...
AGATTAGTGCTGAGCGCAACCTCCGCCATGCCAATGATGCCGTTGATAGGAGTGCGAAGCTCATGGCTCATATTGGTGAGGAACTCGCTCTTGGCGCGGTTCGCCGCCTGCGCATCCGCCAGCGCATCTTCCAACGATTCCTCGGTTCGTTTAAGACTGGTGATGTCGAAGCCGATCCCGTGAACGAACCACGGCCGGCCATCGGGGCGGCGGACCATTTTCGCGTCGCACTGGAACCAGACGGTGTGTCCATCCTTGGCGATGACCCGGTATACCGAATGTAGAGCTTGACCGGTGAGAAACAACGCAGCCGCCTCCAGGCTCCAGCGGCTCTTGTCCTCGGGATGAATCTGCTGATACCAGCGTATGGGCTCTTCCAGCCACTCCTGTTGCTTAAAGCCGAGTAGCGTTTCGATATGCGGGCTGACGTAGGCATTGCCAATACCGCCATCCAGATGCGCCATAAACACGACCGCCGGAATCTGCTCCAGCAGAGTTCGATACCGCGCCTCTGCGCTCGCGTCGTCCCATTCAACAGTCTCAACTTGAGATTCGTTGAAGTTGATTTCAGCGGTTGAAAAATGAGGGGAATAGATCTGAGCCAAACCTTTGAGAATGCCTTCGGCATCGGCTAAGTCAGGCGGCAGAGGATGCTTCAAACGTCAACCTTCTCGCTGGCCCGGCTCCTCCAGCTCGGCTCCTTATTCATCGACGCAAGCGTAAAGCGCCTCAACGCATGAATGGCTCGCCCATATGTCTTTACCGCGTGCGATGACAGCAGTGAGCCCGGAGGAGCATCCATAAACGGCATAAATTTATCCGGAAATCCGGGCATCGTGCAGCCGATACAGATGCCTCCTACATTCGGGCAGCCGCCGAGACCGTTCATCCAGCCGCGTTTTCCTACATTGCACTGCACCACCGGTCCCCAGCATCCTAGCTTCACAATGCACTGCGGCGCCCCGTATGCTTCGGCGAATTCGCCTTGTTCGTAATAGCCACCCCGGTCGCAGCCCTCATGCAGAGTCGCCTCGAACAGCCACGCCGGCCGCAACACGTCGTCAAGTCGAATCATCGGCGCGCGCCCGGCGGCCTGGTGCAGCAGATACAGCAGCGTCTGAGTAAAGTTATCCGGCTGAACGGGACAACCCGGCACGCAGACGATCGGAATGCCGGCCACCGATCTCCAACTCCATCCCAGGTAATCGGGAAGCCCCATGCAACCCGTGGGATTGCCTTGCATCGCGTGAATTCCGCCATAGGTGGCGCAAGTTCCGGCGGCAACCACCGCCCATGCGTGGGGCGCCAATTTGTCGATCCACTCGGTGACCGTGATGGGCTGGCCGGTTTCCCGATTCGTCCCGAAGCCGGTCCAGTAGCCTTCCGCTTTGTTCTTCTCATTCGGTATAGAACCTTCAATCACCAGAATGAAAGGAGTGGCGTTCCCCTCGGCGGCGCGATAGAACGGGCGCAGAAAATCGTCCCCTGTGGCGCTCGCCAGCACCGCATTACGTAAATTTACTTTGGGAATCCAAGGAATGCCGCCCAGCAGAATGTCTTCAATACTGGGCTGCGTTGCCGCTGTGACGGAGATCGTATCTCCATCACAGCCTAGACCGGCGGTGATCCAGAGGATATCTAGTTCGGCAATCGCAACAGACGCCGAACCGCCCCCTGGAGCGATTCCAGCTTGGGCCATCTATTATTGCTGTGCCCGATTCTATCATCGAGCTTTCCCGCAAGCTCCGCCTCAACGCAGCACATCACGCCCGGCGCATCACTCGCGAAATCGCCTCCGCCATTTGCTCCCACCTGGAGTGTTCCACCGTCAGACGTTTTCGGCCCGCCGCGGTTAGCCGGTAAAATCTCGCCCGTCGGTTCGTCGACGACACTTCCCACTTTCCGGAAATCAGCCCATTTTTCTCCAGACGATAGAGCGCCGGATAAAGTGATCCGTGGTCTACTTCCAGAACGTCGTCTGACGAGCGCTCGATCCCTTTCGCAATTTCATACCCGTTCGCCTTTCCTGATAGCAGCGTCCGCATGACCATCATGTCCAGCGTCCCCTGCAGCAGATCGAGCTTCGCTTCTTCCTTCTTCGCCATGGATGTGCAATTTCAGTTTATCACCTTCATCGTGGTTGTTCCTCTATAGGTAGATTATCTACTATCTGTCCCATGCGCGGACAGCGGCTGTTCCGGAATCGGGTTCGTGCGCGGTTCCCATGGCGCGGAAACCGTTTGAAACTGTTGCTTGCCAAGCCCTGCAGCCTTCCTTATGTTTTGGAACTGCAATTGCACCTGCACTTGACGCCTAGCCATGAACCGGAGATCTTTTCTTTGGACGGGCGCCGCTATGGGGGCCTCAGCCGCAGCTAGAAAATCCGCCAGCACCGAAACCGTCTACCGCTTTCAGGCAGGCGATTTCGACGTCCGCATGGCAGTGGAGTTCTTCGATAATTACTCCACAAATGGCTTCTGGTTCAAAGAGCAGAGAAACAATCGGCGCTTTTGTCTTTCGGGTACGGGCGAAGAGAACCACAGTTGCCTGCCGAACTTCATCGGCTCCGTCGCCATCGCTCGCTATCAGATTCAACCGCTTTCCCGCGCGCTCAAAACTCTTGCGCTGCGGGAACACGTTCGCGCCATCGATCAGGACAGCCGCCTCGTGACCCGCGAACCATTCGAGCGCACCATAAACCTCGAGAACGGAGTCGCCAGCGACATTCAGGCTTTCGGGTATCAGACAGACGGCTCATCTCCGCCCCAGGGATCCGCCGATCCGAACGGCCCGTGGTGTCTTCTCCGGCAGGATCTTTATATAGCCCGGCAGCCAAGCGATGCTTGGTCAACAGGGGGAAGCGACTCCGCCGTCCTTGCCAAGCCATCGCGCAGTGCGTTGCCGGGCTGTTGCTTAGGAGAAGGACGGGACGCCCTCTTCCTGGTGCTTCACTGGAAACATACGTTGAACGCAATACGGCTTTTTGACGTCATTCCCGGAGATGGCACCCGCTTGATCGCAGAGCCGGACGCGTCCCCAAGGGCATCCCGATGAAAGCAAAGCTGGCGCAAATCTGGAGGCGCATTCGTCACTTCCGCAGCGACGCGGACCTTGAAGACGAACTGCGCGTGCACCTCGACATGAACGCCGAAGACAACCTGGCGCGCGGTATGTCCGATACGGAAGCGCGCCGCCGCGCTCACCTGCAACTCGGCCACACGCGCTCCATCGTCGAATCCATTCGCGATCGGGAGTTCATCACAATCCTCGAGAGCTGGTATAACGACCTGCTCTTCAGTCTCCGCACTCTGCGCAAGACTCCGCTCTTTTGCCTCGTCTCTATCCTGACCCTCGCTTTGGGCATCGGCGCGAACACCGCTGTATTCTCCGTGCTCTATGGACTGCTTCTGCGCAGCTTGCCCGTCAGCAATCCCGGGCAGCTTGCGCACATCCGGCTGGTCAGCCATGTCGAAGGCGATGAGGATGGCGATTCCTACATCCGGTATTCCATGCTGCAAGGGTTTTTGCGGGAGCAGCACTCGTTCACTGGAATCTCAACCTGGGACGACGACGAAGTCACTATGGAGGACGGCGAAGGCACGCTACGCCTTTACGAGGCCGCAGTAGTCAGCGGAAACGGGTTTTCGGTTCTGGGAGTGAAGCCCTACTTGGGAAGGCTGCTTGGGCCCTCGGATGACGTTCGCGGCAGCCCGCCCGAGGGATGGCCGGCGGTGCTCAGCTACGCGTTCTGGCGTTCTCGTTTTGGCGGCGATCCACAAATTGCGGGCAAGCAAGTCAAAATCAAGGATGCCCTGGTTATTATCGTCGGCGTAGCTCCACCGGATTTCCAGGGTGTCTGGCCCGGCGCTGATCCAAAGCTCTATCTTCCCTTCCAATTCATAAACGTGCTGGTTGAACGCGATGTACTAAATACCGAGGCTTCTCACATATCCTGTTCCGCGATCGGCCGCCTCAGGCCGGGCGTGTCGCTCCGCAACGCCAACGCCGAGCTTGCAGTAGATCGGAAGCGCTTGTTCGAGCTGATTCCGTCCGACGACCGTCACCGGCACGATTTCGAAAAAGCAACTATAGAAGCAGCTTCCGCCCGCACCGGGCTGCCTACGTTCTTCGGCTTTGAATATTCCAAGCCTCTCTTCCTGTTGCAAGGGCTGGCCGCAGTCGTACTCGTTTTGTGCTGCATCAACGTAGGCGGCTTGTTGATGTCCAAAATCCATGCCCGGCAACGTGAGTTCGCCGTTCGCACCGCTCTCGGCGCGGCTCGCTGGCGCTTGATCCGCCAATATCTCACCGAAAGTCTTATTCTGTCCCTGGCCGGCGCCGCGCTCGGTGCTTTGGCGGCCTGGGACGGCAGCACTTTCCTGCTGCGGTTTTTCCGTCATCCCAACATGTTCGAAGGAATGGTCGTGCGCCCGGATGCCACCGTGTTCCTCGCGACTGGCCTGCTTGCCATCATCACGACGCTGCTGTTCGGCACAGTTCCTGCCTGGCTAGCCGGCCGCTCCGATCCCGGCACCCTGCTGAAATCCAGAAACACGCTCGGCGGACGCCGCCAAATCGCTGGGCGCGCCTTCGTGCCGATTCAAGTCGCGCTCTCGGTTTCGCTCGTTGCACTCGCCACGCTGCTCTCTCAGAGCCTCATTCGCTTGCGTGGCGAATCTCCCGGTTTCGACTTGAACCACGTCACCATCCAGACGCCGCCGTTTCACCAACTGAACGCGGAGGCCGATGTCAGACTCAACCTCTATCAAAGGATGGTGGACCGCATCCAGCAATTGCCTGGCATCGACTCCGCCGCCGTAACCTCCTATACGCCCATGACCGGCGACCAGGCAGTTGCTTGGTTTCAACCTGTCACCAACTCACCACAAGCGCCAGAGACCTCCCGCCTTGCTTACAACGAGGTGGGCCCCGGTTATTTTCGAACCATGAAGACCGCCATTCTTGCCGGCCGTGAATTCCAAAAGAACGAACGCCAGAGAAATGTCTGTGTTCTGAACCAATCCGCGGCGAACTATCTGTTTCCCCATGAAACGGCGCTCGGCCGTTATGTGCGAACCAACGATCCCAGAGCATTCCCGCAACCGGTGTCTTGCCGGGTAATCGGTATCGCTCAAGACGCCAAGTTCGCCAGCCTGCGCTTGGCGCCTCCGCGCACTCTCTATCTCCCCGTCACTAAGGAAACTATCGGCCAAGTTGGCAATCTCGTTTTTCTCATTCATTCCGGGACCAAAGCGGAAGCAATCGCCGCGTACCGGACCGCCCTCAAGGAGATCGCCCCCTCGATTCCGCTGGTATTGTTTGTCACTCTGAGAGAACAGATGGATGCCGCGCTCGGCAGTGAGCGGCTCATCACGGCGATGAGCGACATCTTCGCGGCGCTGGCTCTGTTTCTGAGCGCCCTAGGCCTCTATGGCCTGCTCTCCTCGAGCGTCGCTCAGCGCACCGCTGAAATCGGAATGCGCATCGCTCTTGGCGCTGAACGCCGGACCGTCCTTCGCATGTTTCTCAGCGAAGCGCTGCGCTTGCTCAGTGCGGGTGTATTTCTCGGTGCAGCGCTGCTGTTCTTCGCGCTCCGTCTCGTGAACAGCATGCTGTACGAAGTCTCCGCCTTCGATCCGCTCACTCTGCTCGGGACTCTAGCTCTGTTGAGCCTTGTCACGCTGTTCGCGGGATCATTTCCTGCCCTGCGCGCCGCCTCCGTCGATCCGGTGGAAGCGCTGCGCGCGGAATAACGTGAACGCGCCGCGCGCGGAATAATCAGGTAGTGCAACTCATCTGCCGAATCGCCACGCCCGCCATCCTTCTCGCCTCCTCTGTCTTCGGGCAATGGAATGCCGAGGACAGTGGCGCTAAGTCAAACCTGCGCGGGGTACACAATGCGGCGCCCGGTGTCGCTTGGGCTAGCGGCGCGAACGGAGTTGTCCTGCGTAGCGAAGACTTCGGCTATCTCTGGCAGCAGTGCGCCATTCCTCCGGACGCCGGCAAATTGGATTTTCGAGGAGTTTGGGCCTGGGATGCAAATCGTGCCATCGTCATGTCGAGCGGGCCCGGCTCTGCGTCCAGATTGTATGAAACCACTGACGGTTGCGCTCATTGGCGTTTGCTCTTCACCAACCCGGATACTACAGGCTTCTGGGATGCGATCGCCTTCTGGAACGCCCAAGAAGGAGTTCTGCTGGGCGACCCGGTAGATGGCCGCTTCGTCATTCTGAGGACCAGCGACGGCGGCCACCATTGGACCCGCGACGATAGTGCTGCGCTTGCCGCCGATCCCCGCGGCGAAGGAGTTTTTGCCGCCAGTAACTCCGCGCTTGCTCTCCGCCCCGATGGAGCCAGTATCTATTTCGCCACCGGCGGCCGGGGTGTATCTCGAGTCTTTCGATTTCACTTGTCCGCTAATAATAAGTCTGGCACATGGGCTTCGAGTAAGTTACCACTTAAAAGCGGCAGCGACGCAGCGGGCGCCTTTTCTATTTCGTTTCGCGACTCGCGGCACGGTGTCGTTGTCGGCGGAGATTACAAGCAACCGAACGAACGTGCTGGCACCGCGGCATGGACCTCCGATGGCGGAGTTACATGGATCGCAGCTTCAAATGCTCCAGGCGGATATCGCTCGGCTGTCGCCTGGGATCAAAAGCTTCAGGCCTGGATCGCCGTGGGCCCAAACGGCAGCGATGTCTCTTACGACGACGGCAAAACGTGGACGCAGTTCGATAAGTCGAGTTGGAACGCGTTAAGCTTGCCTTGGGCTGCCGGTCCGGAAGGGAAGATCGCCATTCTGAACGAACACGCGCTCCGTGCGCACAATTAGTGCACAATAATCAGATACACGGCCATGCCAATCCCCACGGCGGCCAATATCAGCGCGAGGATAACCGCATTCCTCGAAACTCGTCCTGGTATCCACGTTCCCGAACTTAATTCATGCACTAACTGGAAATGCCGAACGGCAGCGGCAACATTAACGATGACGCCTAATGCCACCAGCGCTACACCCGACCATAGCGAAAGCCCCGTCGCATGCACAGGCAGACGCGACTCGCTGGCTCTGAGCTCGCGAAGGAACAAACCGAAACGGCTGACGGCGAAACCGATGCCCATCAACGCGAGTCCGGTTCGAATCCAGGCCAGAAACGTTCTCTCGGCCGCAAAATAAACTCTTGGATCGCTCTCTGCCGGCTTTTCCATATGCGCGGTAATTACATCATCGCTGGCAAAGCGCGATGTTGATATTGTTCCAAACCAGCCAGTGCTCGTTGAAATTTTCCGCACCATGCCGCGCATAAAAGCGCCGTGCAATCGTATTCGCTGGATCCACATTGACACAGATGCTGAACGCATTCTGCTCTGCGAACCACTCCGCCAATAACTCAAGCAGTTTTGACGCTACGCCGCTTCCCCGGCTGGCCGGCGCAACATTAATCCATTGCAGCTCTCCGTCGCACCCATAGCGGCGCGTCAGGTGCCCTGCGATAAAACCCACCAGCGTATTATCCTCAACCGCCACGTAAATGATACGCGGCATCAATGCCTGCTGCGGATGATGTTCGCAATCCATGTACCGGGTAATGCGGTTTCGCCAGTGTTCCTCGTGCTCCCAGTGCTCTGCCCGGATTTGCGCCATACCGGGAACATCGGATCTATCAGCCTTTCTATAGAGGACCGCGGGCATCGAAGCACTTATAGTCTAACCTCGGCGCTTAATCAAGCTCGATCGGCACATAGATGAGGTGCCCCTCACGCTCGATGGTCAGCACGGCCGCGTCGCCTGATTTCATGCCGCCCAGCGCATTGCGCAATTGAGCCACGCTGCCGATCACACGGCGATTCACCGAATAGATGACGTCTCCAGTCTGCAGCACAGGACCAGAGTAGGGCGTATTCGGCGTGCGCGCCGCCACCACTACGCCCGCAGGCCGGCGCAAGTCCGGCAACAGCTCGTGAATCTGTTTTGTAATATCCAGCCCGACAATACCTAACTCCGGCACTACATTCTTCACTGGATCCACCATGTCCGCCATGGTGTCCAGTTCCTCGCCCGATTCTTCCTCCGTGATCACCGGCAAATCCAATTGCGTCTCCCCGCGCTGCACCCGCAGTGTCACCCTTGTCCCGGGCGCCAGCCGGAAAACATTTGCCTCCAACTGGTGCCGGGTTGTTATGCGCTTGCCGTTCAGCGCAATGATAATGTCATCCACTTGTATTCCCGCGTGCTCGGCAGGCCCGTTCGGTTCCAGGTCCGAAATAATCACTCCATGGCCGATTTCAAGCGACAATCCCTCCACCATCTGCGGTGTTATGGTCTGTCCCGTGATTCCCAGTTGCGCGCGATGCACATGTCCCTGCAGTCTCAGTTGCGAATACACCTCGCGCGCGATGTTGCTCGGAATAGCAAACCCAATCCCTTCGCTCCCGCCGGACTGCGTCAGGATAAACGTGTTGATCCCCACCACGCGGCCCTCCGAATCGACTAAAGGACCGCCGCTGTTGCCGGGATTGATGGGTGCGTCGGTCTGTATGTAGACCATCATGTCGTCGGGCTTGATTTGCCGCGCCACCGCGCTCACCACCCCGAGGCTCACCGAGTTGTCCAAACCCAGCGGATTGCCCAATGCCAGCACAATTTGGCCTTGCTTCAGCTCATCGGAATCGCCGAACGGCAAATACGGCAGATTCTTCTTATCGATTTTGATGACGGCCAGATCGCTATCGCGATCAACGCCCACCAGCGTGCCGGCGATCGGGCGATTCATGCTCCGGTCGCCCAGTTCGCGCGCTTCGGCCTCTGTCCGAGCGTTCAACTCCACTTTCAGGCTGTGCGCGTTCTTGACCACATGCGCATTTGTCAGAATGTACCCGTCGGGGCTCATCAGAATACCCGACCCGCTGCTATTTTCAGCCGTCAGCAGCTCGCCGTTCTTATCCGAATCGTCCGGGGTCACGTAGCTTCGGGCGAAAATCTGCACCACAGCGCGCCCGCTTCGTTGCGAAATCTCTTCGAAGGAGCTGCTCAACTGCCGCAGCACGTCCATTTTTTGCGGATTCGGCGTCGCCGGTGCGCGATCCGCCGCCGGCTTGCTATCTTGAGCAATCGCCGCCGCGCATCCGGCAAATAATATATACGCGCATCCGAGCAGCCTCGACCTCATCGCCACGCCTCCGCACATCTTTGATGCAACAGAGGGCGTTCAATCGCCAAGTATTGTTACTCCACGGTGATAAACGCCGGCATCAGTGACGTTCCTATGAGTCGTCGCCCAGCGGCAACTGGGCGAACCGAGCCGCATCGCGCAGCATCGGCACATCGTCGGTGATTACGCCCGATACGCCTTGCGCCAGGAGCCAGTCCATTTCACCGGCGTCGTCGATAGTCCATGCGATGAGCTTGTCAATCTGGCGGCCATTATTCGTCTTCGGATCGAGATTGAACTGATCCCATTTGCTTGTGTCGAATTGGATGACAGCCTGGTACACCTGCCAGGCGTCGAATGTAAGTGCGGTTGGACGCCCGACGCTGGCGACTCCATTGCCAAACTGAATGGCCCCGTCTATGGCGCTATAGTTGGCGGCGTTGAGTACAACGCCCACTGGAAATTCGCGGTCCCACGAGAACGCCATGTCGAGTTGTTTCTGCGCAGCGCGCGATTTCATTCCCTGGAGAACTTTGTCACTCGGCACAAGAGCAGTTACCTCGAAGCTGTGAGATATGGCAAGAGCCTGCGCGATGAGATCTGTAAACGCCGCTGCCCCACTCGCGGCAGAGTCCGGCATCTTTATGTCGAGAAATAAATGCTCGAGATTGTCCCACGCTGTGGCCGCTCGCATGAATTCCATCAGCGTGGGGATTCTGGTGTCAACCGGATTGATCTCTCCTTCGTATTGGCGCCCCCCAATCTCTTCGTAGCCATAGTGAGCGCGGAATTCATCGAGCGTCAATTCGTTTACGGGCTTGCGCCAGGGACTGAAAATGTCCGGGACCGTAGGACGGAAGCGATTGCTCCCCTGCTCGCCGAGCTGGCGTATCAAGGAAACGGCATCATCGGGACTCCAGTCGTGCCAGAGCACAATCTGGCCGTCTTTCGTGACGCAGAGATCTATCTCCAAAGCATTTGCCAGCTCTATCTGCACCGCTTGATGGCAGCTTTGGATCGTATTCTCGCAGGAAGTCTTGGGCGAGCCATGGTGTGCAATTACCAGAAAGTGATCGTTTTCGTGCCTCACTTTTCCTTGCACGTACCGATACACTTTCGGGTTGTTAACGACTGTCTTCAGTTCGCGGAAATCGTGGGTTAAGGTCGCTCCATTATGGGCGATCGTGTAGTTGTACTGAGTAAAGCGCACATATCCGGAACTGACGTAGTCATTCTGAAAGCGCGGGAAGTTGTCGTCGGAGAAAGTTCGGCCGCCGTAGCGCACATCGTCGTCATAATGCAGTTCCAGGCGGCTGCCGTTCGGCACATCATAACTGCACTCGTCGAGACCGTCTACGTGGATACGAGCGCGGCAGACACTATCGACAAAGGATTCATAACTGCCGAAGTCGTCCACGCTGCCAACCTGATAGATGAAGACGTTCCCGCTTTCTTCGATCAAAAGCTCTTTGTCGGTCCAGGGGCCGCCGGTAGTCCAACTGGGTTTCTTTGCGGAATACAGTGCGAGATATCCGTCCCCGCAACGGCCAAATGTCCATAATCCGTCGACATTCGAGTTACCTCCGTTTTGATAGACGGAGCCTTCGTCGAAAGCGGCCTTGGGAAACCAGGCGTGGGTTCGCCCGCCGAATAGGAGCTTCTGGAATTCCTTGGGTTGATATATGGCAATCGCCGCGTTATCGCGCTGAACGACCCGCGGTGAGGTGACGGTGCCGGTCCACCAGTTCGGGCCATCGTGGGTACCTGCCGGATAGATTTCAAGGCCCTGGCCCCCACTGCCCGCGGCGGCGTCGCCCGCCGCTTTTCCTCCAAATGCTCCGAGAACGCCGCCCACAATGGTTCCAAGAGGGCCGAACACCGATCCAACTTCCGCACCTGCCGCAGCGCCAGCCAAGATTCCTCCCGTCTCCAGCGCGCTCTTGCTGATGTACGCGCCCGCGGAGGGGTGACCAGTCCAGACCATTGCCTCCATACTCAATGTCGCCATCACCGCCTGAGTCTGAAAGTTAAATTGACCGGCACGAAAATTCTGCACGCTGGCAAGCATGGAGTACTTGTCTTTATAGGTGTACAGATTGGCGCGGGTCAGGGCTGAGCCTTCGGTTAACACGGAAATCGCATTGGCGATTCCCGATTCTTTATCGGACAACGGACTGCCGAGAAGGGGAATCAAAAGCGCTGCCAGAGCAGGCGATCCCAAACCAATCGCCACATACGCCAGGCCATCCGCAAAGGCCACTCCTGTACTGGCTGGGTCGATTTTCGAAAAAATGTCTTTAAACGGCGCAGTCTTCATCAGAAAGGATTTGTCAGCGAGTTTGTGAGTGCTCTCGATGACCTGCTTCACAAAGTATGCTGCGCGGCTCCACCATCGCATCACATCTTCGTCGCTGTCATCGCCGATGCCGTAAATGGAAGCTTCGTCCAGCGTGAGGGAAACTCGGCTACGGTCGATCAGCCGAGGATGCGGATCGCAACCAACTTCGACCAGCGCATCCGGTACAACATATCGGCGGCTTGAACTAAAACTGATCGCGCATGTGGAATTACCATCGACCACGATCCCATCGCGGGTCCCAAACAGTATTTCGATCAAATCGCCGACGGATTCGCCGTAGCCGCAATTCTTGTGCTCAAAGTAATCGCGCCCGGCGGATACGCCGAAATTGCCGCGCATGGTGAAACGCGCCAGATCGAAAACGATAAGATCGATCACCATGTGGGCGCGCGTGCGCACCTGCTCGTCGAGACAAAAATCGGCGAGATTGAAGAGCGGCGAGAGATCTTCTTCGTAATAGCCCGGCGCGTTCCACTCGCTGAAACCGAACCGCAGGCGGTCGTCGAGCCAGCGAATTAGGCGCACGCGCGCCTTTGCCATATGCTGGCTTCCGGTGAGATCGCCTGGCCGTGTACGGTTCATTCCTTCGCTGCGGTACGGATTACCGGGCAGAAAGATTTT
>Ga0335074_10012011_pt1 | contig 12132 bp, 15 predicted proteins | sample Lox_Sample_23_FD_206715 | JGI IMG/M metagenome (GOLD analysis project Ga0335074, IMG submission 206715) | Soil microbial communities from Loxahatchee National Wildlife Refuge, Florida, United States - Lox_Sample_2.3 | ecosystem: Environmental > Terrestrial > Soil > Wetlands | place: USA...
TTCAAATCTTGTCCAATTTCGTTATCGCACTACTCCACCCGGAAGAGGCATACGATACATTTTTACCCAACCTTTTCTTTTTCACCGGTATCGTCGTCGCCCTTGTGTATACTGCATCGCAAACGTCGCCCCCTCCCGGTAGTCTTATCGCTTGCACTTGGTTTCCGCTAATGATGTTCACTTCTTTCGCTCCCGCAATGACGGCAACGGACGAAAATCCCAAGATGATAAACATGCTTTTCCGACTGCTCGCTTATCACGTCCTTTTGTTATCGTTTCTCTGCGTCAACCTGTGGTTTTGGTTCAAAGAAGTCGACGTCGTCGATCCTGCACAATGCATGGTGCCCAGAGTATTCTTTTTTGCGAATCTTTCCGCTCACAGCGGCATTCGGGCACTGTTCAGAATATTCTGCGTCTTGGCCACCCTACTTACTCTAGTGTTAATAATAACTTCCATCATCGGAATTCGCGCTCAACTCAACGACCAAGAGCCTCGACCCATAAACCCCATACCCCTTAAACCATGGATCCAATCGGCATTTAAATTTATGTCCAATCCAGTTCCTAGTCGAATCTTCGCCGCAGCATATTTGGCCTTTGTAATACTGGCATTTGAATTGCAACTTCGATGGAACCACATTGATGGAATCAACTCGGTCAATTCGTCGGGTCAGATTATTCCCTTAACGATCGGAACTCTGTCACTTCTTCAGGCTATTGTCTCTGTCACACTTGCGATCCGGAAGGCAGTTCAGGACGTCCAAAATGCGCGAGAAGCAGAACAAGATCTCAACCGATACAGAAGACGTTTCAGCTGGTATTACTGATGCCTCTGTCAAACCGTTATCGGAGGGGGTCTGCAGAGGGTTATTTTACGGGATTGTATTTTACGGGATTCAGAGTCATTCAATACCTACTGAGACAGAAATGGCCGTGGCAATATAGAATTTATGCATTGTCTTGTGGATGTATGCTTCAGAGATGAATTGAAATAGGTATAAATAAATGGCATCTACGGAAACTTCATTCCAATCCGCGTCTGCCAAAGTTTTACTCCGATATCTGCTAAATTCTGGACACAAATGTCACAAGCATATAGATAGGATAGAAAACATGACACATATAATAAGCGCTTTTTAGTTGAACTGGATAGATGGTTCTGCTCTTTTGCCACGGAATGCGTACCTAACAGTGCCTAAAATATTTTCCCGTCTTCAGAGTTGGGTTGGCCGGGAAATCGGCTATAATGTACAAGGGGAATCATAAAGAGACTGCTGATGTTCCTATGTCCAGAGTCGTGGGCGACCTAATTGCTCGTTTGAGAATCACGGATGGTTGTGTCTGTTACTTTTAGTTCGATTACAACGACGAGGTTTCTCAGCAGACTGAAAATATTCTCCTCAAACAGATCCTTTGGTTATGAAATGCCGGATCGGCGGTGCCAGCGTCCAGCGTCCTCTGGGGCATGGTTTTAAAGTTCACCTTTCACGGAACCACGTTAAGCGAAGTGGGGGTGTGATTGGAGTCGCGGACTGTTGGTTTTCAGCGGGTGAAGCCTCAATTCTCGTGCGGCTTAGAAAAATAAACTTTTCGGTCATGAGACTCAATTTCGGCGCGGTGCAATACTTTTCTCTTGCCAAAGCTGCTCAACAGGAAATCGGATTTCGATTGTGACGGCCAAAAAAACCTTAATCGCGATGGCCGCGATTCGGCCACCCTACCCTGACCTTGCTTAATCGTAGCAGGTTCTTACTCACCGCTCTCAACATTCGTGCAATCTTCACATCGATCCTTGCGTTCAGCGACTCTTCAATGGATCCTGTGACGGCAGTGTCGCTTGCATCCAGTATAACCGATCTCGCGGAGCTAACTTTCAATGTCTTTGCAAATCTTTACAAATATTATCGCAATATTCGAGACGCACCAGCCCGATCGGCGGAGTTACGACAGGAGCTTGACATTCTTCTCGATATTCTAGGCACTGCTCAGGAATACGTTGAACGACATCCTGGAGAGCTTTTTGGACCCACCTTGATCGAAGAATTGTCGAGTTTGCGTCAACTTTTAAGCGACCTGGAGAGACGTACCAGACCACAGTCTACCGCTGGGTTTCGTCGACTTCAGTGGCCTTTCCATGCATCTGAAAATGATCATATTCTTTCCCGAATACAACGGCACAAATCAAATTTAATGTTTCGCTTTGATTTACATCAGTCGTACCGTTCCCTCGACCCCTGCTTCGTCTAACAGCCAGTCAGCGGCTTCAAGGAATCGAGGATAATGTCAGAAATATAAAGTTCTCTTTTCGTCAGTTGAACGAACGCAATTTTGGTTTGTCCTTTAACTCTCGGACTAATTCGATTAGCCGAAGACGTGACGAAGAAGTTAGACGCCCTCTGCCCCCCGACAATTAACCCATATCGTGACCATGAGCTGTTTAAGGAAATGACGACTGCAGGTACTGTGGCTTGGATTTTTGAGCATCCAGATTTTGTCAAATGGCGAAATACCACCTCTGCGTTTCTTTGGATATATGGAAATAGTACAGCTTCTATCTTCGGAACGCTAATGCGTAGGTGGAGTCGGGAAAACATTCCTAAGGTCGTCTGCCTTCAATTATATTGTGCGGACCTGCTAAATAATTGTTTAGTTGTTCGGTGATTAATAGCTTTCTCGAAGAAAGGGCTTCTAATGCGCAAAAAGCCCTGCTTTTCTTCTACTGTAATGGCAACTTTCAGGAAACGAGAGACACAAGTTACATCATCGGCAGTATTCTGAAACAGCTCTTTTCTTCGGTCTCTTTAGAGATGGAAAGTCCTGCGTATGCTCGGCTAGAAGACTTGCCTACGTCGAGCATGGCAGTTTCAGAGATGGTCAAAACCATCCGATGGCTATCGCGGTTTTTCGTCCATGTTACGATCGTTGCTGATGGCATCGACGAGTGTGACGATCCAGAACGTCTTTGTGATACCCTCAAAACATTGACTTCTGGGAATATCAGGGTATTGGCGATAAGTAGGCCCGAGCGCGATATTCATACCGCATTGAGCGGTCTTTCTAATTTCGAAATGAATGACTCGCTTAATCAGGCTGATATTGTCACTTACATCCACTGCCGCTTGGAGCGGGACGTCTCGTTACGATGCATCAGGCCCGACCTAAAAGTGCATATCAAAGAACGTCTTTTTAAAGAATGTGGCGGGATGTACAGAGCCTTCAACTTGACGTATCTAACTTGTAGTTTTCGATGGGTTCAATGTCAATTAGATCACCTCAGCTCCTTGGATCGAGACTCGGCTCGGCGCCAGGCGCTTGAGAATCTTCCATTAGGATTGGCCGAAACGTATCGGAGAATTATGGACAAACTTTCACAACACAAAGACCGTTTCGAAATTTCAATGAGGGCCTTAATGTGGCTGTTCTTTTCGGTAAGACCTCTGTCACTGCATGAACTCGCAGTGGCGGCTGTCATCGACCCTTCTGAAGATTTCAACGAAGAACAAAACCTCGACACTGACGAGCTCATTTTGACATATTGCCATTCGTTCATCAAGTTCAATCGTTACAATAATTTCGTCGAGGTCGCTCATATCTCAGTAACTCAATTCTTCACGTCAAGTTCGTTAAATGACGGTTCTCCTAATCCCTATTTCCTTGACCAGAAAATTGGCGACCTAATAATCCTTAAAGCATGTTTTATGTGGCTGAAATCGAGTCCGTTTATGAATCAAAATCCCTATGATCTCGAACTTCCTCAAGTTTGTAACAATTTCAGCACCGGCCTAACGTTGTACTCAGTCTATAATTGGCCGGAACATGGCAAGAAAGCCCGGTGGTCGAAGGAGGGATGCTCTGATATTATTGCCTTTCTAAATAACGACCAGATCACAATGTGTGGACTGCTTTGGGCTGCATCTGAGGACGCTGGTCTCTTGCGGTGGGGAATGACTCCCGATCAATGGCAGGAGGTTGACGAGCAAATGGCTCGGGAAACATTGTTGGACGAGATTCTAACCGACTTCAACATTACATCGTGGTTGAGGCCCCCCTCGAAGTGCTCCAGAGCGTTATACTACTCTGCATTACTTGGATTTGACAACGTTGTGGAGGAACTTATGAACCAAGGTGCTGGTCCCAGCCTTTATGAGGTACTCGCTGCAGGACAGAAACAACATTGGAGAGTTTTCAGGCAGTTAATCGCTGACGAAGGAGAGCCGGACCTACCAGAGGATATCTACAGGAATATGGTTGTACTTCTCGCGCTTGATTTGAGAGAGTGGCAGATTGCGTCAAATCTGCTATTTCTCTGGGACGTCGGTCCCAGTGAATGGGATCTTTCAGTCTGGCTATGCCCGCTCGAGACGGCCGTTAGAGCTTGGACCCAGGCGGATGACGATAAAGCTATTAAGAAAGACGACAATCTATTACGTTTGATGCGTTTGGGGCAAGTTGGATGTTATGAAACAGTGTTCAACTTGCTTGATTTTTGGCGCGTCGATCCGAATAAGAGTCGATTGCTTTGTTTCGTTGGACAACAGTCTCGTGAATATCTCGGTCTTGCAAACCTATTGATTGAGTATGGTGCCGATCCGAGACTATCAGACGCTAGTGGCAAGACAGCATCAGAATTGGCACGAGAGAATGGCCATTCCGACCTCGCAGAGGTTTTGGAAGCTTGGCCGGACAATGAGCCGGTCTTTAAAAAGATACTCGAGCGTCGTACGCTGAAAGGAAAAGAAAATTAGGGAAACGTGTACCGGGCATTTTGAGTGGAGTACCGGGGTGGTTGATTGGAATGTGATGAGGGATGTTGAGCTGATTGACAAAGATGAACGAGGAGGCCGTTGTGGTTTATTACACACCGATTTATGGCACGATGACGACTTATCTTGCGAAATGTTTTGGCCCTTGGTTCAATGAGATTTGTTATACCCGTCCGGCACCACTTTTACATCCTCTCAACATTGCTGGAACAAAGAGTGAGATTTCGGAGAAATTGGAGATGGCGGCTCTTGTTGCCCGAGATTGTGGAAGGACGTTGATGTTTCCACATTTGGCCAATCAAACGGTGTGAGACACGAGGAGAAATGGGACGAATTGTCCGTAGCGTGCGGGTTCATTGGATCGCGGAGATGGAGGGCTTTGAACTTGAGTTTCTGAATCGATTTGAGTGGGTGGAAGGAACGTACTTGCATAATAGGGCGAAATACATCGACGACAAGTTGAGTGAGATGACTATGACCGTTCCTGAAAGGAATATGACGGATGTGGGGAGGGAGTTGATGCAAGAGATGATTGACGCTTGCTTAGCAAATTCAGATGTGAAACTTGTAAATTTGGATTTGGGATTGGTATATTCTTCTTGACGAGTCCATAGTATGTATCTTCTAAGTTCTTATATGTTGGACAGTAGGTTCTAATTATATTACATATGGAGGACATGCGCTCGTTTAGCACGACATGAAATCTCAGAGTTGACATGCAATGGTCATCGACTTGCTGCACGAGTATTGTAAAATCGGTATCTACCAAAAATGCGATTTCCGTTGGGAAAAGTTTAGTTCCTGGACCAGTTTCTGTAATGTGCTCGTTTACCTCCAAGCCAACGACACCGCTAAAGCAACGAGGCCGCTAAAGCAATGCCGTCACTGGAGTAAAGATGACGGCAGGAACGCCGTTGGAGTGGCAAGATTGCTAAGAAACTCAATGCCGTTCTTAGTAGAACAGCATGACGCTTGAGAGTTATTTCAAGTATTCATTTCAAGTATAAATAGAGGGCTTTGCCCCAACTAGAAATCAAGTTTTGTCAGATACCCAGAACCCAGAACCCAGAATCCAGTACTCCTTCACTATCGCAGTGAAGAACCTAGGCCATAGGAAACGAACTAGCCCAGCTTCTTATAGAGCGCCGGAAAAATGAAGTGCTGATCCTGTCTACTTTATGTGGTGGTGTGATATTTAATTTTTTTCCTCCTGTGTGGTTGCATGATTGGTTGCTGCCACCTGCTCCGTTTTGTTGCGGACTGTCGGGTAAGTTTCTTGGTGAGGCTCAATTCTACCGCGGGAAAATAGAGTTTCTCGTGAGACCGAATTTTAGCGGGCCAACCCAAATTCAACAGCGGGTCGGCAAAATAGAGTTTTTGGTCACTGGACTGTATTTCCGCTCCGGTTCAGGCCGCTGGTAGTTGGAATCGGAAGAATAAGTTATCGGTCATCCGGTCTCGGATAGGGGCTCTATAAGTTGATTCCATTGCTGTGTCGAGTCTCTATGGCGGTGTTCAACTATTCGATCTCTCGGCCCATCACTCCAATCTGGTTTACTCCTACAGTTCGGACTTATATTCGTGGTCGTCAGTACGCTCATCAATGTCGCTTCAGTTGGCTACAACCTTATCTCTTACACATCCACGGATTTCAATGGGACCCATTCGTTATGGTTTGATAGATTCATACCCGGGAGAGGTTCATCGTACAACCACAGAAATTGTCAACCATAATTCCCTTTGGCACTAAATGATCGTAAGTTTTCGACCATGTTCATCGAAATAACTTGCAAAATAGTCGCTCCTACCAACAGTTATTGGAACATCTTTGACTATCAGTTCATTGAATTCCTACCGGCTTCCACAGGGGGCCTCGATGTGACGCTTGGTACATTTAACTACAGTAATAACGCCTTTTTCGATTGTTCTATAAATACGTTGGCGATGACTCAGTATAGCAATCTGGGAGTACCAACTGATTTGAAACAAACTGTTAAACCCATTCTCTACAGCTCTATCACTGACTCCTAGATCATCATGGGCTGTAATACTACAAATGCTAATTTTTTTTATTTTCAAGCCAATACAGATGGTGGGATCAACGCTGTTGCGCTCCAATCGACTAGCCTCTTATTCCAAGTCTTCCAAAATTTTACTGCGCCAGTCGGAATCAACGACGCAATCACTCTGTGGAGTCTCATGGCAAGAAAGTTGTGGTACAGTTTTTCGCCAAATAGTGGGGGTATCGAAGCCCTAAATACCCAACTATCGTTCTTGCGTTACAGCATAATTGCGGCCGACCCCCCTTTGTCATACATTCAGTTCTTATACTCCGGTACAATTATCATTTGGTGTAGCTGATATTTGAGACACGTTGGCGGGCGGCACCCCCGCAAACGGTTCCTGGATCTTATCTATTGTATACCAGAACGCCACCGCAGTCGCCACTAATGAAGTGCGAATAGTCTTCCTTCCGACAGGGAGTGTAGATACGACACTTACCTCCCCAAGTGATTTGAACACAGCAAATACACTCCTAGCACCATCAATACAATTGGTCAGCCAGGCCGCTAATTCCTCAAAGGTGGAGAACATCGACTTCTGGGAATTAATGAACTGGATTTTTGTGAGCCACTACTGGCTCACGTTGCTCGACTTTGGACAACTATCGCCTGCAACGTTCACATATAATACAACGACAGGTGTAGCGGAAAGTTATGCGCCGATACTATACCCTAGTACCTATAACATATTCGTTAACGAGACCCTTTTCAATATTTACTCGTCGTACTTGCTCAACACAATCATTTTGCTCTTTGAATATGGCGATGTTTTTCCGTCGGAATTCAGCCAACTCAGCAGCACAAATCAGCTAACGCGAACCAATGTCTCACTTGAAATATTATATTCTTGTACCGACATCCAACTCAAGTCGCCAGCAGATTTGATTGTTTCGATCCTAGTCGCGGATTGGGCGTTCATTTCTACCTTCTACGCTTTAGTTATATTGAGTGGCAGATGGTTGGAGAAGGGTAAAAAGCACGGTGAGTGACTCAAATTTGCATGGTTTAATCCTAGGGAACTGTTGTAGCTGTTGTCCGGGGAGAGATCAGGTTGAAGAGATGCCTAAAACTGGAGAGGACATGACAAACGACTTGAAAACCAAGTAGCTAAGGAGTAAATAAATGGGGCCTATCCTATATTTCCTGTAAAACACCGTATCTATATAATCCCCACGTTACAGCGAAGCCCACTAAATTCAATGAGAAACGATTGTAATATGTTTAAGATAATCGAAACTGCTTAATTAGACTAATTGTATTGTGAGGTAGGATTTGGAATAAGGTTTAGGATGTTTTATAGCAAGTTTCCATGCTGGTTTCAATAAATTGGTTTTAATGTCAATCGCATGGGGTATTTCCATCGTGGCGGAATTTTGGATCGATCCACCATGACTGGTCACCACAAAGATCCGTGGAAAAACGAAGCGCTGATCCCGTCTCCTTTATGTGCTGGTGTGATATTTAAACTTTATGCTCCTGTGTGGTTGCGCAGTCTGTTGATTGGTTGCTGTCACCTGCTGCGTTCTGTGGATCGCGGACTGTCGTGGGACCGCCAACCCCTCCGCCGCCACCAGAAAGGCAAGGTTCCGCATCTCACGAGACTCAACCCGGTTCGTATCCTCCTCGTCCACCTACAACTCTCCCTCATGGTGCCGCATACGGCACACTTCCATATGGAAGCAATCCTTATGGACCAGAACCAACAACCGAACCCGCATGCGACGAAGATTTCCCTGAAATTGATGATCCACAAGATTCAGAGTATGAAGCCTACGATCAACCTCCCACAACTCGGTACGGTTCTCAAGCCTATTGTTGGCCACAAGGCTATTCTTCCCGTCCTCCCGCTGATCCAAATTACCAAAATCCTCCTCGAAGAGAATATCAACCCCCACCACCTCCACCTCCAGGTCTGAGGTCAACCTCCCTTCCAACCTCCCCTCAGACCTCCCGGTTACACCAACGTCCCAGCACCACCCGGTCAATGCACTGGTCCAATCGATACTTTTTCTTGTGATCTCAGCCTACAACTTCCTCGCACTCACGACGAAAAATTCTGGCAATGATTTCTCCGGGGCAACCCAAATCTCCAGCGTCTCTCTGAATTTCGCTATGCCAATTATACACCCCCCACAGAGGAATGGACAGTATGGTCTGCCGTTGTGAATAAACCCAATACACGCATTGCAGTGCTTTCCTTCGATGACAGCCAGGAACACATTGATATCAAATTATGCGATATCAATTCCAGAATTATTTGGCAGAAAACAAATCTTATGCCAGTCGCCTCCGGTGTGGATAAGTTAGTTGGTCCTGCTTTCAACGACGAGGGAAATCATTTAGCTGTCGTTCTCAAAAACCGAATTGAAATTGTGGATGCGAGGAATGGAAGTGCTTTGGATCACATCTCAATTGAACAACCTCTTCCGAATCAGAATGAGCCATTACAAATTACTGCTGTCGGAATTGGACATAGTACCAATAATGTCGTTATTCCCAAAGCAAGGGGAGATGAAATTCGTTTGGATAGAGTTATTCTACCTCGTTCTACTGCAACTGGACCTATTTTAGTAGCCTCGATGTCGAGTTTATCAGACTTATCGCTTGCGTTTACAGCTCCAGATCGCAAGGTCATTGCGGTTGGAAAAAGATGGGGACTTTCTTCTAATTCTCGACGATTCTTTGCATTTGGATGGGATTCTCATACCCGTGTTCTGCAGTATAACAATGCAGTTGCCCCAGAAGGATCACCTTTACAATCTCCTATTTGTACAATTACTTGGAAGGACGATGTTTGCATTGTGCTTCATGTGTATAATCACAGTCAAAGTTTACATGTGGTTACTGTGCATGGAAATGGGATTGATATGTTTGATGGAGAGAGTATGTTGATTATGAGTGGTGCGAGGAAGGTTCTCATTTTGCAGAGGAGACAGATTTTGGTGTGGTCAGATGAGATGAAACCTGTTCAGGTTGGCAATTTGGAGTGGGATAGGATGCCGCCTGTTCAGGAGATTGATGGGCGACGTTGGTCATCGGAGATTCAAATTCAAGATAGGGTTGGATAAGTTCACCTCGATTGAGAAATGTGTATAGCTACATCTGACAAATTATCAACAGGAATATCAATACTTCAAAGCCTCCTGATAAAAATGAACTTGCCATCATCCAAAACGAGAGTAATTTGCCACTCCGACGCCGGAAATCCCTGCTACAAAGAACACAAAGTCATCATACCGAAATGCGACCAAAAACCCTTCTTCCACCAACTAGGATGCGACATGACGGTCATTTCCGGTTCTCTCATTCTCTTTAGAAGCTCTTCGCCTCCAGTAGAGCAACCACATCCTTGTGCCCGCTGCGCGCTGCCCAATCTAATGCTGTCTCTCCCGTGTTGCCTGTCGCAGTGATGTCAGCCCCCTTGTCCAAGAGTAATGCAACCACATCCTTGTGCCCTTCTGCCGCTGCCAAATGTAACGCTGTCCCCCCCCCCCGTTGTCTGTCACCGTGATGTCAGCTCCCTTGTCCAAGAGTAATGCAACCACATCCTTGTGCCCGCTCTCCGCTGCGAAATGTAATGCTGTCGCTCCCGTAATCTCTGTCGCCGTGATGTTGGCACCCTTGTCCAAGAGTAATGCAACGACATCCTTGTGCCCTCGTTCCGCGGCCAAATGTAATGCTGTCCATCCCGAGTCGTCCGTCGCAGCGATGTCAGCCCCCTTGTCCAAGAGTAATGCAACCACATCCTTGTGCCCTCGTTTCGTGGCCAAACGTAATGCTGTCCATCCCAAGTTGGCCGTCGCAGCGATGTCAGCTCCCTTGTCCAAGAGTAATGCAACCACATCCTTGTGCCCTCGTTTCGTGGCCAAACGTAATGCTGTCCCCCCCCGTTGTCTGTCACCGTGATGTCAGCTCCCTTGTCCAAGAGTAATGCAACGACATCCTTGTGCCCGCTGCCCGCTGCCCAATGTAATGCTGTCCATCCCGAGTCGTCCGTCGCAGCGATGTCAGCCCCCTTGTCCAAGAGTAATGCAACGACATCCTTGTGCCCTCGTTCCGCGGCCAAACGTAATGCTGTCTTCCCCCAGTTGCCTGTCGCGATGTCAGCCCCCTTGTCCAAGAGTAATGCAACCACATCCTTGTGCCCTCGTTCCGTGGCCAAACGTAATGCTGTCTTCCCCCAGTTGCCTGTCGCCGCGATGTCGGCACCCTTGTCCAAGAGTAATGCAACGACATCCTTGTGCCCCCTGACCGCTGCCGAATGTAACGGCGTCATTCCCTTTGCGTCCCTCACATCCACTACTTTTTGTGGGTTAATGAGCATTGGAAGTCTATTCCTTGATTAGTTTCAGAAAGCTAGATTGCATGCCTCTGCCTTTTCAAAACTTGTTCACAAAGCAACACCAAACCATTCTCTGCGAAAACGTGAAGTTCAGTCCCGCCGGAGTAAGAAATCCAGATTTTAGTGGCGTAAGCTCTCATTTGCTGAATCGTATTTCTCCTTGTTTCGGATGCTAGAAGCCGAAAAAGACTTTCCTGTACCCAAGCACAACGTTCTGCCTCACCCTTGACATGAAAACCCCAGAATTGAGTAACATAGAGACAGAGGGGGTAGGTCTGGACGTGAATTTCCATCTCACTGAAATTTGAACCAAAATGATTAAAAGCGTCGGATTGGAGGTACAATACACAAGTCTTTGCGAGATCGATAGTCGGAAACTTGAGCGACTTCAAATATTCTTGCACCGTCAAATGGATAAATCGAACGATTCCACTGGATTCCTCGTGTATCACGAGACTGTGGCACATTGCGATGATATCAGCTGGTAGAAATTTCTCATCGTTAGCATTGATGCCATTGAGTCGTTGTTCAACGAGGAGAGCTTCGAGAAGTTCATCCATTCGCAAAGGACGGGCTGCATGGAATATCCATTTCAGAGTTCTAATCGCAGCAGTGGATGTCCGTTCGGTGCCTGTTCTAATCCGAGTGATGATTTGGTCATATGCTACGATTTCGCTTGCTGGCAGGGATTTCAAAGCCTCATTCATATTAGATTGTCCAATCTCTCGCAGCACGTATCGCAATTGAAAATTTGCGAGAAGGAACCTAAACTCAGAACTAATATGGAGACAGAATATTACATGTCTTGTGCGTGGCGTCTTATTTCACTTATGATGCTGGCCTTGAAAGTTTCCGACAGACGCCTCGAGTTCTCTTCCAGTTCCAGTTGCTGACCAATATATTTTTCAATGTCCTCGCCCTGGGCTCGAATTTCCGTAACGCAAATGTCTTCAAAGTCTGCATT
>Ga0335074_10012012_pt1 | contig 12129 bp, 11 predicted proteins | sample Lox_Sample_23_FD_206715 | JGI IMG/M metagenome (GOLD analysis project Ga0335074, IMG submission 206715) | Soil microbial communities from Loxahatchee National Wildlife Refuge, Florida, United States - Lox_Sample_2.3 | ecosystem: Environmental > Terrestrial > Soil > Wetlands | place: USA...
CGGCCCAGCGACTTGAGATCCTGCTTCGTGTTTTTGCGGACGAGGGTGAGAACCGGCTGCGCTGTGAGACCCAGTTGGTCAGACACAGCCACGCCGATGCGGCGGTCGCCGAGGTCGAGTCCGAGCAGGCGCGGTTCCACAGGGAAAGAATAGCGGATCGGGAGCAGTGAGTGGCCGCAGGCAGAAGACTGCAAGCGAGAAACGATTTATCAAAAACAGCACGCGAGCCACGGCTAGCTGTGGTGTGTCAAGAGGTTGTTGACGTCGAGACCGGAACGGCTGATGGGTGGAGACTGGTTGAGAGCGGTGTGGGGCCGATGCCAGTTGTACTGATGAGTCCAGAGGGGGAGAGCAGCGGTTCTTTCCGTTGAGTTCTGGTAGAGGCGGGCGTAGGCCCACTCGCGGATGGCGGTCTGGATGAAGCGTTCGGCCTTGCCGTTGGTGCGCGGGGTGTAGATGCGAGTGCGCACATGGCGGAGATGGAGAGCGCTGCAGGTATCGCGGAAGCGGTCGGCATAAAAGCAGGGACCGTTGTCGGTCATGACGCGGCGGGCGCGGATGCCGAAGCGTGCGAACCAGGCGACCGCCTGGCTGAGGAAGCTGGCCGAGGAGGCGGCTTTTTCATCGGGCATCATGGAGGTAAAGGCGATCCGCGAGTGGTCGTCGACAGCGACATAGAGGAACTCCCATCCGGCGCCGCGGGTTTCATCGCGCGGGTTGCCGGTGATGCCGTGGCCGGGCTTAACGATACGCGCCAGCTTCTTGATGTCGACGTGCAGCAGGTCGCCGGGCGCGGCGTGTTCGTAGCGCACGACCGGGATCTGCGGTTCCAGCATCCTGGTTTTGTTCAGCCGCAGCCGGGTGAGGATGCGGCTGACGGTAGCCCGGCTCAGGCCGGTGGCCTGAGCGATGCGCATCCCGGTCCAGCGCTGGCGGCGCAGCTGCTCGACGCGGGCGCTCAGCTCCGCGGAAGTCTGCCGGGGCGAGCGGTGCGGGCGCGAGGATTGGTCCCGCAGTCCGGCCCTGCCCTGCCGGCGAAAACGCTCCACCCACTTGGCCGCGCTCTGCCGGCTGAGCCTGCACTCGGCGGCCGCCTCGCGCAGGCTCAGCCGCCCCTCCAGAACATTTCTGGCCAGCATTTCTCGACTGACGATGGTGAGACGGGCATGATGGTGATAGTCCATTCGGTCTCCTGAGACAGCTTTGCTTCGCAAACTCAGCTTCCCAGTTCTCGACCGAATGGACAACAACCTATTGAAACTTCACAGCTAGCCGCGCCTGCACCTTGTGGGACTCCTGCCACATCCAATTCCAGTGGCTCTTCCGGTTTCGATCCTCGATCTTGTCAGCATGCGGCCCGGCGAAGCGCCGGGCTCCGCCATCGCGCGGTCGGTTGAACTGGCGCAGCACGCAGAGCAATGGGGATTCCGTCGCTTCTGGCTCGCGGAACACCACTCGATTGCCGGCCTGGCCTGTTCAGCAACCGCTGTCCTCATCGGGCACGTCGCGTCAGCGACAAAGACCATCCGTGTGGGCAGCGGAGGCGTGATGCTGCCCAACCACGCGCCGCTGGTGGTCGCCGAACAGTTCGGCACCCTGGCGGCCATCTATCCCGACCGCATCGACCTCGGCCTGGGGCGCGCCCCGGGCGGCGACTTTCACACCATGCGGGCGCTGCGGCGCGAACTGCGGCAGGCGGGAGACGACTTTCCCGATCTGCTCGAAGAACTGCGGACTTACCTCGGCCCCGAGCGTCCGCACCAGATGGTGAAGGCCTATCCGGGGCAGAATACTCATTTGCCCATCACGCTGCTGGGGTCGAGCGACTACTCCGCGCAACTGGCGGCTCGGCTTGGGCTGCCCTTCGCCTTTGCCGCGCATTTTGCCCCCGATGGACTGTATGAGGCGTCGCGCCTGTATCTCACGCAGTTCCGTCCCAGCGAATTCCAGGCGCAGCCCTGGCTCATGCTGGGCGTGCCCGTGATTGCTGCGGAAACAGACGCCGCGGCACAGAAGTTGTTCACTACGCCCCAACAGAGATTCCTGCGGCTGATTCGGTCGCAGCCAGTCGAACTGCTGCCGCCGGTCGACCACATTGACTGGGCGGACTGGGAGCGGGCCGCGGTCCAAAGCAAACTGAGTGCAGCCATCGTGGGCTCGAACGCGACCGTGCAGGCGCGCCTCGAGACCCTGATCGCGAGCACCGGCGCCCACGAAATCATCGCCGTCACGGATACATACGACCCAGCGGACCGGCTTGAATCCTGTCGGCGCCTCGCGCAGGCGGCAGCGGCGATCGAGGCGCGGATGCCGACGGCGGTCTGAACCGGGTCGATATGTCGAAAGGGAAGTAAGGTCGCGGCGCGAGAACAGCGCCGCGGGGAAAGAGCGGCCTACGTCTGCGAGACCGGCGCCACCTGCGCCTTCGCCTGCTCCGCGTGAATCATTCCTGCATGACGCTGCAGGCCCGCGAACGCCGCCCGGCAAGTCCAGTACGCCGCCAGCACCCCGAACGCCAGCGATGCCGCCGTCGCGGACATTAGCATCAGCATATTCACTGCATTTTGCATCCGAAAAACTCTCTCCAGCATGATTCGCAGGTGATTCAGCCACTCGGACCCCGTTCGGATCCAAAAGTCGCGGAATGCCGCAAACCGCAATCCCTACGATGTCATTGTTAACAGAAAAGGCAGCTCATTGACCCCCTTTTCTGTTGCCCCATAAGATACCCGCAGGATTTGATTTCGATTTAAACCGTCGCAGTCCCGTTTTGCAACCAATTTTGTGCGCCTCATGGCTCTTTTTCACCATCTTGTAATGCGTTAGTAACCCCCTCTCCCGACCCATGACCATCACCCAAATCACTGTGCGCGGCGCCCGTCAGCATAATCTGCGCGACATCAGCGTGCAGATCCCCCGCAACACCCTCACCGTGGTCACCGGCCTCTCCGGATCCGGCAAGTCTTCGCTCGCCTTCGACACCATCTACGCCGAAGGTCAGCGCCGCTACGTCGAAACCCTCTCCGCCTACGCGCGCCAGTTCCTCGACCAGATCGAGCGCCCCGACGTCGACTCCATCGAGGGCCTCTCGCCGGCCATCTCCATCGAGCAGAAGACGACCAGCCGCAGCCCGCGCAGCACTGTGGGAACCATCACGGAGATTTACGACTACCTCCGCCTGCTCTACGCCTCGGTCGGCGTACCCCACTGCCCGCGCTGTGGCCGCCAGATCTCCCGCCAATCCGCCGAGCAGATCGTCGAGCGCATCCTCGCCCTCGCTCAGGGAGAGCGCGTCACCATCTACGCGCCCGTCGTTCGCGGCCGCAAGGGCGAATTCAAGGACCTCGTCGACAAGCTGGATCAGCAGGGCTTCCGCGCCCGGGTCGACGGCGAAGTCCGCGACCTCACCGAGCCGCTCAACCTCGAGAAGCGTAAAAATCACACCATCGAAGCCGTCGTCTACCGCGCCGTTCTCAAGCCCGGCATCGAAAAAGCCCTCGCCGCCTCCGTCGAAAAAGCCCTCCAGATGGCCAACGGCCTCGTCCTCGTTGCCACCGCCGGGGGATCCGAGCCAGCCGAGCAGCTCTACTCCTCGTCCATGGCTTGCCCCGACTGCGGCCTGGACGTGCCGAAGCTCGAGCCGCGCAGCTTTTCCTTCAACTCCGCCTACGGCGCCTGCCCCGAGTGCCACGGTCTCGGCAGCATCTACGACTTCGACCCCGCCAAAATTATCACTGACTGGTCGAAGCCTCTGCTCGACGGCGCCCTCGGCCCTGGCTCCGCGTCGCAGTACCTGATTCGCCTCGTCCAGCTTGCTGCGCAACGCTACAAAATCGACCTGAAGAAGCCCTTCGAGCAACTCTCGCAGAAGGACCAGGACCTCCTGCTCCAAGGACCGCCGTCGGCCGAAGCGCCGCGCACCGGCTTCCACGGCATCCTCGCTTACTTGCGCGATTCGCTCGAGGAAGCTCGCTCCGACGCCTACCGCGAGTGGATGATGCAGTACATGTCGGCCTCCGAGTGCCCCGTCTGCCACGGACAGCGCCTGCGCCCCGAATCGCTTGCCGTCAAAATCGACAGCATGTCCATCGCCGAGTTCACCGCGCTGCCCATGGAGCGCGCCCTCGCCCGCGCTCAGTCCATCCGCTTCACCGCGCGCGAAGCCCTGGTTGCCGAGCGTCTCCGCCGCGAGATCGTCGAGCGTCTCCAGTTCCTCAACACTGTCGGCCTCAGCTATCTGGCCCTCGACCGCAACGCCGCGACGCTCTCCGGCGGAGAAGGTCAGCGCATCCGCCTCGCCACGCAGATCGGCTCGCGCCTGCGCGGCGTCCTTTACGTGCTCGATGAGCCCAGCATCGGACTCCACCAGCGCGACAACATGCGCCTCATCGTCGCGCTCGAATCGCTCCGCGACCTCGGCAACACCGTCCTCGTCGTCGAGCACGACGAAGAAACCATCCGCCACGCCGACTACGTCCTTGACCTCGGCCCCGGCGCCGGCCGCCTCGGCGGCAGCGTCGTTGCCGAAGGTCCGCCCTCGGCCATCATGGCCGAGCCCGCGTCGCTCACCGGCCGCTATCTCGCCGGAGAAATCTCCACCATCCAGCGCCTCGTTCCGCGCCCGGTCTCCGGCAAATGGGTCACCGTCGAGGGCGCGCGCAGCCACAATCTGCGCGATCTCACTGTCAAATTTCCTCTCGGCGTCATGACCGTCGTTACCGGCGTCTCCGGCTCCGGCAAAAGCACCCTCGTCAACGACATTCTCTACCGCTCGCTCGCCCGCGAACTCTACGGCTCCCGCGAAGCTCCCGGCGATCACACCCGCATCCGCGGCTTCGACAATCTCGACAAGGCCGTGCGCATCGATCAGTCGCCCATCGGGCGCACGCCCCGCTCCAATCCCGCCACCTACACCGGCGTCTTCACCGCCATCCGCGATCTCTTCGCCATGCTCCCGGAGTCCCGCGAGCGCGGCTACAAGGCCGGCCGCTTCTCCTTCAACGTGCAGGGCGGCCGTTGCGAAGCCTGTCAGGGAGAAGGCCAGCGCCGCATCGAAATGAACTTTCTCCCCGACGTCTACGTCCAGTGCGAAGTCTGTAACGGTCGCCGTTACAATCAGGAAACCCTCGCCGTCAAGTTCAACGGCTACTCCATCGCCGACGTGCTCGACCTCACCATCGAAGACGCGCTCCCCGTCCTCGGCGACATCCCTCAGGCGCGCCAGAAGCTCGAGACCCTCGTCGATGTGGGCCTCGGCTACGTCCATCTCGGCCAGGCCGCGACCACCCTCAGCGGCGGCGAAGCCCAGCGCATGAAGCTTGCCCGCGAGCTCAGCAAGCGCCAGACTGGCCGCACCCTCTATCTCCTCGACGAGCCCACCACCGGCCTCCACTTTGACGACGTCCGCAAGCTCCTCGAGGTCCTCCATCGCCTCACCGACCTCGGCAACACCGTCATCATCATCGAGCACAACCTCGACGTCATCCGCAACGCCGACTGGATCATCGATCTCGGCCCCGAAGGCGGCGAAGGCGGCGGACGCGTCGTCGCCGAAGGCCCGCCTGAGCAGGTCGCCGGCGTCGCGCACTCCTATACCGGCCAGTTTCTTCGCCGCTATTACGATGGATCGAGCACCGCTTTCACCGGTGCGTCTTCCTCCATGCCGGACCATGGAAGCGCCAACGGCAAAAAGTCCGCGAGGAAGCCGAAGAAAGAGTCCGTCCAATGACCGACGACCCCGAATCCCTCCCAACCAACGCTATGCCCGACGATCCCGCGCGCGAATCAGCCGCGCCCGACCCTGCGCCCACTGCCGAGCCTCTCCACAGCACCGCGCAGATTCTCTCCTGGCCCGCGCCCCACGATCCGCTCGCCGCCATGCAGCCCCCCCAGACCGAAATCCCGGCCCCGCTCCCGCCGCCGCGCCCCCGGCTCATCCCCCATATCGGTCACTTCCTCGTTTTCCTCGCGCTCATCGTTCCCGCCTTCGTCGGCGGATATCTGCTCACGATCCTCGCCATCTTTCTCAGTGACCCGCGCGGCGGCATCGGCCATCTCTTCTCGCGGCTCACTGTCCTCACCAAAAGCAAGGATCTCCTCTTCGCGATCTCCATGCAGGGCGCGCTCTACATCGTGCTCTGGGGACTCGCCGCTCTCGTCTTCGGTCTCTGGTGGCACGGATTCCTGCGCGGCATTCAGTGGAACGCCTCCGCCGCCCGACGCCGCATTATTCTGCTCGCCAGCGCTGGCGTGGCCACCGGCTTCCTCATCACCATCGCCGGCAACTTCGTTCCCATGCCCAAGACCGCTCCCATCCTCGAAGACATCACAGCTTCGCGGGCCGGGGCCTGGGTCCTCATGATCTTCGGCGTCACTCTCGCGCCCCTCACCGAAGAGCTTGCATTCCGCGGCTTCCTCCTGCCCAGCCTCATCAACGCCTTTCGCTGGTTCCAGCGTCAGGGCTCCATCAGCGAATCCGGTGTCCGCCTCATCGGCGTCCCAATCTGCATCGTGCTCACGTCGATTCCCTTCGCCCTTATGCACGCCGAGCAGGTGTCCGATTCCTGGGGCCCGGTTCTCCTCATCGGCTGCGTCAGCATCATTCTCTGCGTGGTCCGCCTGCAAATGCGCTCCGTCGCCGCCGGCGTCCTCGTCCACTCCTTCTACAACCTCACGCTGTTCACCGGGCTCTTCATCCAGTCCGATGGCTTCCGTCATCTTGATAAGCTGAAGGTTTGAGTTCCTTCACAAGAGACCGCATGCCCAAAAGCTCCGCAGCATCCTCCAGCCACGATCTCGGCCTGCTCTTCCTGCGCCTCGTCTGCGCCACCTCGCTCTTCATCAAGCACGGCATGGAGAAACTCTTCACCTTCTCCGCCATGGCCGCGCATTTCCCCGATCCCATCCACATCGGACACATCCCCACCCTCATCATCGCCACGATCGCCGACGGCATCTGTATGCCGCTGCTCGTCCTCGGCCTCTTCACGCGCTGGGCCGCGCTTTGGTCCCTCTGCAATCTGTTCGTGGCCTGGGCCTTCGTCCACCACTTCCAGTTCGCCGGCCGCGGCGGCGACCACGGCGAGCTCATCGTCGTCTACATGGGCGTCATGCTCGCCCTCGTCATCGCCGGCCCCGGCCGATTCTCCATCGACGCCCGCCTTGGCCGTTGACCCACACCGGTAAATGGGGCGCTACGCCAGAAATTTCTTCAGCGGCTCCCAGTAGTGCTCCTGCCACCCCGAGTACAGATGGTCGTAATCGCCCTCGGGAAACCCCGTGTGATCCACCACCACTGTCGTTCCCGTCCCGTTGCTCCTGAAGGCGAATCGCGCGATCGAGTAAACACCCGGATCCCAGTGCGCCGGCCGCCACGCCTGCACCAGGTACTTACCCTCCGCCAGCTCCACATTGCGTCCGACAATCATCCCCGAGAACATGGAAAACGCTCCGCCCTCGTGAGGATCGATCGTCGCCGGCAATCCGCTGAAGGCCGTGAATTGCTTCGAATCCAGCAGCGCCGCCTCAATCCGCGAAACGGCCGCGTCAAACTCAATCTCCTGATGCAGCGACGTCCGCTTCGCATTCGCATCCGTCGCCGGTACCTGCGCCATCGTTTGCTGCGCCGATTGCTGCATCGCTTCGCCTCGCAGCAGGGATCCCGCAGCCGCCAGCGCCAGCCCGGTCACAACGGTTCGACGGTTAGTGACTAGCATCGCTGTATCCTCCGTGATCCCCGAATGGGAACACGCGCCATCTATATGTTCAAGAACATATTTTGCTGGACTCGCCCCCATGGCGCACCCATACTTGTCTCTCGCCGGTACCGCTGCTCCGGAACAGGGGGAAACCATGCCGTATCCGTCAGGTCATCGAACCACAGTCAGGGCAACGATCGTCGAGAGCGCCCGCAGCCTCTTCAACCGTCACGGCTTCGACAACGTCTCGCTCGATCAGATCATGTCCGGGGCCGGCCTCACCCGTGGCGGCTTCTACAGCTATTTCCGCAGCAAGAGCGACCTGTACTCCGAGGTGCTCGGCTGCTTCTTCACCGATCCCGATTGGAAGAATCGCTGGGAGGGCGTCGAAGTCGACCTTGCTTCCAACGACGTCGGCCCGCAGGTCGTCCACGCCTATCTTTCGCGCCAGCACTTCGACGATGTGGAGAATTCCTGCCCGATGGTGGCCCTGCCCACCGATGTCACGCGAGCCGGAGAGCCCGCAAAGCAGGCCTTCGAGACCGTCTTCACCGCCATGGTCGGCGTATTGGAGCAGAGCATTGCCGGTGACCGTCGATCCCGGCGCACCAAGGCCCAGGCCATCGCGGCGATGTGCGTCGGCGGCATGGTCGTCGCGCGCGCTCTCGCGAACCGAGATGCCGCCGACTGCCTGCGCGACGGATGTCGCGCCGTGGCCCTCGATCTCGGCGGATGGAAAAAGAAAACCCACCGTCGCAAATCGCCTCGATAGCCGGGTGCGCTTCGACCTGACCTGAGCGCAGATTAGGCGCCGAAGGCGCGTTCGCCTGGACGGCCAGTCCCCTGTAACCTGTCACCTGTGAAACTCCGCACCGCCGGCATCGCGCTCTTTCTCCTCACCGCGCTCAACCTCTTCAACTTCATCGACCGTTACGTGCTCCCCGGCGTCCAGCCTCTCATCCAGCACGAATTCCATATCGACGACGCGCAGGCCGGCCTGCTCACCTCCGCCTTCTTCCTCACCTACATGCTCATCGCCCCGCTCACCGGATGGCTCGGCGACCACATGGCCCGCAAGCCGCTCATCATCGCCGGAGCTCTCATCTGGTCCGCGGCCACGCTCCTCACCGCCAAGGTCCACAGCTACAACACACTGCTCCTGCGCCACGCCGCAGTCGGCATCGGAGAGGCAACGTTTTCCATCTTCGCCCCCGCTCTCCTCGCCGACTTTTATCCGGAAGAAGATCGTAACCGTGTCCTGAGCATTTTCTACGTCGCCATCCCTGTCGGCGGCGCGCTCGGCTACGTGCTCGGTGGACAGCTCGGCGAACGCTACGGCTGGCGCATGCCGTTCTACGTCGCGGCTCTGCCCGGCGTACTCATCGCCCTCGCCTTCTGGCTCTTCGTGCGCGAGCCGGAGCGCGGATCGTCCGACACGATCCAGGCAACCGCCGATCGCTCCACCTTCTTCGGACTCTTCCGCAATCCCGCGTTCCTCGCGGCCACGCTTGGCATGGCCATGTGGACCTTCGCCGTCGGCGGCATCTCCACCTGGCTGCCCACCTTCTTCCACCGTTTCGCCGGATACTCCGTTGGCGGCGCGGGCCTCGCGGCCGGCCAGATCACCGCCATCGACGGCCTCCTCGCCACCATCGCCGGCGGCTGGCTCGCGCAGGTCTGGCTCCGCCGCGACCATCGCGCCCTCTACTTCGTCTCCGCGTGGAGCACCCTCCTCGCCATCCCCTTTGCGTTCCTCGTCTTCTTCGGCCCCGCGCGCTGGCTGCTCCCCGCCGCCTACGCCGCGGAGTTCTGCATCTTCTTCAACACCGGCCCCCTCAACACCGCCATCGTCAACTCCGTTTCCGCGCCCATCCGCGCCACGGCCATCTCCGTGAATCTCTTCCTCATTCACCTCCTCGGCGATTTCCCCTCGCCCCACCTCATCGGATGGATCTCCGACCGCCACAATCTTCGCTACGGCCTTGCCGCCACGCTCGTCACCCTCGCCGTTTCCGGAGCCATCCTGCTCGCCGGCGCCCGCTTCGCCCCGCATCTCCCCGATCTCGAAAACGCTCCACCGTCCTGAGCCGAATCCGCTTGCCCGCACCCTGCCGGCTGTAACCTGCAACCTGTCCCCTGTAATCTGCTCTTTCATGCACGTTCTCTGCTGGATCGCCATCATCCTCGCCTGGCTTATCGCTCTCGCGTGGACGCGCGTCACCCTTTCCGCCCTCCGCAATCTCCCGCGCATTCCCACCCTCCTCGATCCCCGCATCTCTGCGTGTCTCGGCGCGCCGCAACCTGCAGCGCCGCAGATAACCGTCATCATCCCCGCCCGCAACGAAGCCGCCGCGATCGAGGTCACCCTCCGCTCGCTCCTCGCGCAGACCGTCCCGCTCGCAATCATCGCCATCGACGATCGCTCCACCGACGCGACCGGTCAGATTCTCCACCGCATCGCCGCCGAGCCTCTGCCGCCCGGCAAATTCCTCACCGTTCTCCACGTCGCCGAATTGCCCGCCGGCTGGATGGGCAAAACCCACGCCATGGCTCTGGCCGCGCGCCAGTCCGCCACGCCCTGGCTGCTCTTCACCGACGCCGACATCCTCTTCGCGCCCGACGTCCTCGAGCGCGCACTGCTCTTCGCCCACTCGAACGCCGCCGACCACATCGCGTTCAGCCCCACGCTCATCCTCAAAACCGCCGGCGAGCGCTTGATGACCACCGTCATCCAGGGCTTCACGCTGTTCACCTTTCGCCCCTGGCACATCGCCAATCCCGCAAAACGCGACTCTGTCGGTGTCGGCGGATTCAACCTCATCCGCGCCGAAATCTACCGCGCTATCGGCGGTTTCGAATCGATGCGCCTCGAAGTGATCGAAGATCTCCGTCTCGGCTTCCTGGTCAAGAGCCTCGGCTACCGTCAGCGCATCGTTTTTGGCCGCGACCTCATCCGCGTCCACTGGGCCCCCGGCGCGCTGGGCATGGCCCGCAACCTCACCAAAAACTTCTTCGCAGCCTTTCGATTCCGTCCCGCCGCCCTGCTCGCTTTTGTCATCGGGTTCGTCCTGCTGCTCTGTATGCCATTCGCCGGACTCCTCGCGCCCTGGACCCTTCGCGCCGCCAGCCTTGTCGCGCTGCTCATGATCCTGCTCGGCCATCGCTATTCCGCGCGCCACTTCACCGGTATTCCGATGTACTACGTGCTCACCCTCCCCGCCGGAGCGTCGCTACTCGCCTGGGCCATGCTTCGCTCCATGTTCCTCACCCTCCTGCGCGGCGGCGTCGTCTGGCGCGGCACCTTTTATCCCCTCGCCGAACTTCGTCGCCACTGCGGCCCACTCCGCTGAAGGAAAGCTTCGCAAATGCAGCGGTCAATACCTGATCATGTGCGATAACCTGGCGAGCCAGCGCAAATCCAGGCTGACCAGATGCGTCGGTGCGCTTACCGCGGCGAAGCTCGCATAAGTCGATCGCGCCTTAGCCATAGCGCTTGATCTGCTCTGATTGACGCAGGCTTCCTCTCGAAATATCCTTCGCTGCAGTCACTCGCTAATCGCTTCCTGCGAAAGACCGTTCGCTGACAGTCTTTCTGGCAGTCTCTCGCTGACCGTTTCACCACTGACTGGTCAACCCCCGCCCTCCGGTGTCCGGCACGAGCGGACGCGCGGGCGGAACTCCGCCTCGGATTTGCGCGCCGGAGGGTCACCTGGTTCTGTACACTGGGTCTTTCCGATGAGCCCACTCTCCATGCATTCCGACAATCTGGCTTCCACGAAAGACGATATGGTGGCCTTCATCGAGGGACACGGGATTCGCCGCGTTCCCGGCCACGCAGGCGACGATATTCCGTCGATCCAATGGGATGACCAGGATAATCCCGACCGCTGGAAGGATTTTGTGGAGACGGCCAAGGCCGCTGGCGCGCCATTTATCACAATGAGCGAATCCGTCCTCGAAAAAGAGGACGTGGAGATGCTCATCGAGGAAGTCCAGGACCAGGACTACGAAGCCGGGAACGGGTCACCAGACCTGGACGAAGCCCAGACCCTGGTGAAACACATCGGTAAGATTGGCCATCTGCAACTCGGGTTCCCGCACCAGGGAATCATGTTCCTCTGCGAGACGTCGACGGAATGGTACGAGCGGTATCAGCAACTGCTGGACACGATCGACGACCTGGGCAACATCGTCTTTGAAGACGAGGACGAAGACGAAGAGCCGTGAGCGCATCGGACTCGGGCGTTGGCGTGGCGCGACGACGGGCCCGCTGGATTCTGGCAGACTCCCACACGGAAACAGCTGTGGCACTGGCCCGCGAGGCCGGCATGCCTCTTCTGGTGGCAGAGTTGCTGGCCGCGCGTGGCATCAGCAGCGGTGAAAAGGCCGCGCGATTTCTGCATCCCTCCCTCGATCAGCTTCTCGATCCGTA
>Ga0335074_10012014_pt1 | contig 12129 bp, 9 predicted proteins | sample Lox_Sample_23_FD_206715 | JGI IMG/M metagenome (GOLD analysis project Ga0335074, IMG submission 206715) | Soil microbial communities from Loxahatchee National Wildlife Refuge, Florida, United States - Lox_Sample_2.3 | ecosystem: Environmental > Terrestrial > Soil > Wetlands | place: USA: Florida...
GGGCGCATCGTGATGCTGGAACCGCGTCGCCTCGCCGCCCGTGCGGCCGCAACCCGAATGGCCTTCCTGCTCGGCGAGCCGGTCGGTCGCACGGTCGGCTACCGCACCCGGCTTGACGCCGCCGTCTCGGAGGCGACCCGCACCGAGGTGGTCACCGAGGGCCTGTTGGTCCGCCGGCTGCAGTCCGATCCCGGGCTGGAGCGTGTGGCCGCGGTCATCCTCGACGAGGTGCACGAGCGCTCGCTCGACGGGGATCTCGCCCTTGCGCTCTGCCTCGACCTGCAGCGCGGGCTGCGGCCGGACCTGCGGCTGCTCGCGATGTCGGCGACCCCGGACACCGCCCGCCTTGCGGCGCTGATGCAGGCGGCGGTCATCGAATGTCCTGGCGTCGCGCATCCGGTTGCGATCCACCATGCCGCCCGCGATCTCGCCACCCCGCGCGACCTGGCCGACGCCGCCGCCCGCGCGATCCGCGCCGCACTGGCGCAGCACCCGGGCGACCTCCTCGCCTTCCTTCCCGGCATGGCGGAGATCCGTCGCGTCGAGGCGGCGCTGCTCGATTGCGGCGCCCGCGTGCTGCCGCTGCACGGCGAGTTGCCGCAGGCGGCGCAGGATGCGGCGCTGCGTCCGGCGGAGGACGGCGCCCGCCGTGTCGTGCTCGCCACCTCGATCGCCGAAACCTCGCTCACCGTCCCGGGCGTGCGGATCGTGATCGATGGTGGGTGGCGGCGCACGCCGCGACTCGATCCCGGCACCGGCCTGACGCGGCTCGCCACCGTGCGGATCAGCCGCGCCGCGGCGGAGCAGCGCGCCGGACGCGCTGGACGCGAGGCACCGGGAGTCGCGATCCGGCTCTGGACGGCGGCGCTGCATCGCGGTCTGCCGCCGCAGGACCGGCCGGAGATCCTGGAAGCCGAGCTCTCCGACCTGGCGCTGGCCTGCGCCGCCTGGGGCGCGGCGCCCGCGGCCCTGGCCTTCCCCGACCCGCCGCCGGCCGGTGCGCTTGCCGCCGCGACCGTATTGCTGCAATCGCTCGGCGCGCTGGACACCTCCGGCCGGATCACCGGGTCAGGCCGGCGCATGGCGCGGCTCGGCGCGCATCCGCGGCTGGCGGCGATGATGCTGGCGGCGCGCGATCCGGAAGAGGCGGCGCTCGCCGCCGATCTCGCGGCCCTGCTGGAGGAACGCGATCCCTTGCGCCCGCCCGCCGGCGCGGCCGAGGCGCCCGCCGAGATCGGGCTCCGCCTTGCCGCCCTGGCGGGCGAGGCGGCGGCCGATCGCGGCGCCCTCGCCGTCATCCGTCGCGCTGCCGGCCAGTACCGGCGACGCCTCGGCCTGCCGCCCGATGCAAGCCCCGCCGGCGACCCGGCCCCATTGGTTGCCGCCGCCTTTCCCGATCGCATCGCCCAGCGCCGCGGCGAGCCCGGATCCTTCCGCCTCGCGGGAGGCGGCGGCGCCCGGCTCTCGGTCGCGGACCCGCTCGCGCGCGCGCCGCTGCTCGCCGTCGCGGCGCTGGAGATGAAGGCGTCGCCGCGCATCCGCCTCGCCGCATCGCTCGATCCGGCCAGCCTGCCCGAAAGCGTTGCCGCGACGGTGACGGAGAGCGTGGAGAGCGGTTTCGACCCGGCTTCAGGCACGGTGCTGACCCGCCGCCGCCGGCGCCTCGGCGCGCTGGTGCTGGAGGACCGCACGATCGCCGCCGATCCCGCAGCGACTGCGGCGGCGCTCGCCGCTGCCCTGGCGGCACGCCCCGACGCCCTCCCCTGGACCGACGCCGCGCGGCAACAGCAGGCACGGATTGCCCGCATGGGCGTGATCGAGCCGGAGACCGGCTGGCCCGACGTCTCGGACGCCGCCCTGCAGGCCAGCGTCTCGGATTGGCTGGCGCCGGCGCTGCACGGCATGAGCCGCCTTGCCGAGGCGCAGCGACTCGATCTCGCAGCCCTGCTGCGCGGGATGCTGACGCCGGACCAGGCGCGCCGGCTCGACCGGGCGCTCCCGGCGCATCTCGACCTGCCGGGCGGGCGGGCCACGGTCGACTACACGGCGCCGGTGCCGGTGGCGAGCGCCCGCGCCCAGGCCTTCTTCGGCCTGGCGGAGACGCCACGTCTGGCCGGCGGCCGGCTCCCGGTGCAGCTCGCCCTGCTCTCGCCGGCCGGGCGGCCGGTCGCGGTCACCGCCGATCTCGCCGGCTTCTGGCAGCGCGGCTGGGCGGAGGTGCGACGGGACATGCGCGGCCGCTATCCACGCCATCCCTGGCCGGAGGATCCGCTCGCCCCTGGCGCCGGCGAGCGCCGCCGGCGATAAGCCCCTCCCCGGTCGGCACCCCCGGTGCGAGAATCCCGCCGGTCATTGCGCGCGCGCCGCTTACCTCCGCGACTCCCGCCCCGTAAGATCGCCGTAACGCCCGCGTCGGCAGGCCGGCCGGGCATGGACCATCCTGACGGAGACACACCATGAGTCGCCCATCCCGCGCCCCGCTGCTGGCCTGGGCCCTCCTCGGGATGCTCGCCATGCCGGGCTGTACCCCCGTCTCCGCCCGCGCGCAGGAGCCGGTGCTGTCCGGGGTGGTGGCGCCGATGAGCTTCGCGCCGCTGGTCAAGAAAGTCGTCCCGGCGGTGGTCAACATCGCGGTCACCGAGGACATTTCGACCGGCGAGGCGGTGGCGCAGATCCCGCCCGAGCTGCGCGGCACGCCGTTCGAGCGGCAGTTCCGCGAACGGCTGCGCAACCGGCGGGAGCAGGTGATGGGCGCCGGCTCCGGCTTCATCATCGACCCGTCCGGCATCATCGTGACCAACAACCACGTGGTCGGACACGCCAACAAGATCGTCGTCTCGCTCTCGAATGGCACCGAGCTGCCGGCGAAGCTGATCGGCGCCGACCCGCTCACCGATATCGCGGTGATCAAGGTCAATGCCACGAACCCGCTGCCCTACGTGTCCTGGGGCGACAGCAACAAGGTCGAGGTGGGCGACTGGGTGCTGGCCGCGGGCAATCCGTTCGGCCTCGGCAGCTCGGTCACCGCCGGCATCGTCTCGGCCCGCGGCCGCGATATCGGCGAAGGACCGTTCGACGACTTCCTGCAGGTCGACGCACCGATCAATCCCGGCAATTCGGGCGGCCCGACCTTCAACCTGGAAGGCCAGGTGATCGCGGTGAACACGGCGATCGTCTCGCCGACCGGCGGCTCGGTCGGCATCGGCTTCGCCATTCCGAGCGTGCTCGCCGAGCACATCGTGGACGAGCTCCGCGCGCATGGGCATATCGATCGCGGCTGGCTCGGCGTCTCCGTGCGCGACGAACCGGTGAGTGGCGGCGGGGTTGCGATCGCCAGCGTCGACCGCAACGGTCCGGCGGCGCATTCGGGGCTGCACAGCGGCGACGTGGTGACGGCGGTCAATGCGACGCATGTCGACAGCGCCCGCGGCCTGATCCGCGCGGTCGCCGCGGCGCCGCCGGGCACCACGGTGACGCTGACCGTGCGGCGGGAGCACCGGACGCTGGAGATCCACGTGGTGGTCGGCAAGCGCCCGGCGGAGACCACCGGCTGATATCGGCGTTGAGAGAGATCGGGCCTCCAGGAGCGGGAGGGCGGCAGGGGACCGGCATGCGCATTCTGGTTGTCGAGGACGATCGCGACGTCGCAAGCTTCGTGGTCAAGGGGCTGCGCGAGGCCGGCCATGTGGTGGAGCACGCCGACAACGGCCGTGACGGCCTGTTCCTGGCGGCGTCGGAGAGTTTCGACGCGATCATCCTCGACCGCATGCTGCCGGGCGGCATCGACGGGCTGCGCCTGCTGGAGACGCTGCGGGCGCAGGAGAACACCACGCCCGTGCTGTTCCTCTCGGCGCTGGCCCAGGTCGACGAGCGCGTGCGCGGGCTGAAGGCCGGCGGCGACGACTACCTGACCAAGCCCTTCGCCTTTGCCGAGCTGCTGGCGCGGGTCGAGGCGCTCGCCCGGCGCCGCAAGGGCGAGGGGCCGCAGACCAGGCTCGCAGTCGGCGATCTCGAGATGGACCTGCTGTCCCGCAGCGTGCGGCGCGCGGCGCAGAAGATCGACCTGCAGCCGCGGGAGTTCCGCCTGCTGGAATACCTGATGCGCCATGCCGGCCAGGTGGTCACGCGCACCATGCTGCTGGAGGGCGTCTGGGACTATCACTTCGATCCCCAGACCAACGTCATCGACGTGCATGTCTCGCGGCTGCGGCAGAAGGTCGACAAGCCCTTCCCGACGCCGCTGATCCATACCATCCGCAATGCCGGCTACATGCTGCGCGCGGAGTGACGGCGGTGCGGCGGCCGGCCGGGGTTCCGCCGGCGGCATGACCGCGCCGGCGCGGTGACGGGCAATGGCGTCGATCCGCGAGCTGCATGTCTTCCGCTCCGCCAGCGTGCGGCTGGCCGCCCTCTATGCGCTGGTGTTCGGAGCCAGCGCCCTGGTGCTGATCGCGTTCATCTGGTGGGCGACCGCCGGGCTGCTCGACCGCCAGGTCGACGTCGCCATCCGCGCCGATGCGCAGGGGCTGCTCGAGCAGTGGAGCACGGACGGACTGCCCGGGCTGATGGCCCGCATCCACGAGCGCCTGTTCACCAATTTCGACGATGACGCGATCTATCTGCTGGCCGATCCGCTCGGCAACATTGTCACCGGCAACCTGCAGACCTGGCCACCGCAGGTGCAGAGCGACAGCATGTGGTATGAACTGCCCGTGCAACGCGCCGGCGTGCATTCGCTCGCCCGAGTACACGTGTACGACCTGCCGGACGGATTCCGTCTCCTGGTCGGGCGGGACGTGCGCTCGCGCGCGCAGCTGCGCAGCCTGCTGACCGACGCGCTGTTCTGGGCCCTGCTGATCGTGGTGGCTCTGGGCGTGCTCGGATCGCTGCTGGTGCGCTCGCTGTTTCACCGCATGATCGCCAATGTCTCGGCGACCGCGGCGGCGATTTCCGCCGGCGACCTCACCCGCCGGGTGCGGGTGACCGGCCGCGGCGACGAGTTCGATCGCCTGGCCGAGACGATCAACGACATGCTCGACCGCATCGCCCGGCTGATGGACGGGGTGCGGCAGGTCTCCAACGCCATCGCGCACGATCTGCGCACGCCGATCACCCGCGCCCGCGCGCGCCTCGAGGATGTCGGCGCCAACGCGACGCGCGAGGAGGAGCTGCGCGCCGGCGTGGAGCGCGCGATCGCCGATCTCGACGGCGTCGTCGCGGTGTTCCAGGCGCTGCTGCGCATCGCCGAGATCGAGGCGGGCGCTCGCCGCTCCGCCTTCTCCGACATCGATCTCGGTCCGCCGCTGTCGGACCTCGCGGAACTCTACGGCGCGGTGGCGGAGGAGAAGGGCCTGCGGCTCTGCCTGACGATGCCCGAGCACCTGCGCGCCTATGGTGACCGCGAGCTGATCCAGCAGGCCGCCGCGAACCTGCTCGACAACGCGGTCAAGTTCTCGCCGCCGGGCACGACCGCAACGCTGGAGGCGGCGGCGGAACCGCCCTTCGTGCGGATCACGGTCTGCGACGAGGGACCCGGCATCCCGGCGGCCGACCGGGCGCGCGCCACCGAGCGCTTCTTCCGTGGCGAGCAGGCCCGGCACACCCCCGGCGCCGGCCTCGGTCTTGCCCTGGTGCAGGCGGTGGCGACGTTGCATGGCGGGGAGTTGCGCCTTGCCGACCGGAATCCGGGCCTGTCCGCAACCTTCACACTGGCGGCGCAGCCGCCCTCCGCCAGGGCCCCGCAGGCCGCGGCCGAGCCGGCCGCCTGACCTCTTGTTCACCTTGCGCACAGGCCGCCGTTGGGCGAAAGGGAGCAGCATTCCGCAATGATCGGTTTTGTCTGGTTGCTCCTGACCTTCGGGCCGACCCCAGCGATCCTCGCCGGCGACGGTGCCGCGGACCGACCGCTGGCGGTCACCACCGACACCGCATCCTATTGCGATGAGCTGGTGCATGAGATCGCCCGCGAGAGTGCGCATCCGCCACCGGGAGTCGCCTCGCTCTCCGCCGAGGGCCAGTTCCTCTGCGCCGAAGGCCACGTCCCGGCCGGTCTCAAGCGGCTGCGCCGCGCCATCCTGATGCTGCAGGGGCCGCAGGCGACCCGCTGACCGCGCCTGCGGCGCTGGGTCAGAGACCGGCCTGGGGCGCGGCGGGACCGGGCAGCGCGGGCGGCGCATCGCCGTCGCGCGGCTGCCCGCGCTCAGGCGGCAGCACGGTGAACTCCTGCACCACGACCGGCTCGGAGCCGGCCGCGAGCGCAACGCCCAGCTCTTGCAGGCGCCGCTTCATCCGCCGGTTGAACTCCCGCTGCACCGGCCAGCGGCCGGTATCGGTGCAGACGATCTGGCCCAGGATCGTCGCCATGTAGCCGTCGACCTTGTCGACGCCCCAGAGCTGCAGGTCGCTCAGCATCCGGTCGCGGAACTCAGGATCCTGGCGCATCCCGGCGACGATCTCGGACAGCACCGCGGCGACGCGGTCGGTGTCCTCGCGCGCCGCGACGCTGACGCTGACCGAGGCATTGCCGATGCCGCGATTGGTGTTGGTCACGCTGGTGACGGCGCTGAACGGGATGATGTGCACCGAGCCGTCGCCGGCGCGCAGCCGGATGGTGCGGATCGAGAGATGCTCGACCGAGCCGGAGAGGCCGGAGACGGTCACCCAGTCGCCGACCTGCATCGCATTTTCCAGCAGCAGGAACAGGCCGGTGATCAGGTCCTGCACGAGCTTCTGCGAGCCGAAGCCGATTGCCACGCCGACGATGCCGGCGCCGGCGAGCAGCGGCCCGATATTGACGCCGATCTCGGTGAGCGCCGTGAGACCCACGATCACCAGCACGGTGATGAGCAGGCCGGTGCGCAGGATCGGCTGCAATGTGCGCAGCCGCACCGCCCGCGCCACGTGCCCCTCGCTCGATAGCCGGGCGATCGAGATCTCCAGGCTGGAATTGGCGCTCTCCCAGACGATCAGCGCAATCCCCGTGGTCACGCCGATGGTCAGCAGCGCCGTGGCCATGCGCCGGCCGAGCCCGCCCGGGTTGAACCAGACCAGGACGGCGACACCCCAGAACTCGAGCAGCACGATCAGGGCACCGATCCCGATCGCGAGGCTGACCACCGCCCGCAGCACCGGATAGTAGCGATTGGCCCGCACCTGCAGCACGGGGTGCCGCGTCGCCTGCTCCCGACCGGGCCGCAGCGCCCGATCGAGCGCCCCCATCACCACGACGCCGAGAAGCCGCGCCAGCACCGCCACCGCGGCGACGGTCAGGAAGGCGTGCAGCAGCCGCACGAAGCCGTTCCGCAACTCCACCGCGTAGACCAGCCAGATCGCGAAATTGTAGATGATGGCGATCCAGTGCCAGCTGCCGGCGAGCCGCCGGCGCACCGCGGCGATGGTACCCCGGGCCCCGACCGGGGGCGCGATGATCGCGGCGACGCGCACCCGGGCGCGCAGGATCGCGCCCGCCAGCATGATGTGCACGGCCAGGCCGACCAGCTTGATGATGGCGATCTGGCCCTCGGCGTAGAGGCCGAGCAGACCGGCGATGTCGGCGAAGGTGACGCCGAGCACCGCCAGCGTCACGACGCTGCGCATCCAGCTTTCGATGAACCGTGCGCCGCTGTCGGAGACCCGGAGCAGGCGCAGCCCGGGATGCTCGGGGTCGATCAGCGCCCGGGTCACCGCCATCACCGTGCGGAGGATGGCATAGGCCTGCAGCGCCTCCAGGATCACCAGCCGGGTCGTGCCCGGCTGCCCGAGCGGGGTGGCGAGCAGTGCGTTGCCCAGGGCCAGGAAGGCGACCAGCGGCAACAGGTCGAGCAGCAGCCGCGCCACGGCGAGCGGCAGCCGGCGCAGCGCCGCCCAGGCGCTGGTCAGGCGGCGGCGGCGCTCCGGCGGCGCGGCGGTCGTCCCGGGTTCGGCCGTACCCGGCGCTTCGATCTCCGCCTCCTCGGGTGCCGCCGTTTCGGGCCCGGCCGTTTCGCCCGCTGGAGGCGGTGTCGAGGTCGGACCCTCGCGTGCCAGCGTCCGGCGCAGCCCGGCCAGGAGCCACCACACCGCCCATTCGACACCGAGCGCGATCGCCAGAACGGCGGCGAGCTTCCATGCCGACTCGAGGACCGGCGCCCGGATCGAGGGGTCGGTCGCGACCTCCTGCAGCCAGCGCGCGAGGAGCGGCAGGTCGAGCAGCGTCTGCGCGCTCGCGGCGGTGCGGGCCGAGATTCCAACCAGCCACTTCGACACGTCGGCCTGGATCTGTGCCCCCAGGCTGCCCGGGGTGAGCGGGCCGGGCGCCTGCTCCGGCGAGGCCGCACCCGCCGCAGGCTTTCCCGCCGCGGCGGCCGGTGGTGCGGCAGCCGGTGGCGCGGCGCCGGCGACGGCGGGAACCGCCGCGGCCGTGCCCGCGGTCGGGGTTGCCGAAGCTGCCGGTGCCGCACCGGCGGTCCCGCCAGCCGGCACCGGTGGCGCCGCCGGCGCGTGGCGGGTGGCGCTGTCCGGCGCGGCCGCCGTTCCGCCCGGCGCGGTCGCCTGGACCAGGGCCTCCAGGGTGGCGAGCAGCGCCGCCCGCTGCCCGGGATCCTGCAGCACGCCGATCAGGTGCTCGGCTTCCGTGCGGCCGAGGACCGGTGGCGGCGGCGCGGGCGCGGCCGCCGCTTGCGGTGCCGGCGCAGTCGCCGCCGCGGCGCCTCCCCGCGGGAGGTCCTGGGCCAAAGCGGCTCCTGGCACCCCGAGCAGGTGCGCGAACAGCAACGACAGCAGCAGATGGACGGGCCGGACCATCGGCCCGCCGAGCAGCATGCGGGGGCGAACCCTGTCAATCCGCCGGGGCGGAACGAAATCCGCCGCCGGCCTGGCGCGGGCCGGTCCAAAACCCGTCTCGCGCCCCCATCTTCCGGCCATGAAGGTCATCCTGGTCGTGCTGCTGGTGCTGTCCATGGCCGGCGTGCTCGGTGTGTTGTTTGCCGGCATGTTCGGACTGGTGCGCGGCGGCGGCGATCCGCGGCGTTCCAATGCGCTGATGCGCTGGCGCATCGTCCTGCAGGGCGTGGCGCTGCTCCTGTTCCTGCTGCTGCTCGGCCTGATCGGGCACTGACCGCGGCGCGGGCGCCCGCGCCCGCGCCAGATGCCGCGCCATCATGGCAACGGCGTGACTTCGCCTGCGGAGTGGTCTATTGCAGCCGCGAAAACGGGCGCCAATCGGGGGGGAAGCCGGCCTGGCGCGCCGGCGCGACCTATTCGCTGCCGCCCGGTTCCCTTCGCTGCTGCATGGAGTGCCGATGAAGCTGCTCGTCCCGGTCAAGCGGGTGGTCGACTACAACGTCAAGGTGCGGGTCCGCGCCGATCAGAGCGGCGTCGAGACCGCCGGCGTGAAGATGTCGATGAACCCGTTCGACGAGATCGCCGTCGAAGAGGCGATCCGGCTGCGCGAGAAGGGCATCGCCACCGAGATCATCGCCGTGTCGCTCGGCATCGCCCAGTGTGCCGAGACGATCCGCACCGCGCTCGCGATGGGCGCCGATCGTGGCATCCTGGTCGAGACCGATATCGAGCTGCAGCCGCTCGCCGTCGCCAAGCTGCTCGCCGCCCTGGTGCGGCGGGAGGAGCCGCGGCTGGTGATCCTCGGCAAGCAGGCGATCGACGACGACATGAACGCGACCGGGCAGATGCTCGCCGCCCTGCTCGGCTGGCCGCAGGGCACCTTCGCCAGCAAGGTGGTGATCGAGGGCGACACGGCGACGGTGACGCGCGAGGTCGATGGCGGGCTGGAGACGGTGGCGCTCACCCTGCCGGCGATCGTCACCACGGATCTGCGGCTGAACGAGCCGCGCTACGCCTCGCTGCCCAACATTATGAAGGCGCGCAAGAAACCGATCGAGACGCTGAAGCCGGCCGATCTCGGCGTCGATCCGGCGCCGCGGCTGAAAGTGCTGAAGGTGGTGGAGCCGGCCAAGCGCAAGGCGGGACAGAAGGTCGCCACGGTCGCCGAGCTGGTGGCGAAGCTGCGCACCGAAGCCAAGGTGATCGCGTAGTGACCGCGCTGGTTCTGCTCGAATTCGAGCCCGGCGGCGCGATCAAGCAGCCGTCGCGGAGTGCGGTCGCCGCCGCCGGCAAGCTCGGCGAGGTGCACGTGCTGGTCGCCGGGTCCGGGATCGGGGCGGCAGCGGCGGCGGCGGCGCGGCTGCCGGACGTCACGAAGGTGCTCGTCGCCGACGCGGCCGCCTATGCGCACGCGATGGCCGAACCGCTGGCCGCACTGCTGGTGGCGCTGGCGCCCGCCTATGACCATCTGCTGGCGGCGGCGACGGCGGCCGGCAAGAACGTCATGCCGCGCGTCGCCGCCTTGCTCGATGCGCAGCCGATCAGCGACATCGCCGGCATCGAGGGCCCCGACACCTTCATCCGTCCGATCTACGCCGGCAACGCGCTCGCGACCGTGCAGTCGGCGGATGCGAAGAAGGTGATCACGGTGCGCGCCGCGAGCTTCGACCCAGTTGCCGCCGAGGGCGGCAGTGCCGCGATCGAGCCGGTGTCCGTGACACCGGCCGATCCCGCGCTGTCGCGCTACGTCGGCGCCGAGCTCTCGAAGAGCGAGCGCCCGGAACTGACCGCCGCCCGTGTCGTCATCTCCGGCGGCCGTGGCATGCAGAAGGGCGAGAATTTCGCCCTGATCGAGCCGATCGCCGACAAGCTCGGCGCCGCCGTCGGGGCCTCCCGCGCGGCGGTGGATGCCGGATTCGTCCCCAACGACTATCAGGTGGGACAGACCGGAAAAATCGTCGCCCCGGACCTCTACATCGCCGTCGGCATCTCCGGCGCCATCCAGCACCTGGCCGGGATGAAGGACAGCAAGGTCATCGTGGCGATCAACAAGGATGAGGAAGCGCCCATCTTCCAGGTCGCCGATTACGGCCTGGTCGCGGACCTTTTCAACGCCCTGCCCGAACTGCGGGCAGAACTGGAGCGCTCCTCATGAACATCGACGTGAAGTCGGGGGCGGCGAGCGAAGCTGCCCTTTCCTCGACGGCTGCCATCCAGGCGGTGGGCGTGATCGGCGCCGGACAGATGGGCAATGGCATTGCCCATGTCTGCGTGCTGCACGGCCTGCCCGTCACGCTGGTCGACGTCAAGGCCGATCAGCTCGACCGCGCCATGGCAACGATGGCGCGCAACATGGACCGCCAGATCGGCCGCAAGCTGATCACCGAAGCGGACAAGCAGGCGGCGCTGGCGCGGGTGACGCCAACCACGGATTCCGTGAGCCTGGGCGACGTCGACCTGGTGATCGAGGCGGCGACCGAGAAGGAGGACATCAAGCGCGCGATCTACAAGTCGGTCACGCCGCACCTCAAACCCTCCTGCATCCTGGCGACCAACACCTCGTCGATTCCGATCACCCGGCTCGGGGCCGGCACCGACCGGCCGGAAAAATTCATCGGCATGCACTTCATGAATCCGGTGCCGGTGATGAAGCTGGTCGAGGTGATCCGCGGCATCGCGACCGACGAGCCGACCTTCCAGGCGATCCAGGCGCTGGCGGCGAAGCTCGACAAGACCACCGCCGTTGCCGAGGATTTTCCGGCGTTCATCGTCAACCGCGTCCTGGTGCCGATGATCAACGAGGCGGTGTACGCGCTGTATGAGGGCGTCGGCTCGATCAGCGCCATCGACACCGGCATGCGGCTCGGCGCCAATCATCCGATGGGGCCGCTGGAACTGGCGGATTTCATCGGTCTCGACACCTGCCTCTCGATCATGCAGGTGCTGTACGAGGGGCTTTCCGACAGCAAGTACCGTCCCTGTCCGCTGCTGGTGAAATACGTCCAGGCCGGCTGGCTCGGGCGCAAGACCGGCCGCGGATTCTACGATTATTCGCAGGACCCGCCGCGACCGACGCGCTAGCCGGCGCGGTCGGTCCGCCCGCTGACGGCACGGGCTGCGGATCGGCGCGGCGCGTCTCGGACGGCGATCGCGTGCGCGGATTGTCGCGCGGCGAACCATACATACGTCATCGACGGCGCCTTGCCGCCGCGACCGCCGGCGCTTAGCCTCGCCGGTGCAACGAGCGGAGTGGCCGATGCGGCACACGATCTTCCGGCATCTCGGCCGGGCTGGTCTGATCCTTGCCGG
>Ga0335074_10012015_pt1 | contig 12128 bp, 14 predicted proteins | sample Lox_Sample_23_FD_206715 | JGI IMG/M metagenome (GOLD analysis project Ga0335074, IMG submission 206715) | Soil microbial communities from Loxahatchee National Wildlife Refuge, Florida, United States - Lox_Sample_2.3 | ecosystem: Environmental > Terrestrial > Soil > Wetlands | place: USA...
CGCGTGCCAAAGGGAACGATCGTCACCCCGGTCGGCCGGACCGGCTCGGAGTGCCATGCCTGCTGGGAGGTCAACACACCGGAAGGGACCGGCTGGGTCTCGACGGTCTTTCTCGCGCCCCTGCCGGAACCGGACGACTAGGCGCCGCGCTCAACCCTCCAGCCATCCCGGCGTCGGCAGCGATTTCTCCCGCAGGAAGGCGGGGTTGAACAGCTTAGACTGATAGCGCGTGCCGGAATCGGCAAGGATCGTCACGATCGTGTGCCCCGGCCCCAGCTCCTTGGCGAGGCGGATCGCGCCGCAGACATTGATCCCGCTCGACCCGCCGACGAGCAGCCCTTCCTCCTGCGCCAGCGCGAAGAGCACCGGCAGCATCTCCTCGTCGGTGATCTGATACTGGCCGTCAGGGGTGAAGCCCTTGAGGTTATCGGTCTCGCGATTGTTGCCGATGCCCTCGGTGATGGAATTGCCCTCGGGCTTGAACTCGCCCCGCGCATACCAGCTGTAGATGCCAGACCCCATGCAGTCGCTGAGATAGACCTTGACCCGCGGATTGCGCTCCTTGAGCGCCATGCCCGTCCCGGAGAGCGTGCCGCCGGTGCCGACCGCGCAGACGAACCCGTCGACCTTGCCGTCGGTCTGCCGCCAGATTTCCGGACCGGTCGTCTCGTAATGGCCGCGGCGATTGGCGAGGTTGTCGAACTGGTTGGCCCAGATCGCGCCGTTCGGCTCCTTGGCGTCTAGTTCCTTGGCGAGCCGGCCGGAATAATGCGTGTAGTGCATCGGGTCGGTCAGCCGCGTGGCGGGCACCAGCCGCAGGTCGGCGCCGCACAGCCGCAGCATGTCCTTCTTTTCCTGGCTCTGTGTCTCGGGCATCACAATGACGCTGCGATAGCCGCGCGCGAGCCCGACCAGCGCCAGGCCGATCCCGGTATTGCCGGCGGTGCCCTCGACGATGACCCCGCCCGGCCGCAACGTGCCGCGTTCCTCGGCGTCCTTGATGATGGCGAGCGCCGCCCGATCCTTCACCGACCCGCCGGGGTTGAGAAACTCGCCCTTGCCGAGGATGGTGCAGCCGGTCTCCTCGGAGGCGCGGCGCAGCTTGATGAGCGGCGTGTTGCCGATCGAGCCGATAAAGCCGTCGCGAATGTCCATTTTTCCTGTTCTCCGCGCTGCCGGACGCAACGAGACAATATCGGCCTGCGGAGAATGAGGGCAAGGTGCAGCGAGCGGCTTTTCCCGCTCGCTGGCATGGCTTAGCGGGTCATGACAAAGGCTCAGCGTGTTTGTGGATTGTGGTGATAACGCTCATATTCGTTGTCGTGCGACGCTCTAATCCAACGCGCTGTGTGGATTGATCTGCATATAAATTTTTGGATTTTTGGACGCTTGCGAAGCGTTACCCACCGGCATCATTGTATTGAAATGAGCAGTCAGACCCCCGTGCCTGCCTTGTTCCCCAGGGTGGTTGATCCCACCACCGGCATCCTACCGTATCAGGCCATCGTGGCGATGGTGAGTGCGCATGAAATCGAAGCTTTGCCGGCGATAACGCCGGCTCAATTGCAGCCCGCGAGCATCGATCTACGCCTCGGGAAATACGCTTACAGGGTGAGGGCGAGTTTTCTGCCGGGGCCGGCAGCTACCGTGATGGAAAAGATCGAGCAAATGGATGGCTTTCCGCCGCTCGATCTGACAGACGGGGCGGTTCTAGAGAAAGGGTGCGTCTACGTCGTTCCTTTGCTGGAAATTGTACGACTTCCCAGTGGCGTAACAGGCATCGCAAATCCCAAAAGCTCAACGGGAAGGTTGGACGTGCTTACGAGGCTAATTACAGATAACGGGACCGCTTTTGATAAAATCGAAAGCGGCTACGGCGGGCCGCTCTATGTCGAGGTAGCGCCGAAGACTTTCAGCATCGTGGCTCGCCAGGGCTCGCGCTTGAACCAGTTACGTTTGCAGCGTGGCAATCCGAGAATGTCACGCGAACGCCTGACTCAGCTTTACGATGAGGGACAGCTCCTCCACACAGCAGACGGGCGTCGTCCAATCGAGAATGACTTAGTGCCAGTGACCGTAGACCTGAAAGGGGAGGGGCCGGGACGCATTGTCGGTTATAGGGCTAAGAAGCATACGGACAAAATTGATATCGATCTTTCGAGCAAGTATGACCATTCGGAATTCTGGGAACCAATAGAATATCATGTTGATGAAGCGATAATTTTGGATCCGGACGAATTTTATATTTTGGCCACCGCAGAAGAGGTTGGTGTGCCTCCCGATTTGGCGGCAGAGATGGTTCCTTATTACACTAGTTCAGGAGAGTACCGCGTTCATTATGCTGGATTCTTTGACCCCGGTTTTGGTTGGGCGGGACGTGCAAAGGGCAGTCGCGCAGTTCTCGAAGTTCGCTCCTACGTGCCGTTTATGCTCGAGCACGGTCAGACCGTCGGTTGGCTCCGATACATGCAGATGGCTGGTGCGCCAGACAAGACGTATGGGACGGGGATGAAGTCGAATTATCAAGGACAAGGATTGGCGCTATCGAAGCATTTTCGGCCTCAGGGAGAGGTCACCGCGATAGCCCTGTGAACCTGGTTCGACTAGGCGCCGCTGCGCTAACCCACACCCCACTTCCGGCGCACCTCGTCGCGGTGCCGCAGCAGCCAATAGAGGCAGATCAACGTATGGCCGTTGTCGATCTCGCCGGCATCGACCATTCGCCCGATCTCGGCCATGTCCTTTACGACAACCCGAATGTCCTCGTTTTCCTCTGCCACGCCATGCACGCCTGACGCGCAGCGTGAATCGACCCGGCCGCAAAACAGCATCGTGCCCTGATCAGAATCGCCGGGAGTAGGGGTGTAGCGCTGAATCGGGATCAACTCGCCCAACAGCTCGACCCCGGCCTCCTCGACCGCCTCGCGACGGGCGACATCCGCGTCGGCTTCGCCTTCATGATCGAGCAGACCGGCAACCACCTCGATGACCCAGGGCGTGAACCCCGACAACAGCGGCGCGAGGCGGAACTGCTCGACCAGCACGACGGCATCGCGGTCCGGATCGTAAAGCAGCACCGCGACCGCTTTGCCGCGTCGCGTGATGTCCCAGATCCGCTCGCCGCTCCACTCGCCCGAGAACAGGCGATGCCGGAATCGGTAGACGTCAAGCCGCAGATGCCGCTTGAACGCGATCTCGTGTCCGGTAATGCGCAAATCGGGGTGGTCGGGAAAATCGGTCATTCGATCATGCCATCGTCGAGGATGGTTTCGGCCGCGATCGTCTCGACCTCGACGACCCATAGATCGGGATCGCGCTGCCGCTGTCGGGCGATATAGGCGTCGGCGTCGCTTTCCGCCACCGTCGCCGGCCCGGTCGCCCGCAGCCAGCCGAGGGTGCCGTCGCCGCGCCGCGCTTGCGCCAGCACCATCGCATTGGCATCTCGGCCGCACAATTTGACGAGGATCGCCCCGGCGTCGGGGTCGCCGCGCGCCGTGACCGCGACCCCGATCGCCGCGAGATCGCAGCGCCGGATCAGCGCCTTGACCTGGATCGACGATTTGAGCCGGGCTTCCATCCAGCTCGATAATCAGAGCCGCGACAGGGTTTCGGTGCCGCCGACCCCGGCGTCGCGATAGACCGCCAGCATTTGGCTGTCGTCGAGCATCAGGTAGGTCGTGCCGCCCTGATCGCAGGTGACGTCGGCGACCGGGTATTCGGGCTTGGTGAGGAACTGCTTGAGCTTGTTTTCCAGGTCGGGTTGCGACGCAAACGATTGCTGCAACGCGGGAGTCATCATCCGGCCGTACTGCAGCTTGTAGACGCCATTGCAGGCGCTGGGCCCCATCGTTGTCGCTTCACCCTTGTCCGGCGTCAGCACCACGGCATCGGGTTGGAATGTCACCTTGTTGTGATCGGGGTCTGCCCAGCTGCCGAGGAGCGGGCTGGCGGGCGCCGTGCTCTCGACAAAGCCGCACGATGCGCACAGCAAGACCCCCAGCACCGTAAAGCACCGCAGCACGGCGTTGACTTCGGTCGAAATCATCCGGGCGAGTGTAGGGGCGGGCATCCGATTGTCACGCGAAAAGGCTGCGTCCCGTTGCCCTCCCGGTCGAGGCATGATGGGATCGCATCAAGCGGGAGGAGCACTTCATGGGTCTGTTCGAGCGGATCGGTATCGATGTCGGGCGCAAGCTGGTGGTGGAGGACGCGGTCGAATGGGCCGCCGAGCATCGCGTGCGCTACATCGACATCCAGCTCGACACCGGCGACAACGCGCTCGGCACGATCAGCGGCGTGCGTGGCGCGCGCGTCCGCGCGCTGTGCGAAAAGCATCATGTGACGATCGGGCTGCACACCGCCTCGGCGGTCAATGTCGCCGAGTACGCGCCCTATGTCGGCGACGCCGTCGAAGCTTATCTCAAAGCCTATGTCGATGCCGCGGTGCGGCTCGGCGCCAAGTGGATCGTCATGCATGCCGGGTTTCATTTCACCTCGGACAAGACTGAGCGCATGAAGGCAGGGCTCGATCGCCTGAAGCGCGTCGTCGCCCATGCCGAGAACAAGGGCACGCTCATTCTCCTCGAAAACCTCAACAAGGAGCCCGACGCCGCCGAGGTGCATTACCTGGCGCATACGGTCGAGGAGTGGCGCTATTACTTCGAGGCGATCCAGTCGCCGTCCTTCGGCCTGTCGTTCACCGCCAACCACGCGCATCTGGTGCCGGAGGGCATCGACGGCTTTATCGACGCGATCGACCTGTCGCGGGTCGGGGAGGTGCGCCTCGCCGACTGCTTCCGCAACGGCTTCGAGGCGCATCTGAAACCGGGCGAGGGCGATCTCGACTTCGGCGCGTTGTTCGCGCGGCTGGAGCGCGCTGGTTTCAAGGGCCACTACACCAACGCCTTCGGTTCGCTGGAAGATATGCTCGCCGGCCGCTATGAGCTCTTGCGTCTCGCCGCCGCCGCGGGGGTCAGGGTCGATTAGTTGTATTCGTCATTGCGACCTGGACTTGATCTGGGGAGAGCAATCTCGTGCGGAAGGAGATTGCGCCGATCGAGATTTTTCCGTGAAGGCCGGGATGACAGTCACGGCGCGGGGCGCAACTCAACCTTTTGGGCGACGGCCATCTGGGAAGCGCAGGATCAAGCCCGCTGATGACAAGGGGAGAGGGACTTAATCCTGCGCCATCATCCTGGCGGCGGCGGGCACGGTGAGGAAATGCGGCGTGTGGGTCGCCGCGAACGCGAGGATGCGGTTCATCAGCCCGGCGATGGTGACCCGGTCGCCGCGGGCGAGCCCGGCATAGCCGAGCTTGGCGACCGCCGCGGCGGTCATCATGCGCTGCATCTGCACGCCCGACAGTGTGCCGCCGGCAACATCGAAAAAATTGGTCGCGGTCGTCCCCGGGCACAGCACGTTGACCGTGACCCCGCTGCCGTGAAGCTCCTGCGCCAGCGCCTCGCCGAAGCTGCGAACAAAAGCCTTGGTCGCGCCGTATACGGCCATGTGGGGACAGGGAAGAAACGATGCGGTGGACGCAACCAGCATGATCTTGCCGCGACGCCGCGCCAGCATCGCCGGCAGCAGCGCCTGGGTCAGCTCAGTCAGCGCAACGATGTTGACCTGCAGCATCTCGGCGTTGCGCGCCGCCTCGATGCGGGCGAACCGGCCGAACGCGCCAAGGCCCGCATTATTGATCAGCACCTCGACCTCGATCCCGCGCGCTTCCAGCTCGGCGACCAGCTTGGCCGCGCCGCCTGGTTGCGCCAAATCCGCGACGATGATGGTCGCTGCCGCGCCGAGGGCGCGCAGCTCCGCCGCCAACGCCTCCATCGGTGCGAGGCTGCGCGCGCTCAACACCAAATCATGGCCGTGCCGCGCCAACTCGCGCGCCAGCGCCGCGCCGATCCCGCTCGACGCGCCGGTGACCAGCGCGCCCGGGCGAGCAGATGGACGATTGCTGCTGTTCATGGGCGACCTATGATCGTCTGCGTACCCACAGCATAGAGCCGGAGCGGACCGGCCGAAGGGGAAAAGCGATGAAACTTGCGTGCGCGATCGCGTTGACCGCCTTGGTCGCCGGGTCCGCCTTTGCCGCCGACGGCATCAAGGCGGGAAAATGGGAATATTCGGTCCAGATGCAGATGCCCAATATGCCAAAGCTGCCACCCGGCGTTCAGCTGCCGCCGGGGGTCAGTATGAACGGCGGCGGGATGAGCGTCACACACACGACCTGTGTCGATTCGGCGACGCCGATCCCGGCCGATACGCACACGCAGGGCCAGCACGGCCAATGTAAGAATGAGAAGGTCGACATCAGCGGCGGAGTGGTACGCTGGGACACGACCTGCGCGCCCTCCAATGCCGGCGGCGTGACTGTCCATAGCGAAGGCGAAGCGCACTACAACGGTGACACGATGGAAGCCGACATCAAGACCGCGACGAGCGGCGGCAACATGCCCCCGCAGGAAACAAAGGAGCACGTCACCGGCCGCTACCTGGGGCCGTGCGATGCCAAATGATGCGACAAAAGACCCGGCACCGCGCCGCCGGCAGATCAGCCTCAGCCCCGAGGAGCAGCTCGCCTTCGTCCGCGCGACGCGCAAGGCTTCGCTTGCGACGATCGACAAGGACGGCTTCCCGCATCTCGTGGCGATGACCGTCGGGGTCCACGACGGCGTCTATTACATGACCTCTTATGCCAAGGCGCAGAAGGTCCTCAACATCAGGCGCAACCCTAAGGTCGCGCTGATGGTCGAGGCCGGCGGTTCCTATGCCGAGCTGAAGGGCATCATGGTGCGGGGCCATTGCGAGATCATCGAAGGCGCCGAGGCGGTGCGCGACGCCTGGGCCATCATCGCCGGGGTTGACAACCAGCCACGTCGCCGCGAAACCAGCGACAGCGCGCCAAAACGCGTCGTGCTCAAGGTGACGCCGGAGAAGATCTACAGTTGGGACCACACCAAATTGGCCGGGCGGTATTAGCCGCTCGCGAAGGCGTCCTCGATCAGCCGGGTGAGCACGGCCTGCCCGTCGAAATGGGCGAGCGCGACGTCGCGCGCGGCCTGCATCTCCGCGGCATGGTTCGCTTCGACGGCTTCGATCGCGGCGGCGGCTTCGGCACCGGTCGAAAAGGCATGGAGACCCCGCCCGGTCGGCAGCAGATGCGAAAACCCCGTATCTTGAACGACCACCGGACGCGCCGCCGCGAGGTAGCAGGCGCTGCGGGTGGAAAACCACCCCGTCCGCATCGCGACATAGACATTTTTCGCGATCGACACTTCGCCGCGCGAGGCCGCGACGTAATTCTGGTAGTCCTCCGGGGTCAGGGTCGCCGATGGGCCGTCCTCGACCGTCCAGCCTTGCGCCGAGAGCGCCGCGAGCGGCGCCTCGGTCCCGCCTACCGCCAGACGAAACCGGCGATCGACGCAACGCGGCAGTTCAGCGATTTTGGCGAACTCCTCGGCCTTCCCGCGATATTCGACCCCGCCGTATTCGAGCTTTCCCTTGAACACGTTCCAGGTCATGACCGTGCTCCACGCCGCATCGGGAGCCAGCGTCTCGGGGCGGGGGCGCCAGAGCTCGGACACGATCGGCATGCGGGTCTTCCGCCACGCGATCCCCGCCGCCGGCACGAGGCAATCGGCGGCGCCGACATTCTCGGCGTAGGTGAAGTGCCGGTCGTGCGCGTGGACGCCGGCGCACCAGCGATCGACATTTTCCGACCAGCTCGGCCGTTCGGAGAGGATGATCTGGTTGTAGCCGGGGTCGGTGTCGATAAACACCGTCCGGCAGCGCGGCGACAGCGTGTCGGGGAAAAAGCTGCCGCCGCTGACATTAATGAACAGATCGGCACTTTTGGCGAAAGCGTCGAAGGTCGCGCGGCTCATGCCGCAGCTCTCTTCATGCAGATGGAGGTAATGCCAACGATCCGAGAGTTCGGGCGCGTGGCGGGCAAAGAAGTCGTCGAGATAGGCCGCCGAATAGGACCAGTCGTCGGTCATCGTCCGCGCGGTCGGGTCATAGGGCCAGCACCAGGTATCTTCGTGGTAGACGACGTCGTGGCCGAGCCGCGCCAATCCGATCGGGTATTGCAGGTAATCCCAGGCGACGCCGCCGACCGGGTACTGCGCGACCATACCGGCGACGACGATCCTCAGTTTTTGCGACGAAACCATGCCGGCGCGACAACGCCGCCGGGGGAGGGCTATTCCGCGCAGGGCGCCGATCAATTCACTTGCGAAAAGAGAGTATCAAAGCCGCGAGCGGCGCGGAATAAGGGTTGTTTGCGCTTCGGTTGCGATCTACCAGGACTTCTTCGCGTTTGGTACACCGGTCGCGATGGCCTTGCTCAAATCCTGGGTTTGCGCGCAATTCCCGCACGCCGCTTGAAGCACGGCGAGCCGCTCCTTGGCTTTGTCCAGCTGCCCCTGCTCGACATAGAGCTCGCCGAGATATTCGTTGGCGCCGAGATGCTTCGGGTTCAGCGCTAGCGCCTTGCTGTAATATTGCAGCGCCAGCGCGGTTTGCCCCGTCTTGCGAAGGCTGTAGCCCATCAGGTTCAGCGCGTCGGGGTTGTTCGGCTCCTTTTGCACGAGCGTGGTGAGGATCGGGATCGCGCCACGGAAATCGCCCGCGTCGGTTTTTGCCTTCGCGGCATCGAGCGTCGCCGCCGGAGGCGAGGCGGGCGCGGTCGATTCCTTGCTGAAATCGGCGCGCGCCGTCGCAGCGGCGGCCGATAGCGTTGCGGCCAGGGCGATAAGGGCGATGCGGTTCACGGCCATTCTCCCTAAAGATGCGACGGGACGCATATTGGCGGCTAAATACGCTGTCGGCGTGTCAATTCCCCGCGAGGCCATCATCGCCCCTTGATGACCGGCTTGCGGCGCTCGCGCCAAGCCTGGTGGCTTTCCGCCTTATCCTCGGTCAGTTCGAGCGCCATGAAGCGATAGAGATCGGCGTTCGCCGCCTCGCGCAGCGGCACGTCGAGGCCGAAATTGACCGCCTCCTTGGCCAGCCGCGTTGCTAAGGGAGGAAGTGCGGCGATGTGCTCGGCGACCTCCATCGCCTTAGCCATCAGCTCGTCATGCGGCACCAGCCACTGCGCGAGGCCCATGCGGTAGGCTTCTTCGGCCTTCAGGGGAAAGCCCAATGCGACGCGCATCGCGATGCCGCGCCCGATCCAGCGTGCGAGGCGCACCGTGCCGCCCTGCGCCGGCAGGATGCCGAGACCCACCTGCGGCAATCGCCACTCCGCCTTCTCCGACGCGACAATCAGGTCGCAGCAATAGGTGACGATGCAGCCGATCCCGACGGCGTAGCCGTTGACCGCGGCGATGACCGGTTTGGCGAAATCCGTCAGCAGGTTGAACGCCTGATGCCGCCGCCGTTTCGGCAACGCTTCGATCGCATCGGCGATCGAGGCGCTGGTATGGGTTTTCGGGTCCTTGATGTTGGCGCCGGCACTGAACGCGCCGCCCTGGTCGTCGCCCGTCAGGATCACGACGCGGACGCTGGGGTCGTCCTCGAGCCGCGGCAGCAACTCCTTGAGGCTCTCATTGTAGTCCTCGCCCCAGGCATTGCGCGCCTCCGGCCGCGACAGGGTCAGGATTGCGACATGACCGCGCTGTTCGCTGAGGAGGGGCATTCCAGGCTCCGGGGGACAAAGAAAGTCTCGGCCATGTGACCGCCCGCCAGCGCCGATGACAAGCCGTTTTCAGTGCTTGCGCCGCGGCCTCTTTCGCCATGAGCGGCTCTTTTCCCCAAACTTTGCTTTTGTTTGGCGCGTGACCACGACACCAAGCGCGATCGTGGCGAGGCAGCCGACACCGAAGATCACCCAATCGATCGGGCTCGCGCCCTTGCCCAATCCCTTCCCGAAAATGCCGAAATAAACGTATATGGCGATGCCGGGGATGATGCCGGCCAGGGTCGCCCCCACGTACGGCCAGAACGGGATCGCGGTCACACCAAGCGCGTAATTCTGCAGATTGAAGGGCACCACCGGACTCAGCCGCAGCAGCATCACCACCTTCCAGCCTTCCCGCGCGACCACCTTGTCGATGACCTGGTATTTCGCCCGTCTGGCGAGGAAGCTCTTGATCCGATCCCGCGCCAGATGACGCGCCGCGAGAAAAGCGAGCATGCTGGGGATTGCGATCCCGACATAGACCAGCAGGAACGCCCATACCCCAAATACGTAACCGGCGACGATTGGCAGCGGCCAATCCGGCATCGGCAGAAACGTGGCGACGATCAGGATCAGCGTGAAGATCACCACGCCCCACGCGCCGAGCCCGAGCAGCCAGTGCTGCAGCCCGTCCATCCACGCTCGCAGCGGCAGCAGCAGCCAGCCGAGACACAGCGCCAGCAGCACCGCGCCAAAACCCAGCCACGGTGCGATACGGCGGAGCTCCCCGCCTGTCTTGGCTTTCGTCCGGCCGCTTTTAAAGAACGATGATAACTCGACCATCGATATCCCGTTCGCGCTGCAAGTCATAAACAAGCAGCGGAACAAGCCCTCCCGGTCGAAATCCTAGATCACGCCCGCCGCCTTCAGTTCGCCGATCTCGCTGGCCGACAGGCCGAGCCAGCCGCCGTAAATCTCTTCATTGTGCTGACCGAGCTTGGGGCTTGGCGTCGTCGTCCGGCGGTCGGCGCCGTGAAAGCGCAGCGGTGAGGTCGGCACGGTGATCGGGCCGATCTCGTCATGCTCGATATCGTCGAGGTAGCCCCGCTCGTGCATGTGCCGGTCGCGCATCACCTCGTCGACCTCGCGCACCGGCGCGAGAGGGATGCGGCGCTCTTTGGCGATCGCGAAAATCTCCATCTTGGGCAAGGTCTTGCTCCACGCCTCGATGGTCGCGTCGACCAGCACGCGGTTCTCGACCCGCGCGGCCGGCGAGGAATAGCGCGGGTCGTCGCGCAAATCCTCGCGGCCCATCGCCGCCAGGAGGTTGTGCCAGTGCTCCTCGACCGCGAGGTTCATCGCGATATAGCCGTCCTTGGCTGCGTAGACGTTGATCGGCACCCGGTTGTGGCTGGCATTGCCGGTGCGCTCAGGCGCCTTGCCGCCCCGCCAATAGGCTTCGAACTGCGAGGTCATGGTTGGGTAGGCGGCTTCTTCCATCGCCACTTCGACGAGCCGCCCGATTCCGGTCACCGAGCGCTCGTAAAGCGCGGTCATCGTCGCGGCGTAGAGGTGGATGCCGGAGAGAAAATCGACGACCGCCGGCCCTGCTTTGAGCGGCGGCCGGCCGGCCTCCCCGGTGACGCTGATGATCCCGGAAAACGCCTGGATCGTTAGGTCCATCGCCAGGTTGTCGCGATCGGGACCGCTCAGCCCGTATCCCGTGCCCGAGGCGTAGACCAGGCGCGGATTGATCGCGTGCAGCACCTCGAACCCGACGCAGAGCCGGTTCATCACCCCCGGCGCGAAATTCTCCAGCAGCACATCGGCTTTCGCCGCCATGCGAAACAGCAGCTCCTTGCCGCGCTCGTCCTTGAGATTGAGCGTGATCGCCCGCTTGTTGGAATTGAGCATCGCGATCGGAAAGGTCGTCGACTTGCCCGGCGGCGCGCGGCGGCGCAGCGGCTCGCCATTGGGTGGCTCGATCTTGATGACATCGGCGCCGGCCGTTGCCATCAGCAGGGTCGCGTAGGGACCCTGATACACCTGCCCGAAATCGAGCACTGTGATGCCGGCGAGCGGCATATTTGCCCTAGTTGTCATTCCGGGATGTCCCGCGGGGACAGACCCGGAAGCCATGAACACGGGCCGTCCAGCAATACGCGCAGGCGGTCGCAACTCACTCGGCCAAGTCCGTGTGCATGGGTCCCGGGTTCGCTGCAATGCAGTGCCCCGGAATGACAATGAAAAGGCATCAACGCCCCTTGAACCCGCGCGGCTGGCGCTTTTCGGCAAAGGCGCGGGCGGCTTCCTGGAAGTCCTCGGTCAAGTACAACCGGTGCGGCGCGGCCATGAAGGTCGCTTCCTTGACGAGGCGCTCCATGTACCAGCGCCGCGTGCGCACTGTGCTGCGCACGGAAAGCGGCGGGTTCTTGGCGACTTGCTGTGCCAGCTCCCTGGCGACATCGAGGACCTGGCCTTGCGGCGCGACGCGATT
>Ga0335074_10012016_pt1 | contig 12128 bp, 11 predicted proteins | sample Lox_Sample_23_FD_206715 | JGI IMG/M metagenome (GOLD analysis project Ga0335074, IMG submission 206715) | Soil microbial communities from Loxahatchee National Wildlife Refuge, Florida, United States - Lox_Sample_2.3 | ecosystem: Environmental > Terrestrial > Soil > Wetlands | place: USA...
TCTGACCGTGCTCGACCAGGCGTTCGCGCTCGAGTCCAGGTACGACCTTGACAGGGACCTGCGCCTGCGCCTCGCGGCGCTGCTGCACGACATCGGAAAGCCGAAGACCAGGTCGCTGCTGCCCGACGGCCGGGTGGCCTTCCATCACCATGACGTTGTCGGCGCGAAGCTGGCCAAGAGCAGGCTCAGGGCGCTGCGCTTTCCTTCAGATGTCATCGCCGACGTGGCCAGGCTGATCGAGTTGCACTTGCGGTTTCACGGCTTCGGCAGCGGAGAATGGACCGACTCGGCAGTCCGCCGCTACGTGACAGACGCCGGCCCGATGCTGTCCAGGCTGCACGCGCTGACCAGGGCCGACTGCACGACGAGGAACCGCGCCAAGGCACAGCGCCTGGCAAGGAACTACGACGAACTCGAAGCCAGGATCACCGAACTGGCCGAGCAGGAAGAGCTCGCCGCGATCAGGCCCGACCTCGACGGGCACGAGATCATGCGACTGCTCGATATCCCTGCTGGTCCTTTGGTCGGAAAGGCTTACAGGTTTTTGCTAGAGCTCAGGCTCGAACGTGGCCCTCTCGGTCACGAGGAGGCGGCACGGGAACTGCTTGAGTGGGCGGAGGGCCAGAAATAAGCCGGTAGCCGAGCGCGCCGAGCACGTATCCGGCCCCGACGACGAGCAGCATCGGGAGCGAATGCCCCGATCTCGGCATGAACACCGCGCTGATCGCCGCGCCGACCACGAACGTGGTGTTGTAGACCATGTCGTTGACCGAGAACACCCGCCCTCGGTATTCGTCCTCCATCTCCTGCTGCAGGATCGTGGTGGTCGAGATAGCCACTCCCTGGGCGACGACGCCGAGCACGAAGCCGATCACCACGAACTCGGCCTGCCTGAACCCGAGTCCGAGCACTGCTGTCAGCACGCCGCCTGCCGCGAGCAGCGACGTGATCCAGGTCTCGTTGGTCATCCGCCTGGTTGCGACCGGCGTCAGCCAGGCCGCGAGGCCGTAGCCGATCGCCGAGCTGATCACGACGGAAAGGAAGCCGCCAAGAGCCGTGTTCGAGTTGTGCGACGAGTGGTAGAAGTAGTTGCGGTAAAGCAAGATCGACATCAGCAGCGCGATGCCGTAGAGAAAACGGTGCACTCCGGTGGCCGCGAGCGCGCCCCGCGCAGGCCGCCGTGCCCACACGTGCCGCAATCCTGAAATGAGACCGGCGGCCACGTTCTCGAGTTCGGCGCCGACGCTCCCGTGATCTGCTCCCTCGGCCGGCGATGGTCCGAGCGACGACCTTTCGATCCTGAGCGAGGAAAGCCCGGCGAGGAAGTAGCACACGCCGGCGATGAAGATCGTGATCGCCGAGCCGACGGGACCTCCTCCGGTCAGTATGTGCACGCCCGTGCCCGCGATGCCGCCGATGAATGCCACGACCGTGCCTGAGGTCGGCCCTACCGAGTTGGCCATCACCAGTTCGTCACCGTCCACGACGTGCGGCAGGGCGGCTGACAAGGCGGACAGAAAGAACCGGTTCACGCCGAGTACGACAAGCGCCGCGATCCACACGGGCAGCCCGAGGGTACCGCTGGCGATGAACACGGCAGCGAGCGCCACGAACGCGGCCCTCACCAGTGCCGACCAGGCCAGGATCTGCCGCCGCGACCAGCGGTCGATGAACACTCCGGCGAACGGGCCGATCAGCGAATAAGGCAGGTAGAGCACGGCGAACGAGATGGCCGCGGTCGCGGGGTCAGGGAACGAGGTCGCGTTGAAGAACACGTAGGTGCCAAGTCCGGCCGTGAACACGCCGTCGCCCGTCTGCGATATCAGGCGTGTGTAGTACAGCTTCCTGAACCCGCCGCTCGCGAGCACGGTACGCAGATCGCCGATAAACGATGACCGGGGTGGCACGTCAACAGACTAAGGCTTTGATCTCCGGTTAGGGTGGCTGGCCGCCAGGCGGCCCGGCATGGCGCCGGGCGGGCCGGGCGGGGCGGCTTGACCGACGGGGCCGGGCTGGCGGGGCATGGTGCCGGGGGTGGTGGGGCTTGGGTGCCGGGGGGTGGCAGCATCGGTGGCCCCGCGTTGCTGCTGGCGGGGCGGATCTGACCGCATCGGTGGCCATCTGATGCTGTTCCCGCGACGTCCCTGGGACATTGTTGTTGTTGCCGGGGTGGGGCGGGCAGCATCGCTGGCCATCTGATGCTGCTGGGCGGGGGTGCGGGGCCTAGGCGGGGTGCCCGGCGCGCACCCGGATGGGGGGTTCGCCTGGTTCGGGCGGGGCGGAGAGTTCCCGCACGGGCCCGTTCAGCGCATTTACCCAAGGCATCGACGCGGGGTCTTCCCGTCCGGCTGGCAACCCCCGCGCTGGCGCGACGCGGGGGCTGCGGTCGGCCCGCGTTTTACCTGCTGGCCTCGCCGCGGATGAACTTCTCTACCTGCTCACGCGCGTCCTCGTCGCTGTACTGCTCGGGCGGCGACTTCATGAAGTAGGAGGCAGCCGACAGCACGGGGCCGCCAACGCCACGGTCCTTGGCGATCTTCGCGGCCCGTACCGCGTCGATGATCACTCCGGCGGAGTTGGGGGAGTCCCAGACCTCGAGCTTGTACTCGAGGTTCAGCGGTGTGTCGCCGAACGACTTGCCCTCGAGCCGCACGTAAGCCATCTTCCTGTCATCTAGCCAGGGCACGTGATCTGACGGTCCGATGTGCACGTCCGCCTTGGCCATCTCGTGCGGGATCTGCGAGGTCACCGCCTGGGTCTTGGAAATCTTCTTGGACTGCAGGCGCTTGCGCTCCAGCATGTTCATGAAGTCCATGTTCCCGCCGAAGTTGAGCTGGTAGGTGCGCAGCAACTCGACGCCTCGGTCCTCGAACAGCTTGGCCAGCACCCGGTGGGTGATCGTGGCGCCTACCTGCGACTTGATGTCATCGCCGATGATCGGGACGCCCGCCTCTGTGAACTTCGCCGCCCAGGTCGGGTCGGAGGCGATGAAAACGGGCAGCGCGTTGACGAAGGCGACCTTGGCGTCGATCGCGCACTGCGCGTAATAGCGGTCGGCCTCTTCCGAACCCACGGGCAGGTAAGAGACCAGCACGTCGGCCTTGGTGTCACGCAGAACCTGCGCGACGTCGACGGGGGTCTCGTCTGACTCGGAGATGATCTCGCGGTAGTACTCGCCAAGGCCGTCGTACGTGGGGCCGCGTTGCACGGTCACGCTGGTCGGCGGGACGTCGCAGATCGTGATCGTGTTGTTCTCGCTGGCGACGATGGCCTCGGCGAGGTCACGGCCGACCTTCTTGGCGTCGACGTCAAACGCGGCGACGAACTCGATGTCACTTACGTGATAAGGGCCGAACACCACGTGCATAAGGCCCGGCACCCGGCTAGCCGGGTCGGCGTCCTTGTAGTACTCCACGCCTTGGACGAGAGAACTGGCACAGTTCCCTACGCCCACGATGGCTACGCGTACCGAACCCATGAGGATTGCTCCTTTTCTTATTCTCGGTGCGAGGGGCCGCTCTGGCCCTCCGCGCCGCTTACGGGGGCGTCTCCTTGCTGCCCGGCGGACTCGGCGTCCGCCCGTCGCTCGGAGGCGATCAGCTCATTCAGCCAGCGAACCTCGCGCTCCACCGACTCAAGCCCATGCCGCTGCAACTCGAGGGTGTAGCTGTCGACGCGCTCCCTGGTTCTCGCGAGCGCGGCGCGGAACGCCTCGACTCGCTCCTCTAGCCTGCTGCGCCTGCCTTCGAGGATCCGCATCCGCACGTCGGCACGGGTAAGCCCGAAGAACGCGAACCTGACGCCGAACCCGTCGTCCTCCCATGAGGCGGGGCCAGCCTGGCCGAGCAGGTCCTGCAGGTACTCCTTGCCGTCAGCGGTCAGCCGGTACACGATCTTTGACCGGCGCCCGGCCAGCGGCTTCGCCGGATCGGGTGGCACGCTTTCCTCGACGATGAGGCCGCGTGCCAGCAGGTCCTTCAGGCACGGGTAAAGCGAGCCGTACCCGAACGCACGGAACGCTCCCAGCACGGAGTTCAGCCGCTTGCGAAGCTCGTATCCATGCATCGGGTTTTCGTGCAGCAAACCGAGGACAGCGAGCTCGAGCACGCCGGTTCGCTGACTCATCTGCCCTCGTGCCCCCAATCCGGATCGAACGTATCTACTCGATGTATCGAGTCGATACATCGGAAAGATATGTCGTGGAGCGCTCTAGCGCAAGTTCAGCCTTGCTCGGGTATCGGCCCAGGCGCGATTCCGTCGTAACCTGTCGGTCATGAGGCGATCGGTGGTCGACTACGCGCTGGCGCGGAGAGCGACGCTCGCGTCTGTGCTTTCCGGCCGGACCACGGTCACCGACGTCTGCGACGCGCATCCCTACCTGCTGAGAGCCGCGAAGTTCCACGGCGAGCCGACCGACACCAGATGCCCGATTTGCCGCAAAACTAAGCTAACCCACGTTACTTACGTGTACGGTGACGAGCTAGGTCAGTACGAGGGAAGGGTGAAGCAAGGCAGGGAGCTTGACGAAATGGCCGCCGAATACGGCGAGTTCAAGGTGTACGTTGTCGAGGTCTGCCAGAGTTGCGGGTGGAATCACCTTGCGTCGTCGTATGTGCTGGGTACTGGCGAGCCGTCCGTTAGGCGCCGTCGTCGCGCTCGCGCGGGAGACTGACGCCCCGCCGCATACGCGCGCTGAAACAATTGGCCCGCGCAACTGAGGATGAAAGCACAGACTAGTGAGCGTACCTGGGCAGTAGGTACAGCCGGGTAGCGTGATTGCCCAGCGGAGCCCCCCTCTCTCCGTATATGTCTGCCTAAAGCCGACAGCGAGGATCAGGTGAGCAGTCGAGACTTCCCCGACGATGACGGATACGGCTCAAGTTCCGACCCGAATCGTCGGCACAGCCACCGGAGCGAGCCTCGCAGCAGCGAACCGCGTCACGGTACGTCTCGTCGCAGTGACCCTCGGTACGGCGATCCCCGGTACAGCGATCCCCGGTACGACAACCCTAGAAACGGCGATCCGCGAAACGGCGACCCGCGAAACGGCGACCCGCGTTACAGCCAGGATCCCCGCTACAGCCAGCCGAGGCCCAGCCAGCCGCGTCCCAGTGAGCCGCGTCCCAGTGAGCCGCGTCGGCCGGATGCGGAGTACGCAGGCCAGGGGAATGGCTACGGGTATTCGGGCAATGGCCATGCTGGCAACGGGTACCAAGGCAACGGGTACCAAGGCAACGGGTATGAAGATGGCCGGGGCAGGTCGGCTGGCTATCGGCCCGAGCCCAGGTCCCTGGACGACTCGGCGGCCTGGTTCCGGCCGGCCGGCGGGTACGACTCGACCGGCTACGGGACCACGAGCCGGCGGTCGGCCAGGCCTGGCTACTACACGCCCGACGACGACTTCACTGGCGTCGGCGAGAAGATCGGGCCCGCGCGCGGCCGACGTCAGGACTCGCCAGGCGGACCGCCAGGTACTTCGCCCGATCCTGACGATCCCAAGCGCCCCTGGCCGGTGCGGGTGCTGCTGCGCATCTGGCGAGGTAGCTGGTGGCGGCGATGGACGTTCAAGAAGGCCGGGCTCCTGCTCGGCGGCATGGCCGCCTTCATGGTCCTGGTGCTCGTCGCCTCGTTTTTCGTGGCGCTCAAGCAGACAGTCGTGCCGCTCGCCAAGCTGAGCATGCCGTTGAACCAGTCCTCGCTTGTCTACTTCTCCAACGGCAAGGTCGTCGGCTGTTTCTGCAGCGCCGACCGCAAGGTGCTGACTACCCCGCAAATCAAGAAGTCAAAGCTGCTCGTCGCCGCGGTACTCGCGGCCGAGGACAGGAAATTCTTCACCGAGGGCGGCGTGTCGCTGACCGGCATCCTGCGCGCGGCCAAGGCAGACCTGTCAGGCAACTCGTTCCAGGGTGCCTCGACGATCACCGAGCAGTTCGTCAAGCGGTTCTACGACCCGAGCGGCCTCGGCAACCTGACCTACAGCGAAAAGATCAAGGAGATCTTCGTCGCGATCAAGCTCGCGAAGATGGAGCCGAAGTGGTGGATCCTCACCCACTACCTGAACGCGATCCCGCTCGGAGCTGGCGCGAACGGCGTGCAGGCCGCCTCGGAGACTTACTTCGGCGTCAAGGCCTGGCAGCTCACCGTCAGCCAGGCCGCGATGATCGGCGCCATGATCCAGGCGCCCTACGGCTATGAGCCGACCGACCCTACCGCGACGCCCGAGGGCCTGGACAACAACCTCGTGCAGCGGTGGATGTACGTGCTGACCAACATGGTCAGGGACGGCGCGATCACTCAGCAGCAGATGAATACGGCCGTGCCCGATCCTGGCGACGCCGCGAAGTACTTCCCGAAGGTCACGATCCATCAGCCGGACTCAAGCTGGCCAGGGTACAACGGCTACATCATGCAGCTCGTGGCGAATGAGATGGCCGCATATTACGGGTACAGCGGGCTCAGCACCAGTCAGCTTCTTACCGCGCTCGGCAACGCCGGCCTGCAGATCCACACGACGATCAGACAGGGCCTGATGAACAAGCTGTACAGCGCCGTCGCACAGAACAAGGCTCTGATGGCCGAAGATGGGGACCCGCTGCCCAAGTACGTCAACGTCAGCTCCGTGCTCGAGCAGCCGAAGACCGGTGACATCCTGGCCTTTTACGGCGGGCCAGGTTACGGGAAGAAGCACTGCACCGCGATCCACTGCCAGGACAACACGATCCTCGCGGCGGAACCTGTCGGTTCTTCCTTCAAGCCTTACGTGCTGGCCACTGCGGTGTCTCAAGGCATGAACGTGCAGACAAGCGTCATGAACAGTCATTCGCCGCTGTGCATACCGCCCGACTGGAACAAGACGCTTCAGCTCCAGATAGCCAAGCAGACCACGAACTGCTATCAGGAAGGCTACTGGCTGTTCAGCGAGGGCGGTGAGAACGAGCCTGTCAACCTCAACCCAACGCAGGCGACCGCGCTGTCCAACGACCCCGCGTATGAAGACCTGATTCACCGGACGACGATCCAAAGCGTCATCAACATGGCTCAGACGATGGGCGTCAGCTCCGCCGACGTCGCCGGCCTCAACGCCCAGTTCGGCAACGGCTGCCAGCACAAGTATCCGAAATGCACTCCAGGCGCGGTCATCATGGCACTCGGATCCGGCTCCCTCACCGCTGTCGACCAGGCCAACACGTTCGCAGGCTTCGTCTCTGACGGCATTTCGGCGACTCCGCATGTCATCAGCTATTACGTCAACCCCCAGGGCCTCCGGACCCCTGCACATGTAATCATCAGCCGTGCGCTTCAGCCCGAGGTAGCCGCCGACGTCGACTACGCGCTGTCGTTCGACACCTCCTCCATAAATGGCCTCGGCACGGGAACCGGGTACCCGAACGCGGTATGGAACCGCCCGTTCATCGGTAAGACAGGAACGCTGGGCACCGGGTCTTACGCCTCACAGGCGTGGTTCATCGGCGCGATACCGCAGTACTCGCTGTCCGTCGGCATGTTCACCGACCGGCCGAACGGCAAGACGCCGGAGGTACTCGACGGACTGCCGACGATCGGCGGCTGGACTGGTGGTTACGGCGGTGCCTGGCCGGCGCATATCTGGCACACGTTCATGAGCGAGAACTTCAACAACCTCCCGGTCGAGCAGTTGCCGACGCCGGGCTTCACCGGTGACAACCCGCCGTTCAGCAAGTGGATCATGGCGCTGCCGGTGAAGAAAAAGAAGTCGTGCAAGCAAAAGCAGCAGCCACCAGGATTCGGTCATCACCATCACCACGGTTTCTTCGTGACCGATGCCAGCAGCGGGAAGAATTGCCAGAATCCGAAGCCAGGGCCCTCTCAGTCGCCGACCGCGTCGCCGAGCCCGTCCTCTCCGTCGCCGACTTCGTCCCCGACACCGAGTTCGCCGATCACTCCCTCACCGACTCCTTCGACCGCGAATCCGTCGCCGTCGGCTTCCGGCGGGCCTCCGCTCCCCGGTGACCAGCGCTCACCGCGGAAGCCGTCGTCAGCGTTGACTACGTCGGGCGTGGTCGTGCAGGCGACGGTGCCTGAGCAACTGGCCAGGCGGGCCGGGTGGGTGGCGCTGACCAGCCTCGGCTAGGCTCGGCCCAGGGAAGGTTCGCGTGATGCTGAGAAGGTCAACAGCTTTAGATCGGTCGCACCGCAGGCGAGTCTATTTCATGGTGTCCGGCTTGGCGGCCATCGCGGTGCTGTCGGGATGGCTGCTCGTCTTTGGCTGGCAAACTGGGTCTCACGCGGCCAGGGTAGCCGTCATTTTCGCGGCCTTCGCCGAGTTCAACGTGCTGGCAACAGCCCTGGGAATTGCCTGGCGTCACCGTCAGGGCAAACCGGTAACGACGGCGTTCGTCCTGTCGACCGTGCTCATGTGGGAACTGCTGCCTGGTGCTTTCTTGCTGCTGCCTTTCGCGATTTTCGCGCCGTTCTACCTGCTTTTGATGGTGCTCGCGGTTATCGGGGCCGCGTGCGCGCGTTATCTGATCGGCCGGGACGAAGAGTTCGCTGGCTTGATAACGTACCTGATCACCGCTGCCTTTGTGGTGATTGCCTGCTTCTATAGGCCGGGTCAACGACCGAGTTCTGCTCTTAGCCAGCGGACATCGACAGCCGGGTCCGGGGTTTCGCAGATTACGTCGGCGCTGGCGGCCCGGACGACCGAGACCAGCAGTTCGGGCTCGATAGTGCCGGTGGGGAGCCCGGCGTGCCTGTCACGGCCGGAGTCGAACGGGTCCCTTGAGTTGTTGCAGTGGACCAGGTCGATGCGCCCTGTGATCGCCTTAACTCGGTCGACAACGATGGCGAGATCCTCGCCTGCCGAGTAGGCGTGACAGGTGTCAAGACAGAAGCCGACATCATCGCCACCGCCGCTGATGATGGCGTCCCAGAGCCTGGCGATGTTGTCCAGGCTGCGGGCCATGGCACCGTCGCCGCCCGCGGTGTTCTCGATCAGCATGGGCAGCGGCCGCTCGATGCGCTCGATCGCCTTGCGCCAGCTTACGTACCCCTCTGCCGGATCAGTTCCTGCCGTGACGTGACCACCGTGGACGATGAGCCCTGCCGCCCCGATCGCCGCGGCCGCATTGAGTTGCTGCTCCAGAATTTTCCGGCTCGGGATCCTGATCCTGTTGTTCGGCGACGCGACGTTGACCACGTAAGGTGCGTGCACATAGGCCGTGACCCCGGCAGCGGCGAATTCTTCTCTTACCTGGTCGGGCTCGTGTCCGCCTGGAAACTGGGGCGCCTTCCAGTCCTGCGGGTCGCCGAGAAAGAACTGGACGGTGTCAACGCCCATCGCCTTCGCCACTTCGAGTGGATAGCCATCATGAAGGTGGGCTCCGATCCTGGCCATGCCCCTGAGCATAGCCACGGTCCTGCCCGGAGTGACCGGCGGTTAGATGCTGAACCCGCCGTGCGCGATGCCGAGACCGAGGCCAACGAAAGAGCCGACGACGCCGCAGATGATGACAATCCGCTGCTCGGTCGTCGCGGAGGCCATCTGCGCGGTCATGCCGACGAAAAACGCGGTAACACCGAGCAAGGTTCCTACGAAATGGGCGACGTTCATCAGGCCGAGCACCATCGAGATCACGCCTGCGACCAGCGTGTAGGCTGCGGCCGAGTTGATCACAGGATGGCGCTGGCCATCGCTGTTCAACCTAAGGCGAAGCGTGTGCGATTCGGACCGGGCCTGCGGCTGCGACACGGCCGTCACCTCCTGTTAGACGCGCGTCTGCGCCGGGACAGACCAAGCGGTGCGAGTTCTCGTGATCATAATGCCCTAATCGCGATCGCACGGGGCACGCCCGGTTGCCTTATGCCCACTGTTTTCCCGGCGGCGGTGCGCCTAAGCGCGAGCGCGGTTCCTTTGACTGTCAGTCCTTGCTGGCACCATGGCATGTGCCGTGGCTGGTACGCTTACTGGTCTGCGTGGTGGCAAAACGCACACGCAGATCCTCCTGTCACGGAAAGACCGTGACCGCTGAGTCCGAAGGAGGCATGGTCGGCATGCGCCGGTACGAGATGATGATCATTCTCGATCCTTCGCTAGAAGAGCGAACCGTTCAGCCCTCACTTGACCAGTTCCTGAAGGTCGTGACCACTGCCGGAGGTACCGTCGACAAGGTTGACGTCTGGGGCAGGCGGCGGCTTGCCTACGACATCGATAAGAAGTCCGAGGGAATCTACACGGTCATCGACCTTATTGCCGAGCCTGACACGGTCAAGGAACTTGACCGCCAGCTCAACCTCAACGAGGCCGTCATGCGGACGAAGATTCTCCGCCCCGACCGGCACTGATCCGCGATCAGCAGACGGGAGCACCCCGATGGCAGCAGGCGACACTCAGATCACCGTCATAGGCAACCTCGTTGACGACCCGCAGCTCCGTTACACCGCGACCGGGCAAGCGGTCGCCAGTTTCCGAGTGGCCTCGACCCCTCGGTTCCTTGACAGGAACACGAACGAGTGGAAAGACGGCGATTCGCTGTTCATGTCCTGCAGCGTCTGGAGGCAGGCGGCCGAGAACGTTGCGGAAAGCTTGCAGCGCGGCATGCGCGTCATCGTCTCAGGACGGCTCAAGCAGCGTTCCTACGAGACGAAGGAAGGCGAGAAGCGCACCGTCTACGAGGTTGAAGTAGACGAGGTGGGCCCGTCACTACGGAACGCGTCAGCCAAGGTCGTCAGGTCAAACCGGGCTACCGGTGGCCAGGGTGGCTCTGGCGGGCAGGGCGGCTACGGCAGTTCTGGCGGCGGCTACGGCAGCTCGGGCGGCGGAGGCGGCCGGGCCAGCGACGACCCCTGGAGCTCAGAGCCTGCCGACAGCGGCTTCAGCGACGAGCCACCGTTCTAACTCAAACCAAGTCAATCCCGCTCAGGCGGGAGACCATCCCCGCTGACGGCGGGGCTCTGATAAGGAGCACCACGATGGCCAAGCCACCAATTCGCAAGCCTAAGAAGAAGGTTTGCCTTTTCTGCCAGGAGAAAGTCGCCAGGGTCGACTACAAGGACACAGCGACGCTCCGCAAGTTCATCTCCGACCGCGGCAAGATCAGGGCACGGCGGGTCTCAGGTAACTGCACCAGGCACCAGCGCGACGTCGCCACGGCGATCAAGAACGCCCGCGAGATGGCGCTGCTGCCCTACACGAGCACGGCTCGCTGAAGCCGAGGGAGGTAAGAGACGATGAGCGGTTCGCCGATGAAGCTCATCTTGACCCAGGAGGTCTCCGGCCTGGGTTCCCCCGGCGACGTGGTCGAGGTCGCCGGCGGTTACGGAAGGAATTACCTGGTGCCGCGCGGGTTCGCGATGCGCTGGTCCAAAGGAGCGGAGAAGCAGATCGAGTTGATCAAGCGGGCCCGCGCGGCCCGCGAGATCCGCAGCGTCGAGGACGCGAGGGCCGCCGCCGAGCGGCTCCGCGGCATGCGGGTCAGGCTGCACACACGTGCGGGTAGCGGTGGACGGCTGTTCGGCTCAGTGTCCACCTCCGACATCGCCACGGCCGTCAAGAACGCGGGCGGCCCGGAACTCGACCGCCGCAAGATCGAGGTCGGTAACCCCATCAAGACCGTCGGCTCCCATCAGGTCGCCGTTCGCCTGCACCCCGAGGTGAGCGCGACTTTGGATGTCGAGGTCATCGGGTCCTGACCCGCTTTCTGCCGTTTGCGTGAGCCCGGTCCTTCCGAAGGTCCGGGCTCACGTGCGTTGCCGCACGCAGGGCCGGGCCAGCAGCATTAGATGTCCAGCGATGCTGCCCGTCACGCCCCGGGTACAGCATTAGAGTCCCAGCGACGTCACAGGAACAGCATCAAGTGACCACCGTTGTTGCTGGATCCACCCTGGCCGGCAGCAACGTATGACCATAGATGCTGCCCGCCCGGTGCCGGGCAGAGGCTCGCTGTCGCCCGTGCGGCCGGTTCCCTAACTCGGACCGGGTCGGGACGGATGACAACCGCTGGTAGCCCGCGAGCCGCCTGGCTACCTCGGGATCGAGTTCGGCTAGCAGTGCCCACAGTTCTGCCACCCGCGCGACGATCGGCTCGGTAGCTCCGGTCTGAGTCGGCCCGGTCAGGCTCGCGAGTTCGTCAATGGCGTGTTCGATCTCC
>Ga0335074_10012017_pt1 | contig 12126 bp, 7 predicted proteins | sample Lox_Sample_23_FD_206715 | JGI IMG/M metagenome (GOLD analysis project Ga0335074, IMG submission 206715) | Soil microbial communities from Loxahatchee National Wildlife Refuge, Florida, United States - Lox_Sample_2.3 | ecosystem: Environmental > Terrestrial > Soil > Wetlands | place: USA: Florida...
GCGCCGTTTGTCGAGCGCGGTCTTCATGCTCACCAGGCCAGGGTCGGCGGCCACAATCTGATCCGCCTCGGCATCCAGCGCGGCCGAGGAAGGTCCTCCGCCTGCGATCGCCATCAGCTTTGCCGCCGCCTCGTCATTGTCGGTGCGCGCTTTAACCAGTTCCGCGCGAGTGGCCGCGATCTGGTCGTCGTAGGGATCGGGCGTGGAGCCCACCGCGGCTACTCCCAGTTGTTTGTTCAGCGTCTCCTGCTCGGCACGATCGCTGGCCAGCTCCTTCATCACGCGGACGCGCTCATCCTGCAGCAGCTCCAGCCGCTGCGTGTCTCCGGAGCGCAGTTCCCTGGTGGTGCCGCCGATGAAGCTCTCGGCTACGGCATTGGCCACTTCCGCGGCGTCCTTTGCGGTGCCCGCGGTGGCTGTGATCGAGATCTGGTAGCCGGTGCTGACGCGCGCCACTTCGAGATTGCCGCCCAGCCGGTCGGCCGCCGCCTGCTCGCTCTCCTTCGCTCCCTTGAACCCGTCGATCTTGCGCACCGCTCCCGCCAGCACATCCTCGCGGGTCACGTTATGGATTTGCTGCTGGATGTACGACTCGTAGGTGTTGGCGTCGTAAGGCCACTGCTGCTGGGTTCCGGCCTGCAGCAGCCGCGGCGGCGCGGGCTGCACGTAAACCAGGCTTTCCGCCTTGTAGGTATTCCAGCGCCGGGCCACGTACGCCGCCGAGAGCAGCAGCGCCGCGGAGAAGATTCCCAGGGCCAGCCCGCGGTGCATCTGGAGAGCCCGCAGGAAGTCGAAGTGGAAGAACGTCTGTTCCGGTTCCACCGCCGGCATGTGCCGGATGGTGTTCGGCTGGGGCGCGCCGCCACCGTGCCGCGCGCGCGGATCTTCCTGGTAGGGAGCCAACGCGCGCCGGGTTCTCACAGGGCTCCATTCACTGCTGCCAGGGTGGCCAGCTCGGCAAAGGGGTTCAGGCTCTGCATGTAATAGCTGAAGCGGTAAAACCCGCTCTGGGGAACGTAGATGATGTCGCCGGGCTTCAGTGTCACTTCCAGCGAATGGGCAGGATTCAGCAGGTCCTGGAAGTCGATGGTTCGTTTGGTCCCCGCGGAGGGATCCACAATCACGACCTTCGGTTTGCTTCCCGCCTTGTCGGTGATGCCGCCGGCGTCTGCCAGGACTTTGGGCAGGGTGGAGTTGGACAGCAGCGGCACTGCGCCGGGATGGTTGACCTCACCCAGTACAGATACGAACCGTTCCATGGGATCGGGCACGTAGACCACGTCATCGCGCCGCAGGCGCAGGTCGGCCAGCGGACTCCCGGAATCGACAAGGGCTCGCAATTGCACCGTCATCACCTGGTCGCTGCCGCGGTAGATGGTGCAGCGGTCGGGAAGCTGCGGCCGCTTGTCGGGTCCGACGGTGGGCAAGCCTCCACGGGTGATCGCTTCCAGCAGCGTCGGGTTGCCATCGAACGTGATGGGGCCCGGATGGTCGACCGCGCCCAGCACCAGCACACGGTTCGCCGTGTATTGGGTCACGGTGACCATGGCGCTGAGATTCGTGTAATACGGGGTCAGGGACTGCTCGATTTTTCTGGCCGCTTCCTCGCGCGTCAAGTTGGCAACCATCACCTCGCCGGCCAGCGGCAGCGTGATCCGCCCATCGGGACCGATCACCAGCTTGGCCTGGAGTTCGGGACGCCCGGTAAAGTCCACCGTGATCTGGTCGCCTCGTCCCAGGCGATACTCCTCATCGGCGGCCGGCTCGAATTTGCGGAGCGCCTCCAGCGGATTGGGCTTGAGCTGGGGATCCGGCGGTTGTTGCGCCTGCGCGGCAACAGGCGAGGATGCGGCGGGCGCAGGCGCGCTCTGCGCTGCGCACACGCCCACCGCACCGGCCAGTAACAGAGAGACCAACGAATTCCAAGGCAACCGGTTCATGTTCTTCGCTCTTCCGCTCTGGACCAACTCCACCTTCCTCGGCGGTGGATTTGGCCGGATCCGCATTCGATGCCGCGCCAGCGTCGAGGGCCAGTTCGACGCCAGTGGGCAAACAGGTTCAGGATCCTCGCAGGGGTTTCGCGCCCCGCCTGCCGTGCATCCTTATCGACCGTTTTCAGCCGAAGGAATTGACCCGGTCCGCCTGCGCACGAAAAACAGGCGAAAGAGGCTTATGCCGATAGGCTAAGAGCCTGGATCGAAAACCTGTATCCCACAAACCGGGGGAATCGCCACTCCCCGTTTAGTAACCTTGTGGGAATCTATCCCTGGAAGACAGAAAGCCTAGCAATTTCAGTAATTTAACGAACTCAGTGTGTCCGGCGTTGCCCGGCTCGAATGGTTACCCTATCTTTCAATCTCACTTCGCATCCACGTAGCACTTTGCGGCGTCGAACACGAGCGGACTGCCAGGTCCCCCGTCCGATCCGCCCATGACTTTGGTATAGCAGATTTCCGCCGGATTGCCAGCACTATGACCTTCGGGACCTCTCGCGCCGCTAATGTCGGGTCCGATGGCCGGGAATGGCAGCGAGCCCCACCACACCGGCTTTTCGGCCAGGTAAAAGGAGGCGGGCAGGCTCCGGCTCACACCTTTCAGCCAGTCCGCGGACCCTGGAATGTTGTTGAAATTGCCATGGAACAGGTCCGTCTTCGAGGTATCGGCGGCATGACACGGCGGCGCGCCTCCGCCGCAGCCGTTCCCGACGCCATCGTCGTTTTCGCTGCCGTAGCCGATGGAGAGCGCGGTTGCCGTTTCATACGCGCGATGCGCCGGGTATTCGATTGAAGCCGCCTGCGCCACCGGACCTCCCGGTGTGCGCAAAGCCTGCATCTCCGCGCTGCCAAGCACATTCCCGATGAAATTATTGCGGGTGGCCAGATACGAGAGCTGCACGGCGCGCGCGGCCTGGAACGCGTAATGCCCGTTGGAGCCGGAGCAATTCACGGCACCCCGCCCGCTGAGCGGCGCGCATACGCGGCTGGTCCCCACCACCCAATTGCGAAACGCGGTGGTCTCGCTGGAACTGCCCCACACCGAATCCGCGTAGATGGACGCGAGCACGTTGCCCTCGATCAAGTTGAACTGGGGATGGGCTCCATGGAAATCGATGCTGCCCATCACCACATTCGGCGCGTCCGCGTCGAATTCGCCCATGATGTAGTTGTAGGCAATCACATTGCCGGCCGCACCCCACTCCAGCATCACCGAGTCGTGCGTCCGCTCAATGATGTTGTTCTCCACCAGGGTCGCGCTGGTCTTCAGCGCCAGGTCGATGTCGGAATCGTGCGCGCCGGGTGCATGCTTGTAGGCGTTGGAGAAATAACTGTCGCGGATCTCATCGTGGTATCCCCAGAACACGTCCACATGGTCGCCGTCGGCGTAATTCGACTCCACTCCCTTGATCCAGCAGTAGGCGCACATGGAGAGCCTGAAGTTGGTTTCATACCCGGTGTCATTGGCGCGCACCTGCAGATCCTCAACCCCCGCGAAGCTCACAGCCATGTCAAAAGGGACTGCGACCGGTTCGTGCGTATAAGCACCGTACAGTGGCGGCGAGATGCTCGCGGTGGCTCCGCTCAGGCCGGTTACGGACACAATCTGGCCGCGCGCCATACCGCCGTCGTGGGTCCATCCGCCATCGCACCAGTTGCAGTTGCCGCCGCTGCCCGCGGCGTTGACGTAGCCCGGATCGTTTTGTTCCGCAATGGCCAGGAACCGCCCGGGAACAATGCCCTCGGCCGAATATAGCTGGACCTGCGTCGATCCCGCCCCGGTGCCTGCAGTAATGGGGACGGGCCGGAAGGGCACGCTCCCGCTTCCCAGCGCAATCACCGCCTCCCCCGAGCCCGTCGCGTTGAGGATGGTGCGGTCGGCCCCGACGCCGCGCAAGGTGACGTTGGCCGGAACGCGAATCGTGCCCGCGATGGTGTACGTCCCGGCCTGCAGAAGCACGGCTTCGCCTGCGGGACAGGCGGCCAGAGCGGCATTGATCTTTTCCACGGTGACCTGGGGCGCGAGCGTAGCGCAGATGGTGCTGCGCTGCGGAATGAACCCAACGCCCGCCCCGGCCCAGTCGATGGCGCGGTTTGCATCCAGGAACGGCTTCCATGGCTGGGCGTTCAGCGCCACTGGGCATGCCGCAAGGAGGGCCACCGTACGCACCCAGCGCATGCTCACGCCCTTGCCTCACGCGATAAACCTGTCCGGGATCCCATTGCCAGCCATCATAGACCACGCGGCACCGGGAGACTCCGGTCATTGACCCCTGACCGCCGTTCTCTGCGTGCCGGTGTCGGTTAGACGGTCTACCAGGGCGAAGTACTCTCTCTGCTTCACATCCCAGTTGTTGTCCGCGATGAACTCGCGTCCCGCCTTGCGCAGCGCGGCGGCGCGCTCCGGCCGCTCGATGAGGAGGAGGATCTTGGCTGCAAGGTCGGCCGCGTTGCCGCCCTCGAAGAACTCCACCAGTTGGTCGTTGAAATAGAACTCGTCAATGCGCGTGCGCGAGGCGATCACGGGCACGCCCATCGCCATGAACTCCATGATTTTGGTGCTGAACGCTATGTTTCCGAACCCCTCGCTGCGCTTGGGGACCACTCCCGCATCGATGGTCTCCATGATTTCCGCCACCCTCTCCAGCGGAATCAACCCGGTCAGCGAGATCGCATCCTCGAGCTCCCGTTCCCGGATGAGCCGTTTGAGGTGCTCGCGCTCGGCGCCATCGCCGATGATGAGGAAGCGCAATCCGGGAGCGCGGCTGCGCGCCAGGGCGATCGCCTCCACGGCAATGTCCACTCCCTGGTGACGGCTCAGCGTTCCCGGGTAACACACGGTGAATCCCTCTCGCGTCTGCGGCGCGGATCCCCGAGGATGAAAGATTCGCGTGTCCGGGTAATTGAGGATCACCGCACACTTCTCCGGGCGGACGCTGCGCCGCTTGAGCACGGCTTCCTCCACCATGTGGTTGACCACCACCACGAAGTCCACGTAGGCGATGGAGATCCTCTCCACCAGCGCCAGCAGCCGGAAAACCAGCGACCGCTCTCCGATGCCGAATTTGCTGGCGTAAAACTCCGGCACGATCTCGTGCATGTCGAGGATCACGCGCGCGCCCATCAGCCGCGGCACCAGCGTGGCGAATACCTCGAAGTCAGGGAGATTATGCACGTGGATCAGGTGGTAGGGCTCGCGGAACTGCCGCAGGGTGAGAAACCACGCCGACCGGAAGAAGAACAGCAGCAGCTTGATCAGGTAGCTGAACGGGCCGCCTTCGTCGCGTACCCTCGTCTGCACCCGGAACACGCGCACGCCTTCGATGACCTCGACCCTGGGCTGCTCGCGATGGCCTACCGCAACCGCATCCACCTGATCGCCGCGGCGCGCCAGCGCCTCCGCATACCGCCGCACGCGGTTGTCGGCATCGTAAAACGAGTATGCCAGCATGCACACTCTCATCGCCCGCTCACCCTCGACTGGTTGTGCCCGCTCGCTGTTCGGCGGCGCAGTTCTCCCTTATACGAGATCACCAAAGCTCCCCTTACCCCGCAATGGCACCTCTGCAGCCGTTTCTCCCCCATAGGCGCCATTTCAAATCTCCGGTCGCAGCTGGAATTACGAACTATGAATCTCCTCGTGCGCGCTCTTGCGACCACGCAGATCTTTCACCAGCTTGGCCGCGGTCCGCAACGGCGCCGGTCCGCGGTGCAGAATCACCACCGCCAGCAGGTAAAGCCCGCCGAACATCCCGGTCACGCACGCGATGCGCAGAGCCGCGCCGCCGGCCCCTGCCGCCGCTCGCAGGACCTTCAGCTCTCCCAGCAGCAGGTATGAGCTCACCGCCGAGGCGACCGCCGCGGCAATATAACGCCAGATCACGGCTATTACCGGACCAACGCCGAGTCCGATCGGCCTGCCCGCGTACCAGATCGCGGGCAGGGTCAGCACCCAGAACGAGACGCACCACGCCACCGCGATTCCCTGCGGCCCCCAGGGGAGCCCGGCGAAGAAGAGCGAGCAGGTCACCACCCACTCGAAGATGCCCCACCGGACCCAGCGGTCCGCATGCCCCAGGGAAACGTGGATCCACCCGTGGACTCCGTTGACCATCATGATTCCGATTGCCGGCGCAAAGAATGTGAAGATCCAGCCCGCCGTTCCCCAGTTCGGCCCCAGGAGCAAGCGGATGATGTCTTTGCCGATCAGGGTGAAGTCTCCGGCGATCCCCATCCCCAGAAATGCCAGCATCCCGACTGCGCCCATCAGGTAGCGCAGGAACTGCGGCCGGTCCTCGCGCACCCGGCTCAGCGCGCTCACCGCCACATTCGCGTTCAACGACACAATCTGTGTCATTGACATCGCGAACAGATCGTACGCCTTCTTGTAGTACCCCAGCGGGTTGGCGCCGAATCGCCATCCCACCAGCAGATTGTCGAAGTTGCGTACAAAGTAGTTCACGCTGTAGCGGAGCGAGATGTGGCCGGCAAATCCAAGCGCCGCCCGGGTCCCTGCCCGTCTCCTCGGCGCTCCCGGCATCCACGGGCACAGGATCCATACGCCGATGCAGGTGCTCAGCCACAAGGCGCATTGCCCGATGACCAGAGCCCAGTAGCCCCACCCCGCGATGCCCAGCGCAATCGAAACCACCACGGAGACCGCTCGCGCCACCAGGTCATTGCGCGCCAGCGCAGGAAACCGCATGGCCTTGCGCAGCAGAGAGGCGTGGATGCACGGCGCTGCGCTGAACAGGATGGTCACGGCAAGCGCCACCGTGATCGGCGCCACCGCCGGTTCGTGATAGAACCGCGCTACCAGCGGGGCGGCCGCCGCAAACACCAGCGCCAGGAATAGGCCGATCCCAGAATTGATCCAGAACAGATTCGTCGCCAGCGCTTCGTCGATGTCCTTGCGCTGCAGGATCGAATCGATGAATCCATTGGGCGTCGCGTTGGTCAGGAGCAGGCTGATGGTCACCACCATCGCCATGAGCCCAAAGTCCCGGGGCAGCAACAGCCGCGCCAGCACCACCGTGGCCACCATCTGGATTGCAATCCCCATCGCGCCGGAGAAGATGTTCATGCCGGCGCCGCGCACCGCCAGGCTACGCAGCGCGGTTCCCCCGCGCGGCACCGTTGGCGCAAACGCGCCGTTTGCGTCAAACGGTTTCAATCCCACTCCTCGTATTCGCGATCCATTCTCGCGACCAGCCGCTCAATACAGGACCCGCAATTGCTCGCGCTTTTCCTGGCGCTGCTTTGCCCGCTGAGCCTCCGCCCGCGCCACCTCTTCCAGGGCCACGGGCACCGCCGTTACGGCCAGCAGGAATCCCGTCCAGTCCGGGCTCAGCATGCGAAATCCCGCCTCCGTGAACCCAAACACCACCGCCGCCGTCAGCAGCGTCAGACGCAGTTTCCCCGCCGTCGTGTCCCGCCGGAACAGCGCCATGCCGTTTCGATATCCGGTTACGATCATGGTCCCCAGCAGCGCGATCCCCACCCACCCCAGGTTCAAATAGAGTTCCAGGTAGCCATCGTGCGCCTCTTGAATGCCGTACTGGCTCATCGACCACACCGACTCCATGCGGTCGCCCATCCAGAAGCTTTCGAATCCCGCGCCGATCAGGGGATTGACCTTCTGCGCCAGCACCGCCCGCCAGATCACCGTGCGGCCTGTCAGGGTCGGGTTGCGGCCCAGCGCCTCCACCATTGCGCCGCCGGTATCGAGAAACAGCGCAAACCCGGCCACGCCGATCACTCCGGCAATCAGCCCCACGATCACCATTCGCCTGCGCTGCACCCAGCGGAAGGAGGTGGCAACCATGATGGTGCCCGCCAGCACAAATGCCGAGAAGGAGGTCATCGAATCCGCACGCAGCACCAGCCCCAGGGCCAGCAGCAGGTTGATCGCGTGGGCTGCGATGTGCTGTTTCCGCTGCGGATCTTCGCGATCCTGGAGCGCCGCGATCAGCGACCACAGCGCCACCAGTCCGCATGCCATGCAGGTGATGCCCAGGAGGTTCTTGAAGGTTGACACGCCGGTGTACATGGTCACGTGGTCGGTGGCGGAGTAGGTGGTTCCGATCGACGGGTAATACAGGATGAACAGCACGGAAAGCGGCAGCAGCACCGACGCCACTCGCAGGTACATGCGCCGGATGGCGCCCTCGTGATCCTCCTCCGTCAGCAGCACCAGGACCACGATCAGATCCCCAATCGATTTGATCCACCTCTTGAACGCGATGGGCGGGTCATCCGCCCAGCTCATGCTGAGCGCCGTGTAGAAGAAGAACAGCAAAACGGGCGCATTCGATTGCACCAGGATCTTCAGCCGGTGCGCCCGCAGATTCAACACCAGCAGGCCGGCAAGCACCAGAACTGCGTATGCCGTTGCGTCCACCGGGCTGCTTTCCGTAAACCGGGTTGCGTAATCCGTGATCTGGTTGGGATGGATCCAGGACGATACCGGCCGCGAGCAGATGATGGCGAACCAAAGGATGGGAATCCACAGCCCCCACGAGGTGCGCACTCGTCTGTCCCTGCCCAGACGCAGCAACAGCAGAATGAATGCGACGGTGACGATGGTGGCAATCGGTTTCATGTCGCGTCAACAAACAGCCGATGAAAATGCTCCAGCGTGAGCAGCTTGTGGATCGTCGGCGTATGGTTGGCCACTCCTTTCACGTGCCGATCCACGATCTCCTCCACGACGTGCGCGTTCAGATACGGCCGCGCCAGCGTGCGCCGGTCCAGCAGGATCTCCCGCACATACCCGGCCAGCTCGTTCCGGTACCAGCGCGAGAAGTGCGTGAACTTGTGCAACCCCACAAAGCGCTTCTCCAATTGTCTCCCCAGAACCGTCCGGTCCACCCAGGTCAGCCATCGCGGATCCGCGTGCTCGAATGCGTACTCGGCCCGCATGGTGCCGCGATGGAACAGATACCAGAACGCGGTTGCTGCCTTCCCTCCGTAGCCCGCATACCCCAGGTCTGTGCGGATCCGCGCCAGCTTCGGGCTGCCGTCGAAGACCATCCGCACGCGCACATCGTTGGTCGGGAGCACCGTTCCTCGCGCCCGGTAGGTCGTGCGCACCAGTTGGCTGTCGAGGTACGGGGTGCGCAGCTCGATCTGCGATCCTTCCAGGGACTGCATTCCGTGGAAATGCCACGAGATCTGCCGCATCGCTCCTTCCGCCGGAGGCAGCTTTGCAACCGTTTGCGCATAGGTTTCGCCCGCTGCCGCCACCTGCGCCAGGAACTCCGGCCGGAACACTCCGTCCTCCGGCATCGACGGCCGGATGACCACCCACCGCCGCACCATCTCGTCGCCGAAGTTGCCCGTCATCCGCACTGGCTTGATCTCCCGTGCCTTCCGGTTGGCATACAACCCGGGAGAACGGAACACATCCGCGTAGCCGTCGGTCAGATACACGGTCCGCTCGGCATACAGGGCAAAGTCCTTGAGGAACTCCTGCGCCACCGGGATTACCTGGTATGGCTGCAGGCACGCCCGGGCCACCCTGCGCGCAATCTGCACGTCGCGGCATTCGCGGTACCCGCCTCCGAAGGTGTAACACGGCAACGTTCCCGGCGCGGCCGAGTGCCACGACATGATGATCCGCGTGTCCAGGCCCCCGGTCAGCGACATCCCGATCCGGTCGGCGTCGCGGAAATAGCGCGGCAGATTCCCGGCGACAGCCTCCCGCACGGCCTGGTAATACGGCTCGCCCTCCAGCGGTTCCTGTTGCTCCCAATCCCGCGGCGAGAAGTATTGCCCCTTCGCTTCCAGCGCGCCGTTCCGGAACGTCCATGCCGCGGCCCAGGGCAGGAGGCTCACGTTCTTGAAGAGGGTCCGATCTTCCAGCACGCAGCCGCACGAAACCAGCTCGCCCAGCCCCCGCTCGCACACGCGGCGCAGCTCCGGCAGCACCGCCAGCAGCGCCTTGGCCTCGGCCGCAAAGTAGAACGCGTCCTTCCCCTCGTGGATGTAGAGGCGGCGAGCTGCATAGCGGTCGTTAAACAGCATGGCCGACCGCTGCGCCCGGTCCACCAGCAGACCGTGAAATTGTCCGTTCAGCCCAGCCGGAAAATGCTTGTCCTCTTCCGCAACGTGAATCAGGTGCGCCAGACGGCCTTGCCCAAGCTGGTGTCCTCCCTCTTGCAGCCGCTTCGCCGTTTCCGGCTCAGGAAAGTCGTTGCCGGAGAAGATCAGGACCTTGTCGCCGGCTTCATTCGGTTGGGGAACCGCGCCGCGGCCAGGATCTTCCAGTTCCACCCATCCCACATACACACCGCAGTCCGCGTCCATCCACGAACCTGAAACGTAGAACGGCTCGTGCCGCATGGACGCGATCATCCGCGCCAGCTCGTCGGCAGCCTGCTCCCGCGGCCGTTTCGTAATGATGCCTGCGATTCCTGGCATAGCCCTCGTGCTGGACCTGGCCCCGAACTACGCCGCGGGCAGTCTGCGGCGCGTGCCGATTTCTACCTCGCGTGCAGCCTCAGGCCCCTGCTTTAGCCGTCCGATGCCGCCACTGATACCACCCCGCGCGCCACTCGCGGAGCTTGTTGCTCCATCCCTCCGGAAGCCGGTCCACGAGCCTGCGGTGCAGCCCCAGCCGCAGCGCCAGCGTTCCCCAGGCCGTCAGCGGAACCCAGTAGCGCGGGACTTCCACGCGCTGGAAGCCGGTCTTCTCCTTGAAATCCGTCAGGTTGTCTTCCGACCGGCCGCCGAAGGCGTAGCATCCGTACACCAGGTTGGGCAGCCCGCGGCGCTCGCAGATCTTCACAGCCTCGCAAATCAAAGCGTTGGTCGGCGCCTTGTCGCGGTGGGCGATCTTGGACAGGATGTTCATGAGCGAGCCCTGGACGCGGTTCTCGTCCCATACCACCTTGATAAACCCGATCAGCTCGTCGCCCAGATAGGCGCCGGCAAAGGCCGAGCAGTCGGGGAATGTGGCTTCCTCGCGGTAAACCGTCTCCAGGTCCTTGCCATAGTGCGGATACGGACGCCCCTGCCGGATGGGCGCCTCGTTATAAATCTCCCAGATTCCGCGCACCAGCTTTTCGTCGAACGCCACCTCGCGCAGCTCTACGCCTCTCTTGCCCGCCTGGCGCGCGCGATTGCGTGGGCCCGAGAGAATCTGCTTGTTGAAGTAGTTCTCGAACGTGGTCACGGACAGGACGGCGAAGTTCTCCCACTCCATGTGGTACTTGAAGCGCCGCTCGGTTACGGAGACGTTTTCGACGAAAGTGAACAGGTCAGGCCGCCGGGGCAGCTTACGCAAAGCCGCGATGAGTTGCTCCGGATCCTCGGCGAAGCGGTAGCCTTCCGCGTCGAGCCGGGCAATGCGGACACGGCCTCCCGAGACATGGAACTCTTTGTCCAACAACATCATCTGTCGCACTTCCCCCGGCTCGCCGCGCGGCGAGCTACCGCCCGTTTCGATCACGCTTTGGTTCCCAACTGAACGCTAGCATACGCAAAGGACGGACGGAATCCCCGATTCGGGGCAGGGGCGACCGGTCCGGCGTTTGTGCCGTGGTTGGGGATACAGTTGAGTCAGGAGATGCGATAGCGGAAGCTGGCGAGTGCAATAAAAAAACGGCGATGTCCTGTGGATTGATGCAGTTAAATCCTCAAACTGCAGTAAACTGCGCGTCTCTTTTCGCTTAGATCGCCTACTTGCGGATTTCAAGGGCTGGTTTGCGGTGAAGCTCCGCAGGATCTGGCCTACATCTAAGAGCTTACTCCCCAGAGGATTTAAGACTGCATGTTTCTCAGGAAACTTTTTCTTTATTATTATGTGATGATTGCAGAGTTTTCCACAGACAGTGACACTTGACTCAGAGGAAGTGCCGGTCGGATTTGCACCGGAAATGGCGCTGGACGATTTCCGTCGCGCGAGCCTCTCTGCGCTCCAGTGGCTTCACTCTGGATCCTAGTAACTTGTCACCAGCCTCAGCATGTATTCCCGCCCGGGCCCGATGGAATTGCCGGAGAACAGCCCTCCGAAGTCGATTACTTCAAGCGTGTTGCTCAGGTTTTCTCCGTCGGCCTGCAGGCGCACAGAAAGCTTTTCCCGCTTAAAGAGATCGGCGCTCGCAGTAGCACTCTGCGTGAAGGAGGGATG
>Ga0335074_10012018_pt1 | contig 12126 bp, 18 predicted proteins | sample Lox_Sample_23_FD_206715 | JGI IMG/M metagenome (GOLD analysis project Ga0335074, IMG submission 206715) | Soil microbial communities from Loxahatchee National Wildlife Refuge, Florida, United States - Lox_Sample_2.3 | ecosystem: Environmental > Terrestrial > Soil > Wetlands | place: USA...
CGTGGCAACACAGCACGAGGGCGAAATCCAGCTTCTGCTGACTGACGTCATCATGCCGAGAACCCTCGGACCAGACGTGGCCGCCGCCCTACTGGCCGTGCGGCCGACGATGAAGGTGCTCTACATCTCCGGGTACGCCCAGCCAGCCCTCGGTGACGAAGCCACCCTCGACCCAGGCATCACGCTGCTAGAGAAGCCATTCACCGAGCAAGCGCTCCTGGCGAAGATCCGCGGCGTGCTCGACGGCCACGAGAACGAGACGCCCAGGCTCAACGAGGACGGCGGAGAGGCCTCGCGGTAGTGGCGGTTGCGGTGTAGAGCGGGTGCCTATCACCAGAAAATGCTGACCGTTGGGACGTGCAGATCGGGGTTGATTACGCAGTAAATTTGCGGATTCATCCGGTGGAGTAGCTCGCGCGGATCGTCGATGCTGATGCCGATGGGGGTACGTCGGATTCGCGCAGCCATTCGAGATGATGCGGGCTTGCACGGGTTAAACCTTGTGCTGACGCCTGGGATGATCGCTCGACTGTTGGTCAGCGCTGCTCGTATCGGCGCATGACAAAACAGACTGCGGACGCTGGGGGCGATTCGAACCGCCCGCTCGTCGAGGATGTCGGCGATCCTCGTTGGATCCGTGCTGTCGCACATCCGCTGCGAGTCCGTCTGCTCGCGCTCCTCGGCGAACAAGACGCGAGTCCAGTGATGCTCGCCCGGTCGCTGGATTTATCTCTAGCGACGACCTCTTACCATGTCCGCAAGCTGTTCCACCTGGGGCTGTTGGATTTGGTCGGAACGCAGCGGCGCCGTGGCGCGACGGAGCACATCTACCGAGCGAGGGCACATCCAAGCTTTGCGGAGGACGGGTGGAAGCGGTTGGAGACTATCCCCAAACAGCGGCTGATCACGGCTGCGCTGAATGAGATACTTGACTCCGCTACTCGCTCGGCGGCCGCCGGGGGGTTCGATGCGACGAATGCCAGCATCCTGCGGACCTCTCTGAACCTCGATGTGCAAGGCTGGACCGAGCTCGCGCAGGCGACGACCAGCTGGTTTCAGGAGGCCGAGCGGATCGAGTCGGGTGCCGCGGCTCGTCTCGTGGCAGGCCGTGGCCCGCGGATCGGGATCGGGCTGGCGGTCCTGCTCTTCGAAGCCGCGCCGCGGCGGCCCTTGGCCCACAACGACTGATTGACGCCGCCTCCGTATCTGCGGCGCTCGACCCGAGCGTCCGTGGACCCCAATCCGGTCCCCGACTCCGGTTTCAGGCGTCGTCGAGCGCGTGCCAGACGGCCTCGACGTTGTGCCCGTCGGGGTCGAGGAGAAAGGCGCCGTAGTAGCTCGGCGAGTATTTCGCTCGCGGACCGGGAGTCCCGTTGTCACGTCCGCCTGCGGCCAGGCCTTCACGATGGAAGCCTTCGATCTGCTCGTAGCTCGTCGCGGCGAACGCAAGGTGGATCGGCGGCGTCAGCGGCCCGCCGGGTGTGAGGGTGACGTCTTCGGCACCGGCAGGGCCGAAGGTTGGCAACCCCTCGATGCTTCGCTGGACCCAACCCATCCCGCGCACCAAGGCCCCGCGGTAGAAGGCGACAGAGCGCTCCAGATCACCGACCGGGAGCGTCATATGGTCGACGCAGATGGGTCGCATTGCGACGAGGCTACAAGGCCGGCCAGCGGGCCCGGGATGAACGGGCCCGAGACCTTGGTTGACGTCGTGTGGTTTGCTGACTAAGGTCAGAGAATGGCCGACGCGATGGTTGAGCAGGTCCGTCGCTTCAACCGGGTGGTGACCGAGCGTGTCGGCGCGCTCAACGATCGCTTCCTCGGCCGGCGGAGATCACTCGGTGAGGCGCGGCTGTTGTGGGAGATCGGCCGGGGCGGGTGCGAGGTGCGTCTGCTGCGCTGCCGTCTGGGGCTCGACTCGGGCTATGTGAGTCGGATGTTGCGCTCCCTCGAAGCCGCTGGTCTGGTCGAGGTATCGCCGAGCCCCTACGACGCCCGCATCAGAGTTGCGCACCTGACACGGGCCGGCCGCCGGGAACGCGCGGCGCTCGACCGGTGCTCCGACGAGATGGCGCTGTCGCTGCTGTCTCCGCTCAGTACTGAGCAGCAGCAGCATCTCGTGGCGGCCATGCGCGAGGTGGAGCGGCTGTTGGTCGCTACCAGTGTGCAGATCACCACCGTCGACCCGGAACATCCCGATGCGCAGTACTGCCTGGCTGAGTACGTCGCGGAGCTCAACCGGCGTTCAACTCGCGGCTTCGATCCCTCCGTCGGCGCGACTGCGCTGCCGCATCAGGTCCGTCCGCCCTGCGGCCAGTTCGTCGTCGCCTACCTGCACGGCGAGCCGATCGGGTGTGGCGCCGTCAAGCATCACGCCGACGCGCCCGATGAGATCAAGCGCATGTGGATCGCACGACAGGCGCGAGGGCTCGGGCTCGGCCGGCGCCTGCTCGAGACATTGGAGGCGTTCGCCAGAGCGCGTGGCGCACGGGTCGCGCGCATCGAGACGAGCGCCGTCCTTACCGAGGCCATGTCTCTCTACCGCTCCACGGGCTGGGTCGAGGTACCGCGATTCAACGACGAGCCATTCGCCGACCACTGGTTCGAGAAGGAGCTGGCCTCGAGCTGAGTTCCGTCAAATAGCTCCAGTGCCCCTCGAATTCCGCGCGTTGCGCGACAGCCGTCCCGGCGGGATGGGGCAGCGCGGCGGCCAACGTTCGGTCCCGGCAACCGCGTGTATCTCGGCTTCGGCCGCGGCTCCGATATCAACTCACCGGCGCCTGCGTTCCAGCGCGCAGCGTCGGTTTGCAAGTACCCGGCGCCGAGAATCCCAGCGGAAAGTTAGCTCGGTTTTTGAGAGTGCTACCGGTGAGAACCGCGTGCAGCTCATCTCGGTGCCGAATGCCCCTAGAGTTCTCAAGCGGAACGAGCGCGCCACGTCACGGGAGTTGGGGCCCGATTTCGGGTTGGTGTGGATGCAGGTGTCTCGCCCATGCTCGGCCCGACTCTGCTCGTCGCGACGAGCGCGTTCGCAGCCGGGATGGCGATCCACGTCGCCCGGGTCGGGTGGGCCCTTCCCCGCAAGCCGACGTCTCAGCGCAGACTCATCGAGCGGATCTCCTGGGGCACGTGCTCCCATCTGAGACGCTATGTGACATGAAGGGTGTGATCCCGGCATGTCGGGCGAGGCTGCCTGGCGTTGGGTTGCTCACACTTGCGGCGACCGTTGCCGCGAGCGGAGTGACGGCTGGGGCTGGCGCGCGTTCCCCAGTGGCGACCGTTGCTCGGAAACCGCCCATCGCCTCAAGCGTCTTCGCTGCGACTGCCTTAACACGTACCGGGGCGATCCTCATGACGCTTCGCTCAGCATCGACCGGCAAGGTGGTAAAGGTCATCGCGAGGCTGGATGGCAAGACGGAGCAGCTATCGACTGAGTTTGGGTTCGCGTTGTCTTCTGATGCTAGGTACGTGTACTGCACGTCGACCGCGCCGCGGGGACGGTATTCGACGGTGGACGTTGTGCAGATTGATGTTGCGACCGGGAGGCGAAGGTTCATCGCCTTCGGTGCAGAGCCAGCAGTCAGCCCGAACGGCCGGTTGCTCGCATATGTTGCTGAGACTCACGGGTATCTGGAGGCGATTGCAGTTCGTGACGTTCGGACGGGCCGTACCGCGTTCATCAGCCTCGCTCCCTTGATCGGGGGCGGCAAGAACCTGCTGAACGCCGCGGTTGGGTGGTTCGCTAACGGCTCAGACATCGCGGTGATACCCGCTGACGACGCGCCCTCTACGGTCGGCGGCCCGAATCTGCCATCACGCCGTACCTCGGGCTCGTGCCCGCCGGGCTCAGTCACGACCTGCCTGATCATTGTGCATCGCACGGACCCCAAGCGAGCGTTGAGCGCTCGACCGTTCGCGGTCGCGGTGCCTGACAACACTTACGCAGCTCAGGACGCGCTATCGCCCGATGCCAGCTCTCCGTCGTCAGTGCTGCTCGCGGCCTCTGGCTGGCACGACCAGCAGGCGATCGGACCGCTGATCATCGACCAGCTCACCCCGGCTCGAGGTCAGGTCACAACCCGTCGCCTGGTGTCGCTGCCGGCGTCGGCGGCCATGACATTCAACCCCAACGGCACACGACTGCTCTACGTGCACGGCAGCCTCCTAGAGCCTTGGCTTTGGGAAGCGGAGATCGTCGGACGTCACTTGCGCCATGCACGAATCCTCAGCAGGCGGAGTCAGCTTGGCGCGAGTGCCGCCTGGTGAGCCTCCCGCCACCCGGAGCCGTGGCTGCTTCCGCGTCCGGGCCGACTGAAGCCGGCACCTTCCGATCCGGCGCTAGTTGGTTTGAAGCGTCATGAACAAGATCGTCAGGACCGTGATCGCGGCTTGGGCGATCCGAGCAAACTCAGCCTGGCGGCGGACCGCCAGGTACGCGGGCGACCAGGCGACGTCGGGGCTGCCGGCGCTGGCGGCGAGCTCGGCATCGGCCAGTTCGGCGAGTTTCTTCTCCCGCGGTGTCAGGTACGCGCCGCCAATCGCGCCGATCGCGATCGCGGCGGCAAGTCCCCAGCCGACGAAGAACTGGCTCCAGACGTGCAGGTAGGAGGCGAGGTAGATCCCGGCAGCGACCACGACCACTAGCCCGGGGGCCGATACGCGCGTGTGGAGCGTCCACTGCACGCGGTGCAGGGCTGGGACCGCTCGGGGGTCGACTCGCTTCTGCAGCAGCGCGAGCAGCGGCCACGCGAATACGAGCCCGAAGGAGATGACGACGGCCAGGATGTGGACCGCCAGGATCACCTGCCAGAACATCACCGCCGACGCGAGCACGGGCGGAAGAATACGCAACACATCGCAGGGCTCCAGCGATGTGGATGCGTGGGGGGGAGGGAGGCGAGACTCTGACGCTGGCTATACCGGCGGGGTCACGCGATGCGATCACTCAATGTCACTTGGCGTGGCGGTTGGATGATCGGCAGCCGCTTGGACGGGGATGCCGAGGCGGTGCAGGGCTTTACTGCCGGCCGGCGTGAGTTCGAGCCGGCGTGGCTGCTCTGTAGGCTTGACCCAGCCTTTTCGGTGCAGGGAGGTCGCTAGCTGGGCGCCGAGTTGACCGCCGAGGTGCGGCTTTCCGATGCGGCTATCGATGCAGGAGAAGGCGAGGGTACGGCGAGGAGGCTTGGTGGGCAGCTCGACTCCGAGCTCGGCGAAGGCGCAGGCAGCCGCTGGGCCGAGCTTGAGCTCTCCTTCGCCGTCTCGGGCTTCAAGCGCATGTGATTGGACGAGGTGGTCCATCAGAGCGACACCGAGTTGTCCGGCAAGGTGGTCGTAGCAGGTGGCGGCCACCTGCACCGGTCGACCCGTTCGCGGTGGTGCCCCGCGTAACCCGTTGAGCATCGAGAAGATCTCCCGCAGCCCCGGCTCGGCGAGCTCATAGAGCGCGAGGCGGCCCTGCCGGTTGACGGTTACGAGCCCGGCATCTCGGAGTCGCCGTAGGTGATTGGCCAGTTGCGTCGGCGACACGTCAAGGCGCTCAGCCAGTTCGCTGGCCGAGGCGGGACCCTGCTCAAGGCGCTCCAGCACGGCGTATCGCGTTTCGTCGGCCAGCTCGGCCAAAAGCTGAACCCGGGCATCGCTTACCGCTGCCATAGCCCCAGTCTAACACCTTCAGGCTTCATACTTGCCTGAATGGTGGTAGGCTACGCTTCAGCATTACGTGAATGGTGTACGTTCGTCTCAAAGGAGGCCCAAATGCTTCATCCTGCTCTCGCCCGAGCGCTCGCCACGGCCCACATCGAGGAGTTACAGCGGGCGGCCGCTCGTAGGCATGCCGTTCGCGCCGCCCGCCGCGTCGCGGACGAGCCAAACATGGCAGCGATTTCAAACGCACCGCAGCGAGCTGCGTCGACTCAGCTACGCGGACTCCGCGCGCCCGGCCCCCGGCATGAGACGAACCGAGATTCCTCAAGCAGCCCTGTGGCCAGGCCCATCGGTCATCGGCGTCCGCTCGGGGCCGAGAGCCGGGATCGATTGGGCATCCAGTGAGGCGCGGCTTGCCACGTCCCTTGCGCGCGCTAACAATCTGAGAAACAGCTGGGAGGTATCGGTGCAGAAGTACGACATCAGGTACGACGACAAGTACGGTCAGCTGGCGCAGATCGACATTGCTGCGGAGGGTGAGGGGTATGAGCCGTGGGTGAATCAGACGCTCACGAGCGTGAATGATTGCGTCGTTCGACTTGCCGTGATCGAGGGCGAGCTCGTTGACTGGCACAGCCACGAGCACGAAGACGAGTTCTTTCTCGTGCTCGAGGGCACGCTCGAACTCGAGGTCGAGGGGCGGGAGCCGTTCTTGCTTGGTGTGCATCACGGCGTGACGATCCCGCGTGGCGTCGTTCACCGCCCCCGCGCGCACGGACGGACGGTTTTGCTGATGGTCGAGCTGGCGACGGTGATCCCGACCGGGAACGATTGACAGAGTCTGCGCCGTTGAGGGCCGGAATGGTGGCGTCGGCCTCGCGCCCGACGCTACGTCTCGGCTGGCCCGTGCCGGTAATACGCCCCGGATCGTTTGCTAAGGATGAGCACCAGCGCCGAAAGCTCGACGAGCCAGAAGGAGACGCTTGCGATGACCGTCCACACGGGGGTGGACGACGCCGACACATGCGCAATGTCGTAGAACAGGGCTAAGGAATGGAACCCGAACCAGACAGCAAAGAGAATCCTGGCCCAGTTATGCCCGCGGCCGTTCGCCCACGCCAATAGAGCGAACACACCCCAGCTTATGCCGATGCCGAGCGGGGACGCGTTGCTGCTGGGAGTAGCGGGAAGTATGGGGGCACCCAGCAGCTTCAGTGCCGCGCAGAGGTACATCAGCATGACGGCCCAGCACACGGTTGGTTGCGAGCGTGGCACGCGTGGCCGCAGGCGCATCCAGATCGCGTTCCCGATCAGATCGGCGGCCTCTCCCAGCCGGGGCCGCTGCCGGCCCTCGGCGGCGCCGGCCATGAGCACCGCGAGAATCTCTTGTTCGTGCTCGCGCCGGAACGCCCGCGGGTAGCAGGCCAGCAGCCGCCGGTAGCGCCGCTCGAGGTCTGCGGAGTCACTCATGTCGCCGTCCCTGCGGCTGGCTTGAGGCGCGACATCGCGACGTGGGCGTTTGCTTGCAGCCGCGCTGCCTCGGCGGCCAGCAGCTTCCCGCCTGCGGGCGTCAGCCGGTAGTAACGGCGCAGTCGGCTATCCACGATCTCCTCGCGGTCGACCTCGATCAGCTTGTCCGCGCGCAGACGGTCCAGCGCCGAATACAAGGTTCCGGCCTTCAGCTGGACGCGGCCGGCTGAGATCGCCCGTACGTCAGTGATGATCCCGTAGCCATGCTGGCTGCTCGCGGCCAGCGCCGTCAGGATCATGAACGTCGCCTCTTGCATCGTCCGCCTGGGCATGTCGAGCAGCATATGCAGTTGAACTATCTAAGTCAAGCTCCGCGGCGACAAACTCGACAGATGCGCACGAGCTAGCGATCGACTGCGGTAGCGCAGGTAGACGACTCCTGAGTTGAAGGTGCGGGTCTCGACGAGTTCGAGATCCAGCCGGCGCTCGCGCTGGCGAAAGAACGGAATGCCACCGCCAACCAGCACCGGGCAGACCCTGACCCGATACTCATCGATCAGACCCAACGCGGCCGCCTCGGCGGCGAGCGTCGCGCCGCCGATCGCGATGTCGCCCTCCCTCGGCTGGGCTCGCAGCCGCTTGATCTCCTCCGCCAGGCCGCCGGAGGCCAGGCAGGCATTGCCCTGCACCGCCGACAGCGTGGTGGAGAACACGACCTTTGGGAGCGGCTTCCAGATCGCGGCCCACTCGAGCATTGAGTCGTCGAGCGATGGATCCTGGTCGGCGGTCTCCCAGTACAGCATCGTCTCGTACAGCCGTCGTCCCAACAGATGGACGCCGACCTGTCGTATCTCGTCGGTGACGAAGCGAAACACCTCCTCGTCGGGCGCCGTCCAATCGAAGTTGCCGTCCGGCCCGACGATGTAGCCGTCAAGTGAGACGGCCATCGAATAGCTCACGCTGCGCATCAGAAGTCTCCTCGGTGACGAATTCGACAGTACGACTGCCGAACGCCGCAGGGCTTATTGGACGTCAGCGCTATCTGCCCGGCTTCCCTTAGGGCGCTTGAGGAATCTCAAATAGACCGCGACGAATACGAGGACAATTCCGACGTTTGCTATCAGCCGCTCCCCGAAGTGGTGCCTGAGGAAGAGGATGTCCACACCGACCACGACGGCGACCAACGCGAGCACGTAAATCACTACGACTGCGTGTCTCATCGTTTCGGTCTCCATCGACGGCGGGAGCGGAGCACGAGTGGCACTGGTTACGCGGAAGGTACGAGCGGAGTCCGGACCATCGCTCCTACCGTCGGCGGTCCTCGGCCCTCAGCCTTCGTACAGGGTCAGCGTTCCCTGCCAGCTTCCGGTCTGCGGGCACTTGACCGTCGAAGAACCCCCCGAGCCAACGGTTGTGGCTGGTACCACGCCGCAGTTCGGCAGTGGACCGTGGCCGGGGTCCGAGGAAATCGTGATCACGACCTTCCGAGCGTGTTCGAACACCGTCTTGGGCATCTCGACGCTGGTCGATTCGAGGAAGTTGCCCCCAACCTTTCCCTCCGGCACCGCGGAGCCGGGAAAGTCCCAACTTTCAGACGGTAAGCCGAGATTGATCTCGAACACCAGCGATGACCCCCTCGACTCCACCAGCATGTCGCCGGGGCTGAACCCGCCTCCGGCGGGAGGCTCGGTCACAGATTTGGTGCACGGCGTCGTGACGGTCGGTGAGCTTGGAAATGTCTGCACCTAACTGCCACTCGATCCGATTCGGACGTAGCCCTTGTTCCAGAAGGCATCGCCGGTAGGCTTGGAGCCAGGGTACTTCAGTAGCTCCAGGGCACAGGCAGCGCCGGCTGAGACGTCGCTTTCATCCCAGCTGTAGCTGCTGTCGCCGTTAACGGTGTCCGTCGTCGTGCCGACGTTGGTCTCGGTGGTGGTGTTCTCGTAGGAGGTCTTCCAGCCCCCGGTACCTGCCCACTTGGCACCGAAGCAAGCCTGACCTGTGCTCTGGTACGTGCCCTGGCCCGACGAGGTGTAGGACCTCTTCCGTGGGTGCTTCTTAGCGACCGCTGGCCCCGCCATCAGGAAGGTGCCCGCGGCGACCACGCTCGTGACGGCCACGGCTAGCTTCACGCTGCTTCGCGATCCCATGAGCCCCTCCCTCTCTGAGCTTCGACGGCAGTACAGTGAGCCGAGTCTAACCGCGGCGCGCGCTGTCACCCGAACATCGTCGGCAGCCCAGCAGCGGGGCCTGATTGCAGGCGTTGCCGACCGGCTCTACCTACGGCTGAACGCCGACTGCTCGGCTGTCGGCCCAGCTGGGGTCGGTGCCGTCGGCGACGAACGTGGGCTTGCCGCCTGAGAACGGAACTGTCTCGATTACGCTCCGCGGACCGCCACAGTCGGCGGACGGTGTCGAGCCCGAGATCAGAATCGACGCTCCGGAGGGCGAGATTCCGTAGGGCGCGAAGCTGGTCGGGAACTGGTGGACGATCCTGCGGGTGGACAGGTTGACGCTGACGGGCCACACGACCCCGCAGGCTGCGCTTTCGGCCGCGAGGTGGGTGCCGTCGCTTGACACTGCCACCGGCCACGCCACGAGCTTCATCAGGGTCGAGGAATGCCCGCCTGAGAGCAGATCGAGGTAGGCCCCTCCGTCGTTGAGCGCGTGCTGGTACAGGAGTCCTTGAGGTCCCCACACCGGGTACTGATTGGTGCCGCTCCTGGTTAGCTGGACGCTCGGGTGGCCTGGCGTCGCCGACCAGATGTTTGGGTTGTGCCCGACCTTGGTCACGTTCGCGTAGGCGAGCTGGTGCGACGAGGTCGGGGAGAATGTGGGGCCTCCCCACGCGCTCAGGTATCCCGTTGCGATCTTCGTCGCTTGTCCGGTGGCAACGTCGATCAGCTCCAGCTGCTCGTGGAACGGGGCCTGCTCCGGATTCGCGGCAACGACTACCGCGACGGTGCTCGAATCGGGCGACCACGTGATGCCGGTGATGGAGTCGTGGCTGCTGAAGAACTGGCTGACAAGCCCACCACAGACCGTGAACAGGCCAAGTCCGGCGGAACCACCGAAGTTGGTCAGGGCAACCATCTCACCGTTCGGGGAAAGCACCGGGTCCGCGGCCCGCAACAGCTTCCGTCGATCCGATCCATTCGCATTGGCGAGCCAGACCATCGCCTTCTGTTCGGAGTACTTACCGGCTGAGTAAGCCAGCTGACTCGTGCTCGAGCACGAACCCGCCCTAGCGCCGGCAGTCACCTGGCCACGAACTGTGCCGACAAGCAGCAGGCTGACAGCGAGCGTTCCAAACCCCAGCAGCATTACGACCCTGCGCTGGATCACGCCGCCGAATCGTGGATTGCCCAGCTGCCGCATTTAACCCCTCTCACGCTGCTTGGAGGGCGTCCGATTTCCTGTGTAGGCGGTGATGGGTAGGTTAAGCGTTACTCCGGACGTATCGACGCGGTCGATGTGTCAGTTGGTGGTGTCGGGGACGCGGTCTCCGAAGTGGATCTTGAACGCCAGCAGCGCCGTCGTCCAGTTCCGCGTTCGGGTCCATTGCGGGGTCGCGTTCTGCAGCACGAGGTAGACGAGCTTGCGGGCGGCGTCCTCGTTCGGGAAGCTGCCCTTCGTCTTGATCGCCTTGCGTAGCTGCCGATTCAACGCCTCAATCGCGTTCGTCGTGTAGATCACCCGACGGACCTCCGCGGGGAACGCCAGGAACGGTGTGACGTACTCCCAGGCGCTCAGCCACTGCTGGGTGATGATCGGGAACCGCTGCCCCCACTTCTCATCGAAGAGCTCGAGCTCGGCCTGCGCCTGGTCGGCGTCGATCGCGGTGTAGATCGGTTTCAGGTCGCGCGCGACCTGCTCACGCTCCCGCCTGGGCACGTACTTCAGGCTCGCCCTGATCAGATGAACGATGCACGTTTGCACGGTCGTTCTGGGGAAGACGGCCTCGATCGCCTCGGGGAAGCCCTTGAGGCCATCGACGCAGCAGATCAGGATGTCCTGCACGCCGCGGTGCTTCAGATCGCTCAGGACCTGCATCCAGAACTTCGCGCCCTCGGTCTCCTGAAACCACATACCCAGCACTTCCCGCTCGCCCTCGAGCGTGACGCCCAGGGCGAGGTAGAGCGCCCGGCGCTGCACCGAGCCGCCCTCGCGGACCTTGATCACCATGCAGTCCAGGAACACGATCGGGTAGATGTCCTCCAGCGGCCGCTTGCCCCACTCACGGACGTCATCCATGACCGCGTCGGTCACGCGCGAGATCAGGTCCAAGCCGACATCGACGCCGTAGATCTCCTGCAAGTGCGCGCGAATGTCACGCACTGAGAGCCCACGGCTGTAGAGCGCCAAGATCTTCTCATCGAACCCAACGAACCGGCGCTGACCCTTCTTGACGATCTGTGGCTCAAAGCTGCCGTCCCGGTCGCGAGGCGCGTCGATCGGGACCTTCCCGTGCTCGGTGATCAGCGTCTTGGGAGTGGTGCCGTTGCGCGTGTTGGCAGCGCCACCGGGCGGCTCACGATGCGGCTCGTAGCCGACGTGCTCGGTCAGCTCGGTCTCCATCGCCCGCTCGACCAGGCGCTTGGTCAGCTGCGCCAGGATCCCGCCGGGCCCGGCGATCTCCTCCTCGGTCGAGGCGCCGGCGAGCAGCTCGTCGATGAGCTCGTTGCTGATCCGCCGATCGGACGGCATGTTGAGAGCTTGCCGGACGCGGCGGCGGCCTGCCGCCCGATCAACCGCCTCGTCAACCACACCGGCCGTCAGGCCCGGGGGGTCCGCGGCGGGCGCGCCGCGCCGGGGTTGCCCAGCGCCAAGCCCAGCTCGCTCCCGCTCGCCGGTCTCGTCGCCGGGCAACCCCGGCGCGATCCCAGCTGCCAGCGCCTCAAGCTCCAACTCCAGAGCTGTCTTGCCGTCCATCTCGGTCCTGCTGCTCGTCGTCGTAGACATCGCGATCTCCTGTTCGATCGGTGATGCCTACACAGAGGTTCGGACACTCCC
>Ga0335074_10012019_pt1 | contig 12126 bp, 12 predicted proteins | sample Lox_Sample_23_FD_206715 | JGI IMG/M metagenome (GOLD analysis project Ga0335074, IMG submission 206715) | Soil microbial communities from Loxahatchee National Wildlife Refuge, Florida, United States - Lox_Sample_2.3 | ecosystem: Environmental > Terrestrial > Soil > Wetlands | place: USA...
TGGATGCCGGGCAGCTCTTCGCGCAGCTTTTCCACGATGCCGGCATACTGCTGCTCGAATATCAGCGCCTTGGGCGCCGCATCCTCGAGGATCCAGGCGATCTCCGGCGGCGCGAGGCGGAAATTGACGGGCGCCGCGATGTACGGCGCCACCTCGCACGCCCCGTATACCTCGTGATACTCGGCACAGTTCATCGCGAGAATGGCGACGCGGTCCTGGGACTTCAGGCCGAGCCGGTCGAGCGCGCTCGCCAGGCGCCGCGAGCGCGCGGCGAACTGCGCGAACGAGCTCTGCCGGCCATCGAACATCCGATGCAGCTCGTTCGCATGCAGCACGGCATTGCGCTCGACCAGGTCACCCAGCGACCCCAGAACACGGCCCCTCGTTGTCATGTCGTGCTCGTTGCCTTCCTAGGCGTTGGTGTCGGCGGGAAACTCCGGCGCGCGCTTTTGCAGAAATGCATCGATCCCCTCGCGGCCCTCCGGACCTGCGAAGCCGATGAATTCGAGCGCCAGTGAGGTATCGAAGATCGGCCCCGCCTGCCGCAACCAGTGGTTGAGCGCATACTTGGTCCAGCGCGTGGCCGCCGGAGCGAGCCCGGCCAGGCGCTTGGCGACAGCCACTGACTTCGCATCTAGCTCGGCCGCATCGACGGCCAGGGAGACGATGCCCATCTGCGCGGCCTGCTCTCCGCTGAAGGGCTCGGAGAGCAGCAGGTAGTACTTCGCGCGTGCCATGCCGCACAACAGCGGCCACAGAATCGTGGCGTGATCACCTGCCGCGACGCCGATCTTGGCGTGACCATCAGAGAATTGCGCGTCCTTGGCCGCGATGGAAATGTCGGCCAGCAGCGCCGCCGCGATGCCCGCACCAACCGCCCAGCCCGACACGGCGCTCACGAGGGGCTTCGAGCAATTGATGATGTTGTAGACGAGGTTGCGCGACTCCTTCATGGCCTGCATGCGCAACTCATAGTCGTCGCACACCTTGCGCTCGTGGTTGAGATCGCCGCCGGCCGAGAAAGCCTTCTCGGAGCCGCGGATCAGCGCGACCGATACGCTCGGATCCGCGTCGATATCCTTCCAGATCTCGGACATCTCGCGGTGCAAGGTGGCCGTCATGGCGTTGAGCTTGAGCGGCGATGCAATGGTGATGCGCAGCACCCGAGGATCCGGCCGATCGAATTTCAGTTGCTCGTAGCGGGCGTAGCGGTCAGTCATGGCACTCTCCGATGAATTGATGGGGTCTCATACCAAATCACGACGCTCGGCGCGCGATCAAGGCGTCCACCGCCACGATGCGGCTACCGGCGCAGATGAGCGGATTCACATCGAGCTCGGCAATGCGCTCGCGCTGATCGGCCGCGAGCTCCGACAGGCGGCAGATCACTTCGGCCAGAGCGTCCGTATCCACGGGCGGCGACCCTCGAAATCCCTTGAGCAGCGCCGCGCCACGCAATCGCTCGAGCATCGCGCGTGCCTCCTTCGGCACCACCGGCGCGAGCTCGACCGCGGTATCTTTCAGAAGCTCGACCAGCACCCCGCCGAACCCCGCGACCACGAGGGGCCCGAGCTGCGCATCGATGCGCGCTCCGACCATGATCTCGATGCCCGGGGGAATCATCGGCTGCACGAGCACGCCGTTGAGTCGCGCCGCCGGCCGCACTGCCCGGGCACTCGCCATGACCGCGGCAAAGCCCTCGCGCACCTCGCTCTCATCCTTGAGATTGAGCCGGATGACCCCGGCTTCGGTCTTGTGGGCGATATCCGGCGACTCGACCTTGAGCGCCACCGGATAGCCCGCCTCACGCGCAGCGACGAGCGCCTGCGCGGCGTCGGTCACGAGCTTCTCGCTCACCACGGGCACCCCGTACGCCGCCAGCACTTGCTTCGCCTGACGTTCGGTGAGGGTGCGCTCCTTCGCCCCATCGAGGAGCCGTGCGGCGGTCTGTGCCGCCTCGAGAGGTGCCAGGCGCTTCAAGATCCGCAGACCCGCGCTGATGCGCTCGTGACGCCGGTGCCAGGCGGCAAGCACGCTGAAGCAGCGCTCCATGGAGCGAAACAGCGCCACGTGCGCATCTTCCTCCGCCTCGCGCGTCGCCGGGCCCTGCGGCCACTGCGAGACGAGCACGTTACAGGTGATCTTGTGATACTTGGCCGAGAGCTCACTGAATGCCGCGATGCGCGGGATGTGAAAATCAAATGCAACGGGCTGCGGAACCACGATCGCACCGAATGCGGCATCGCTCATGAGTGCCTCGCCACAGGCCCAGAGCGATGCGGGATTGTTGACCACCTGGGCGGTCACATCGCAGGGATTGCGCGGCGATCCAAAGTCAGGAACATGCTCGAGCAGAACCTCACGCACGCGCGCGCTCGGCTGTGGAAGGGGCACACCGTGAATCTCCGCCTTGTCCGCGGCCATGATGGCGGCGCCGCCCGAGGTCGCGACGACCGCGACGCCGGTCGCCTGAGGCGCGGGTGCCTTGGCAAAAAAAGCCGCGGCCTCCATGAGCCCCTCGAAGTCAGGTACGAGGATCATACCCGCACGCTCGAAGGCGGCGAGATAGGCCGCATTCGAGCCTGCGAGCGTCCCCGTGTGCGACACCGCCGCTTCCGCCCCGAGCTGCCCCGTCGCGATCTTGTGCACGAGGATCGGCTTGCCGGCACGCCATGCAAGCTCTGCCGCTTCGAGGAGCCGCTCCGGCTCCGACATGCCTTCGAAAACGCAGGCGATGGCTCGACAGGCCTCATCCTCCGCCAGATACGCGACCAAATCCGCCACGTCGACATCGCACTGGTTACCGGCGGAGAAGGCATGGCTCACGGCACAGCCGTATTCCATCGCCTGGGCCAGGGACTGCGACAGGGCGCCGGACTGGCTGGCGATTCCGACAGCCGCAGGTCGCGTCGGCCGGGGTGCCGGATAGTCGGAGAACGTCAGCCGTGCTTTCAGGCCATAGTTGACGAATCCGAGGCAGTTCGGGCCGATCACGGGCATCGAGTACTCGCCTGCGATCGCGCTGAGGCGCTGCTGCGCGGCGATGCGCTCAGGCTTTCCGGTTTCGGCGTAGCCGGAGGCAAACAGCACGACGCCGCCCGCGCGAACCTCCCCGGCCTCCTCGACGACCGGCTCGGCCGCCTCGCGCGGCACGGTGATGACCACACAATCCGGTGACTCGGGCAACTCACGCAAATTCGGATAGCAAGACTGGCCGCCGAGCTCCGAGTATTTCGAGTTCACGAGGTAGACTCGGCCCGCGTAGTGAGCGGCGAGATTTGCCTGCAGGCGCTCGCCAAAGGAGCCGGCGCGCGGCGATGCCCCGACAATCGCTACGCTGGCCGGGGCAAGTACCCGGTGGAGCCGTGCGTGCCGGTAGACCGGGCGAGCCTGCCTGCCCATCGTCGTGTTATTCGCCGGTGAAGCGCGGCGTACGCTTCTCGCGGAAGGCGGTCACCGCCTCTTGATGGTCCCGTGTGACATTTGAGAGCGCCTCGTAGGCAAACGATGCGTCGAGGACCGTCGCGACCATCTGCTTCAAGCCAACGTTCACGGACAGCTTGGTCCACTGAACGGCGCGCGCGGCACCGGCGGCCAGGCGCTGCGCGAACTCATCCACCACGCGATCCAGCTCCTCGGCCGGCACCGAGCGGTTGATGAGGCCGACGCGCGCAGCCTCCTCGCCGGTCATGAGGTCACCGGTCAGCAGGTATTCCTTGGCGCGCGCATAACCGATGAGCTGCGGCCAGATCACGGCGCCTCCGTCGCCCGCCGTGAAGCCGACCTTGACGTGCGGATCGCCGATCTTGGCATGATGGGCCGCAATGATGATGTCGCAGAAGAGGGCAATGGTGGCACCGAGACCGACGGCTGCGCCGTTCACTTTGGCCACGATCGGCTTCGGGCAATCAAGGATCGAGCCGATCAGTCGCTTTCCGGCAATGAGCCCATCCACGAACAGGCCGGGGCGATCGATCATCTTTTGCATGTGCTCGATGTCGCCGCCGGCGCTGAAGGCGCGGCCAGCCCCGGTCAGAACGACCACCCGGGTCGCATCGTCCGTGGCGGCCTCGAGGAACAAGCGCTCGCATTCGACATGCAGCTCATCGTCGAAGGCGTTCATGGTGTCCGGACGATTGAGGGTCGCATGCAGCACAGCGCCATCCCGGTGCAGCTTGATCGCTTGATAGGTGGCGAAGTCCACGTGAGTTCCCTCCAAGGGCCTGTCGGCGCACTGCGTTCATTTATTCAAACAGTATTCGGATTTTCACAGATGCGCTCGCAGCGGTCAACGCAAGCGTCGGCGCCACTTGCACCGGCCGCCGGGCGCGGCACGGCTGCAAACCGCTTTACGCTGGAACTCGAGTCTTTGCAACGGCTTCGAACAGGCGCCTCAGGCCGAAAGCGCCGCGCGCACGGCATTCGCGATGGGCAGAATAGGATCCTCCGCCGCAGAGCTCGCGTTGAACAGCCTGTTGTGACAGATGGCAACCGCCAGGTTGGTGTCCGGGTCGGCCCAGCCAATGGAGCCCCCCTGGCCGGGATGGCATAGTGCGCGCGGATTCGCAGCCGAGCAGACCGGCGTATTCGGGCCGCCCAGCCAGTAACCGCCGACGCTGATGGGCAAGGGAATCCCGAACATGACCGGGTCGGGCTCGGCGGAATTCACGCGCGGCTCATTGAGCGCCGCCACCCGTTCCCGCGACAAGAGGCGCGTGCCATCGAGCTCCCCGCCGTTCGCGAGCAATGCCCAGAAGCGGGCCTCGCTGCGTGCGTTGAAGATGCCACCGACGCCCGCAACCTCGGCGCGCCGTACATCCGCCCGCTCGAACACCGCGGGGGTTAGCGCCACCTGTGGCGGCATCGACGCCGGGAACAGCGGCGGTATGTACTCGGGGGGAACCGGCCGCATGGCATCGGTTTGTTTCGCGATGCGACTCTCCACCGCATCGGGAATCCCGATCCACAGATCGGTGATCCCGAGCGGCTGCGCCAGCTCCTCCCGGACGAAGCGCCCGAGCGAACGATGCGCCGGGTCCGTGCGGCGTACCAGCTCCCCGACGATCCAGCCATAGGTCATCGACAGGTAGAGTGTGCGGGTGCCGGGTTCGGCGAGCGGCTCGAGGTCCGCGATGGCCGCCGTCATCCACTGCCAGTCGCACATGCGCTCCGGCGTGACCCCCGGGGGCATCTGCGGCACACACGCCCGATGGGTCAGAACGTCGCGCACCGTGGTTCGCTGCTTGCCGTGCCGACCGTACTCGGGCCAGTAGCGACTGACGGGCGCCTCATGCTCGATATGGCCCCGCTCGGCCTGAATGTGCAGCGCAGTGGCGGCAACCGCCTTGGTCACCGAGTAGACGTTGAAGAGGGTATCGCCCTCCACTTTGCGCCCGCTGGTCTCATCGGCGAGACCCCCCCACACATCCACCGCGAGCTTGCCGCCCTGATAGGCCGCGACCTGGACGCCAATTTCCCGGCCCGATGCGATTGCCACATCGATCGCTTCGCGGACCATGGCATTGGCGCGTTGCAGTTTCGGGTCAGTCACCGAGCGGATTCTCCTCGAGTCGGGTCACGCGCGCGCCCCAAGGCGCTGGAGGAGCCGCGTTGACGCTGGAAAGCGTCGTTTATATTATTGAACACCATTCCATATTTCAATCGCCCAGCCAAGGTTGGCCGCTGGTGTGGAGGTGACGTGAGCGAGCCCCATCGCAAATGGCAGTGCTTCTTTTGCGGCCTGATCTACGATGAGGCCGCGGGGATGCCCGAGGAAGGCATCAAGGCCGGTACGCGCTGGGAGGACATTCCTGCGGACTGGCTCTGCCCCGGTTGCGGCGCCGCCAAATCGGACTTTGCCATGATCGAGGTGGCCGCCTGAAATGGCTGGGAGGCGGCCGGCCTGTGCAATTGCCGCGGGTGCCTGCAACACACCACAGTGCCTACGGGCTCGATATTCAACGCTGCCTGAGCCCGGCGAGGATATCAGTACATGTTGATGACGACAGATCCGTCGCTGCCCGCCGAACCCGACGCGCCGCCATTGGTGGCCGCAGCGTAGATGGTGCCGCTCGGGCCGACGCTGCCGCCCGCCCCACCGCCCGTGCGTTCCACGCCACTGCCTCCGCCGCCGTAGCCACCGCCACCGGCGATGTTATTGTTGTTGTCCGCTCAACGCCGCGCCCAATTGTGGACCAAGCTACCGAGCGGCTCGACTGTCTGGAAACGGGCGTCGATTTCGAGCCGCCGGAGGACCGGTGTTGGGCCGGGAGCCCCCTTCACCTTCCTGGCAAAAAATTTCTCATTTTGAGGGCGGGCTCAACGGGTCGATGGAGCCGCTCGAAACGCGCAATAGGTAGAATTCGCTCCGAGAAGCTCGGGAGCACGTGATCATCGAGCCATGCGCGAAGTATTGCTCCCTTGGATGGGTCGCGGCGCTCGGCCAGCAACGTGCCGATTTCCAGCTCCTGGATGACGATGGCCGATAGGAAGAGGCTCGCAGGGGGAACGGCTCGCGCCCAGGCCGTGATGTTGGAATCGGCCTTGCCCGCTCTTGCTCTTCGGAGCTCCGAGATCACATTGGTGTCGAGCAGGAACATCAACTGAGATCAGGCGCATGCGCGCGATCACGCATCGGTGGAATCTCGATCTCGACATCTTCAATGCCAGGCGGCAACCCCAGCTGATCGATGAGGTTGACCTGCGCGCCCGTCAGTCTCTGGTACTCCTCGACGCTGAGCAACACATGGGCGGGTGTTCCTCGATCGGTAATAAACACGGGGCCTTTGGCCGCGGCCTTCTTGGCGCGGCTGGTGTCCTGATTGAATTCGCGGCTCGATAGGGTCGTGATGGGCAAGGCGGCAATCTCCAGAAAACAATGTATAAACGTTACTACATCCATTGGGTTTGGTTCAATTCGCATAAATGGACGACCGCCAACCCCATCCTTTTGCTAGAAAACATAATGCGGATCGTATCTCCTCCTCTCAAACGCCGAAGCGCTTGCTGTAGTCGGCGAAGGCCGCCGCGACTTCGGCTGCGTTGAGCCCGAAACGCTCGAGGGAGTAGGGATAGCGGCCGTAGCGATCTGGCCGATGAGCCGGATCGTCGAGCCAGGCGCGCATGCTTCGCTCTGATTCGGCCGTGAAGGGCAGCTCAAAGCGCGCATAGATCGCTTGCACCGCGCGGACCGGATCGGGCGTCCATTCCTTGAAGCGCAGATGCACGATGCGCGGGTCGTCGACCAAGGGGTCGCTGAGCATGCGCGCGATGGCTGCCTGTGTCGCCCGTATGTAGCCCTGTCCGAACTGCCGCCAATCGATGGCGCCGTGAGTGAGTGCGTGATAGAGCACCGAGGTGATGGCGAGCGTGGACTGATGGACTTCCACGGGATCCCGGTGGGGCCAGATGCACAGGGCCTCGGGAAACTCGACAAACAGCTCCTTGAGCTGGAACTGATGGGCGCAGCCTTTGACCACCCAGCGTCGAGGCGGCGCGTTCCACTGCAAGTGCTGCAAGAACTGCTTTTGAAATACGTAGCACCCGCGAGGGTCGGCGGTGTCGCCCAAGCTCATCACCGCGAGCGCCGGAATATGGAACAGCAGCGTGGGATACGCGTTCTGGAAGTCGATGGTGTGGATTTCCTCGTCCTCGATCAGCGCGTTCACCCCCTCGTCCCAGTACGGATGCATCGCGAGCATCCCTAAGGTGTGCTCCTGCCAGTCGTCAATCGCACGCTGTGCCGCTTGGATGCGGCCTTTGGCCACGGGCATCTCCCCGGGTGGAGGCGATGGCTGATGGGAGTGCCACCACAAGGGAGCCCGGTGCGCCGGGTCGGCAGCGAGGAGAGAGTGCAATAAAGTCGTGCCGGTGCGCGAATAGCCGATCACGAAGATCGGTCGCTCGATCCTCTCTGCCGCAATGGCGGGGATCCGCTTGCGGTCGAGCGCTATGAGCAGCCGATTGCAGACCACCGAGAGAATCTGTCGGCGCGCCTCCAGGGTTTGCGCGGCGCTGAGACTGCCGTTCTGATTCACCCATCCGATGAATTCGTGGAGGCGCCTCGCAAAGCCCGCATCCAGCACGCCGAAGTGCCCGGTCGCATAACCGGCCGCGTCGATGATTTCGTTTGCAACGAGTCGTTTCTCGGTCAAGGTGCCATTCCTGCTCGCTGTCCGGCCTCCGCCCCCCGCATTCAGGCGCGCAAACGCTGAGGCGCCGCAATGCCCACGACCCCGCCCACCCGCGTTCTAATATTAGCACGCCATGCGAAAACTCGACTTAAACCGCCGGCCTGCATACGATGGTCGCGATGGATAACACCCAACGGCTCGAAACATTCCCCGACTGGTCCACGTTCGTGGATCTGCTGAAACCAGCCGGCGATGCCGTCGAGCTCACGCTCGAGCCGGCGAGCGCAGCGCTGCGCGCGGAGGTCTATCGGCAGCTCATCATGAACGTTGCGCTCGGCTACTTCATGTACTTTCAGATGGATCCTGACTATCCCGACTGGATCCCGTTTCTGAATTCCGCTTTCCTGCTGCAGCCCAATCCCGACGACACCTACTACCTGGCTGCCGTCGACCCGAAGGGCACCTACCGGATCAGCGGCGAGCGGGGCAGCGTGCGCATCTTCACATTCGCCTTGGGGTATGAGCCCATGGGAACCTCGGAGCGCGTCGGCGGAGGTTTAGGCCAGCTGGATGCGGACACCGACCTGTCCGTGGCCCCGGACGGAAAAATCGAGATCATTCTGAGTGCCGAGCGGCCTCGAGATCGAGGTCACTGGTGGCCCATGCCGGCCGAGACCCGCACGGTCCTCGTGCGCCAGCGCTCCTATGACTGGGGCCGCGAGCGCGATGGCCGCTTCGCCATCGAGCGGCTGGATCAGTCGGGGCTCAAGCCGCGCATGCCCCCCGCCGAGATCGAGCGGCGCCTGCGGGAGCTGCTCGGCGGGTTCACCGGACGGCTCTCGCGCATGTGGCTCGAGTACCAGAGAAGCCTGCGTGACAGTGGAGTCGTCAACCGGATCGAGTTCACGGGCTTCGGTGGCGCATTGCCTGTGCAGGTTTACTGGCAAGGTGTCTACCGGCTTGCAGAGGACGAGGCCCTGATCCTGGAGACGGAGCTGCCGAAAAACGTGCGTTATTGGAACGTGCAGATCAACGACGCGCTCTGGAACGCCGCCGAGTACGTCTACCGTCACAGCAGCCTCAACGGGCACCAGGCGCGGCTCGATGCCGACGGGAAATTTCGCGCCGTGATTGCCGTTCGCGATCCGGGCGTGCCCAACTGGCTGGACACTTGCGGTTACCTGCAAGGCACGCTGGTCGGGCGCTGGTATGGTGCGGACTCGCACCCCTTGCCGGCGCTGAAGCGCGTGCCTTTCGCGAGCGTGCGTGAGCATCTGCCGCCGACTCCGACCCTTGCACCACCAGAACGAGCCGCACAGCTTCGCGCACGCGCAGTCGGCGCTCAACTGCGCCGCCGCTGGTAGTTCATAACCCCTGGCCGATTATTTACGCGTGAATCATTGGGAGAAATGCCATGAAAAGACTCATCGGAAAGGTCGCTCTGGTCACTGGCGCCGGCCAGGGCGTGGGGCTTGGTATCGCGCAAGCGTTTGCCGACGCAGGCGCCCTGCTCGCCATCAGCGGTCGGCGCGAGGCAGTTCTCAAGAGCGCTGCCGAGAACCTCATTGGCCGCGGCGCGAAGGTGATCACAGTGGTTGCCGATTCGCGTCGGCGCGAGGATGCCCGCAAGGCGATTGACGCCACGATCAATGCCTTCGGCCGACTCGATATCCTGGTCAACAACGCCCAGAGCTCGGCACCCGGTAAGCCCTTCAGCGAATTCGACGATGACAGCATCGATCAGACCATCGAGTCCGGCCTGTACGGCACCATCTATCACATGCAGGAGGCCTTCCCGCATCTGAAAGCCAATGGCGGCTCCATCATCAACCTCGGCTCGCGCGAGGGGATCTTCGGCGGCATCGGTATGAGCATCTATGCGGCAACCAAGGAAGCCATACGCGGCCTGTCCCGCTCCGCCGCGCGTGAGTGGGGACGGAGCGGCGTGCGCGTGAACGTGCTATGCCCCGCGGCACTGAGCCCGGTTTCCGTCGCGTATCTCGATTCGCATCCGGATGAGGCCAAGATGTATCTCTCGCAGACCTCGCTCGGATATTTCGGCGACTCGCTCCAGGACATCGGGCCGGTGGCCGTATTCCTCGCGAGTACCGAGTCGCGCTACGTGACGGGGCAGACAATCAACGCCGATGGCGGACAGATGATGCTCTGAGCTCAGCTGACAGCTCCGCCGTCGCCTCCCCGGTCGTCCACGCCGCGCATACCGGCGGCGCCGCGCATCTACCGGCCCTTGAAGCGCGGCTTGCGCTTCTCCGCGAAGGCGCGCTTGCCTTCCTCGTGATCCTCCGAGAGCCACGGCATCGGCTGCAGCTCCAGCTCCGACTGCAACATCGCATCCAGACCGCGGCTCATGGCGCCCTTGACGAGTTCGAAGGCGAGCGGCGGGGCATCGGCATAACGCAACGCCATCGCCTTGGCGCGTTCAAGGGCAGTCCCCTTCGCAACCACCGCGTCCACGAGCCCCAGCTCGAGTGCCCGCTTGGCATCCACCACATCCGCGAGCGCGATCAACTGCAGTGCTCGCGTCAGCCCGACGCGCCGCGGCAGCGTGTACATGAGGCCAAGGTCCGGTATGAAGCCCACCCGGGTGAACGCGCAGCAGAGCTTGGCGCCGTCGGCCGCAACGAGGTAGTCGCAGGCACAGGAAAGCGCGAGACCTGCGCCGTAGGCATAGCCCTCGACCGCTGCGATCACCGGTTTGGCCCCGGCGACGATCTCGCGGATGAGCGGCGTGCCGCCGCGCTTCAGCCGCACGCGGCACTCGCGCACGGTCTTCTCGCCCCAGCCCGCCATGTCGGCTCCCGCTGAGAAGTTGCCGTCTGCGCCGGTGAGGACGATGGCGCGGCACTCGGAATCATCGTTGAGCTCGCACAACCGCTGCGTCAGGCTGTCGCGCATCGAGGTCGTGAAAGCGTTGAGCTTCCCCTCGGTACGCAGGGTGAGTATCGCAATGCGGTCCTCGCGCTCGTACAGCACTTCACCGGTCAACATACGGCTTTCCCCAGCGCGCCGTCCTCGCGCACATAGCCCTCGCAACTGAGGATGCGACGCGTCAGGAGCTTTCTAGCCTGTGGGGGTGGGAGCGGCATGGTCTTGATCTTCTAGCGTCCCTTGAAGATCGGCGGGCGCTTTTCCCGGAAGGCGGCGGCGGCCTCACCGAAGTCCTCCGTGCTTTGCAGCAGGGACTGGAAGTTGATTTCCGTGGCGATGGCCTGATCCACGCTGTCGGCGCCGATATTGAGTGCCGAGCGCAGCAGCGCCATGGCGACCGCGGGCTTCTTGGCCGCACGCTGCGCCTGCTCGAGGGTCACATCGAGGGCCTTGCCGGGCTCGCACACCCGATTGATGAGTTGCATCTCGAGTGCCTGCTGGGCCGTATAGGTCTCCGCGAACATCATCATCTCCATGGCCCTGCGGTGCCCCACCTTGCGTGGAATCGACCAGAGCCCCCCGACATCCGGCACGAGACCCACACGCATGAAGGCACAGGAGAATTTCGCATCGGCCGCGGCGACGCTGAAGTCGCTGGCGGCGACGAATGACACCCCGCAACCCGCGGCGTTGCCCTCGACGGCGGTGAAGAACGCCTTGGGCCCGTTGACGAGCAACTTGAAGATGCGTGTCGGCAGGTCCATCCGCATGCGGCCATGGATCACTTCGCGACGCTCCATTTCGGAGATGTCGCCACCCGAGCAGAAATTGCCGCCGGCTCCGGTGAGCACGATGGCATGACACGTCTCGTTGGCCTCGATGTCCAGCAATCGCGCGTAGAGCTCCGTGCGCATGGCCATGCCGAATGCATTCACGCGCTTGGGCAGGTTGAGGGTCACGACCGCGACCGAGTCCTCGTAGCGCACCTGGACGATGTCTTGCTCCGCCGCCTTTGTCACAGCAATTCTCCGTAGAGCCCGAGATGATGCTCCGCGTTACCCCAGGCGAGATCGATAGCGGTGAGCCGCTTGAAGTAATGGCCGAT
>Ga0335074_10012020_pt1 | contig 12126 bp, 10 predicted proteins | sample Lox_Sample_23_FD_206715 | JGI IMG/M metagenome (GOLD analysis project Ga0335074, IMG submission 206715) | Soil microbial communities from Loxahatchee National Wildlife Refuge, Florida, United States - Lox_Sample_2.3 | ecosystem: Environmental > Terrestrial > Soil > Wetlands | place: USA...
CCGGCGGCCTGGCTACGAGCGCGTTATCTGAATCCAGCCACATGGCGCCAGCTCGGCTACGCCTGCCTGCTGGCGACCGTGGTGCCGGTGCTGTCGCTGGCAGCGCTACTCGCCTTGCCGCTGGCGGCGCTGTTCATCGCCGGGCCGTTCCTCGTGCTGGCGCAGCAGCCGCACAGCAGCCCGGTGGCCCTGGGCTTCGGCACTGTCTCGACCGTCGGCCAGACAGTGCCCTACCTGGTCGCCGGCCTCGTCATGCTTCCCCTTGTTCCCTACCTGGTCACGCTGGTCGCGGGCGCGGACGCCGCTGTCGCCCGCGCGCTGCTGACCGAGGGGCAAGACGAGCAGCTGCGTGCTGAGCTGACCGAGGTATCGCGATCGCGGGCCCGGCTGGCCGACGCGTTTGAGGCGGAGCGCCGGCGAATCGAGCGAGACCTGCACGACGGTGCCCAGCAACGGCTAGTCAGCCTTACCTTGCAGCTCGGGCTGGCCCGGCTGGACCTGCCTGCGGACTCGCCGGCGGCCGCGTCTGTCGCCTCCGCGCACGAGCAGGCCAAGCAGCTGATGGCCGAGCTGCGCGAGCTCATTCATGGCATCCAGCCGCAGGTCCTGACTGATCTCGGGCTGCCAGCCGCTATCGGTGAGCTCGCCGATCAATCCCCGATCCCGGTGGCCGTGGCCACCGACCTGGCCGGCCGGCTGCCCGGCCAGGTCGAGACCACCGCCTACTTCGTGGTCGCGGAGGCACTCACTAACATCGCGAAGCACAGCGGCGCGTCTAGTGTCAGCGTGACTGCAAGCATGCGCGGCAGCGTGCTGACTGTGGAAGTGAGTGACAACGGCCGGGGCGGCGCCGACCCCGGCCGTGGCACCGGCCTGACCGGACTGGCGGACCGAACGGCCGTGGCCGGCGGCAGGATGCTGCTGTCCAGCCCGGCCGGGGGCCCGACGATCCTTCGCGTGGAGCTGCCGTGCACGCCAAGCCACCCATGATCCGCGTAGTCCTGGCCGAGGACGGGGTCCTGCTGCGGGAAGGCCTGGCTGGACTGCTCGAGCGATTCGGCTTCGAAGTAGCCGCGGTGGTGGGCGATGCCGAGGCTCTCACGCACTCGGTCGCCGAGCATGGCCCGGAGCTCGTGATCACCGACATCCGGATGCCGCCCAGTTACAGTGACGAGGGACTGCGTGCAGCGGTCGAGCTCCGCCACGCCAAACCCGCACTGGCGGTGGTCGTGCTCAGCCAGTACGTCCAGTACAGCTACGCGGCGGACCTGCTGGACTCTGGCGGTGGCCGGGGCGTGGGCTACCTGCTCAAGGACAGAGTGGGTGACGTCGAGGAGTTTGCGGATTCGCTCCGCCGGGTCGCCGCTGGCGGCACCGTCGTGGATGCCCAGGTCGTTACCCAGCTCATGCGGCGGCGGCGCGATCCGCTGTCCTCGCTGTCGGCGCGGGAGCGCGAAGTGCTCGCGCTCATCGCGGAAGGGCACTCCAACGCGGCCATCGCGCGGCGCCTGGTCGTCAGCGAGGCAGCCGTCGGCAAGCACGTCGGCAACATCTTCGCCAAGCTGCGGCTTCCCCAGACCGACGACACCAACCGCCGCGTTCTCGCTGTCCTGGCCTACCTCAGGGCCGACGCAGGCCAGCGCTGACTACGGCGGGGAGACGCGCCGTAGTCAGGCTGCGGTGGCGGGTGCGCTGGCTCGGGCGTGCTCGTCGGCGTGGGCGATGTTCAGGAGCGAGCGCCAGATCAGGGCGAGAATGACGGCCGACCCGGCGAAGGCGAACCAGAACGGCGCCGTGACACCCCACGCCGAGGCGACTAGCCCGCCAAGCACGGACCCGATCACGATGCCGCCCACGACGCCGGTGAGGTAGACACTCCCGACACGCCCCTGGAACTGAGCGGGCACAGCTCGCTGCCGCACGCTTGTCGATGTCGTTCCCCAGATGAACGAGTGCGCACCGAAGATCACGAAGACGATCAGTGCGAACCAGGGCGAGCGGGTCAGCGCCAGCGAAAGGTGGGTCAGTGTCTCGATGATCAGCCCGCCGCGCATGATGACGCCCAGTGGCAGGTGCCGTTCCAGCCATCCGTAGGACGCGCCGCCCAGCAGGCCACCCACGGCCATCGCCGTGGTGATCAGCCCGAAGCCGAGTGCGCCCATGCCCAGCCGCTCGCGGGCGTAGAGAACCAGCACTGACCAGGCGGCGCCGAAAGTGACGTTGAACGTGAAGATCGTGATCGCGAGTGTCCGCACCGCGGCGTGCTCCCACAGCCAGCGCCAGCCCTCGCGGATCTCGTCGCGCACCCGGCCGTGCTGCCCTGTCCCGGCGTGCGCCGGCAGCCGCACCTTCGAGATCAGCAGCACGCCCGCGAGGACGCACACGCTCTCGCTGACGAACGGCAGCGCCATCCCGGCCGCGAACAGCGCGGCGCCTACCGGGGGTCCGGCGAGCTGGTTCCACACCACCACGCCCGTCATGGCACGGGAGTTGGCAATGCCCAGGTCCGGCTTGTCGACGAGCATCGGCAGCAGCGTGGTGGTCGTGGTGTCGCCGAAGGTCTCGACCACCCCGAACAGGAACAGGGCGGCCAGTACCACCGCGATGTCCACGCGGTGCGTCAGGATCGACGTGACCAGCAGCAGGAGGATCGCCAGCCGCGCCAGTCCGGTAACGATGACGATCACGCGCCGGTTAAGCCGGTCGGCGACCACCCCGGCGTACAACCCGAACAACAGCCAGGGCAGCCGAAGCAAGAATGCGGCCATCGCCACCGTCAGCGGGCTGCGCGTTTGGGCGGCCACAAGCAGCGGGCCAGCGGCCAGGGTGATTCCGTCGCCCAGGTTCGTTACCCAGGACGAAGCCAGCAGCCAGCGGAAACTGCGGCCAAGCCGCGATGGAGCGATGAGCTCGGCGAGTCGGTGCACTACTGACTATCCGCCTCTGCCACTGCCACATCATCGCGCACCGCGCCGAGATGCATCGGAGTGCCTCTCAGCCATTCTTCAGTTACCTCGTCCGCGGGATAGAACAGCTCGAGCGTGAGCTCGGCAAGAGTGACATCGGTCGTGACGTCGAGGCGGGCCATGACCGTGTACAGCCGGAGCGCGTGACCATCGAGATTGACTTCCCATGCGAGAACCGGGCCATGGATCTCCGGATCCCCTGACTTTGCCCATTCTGAGCGAGCCGGTATGCCCGGCCACGTTTCGATCTCGGCTGCCAGTTCAGCTGCTACCGCGTCCTGCGCGGCCAGGCTGCTGAGCCGCCCGAGCAGGAATGCGGACCAGGATGCGAAGTTTGATGTGAGCGGTGCGAGCCCTTCGGGGTGAAGGGCAGCGCGAAACACGTTGGTGGGTACGCCCCGGACTCGCTCCGGGATCGATGCGACTATGCGCCGGGCGGCCTGGTTGGTGATCTGGACGTCCCAGCGGCGATCGACAGCGATTCCCGGATAGGGGTCGTGCGCGTCAAGCAGTTGCTGGATGTCCCGGCGGACTCGCGCTAGCTCGGCCGCCGAGAGGGCGGTCTCGGGGTAGCGCGGCGCGTAGCCGGCCGCCAGCAGCCACTTGTTTCGCTCCCGCAGGGGAACGTCCATGCTCTGAGCCAGTGCGACGATCAGGCGAGGGCTGGGACGGGACCTTCCGAGCTCGACGAAGCCCAGATGGCGAGCCGATACGCCGGCAGCGAGCGCCAGGTCTAGCTGGCTCAGGTGAACCTCGGCCCTGCGCTCGCGGATCAGATCTCCGACAGTCATTCGCGGCATGCGGCCAGCATAAACTGCCTCGATCGCAGTTGTAACTACCTCCAAGGTAGTTGCTGTGCCTACCCTGGTCGCCGATGATCGCCTGAGACACCGTTCAGCAACAACGCCGAAAGGACCTCCCATGCCGATCATCACCGCCGCAGACTCGACTAGCTTGTTCGTCTGCGACTGGGGCGACCCTGCCGCCCCGCCCGTTGTCTTCGTGCACGCCTGGGGGCTGAACGGCGACATGTGGGGCGCACAGGTGCCAGCTCTCATCGATGCCGGGTTCCGCCCGGTCACCTACGACCAGCGCGGCTTCGGCCGGTCCGGTCGGCCGCGCAGTGGCTACGACCTGGATACGCTTGCCGACGACCTAGCCGCCGTGGTCAATGTGCTCGATCTGCGCGACATCATCCTGGTTGGCCACAGCCTCGGCGCGCAGGTCGCCGTCCGGTACCTCACCCGGCAGCCCAGCCACAAGGTGGCCGGCCTGGTGCTCTCAGCACCCATTCCCCCGATGCCCCGTCGCAGCGACGACAACCCTGACGGGGTCGATGAGGCAGTCTTCGAGGCGCATAGGCAGGCAATGGCTCGCGACATCGGTGCGTTCGTCGACGCGACGCCGCCAGCGGAGTACTTCGGCCCCGCCAAGGCGATCTCGCCAGCGCTCGCAGACTGGACCCGGCGGCAGATAGTCGATACTCCCCCGCACGTCCTGATGGAGACTCAGAAGGCTTTCAGCCGTGCCGACCTGCGTGCAGAGCTCCCGGGGATCGGCCGGCCGACGATCATCCTGCACGGCAGCGCCGACCGGTCAGCACCGTTGGAGAAGGCCGGGCGGCCTATCGCGGCCCTTGTGCCCGGAAGCCGCCTAGTGGTCTTCGACGGCGCTGGTCACGGCTTGTACACCAGTGAGGCTCCCGGCTACAACGCCGAGATCATCCGTTTCGCTGAAACCCTGGTGACTGCGCAGTCCGCAGCGTAAGCAGCAAAAGGGCAGGTGATGGCCGGAGCCGCGCGCCGCGGATCCGGCCATCACGGCGTGCACCGCGGTTGCCTACAGCGTGCGAACTGGGAGGTCGACCTGCTGGACTGACGGCTGACTGAAGAGGTGGAGCAGGTAGCCTCCGCGAAGGCGTGCACAACCCGCGGGCCGACGGGCATTCGGTCCCTCCTGGCTGCGCGGCGGGCAGCGCACGGGGTTCGAGTCCCCAGTACGCAATGCAGCCCAGCACTACGCACAGGTGACACGGCACGGCACACACCACACCACCGTGTGCAGATTCGCGGCGACGAGGGCGGGACAGGGGACCTCCACCCGCAGACGACCTTCTAGTACGACCGCGGCAGGCCGAGTACATGCTCGGCCAGGTAATTCAGCACCATCTCCTGCGGAACTGGTGCTATCCGCATGAGCCGGGCCTCACGCCAGTAGCGCTCGACGTGATACTCGGTCGCATAGCCGAACCCGCCGTGCGTTTGAACCGCCGCGTCCGCGGCCGCGAACGCCGCGTCGGCGGCTAGGAATTTAGCCACGTTGGCCTGCTCGCCGCACGGCTCGTGGTTGTCGATCCGCCAGGCCGCTTGCCTGATGGCGAGTTCCGCGGCCGAAAGCCGGGCATGAGCTTCGGCGAGCGGGAACGAGATGCCTTGGTTGGCCCCGATTGGCCGGCCGAAGACGACCCGGGTCGATGCATAGCCGGCTGCGCGGCGCAGTGCCGCCTTCCCGACGCCGAGGGCCTCTGCGGCGATCAGCACTCGCTCGGCGTTGAGCCCGTCCAGGAGATAACGAAATCCGCTGCCTTCCTCGCCGACGCGGTCCGCGGCGTCCACGTACAGCCCGTCGTAGGCGACCTCGCATGAGGCGACGGCGTTCCGGCCCAGCTTTGGTATTGGCCGGATGCTGACCGCCGGGTCTTTGAGATTCGCCATGAACAGGGTCAGCCCGTCCGTCCGCCGCGCACACTGTTCTGCGGGCGTAGTGCGGGTGAGCAGCAGTACCCGGTGAGACTCCAGCGCCTTCGACGTCCAGACCTTCCGGCCGGTGATGCGGTAACCGTCACCGTCGCGGACCGCTAGGGTCCGGATTGCTGTCGTGTCAGTGCCCGCGTCCGGCTCGGTGACGCCGAACGCGACGTGCAGCTTCCCGCTGGCAACGGACGGCAGGTACCTGCGCTTGAGGTCCTCGCTGCCGTGCCTGACGACCGGCTGCATCCCGAAGATCGACAAATGGATGGCGCTGGCGCCGTTCATGCAGGCGCCTGAGGCCGCCACTTCCTCCAGGACGATCGACGCCTCGGTGATGCCCGCGCCGCCGCCGCCGTATTCAGCCGGGATGGCTATGCCGATCCAGCCGCCGGCGGCCAGCGCGTCGTAGAACGCCCACGGAAAGGTATGGGTCGCGTCCGCTTCGGCCCAGTAGTCATCTCCGAAGGGCGCGCAGATCTCTCTGATAGCTGCGCGGATCTGCGCGTGCTCGGTGTCCTCGCTGAAATCCACACACCGTGTCTACACCGTTGCGGATGGGTGCTGTTGGGCGCTCATGCCGCAGCCGCCTGTTGCCGGGCGGCGGTCCCGGTCTGATCCGCATCATCTGCGGTGCCGGGTTCCTGTTTCATCGGGACTTGCCCGGCGTGGCCGGGTCTTACTGTCCCTCCGCAGGCGTTTATCCTCTCCGCCCCACTGGCGGCGAGGTTGAGCAGGTTGCGCGCGGCGTTGAGGTCCCGGTCGAGGACCAGGCCGCAGGCAGCGGCGATGCCACGAACACCAGACCATCGACGGGCCGCTTGTCTATGCCGGTGGCGCTGCTGCGCTTCCACGGATTGGACCGCGGCCTGCCGGCGTTGACGGACAGCACTTCCACGAAAGCGACCCTAGGGTGCTAGTCGGCTGCGCCGCCACGAGTTATCCAGCGCTTCGAGGGCCACGGCACCGCCAGAAGTGCGGCGTGCTGAACTGGTAGCTGCGGCCTGGGTGAGCCGCCAGAACGACCACGATTGGAGTCGGGCATGACGGTTGGCAGCTCGGAAACGATGCAGGCGTGGATGGTGACCGAGCCAGGACCGATCGAGTCCGGCCCTCTGGCGTACGTGGAGAAACCTGTGCCGACCCCAGCTGCCGGCGAGCTGCTGGTCCAGGTCCTGGCCTGCGGGGTCTGCCGCACTGACCTGCATGTCAGCGAGGGTGACCTTCCGGTGCACCGTGAGCATGTCACGCCTGGTCACATGGTCGTGGGCCGGGTAGCAGCACTGGGCGAGGCCATTACTGACTACGCCGTAGGGGACCGGGTCGGCGTGGCGTGGCTGCGGCACACTGACGGGACCTGCGCCTACTGCCGCCGTGGCAACGAGAATCTCTGCCCTAACTCGCTCTACACCGGCTGGGACGCCGACGGCGGCTATGCGGAGTTCACGACCGTCCCGGCGGCGTTCGCCTACCGGTTGCCGGCCGAGGTCGCCGACGTCGAGCTGGCGCCACTGCTCTGTGCCGGGATCATCGGCTACCGGGCGCTGCTGCGCACGTCGCTGCCGGAGCACGGCAGGCTCGGATTGTACGGATTCGGCGACAGCGCCCACCTGGTCGCCCAGGTAGCGCTGGCGCAAGGTGCGACCGTCCATGCCCTGACCCGCGGCGAGGCGTCCCAGCGGCTCGCCCTCGAGCTGGGCGCTGCCTCGGCCGGAGGCGCGTACGATTCGCCGCCGGAACCGCTGGACAGCGCGATTCTGTTCGCCCCAGTCGGGGACCTCGTCCCAGTCGCGATGCGGGCACTTGACCGCGGCGGAGTCCTCGCCGTTGCCGGCATCCATCTGACCGACACACCGCCGCTGAACTATGAGCGCGAGCTGTTCTATGAAAAGGAAATCCGCAGCGTGACCTCCAACACCCGGGACAACGGCCGGGAGTTCCTCGCGCTTGCTGTTCAGCACCATGTCCGTGCCACCACGCATGTGTATCCGATGTCACGAGCGCTGCAGGCGCTGCAGGACCTCAAGGCTGGCGCTTTCGACGGGGCGGCTGTTCTCGTCAACGACCGCGACGCCGCGCAATGACCAAGCGGTCTGCAGCCGTCAACGCAACTGCCAATTGATCTCGGCCATCAGGAAGGGCTCGTTCTCCGGGGCCTCTTTGCGTGCCTGCAGGGCTCGCGGGGCGGGTGCACCGACCGGCACGCGCAGCGGAGGCTCAGGCTGCTCAATCGTGTCGGCCGCCTCCTCGGGCGTAACCGACTCGCCACGCAGGCCGCCGAGCGCTTCATACAGCGGGGTGTACGGTCGTTTTTGCTCAGGAACACCTTGGCGCGCTCACCGCCGCCGGAGGAGACTGCACCGGGCTCCACTACGCTCACACACCACGACGGCTCCTCGAGCCGGTCGGCTCATGATGGCCGGGCAGCGTCCGCGGGCGGCGAGCGCCTGAGCCATCCGCGCGGCGTCGTGCCCGATCCGGCGGCCTCGCGCTCGAACAGGTGCACTGCGTCCTCGACCGACAGGCCCTTGGTCTCCGGCAGGAACCGGCAGACGAAGCGGATTGCCACCGCGCACAGCGCGGCGCACACCATAACCCAGCCGAGCCCGATGGTTCGGTGCCAGGCAGGGAACGCCTCGATGAGCGCGTAGTTCGCGAGCCAGTCGGCACATGCGCCGATGGCTGCGGCGCGGCCGCGGACGGCCGTCGGGAAGACCTCTCCCCGGATGAGCCAGCCGGTCCCGCCAACGCCTATCGCGAGCGAGGTGATGAAGAACGAGAAGCCGACCATGACCACCACGATTTTCGGCATGTCCGTCAGGAACGCCACCCCGGCAGCTGCGAGCAGGATGAACACGGTCATGCCCGCGTATCCCCACATGGCCAGCGGCCGCCGGCCGACCTTATCGATCCACCGGAAGGCGAAGTACGTCGTGACCACGTTGACAGCGCCCAGGATGGCTGTCACCTCTACACCCGCGACAGCGGCGCTGACGGCGTTGTGTCCGCTCAGGAAGAAGCCGGAGAAGATGGTCGGGCCGTAGTAGAACGGAACCTTGACCCCGGTGATCTGCTGAAAAATGAAGAAGACGCAGACTACGATCAGAGCCCGCCGCACCCCAGCGGTCCACTGGGTAGTTCGCCGGCGCTGGCGCTCAGCTGCGGCCAGCTGCGCGGACGCACGCTTCACACCTCATCGTCGGTGACTTCCATGCCCAGACGGCCAAAGGCCTTCCTGGTGTCGGTGTGCCGGCCGTGCAGCATGAGCCATCGTGGCGACTCTGGCATATGGGCTCGCAAAGCCACGGCGACCAGCGCAGGGATGCCCCCGAGCCCGAGGATGAGCCGCCAGTCGGCAATCAGCAGGGCATTGCGGCCGAACCTGTCGGTCAACGGACCAGCCACCAGCGCGCCTACAGCGGCGCCAAGGGAAGCCCCGGCAACGAGATAGCCGGTCGCAAAGCTTGACAAATGGTAAGGAATGAAGCCAAGCGCCGATCCGATGTTCGACGTGTCGTAGCCGAACAGGAACCCGCCAATGCAGGCGAGCACAGCCAGATACCAGTACTAGTTTCGTCGGGATGCGAGAGTCCAGTTCGTCGAGGACGTTGCGCCCCGACAGCTGCGCCTGTCTCGCCTCCGTGGTCATACGACCACCTCCAGGCTGGCGTGGCTACCCACGCAGCGCCCATGCAAAACGCAGGGCAACCACGTGTGCAGCCCCGCCAAGCCCGGCGGTGAGGGTTCAGTTGGTGATCTCCGGCCGGCGGGCTACCAGTACTGGGTTGTGGCGCCGGAACTGTTGACTATGCCGCCCGCCATCTCCGGCGGCTCGAAGACCGACTGAATTGCCACCCGGCCCGGACCCTGCAGCACCAGCCAGACGGACTTGGCTTGCCACCGGGCTGAGCTGAACCAGTAGTTACCGCGCGGGTACTCGAAATGCAGGTGCATCCGGACGCTGCGGTCCTTCCAGATCAGCCCGCTGGGCTGGACCAGGATCTGCTCGCCCTGGCGCAGATCGCGGATGAAGGTGTTGCCAGGCGCGTGCAGGAGCAGCAGGCCTGGGCCGCCCTGAGCGCTGAACCGGTCCATGGTCTGGCCGAGCGGATAGTGGTACTCCTGGTCGTCTCCGTTCCGGGTGGCGAACCAGATGCCGGAGTTCTCCCAGTGGTAGCCGACGTTCCCGGTAGCGACCAGGAACCGGTGCTCGACAACGTCCACAGCGTGGTTAGCGGGCAACGGCACGGCCAGAGTCTCGCCGGGGTGATCGGCCGAGATCGCGATGTGGCCAGGTCCGGCTGCCGTCATCATCAGCAGCGGCATGCCGGCCAGCATCCGGTTCCAGCCGCCCGCCATTTTCATCATGTCCAGGCGTACGCTCGGCTCGGAGTGCAGCAGCACGTGGTGGCTGAAGTAGACACTGTCCTCCTGGTCAAGCCTCATCTCAGCCACTGGCACGTACTTGCCGCTGATCTGGCAGGTGGACCGGTTGAACTGGATCCGGGCCATATCCCTGATCGGCGGCTGCTCGGCCCAGCCGGACTTGGTGACCCGCGCCCGGACGTCGGTTGGCGCACCGCAGTGCGGGCACGTAGTGCCGGTGGCGTCGCTAACGATGCGGCAGTACGGGCAGGTATAGGTCGTCGCTGACATCGGCGCCGCCTACTCGGAACCGTGATGCACGTACATGGACTGCACGCCGACCCGGCCAGGACCGACCATCTCGGCGAGGTACATGTTGTGGTGGCCCATCATGCCGGTCTTGAAGCTCTGCTGGACCGTGTTCATCTGCACAGACGAGTCCTTGTACAAGAAGCCGCCCGGTTCGACCAGGATCTTCTCGCCCTGCTGGAGCGTCTTCTGGAAAACATTGCCGTACCCGTGCAGCAGGAGCAGGCCCTGCTCGCCACCGGTGACAAACCTGTCCATGTACATGCCGCTGCCGCCGTGCAGGACGTTGGCCAGTCCCTTGATCCGCACGAACGAATAGTTAAGCGAGTGCGTGCCAGCGAGGAAGGCGTGCTCACGCACGTCGATCTCGTGCGACGGGTGAATCGGCAGCACGACAACCTCGCCGGTCGCGTCCTTGGACAGCGCGATACGGCCGGGCCCGTGCGCGATGCTGAGGATGTGCGGCATGCCGCCGATCATCCGCCGGGCGCCGCCGCCTGTGTTCATCGCAGACAGCGGGACGCCTGGCTCCTTCCACAACATGACGTGGTGCTCGAAGAACACGGAGTCGCCATGCGCCAGTGCCAGCTCGGCGACCGGGACGATCTCTCCTTCGATCTGGCAAGTGGAGTTAGAGAAGCGGAACTCCGTCATGTCCCGAAGCCGGGGCGCCTCCGTCCAGCCGGAGTCAGAGACGAGATTCTTCTTGTCGAGCGGGGCGCCGCACGTACTGCAGCTGGTCCGCTCCGGCTCATTCTGAGCCTTGCACCACTGACATTCGATCCTGTCCATGAGGGCAGGCCTTTCTGCTCGAGGCGGGGGTTTGTACGGACACAGCAGCTAATACTGGCTGTGATGGTAGCGGACTGCGAAATTCTGGCCGCGAAATACCCGAGCCGGAGCTATTACGGCCGCGGCGCGGCGGGAGTGCCGCACTCGGCGCAGAACTTTGCCGTCGGGGCCAGGCTGGCGTTGCAGTTCGTGCAGTGCTTCTGCGTCGGAGTGCCGCACTCCGGGCAGAACTTCGCCCCCACCTGAACCGGGCCCTGGCAGTTGCCGCAGGCCATCGTTGCGGCGGGAGCTGCAGCCTCTGGTGCTTGCTGCGCTGGCGGGGGCGCGGCTTGCTGCGCGCTCGCGGCGGCCTGTGCCGCATAACCCTGGCCGCCCCCGGCGAACCCGGGGCCGGCCGGCGGCGGGTTGTACGGAGCCTGGCCTGGCGCCTGCATCATCTGGCCGGCCATGCCCATGCCCGCACCGAAGAACATCGGCGTGACGGCAGCGCCGCCCTGCGCCATTCCCTCGCCAGCGCCCTGCAGTGCCTCGGCTTGCGCCGCCTGGAGGAAGCCGCCGGCCAGCCGGCTGTACGCCGTGTCGCCGGCCAGCTTCTTCAGCCGCGCGTTGTCGTCGTCGTCGAGGTTGACATCGACGTTGCCGAGCCGGGTCAGTGAGATCCCGTAGTCGGCCAGCTCGCGGTTCGCGGCCTCCAGCGACTGGGCCTCGATCTCGGGGCTGTGCATAGACAAGCCGAGGATCGGCCAGGCACCGGACATCAGCTGGGTGGTGACCGTCGTACGGGTGACCTTGAGCAACTGCTGGGTCACCCAGCCAGTCACGGCCTGGTTATTGGTCACGTCGACGGTGCCGACCAGGTTCAGGATCAGCTTGGTCGGGTCGTTGACGCGCAGCGAGTACTCGCCGAAGGTGCGCAGCGTGACGATCAGCCCGGTCTGCGGGTCCTG
>Ga0335074_10012021_pt1 | contig 12126 bp, 16 predicted proteins | sample Lox_Sample_23_FD_206715 | JGI IMG/M metagenome (GOLD analysis project Ga0335074, IMG submission 206715) | Soil microbial communities from Loxahatchee National Wildlife Refuge, Florida, United States - Lox_Sample_2.3 | ecosystem: Environmental > Terrestrial > Soil > Wetlands | place: USA...
GCATGGAATACAGTCTTTTCTATTGTGTGTTTTGAGTATTTCGATGAGCGTGCCCTCTGTCCTTACCGCTGGCTATTCTGTGGCTCTGAGCCTGTACGGTGTCCTACCGATTACTCTGACGATCGTGCACTTCGACGGCACACCCATCCTATCCCTCCACATTATGCTCGCTACCAACAGAGTAGAAACTAATGTTATGATTAGGTATCAAATTTCCTATGTGCGATGTATTTTGTGGGCAACGTTTCTGGCGGCACTATTGGTTCATGGCACGTGACTTCTAGAATAGGTTAGCTCGCATGCAGGATTCTCAGTTTATCCCTTCCGCCGCTGAGCACTAAGCAGGGGTCCCCATGCCACATTTCTAATTGGTTGGATTTGGGTTTGGATTTACTTCGCGTCGCGCATCGAAATAGCATCATAATCAGTTAATTGATCAATGAGCAATCCAAGCATCCGACCGAGTAAACGGGTGAAGGTATCGAATTCCCAGCGCCACAACCTAAGATTCGAGATCCGAACGAAGAGAACTGGAGGGAAATCAACCATCGTCAATTCTGCGGAATTCCCGAAGATAACTTCAAACAAACGTCAATTCACTTATCATTTACCGACTACGAGATGCCATTGAGCGACGGGGTTAAAGATCAGCATATTATCGACAGACCAATTGCCTTGGTCGAGACGTTAATCTCTGTTCATGGTCGTGGGAAATGGGTTGCCGACATTGATGTTGTAAGCGCACTAAACTCCCATAATAGGCCTGATGCGAACGCGGCACGTAAGGTTCCAAGTTGTGATCTTTCAAAGAGTAGAGACGACTCTGGCAGTGATCATGCAATGACCACCTTTGCAAATGCTTTGACACGATGCCATAGTCTCCAAGCAATCCAGATTGATAATTGGGAAGAATTGCTAGAGCCGCCAGAGGATGGAACTATGGTGGTGCGCTCCCAAAATAATTGGCTAGCTCGACTTGCGCTTGCTGCTGTTTGTGTCAAGCTGCGATATCGCACCCTAGTACTGCCAAACGATGTTTGCTGGATCTGTTGTTCAACCGAACTGCAGATGCATGAACTCGCCAAAACCGCTGCTCAAAAAATTGATTCATTATCACAAAATATCTCCAAATCAAGGGCCGACCGTTTTGTTTTCAATGCTAATGCACATCCAGAGGTTGACTCCGATGATGACTTTCAAGACGACTTTCTAGATAGGCTCACAAAAACGGTAGACACTGCTCTAAGAAGGAATCGTAAGGTAGAGCTCGACAAAAAGAGTCATATGAGAATAGTGCTCATATGGTAGGCATACTTTTAGCATCTTTCTTTGGCCTCTGTTTGTTTGGGATTGAGCAAGGCTTTGTAGGAGTGGGAGCGATCAAAAGTGTAAATGGAGCCTAAATTTGACGTTATGTCTCGTCCCGCACCTGTTAGCTTGCCTTTCTGCCAATATTTCCTGAGCGTTGCTCCCCACGGGCCAGGCTGGTGCTGTTGTGCGTGTTAATGCAAGAGCCTGATTATTTCGAAGGGCGAGAGTTAGGCAAGTTGAGGAGGTGGGAGATGGGGAATGGGAGAGTTCTTAGACGACGTCAAATGTAGTGGGAAGTTGCGCTGTAGACTCCCGGATGACAAATTAGCCTTAAAACATGCTGCGTTAATTACCTTCTAGATCCTGAGATATATAAGATATCTTAAATTATACTTCGCACTCCTATATTCTACGGTAACTTGCCAATGCCAGCGTAAGATGATAGTATTCAGATAAGACTGCTTCAGCTACTAGACTTTAAGCACGTTGCATGGGCTTTAAGCCACGGCAGCTGTTACTCAACATGAACTCCACCCACTCCTTGGGGCCTTCAGAACCAGCCATTAGCAGCCGCGATCAAACCCCTTCGTGAACAAACTGCGCCCAATTCAGCGGCCGCTTTAGGCTCGCCCAAACTTCCATTACCCCCTCGCTTAATGCCTCAGCAACATCTCTGCTTTCCCCTCGTGAAATGCCTTGACGGGAGAGAGACAAATAGAAGCCCCTTGCAACTTCTACACAGACTCTATCTACCAAAAGCCATATGCATCCAATAACATGCCCAAAACCGGCGACCTGAAAGCTGCTCACTACCTAGATATATCTAGGTATATCGTATCTGACGTCCAACACTGACCAAGTGAAGAAGACCTGATATTCATCAAAGTACTGATGAAAACCTTAGCTGCCCAATACTCGGAATTCTCGGCTTTGTCGCGAGTGATCTAACGAGGTGAGAAAGTCCTTCCACGTCTCATCCCTCAGCTAAACGATGTCCACAGTAGATCGAAGATAGCACCAATCCAAGCACAATGAGCTTTCCCCCGCAATTTTCATGAAGTTACTTTAAGCTATCTGGAGCTAAAACCCAATGCCGATGTTACCGGACGCCCTTGCAAAGGGAGCGGATGGCGTCCTAAGCGAGCTGCAGCCACCAATGGCGGTCGCCGAATTAGCGTGAAGTCATATTAACGTGATGTCGACGACATCAGTAAAGTGATGAAAGTCATTAAGATAAATTCGAGGATGACTCAATTGATACTACTCTGCTTGTAACAAATTCGCATTATCTGACTGCAGCTTCCCAATTGTAACAAGCCTCGACCCCTAAGAATGTCAGCCGAATCCCTCGCCGCCTTCCGCAAAAACCCCTCCGACGAGCTTCGAAAGCTCGCGGATCAACATCTCCAACATGAGTAATTAACCACCAAACCTCTTCCGTGCACTCTTTATCAAATCATGTACTGACTCTATCCAGCCTCGAGCCCTCCGACCGCGACGCCCTCAAATCCGCCGCCAGCAAGCTCTCCACCCACACCGCAATCGGCTCCCTCCTAGGCCTAGGCCTGGGCATCGCCCTCGCATACCGCATCCGCGTCAACCGCATCAAGATGTTCGAGGCCTTCAAAGCCGCTCAAAAGCCCACTCACGTGCGCTTCGCCGACGGACGAGAAGGTTCGTGCTCTCCATCTCTTCACCCTGCTTGCTTTTTGTCCCTTTTTCCCTGATATCTTGTCACCACAGTGGTGTATGAATGATTTCCGCGGGAGGGAACTCGGCTAACCCCCTCCATCGTTCACGGCGCTACAGAAGCGATCCCAGATATAGCACCCCTCCTGCAGCCCACGCTCCTCGGCGACGCTGCGACGTATACATTCTTCGGCATCGCGGGCTTGTTCCTCGGCGGCGAAACGGGGCTTTTGACAGGCGCAAGCAGTGCTCGGCGGACGATTACGCGCGATCAGGCGCGCAAGGAGAGGGTCGAGAAGGCGTTGAGGGCGTTCAGGATTGATGTTTTGAAGAAGGAGATCGACATGTTGGAGAAGCAGGAGTGGCCCGGTTCTGGTTGGTGGTGGGGGTGGTGATCACGTGATGGCGATGAAATCGGGTTTTAGGAGGCGGGGGCGGGGGCGGGGGCGGAGTTTTGAGGTTGAGGAAATGGGAAGAGGGAAGTTGGTTGTGTGGGTTTATTGCCTGGAAAGAGGCTTAGTATGAGTCTTAGATATGTCATGATTAGTGTCCTTGAGGCCGTTTGGTTTAGGAGGCTATATGTTGCCTCACTATACAGCAACGCCGAGACTATTCTAAAAGCCTAATATACATCCGATCACGGAGATAGAAGGCTCGGAAAGGCAAGCAAGTTCTTACTGTGGCTGACTGTCCCGCCTCCGCAAAGTTGAGACTTCTGAGATAATCGGATCAGATAGCTTGCCGTGCACAGTCAGATTACGCCACCCACAACAGCGCCCTAAAGGCGTTGTAAGAAGTCTCTACAGACGTCTTATTAAGGAAGGAGGGAGAATAGAAATTAATGGCGAATGATAGATAGCCACTCATTATCTCCCATTGCACCACACAACTACATTTTCAATTTCAATGTTTCTCTCCTACTATTTATATCAACGATGTCAGCTGACCGAATTTCGATTGTCTTCTTTCGTTATCTCCGAATGTACTTTCAGATCTAGATATGAGAATATAGATGACATGAGATAGACATCGGCCCAAGTGGGGATATAGATACCTTCTGAATCCTGTAAGTGCAAGAACATGTGACCAGTCTCGGCAAGTCACGTGATCGTAATCTTGTACGTCAAGCATTGCCCAAACAGCCTGATTTGGGCCATAAACGGTATTATTGCAGATCAGGTGAAAAGGCCCCGACTCTGTCTGCTTACAATCGGCATTCACTTTCGGGCAGGGTTTTCCTTCAGTCAGATACACGGCTCTAGCGCTTCATTACGAGAGCGGCGTGGCCGTTTATCGTTGCGTCGTCTAGTTTCCTTTTACGGCAGTCTTTGTAGGGTTAGGGTGTGATACCGATATCTTGGATTGCATGAGCATGGGTAGTTTCAATGGTATCGGTCGTGTTGGTTGCTAAGACTAGAACAGGTTCCAAATGATGCTCTGTGTTTACAAAAGTTTGGATTTTGGCAGTGCCTAGCCCTGTCAGTTATTTGAAAATCTGTTCAACGGTATTGCCGTTGCCATCGCCTTTTGTTACCAATGGTGACATGCGCAATGGTGGCGTTGAAAAACCTCGGTACTACAGTTCTGTCATGGGAAAAAAAAGCGAGTGCAGATTTTCATGTCAATCCGTGCAGATCACACATTAGGGTGATGGGCAGTATCGGATAACCATTTTGCGCGTGGCGCCACGCCTTGAATGTACCTCATTTGACGAGGATTACTGTTGAAACAGCGGAGGTAAGCCATTTTGTTTAGAGACATGTGAGTGGCGGAAATTGATGTTCGAGAAGCGTTGACCATCCTTCTAGCCAGAAAACATTTTGTGGGGACTCCCGAAGATCCACGGCTGGTTAAACTGTATTGCAATGCGACTATTCTACAATTTCGGAAAGATGCCGAATCGATTCCAAATCCTGCATGGGCAGATAAGGTGTGATGCAACTATCATGGCCATTGTCTTGGCCGGGGAAAAAGACTTCGTTGATAATCCTTTCCATATGGAGGCGAAGTTCTCCTACGCGTTCTCGTTTGACGGATTAGGGCGCGGAGGCGGGGAGCCGATAAGGACTGCGGGTCGTCACTACGCCCAAAGAAGAAGCCCAGGAGGAAAGCAGGTGCCTAAACAGGACTAGGCTCGGTTAAACACTCTATGGGGCCAACGGCGCAGGGGGCGGGGATTTTAGAGGTTGGAGAAACAGAACGACATGAACTGGGCTGGCTTGAATTACTATGGGTGTGGGGAATCGAGACTCTCGCCGATGGCCATTTTCGACGCCTTTCGCATTACGGAGTACAAGTCTTGAGTTTGCTCACTCGTCCGTCACATGCCATACTAGGCCACATGAAAGCTATAGTGAATGTTGTCCAGCTGGCTATATATGTGACAAGGGCTCTCCTTATTTCGTACTTCAAACGAAACACAATTGATGCAACAAACTTAACCGCGGGACGCTGAATGGGCGCCACATATGTACCGGGTCGTCCATCGACGGAGGACGGGGATTTGATTTACTGTATGTATGTATGCACTTATCCGGATGACCTGTGCGTGGTACTATTTCAAGTATTGCTACTGTATCTCTTCTAAGACCACGATAAGCATGGAGTATGGCGGTAAACGACCAGCCGCCACCAACACCACCCCGTCGCCACTTGCGCATTACCGTCCTTCCTAGTTCGAATTGGCTCGATGGCTCGCACGTTGATCCTTTGGTCTGTGCTGGTCTGCATAGTTAGGCCGAATACTTGGCGAAAGCTTGGCTGAGGTCTTGTGTGCGGAGATAGAGAGAAGGTCGACGACGACAAAGTGGAGAAGCAGGTAATGTCTGCTTGGCACTGGTCCTAGCTGCGATGTCGAAAAAGAATCTTTTTGCAAAAATATCAGTACTGATATCACATATACAGTACAATTTACAAATAGAATGCCAATGACGCCTTCTGCAGCGCAATAAGACCACTCACTTCTCCATTGAGCTGTTGATCTCGTCATTACTACTCTGCGCAGCTCTCTCAATGTTGCTGATGCACATCCTTTCTATTCCTCCCAACTCAGCCCGTCAGTCCCGCCCCGTAATTTATTAGGCTATGTAACGAAGGAACCGCAGGTTGAGCTGGCGCAAATATTGGTCACATAACCGGGTTGGTGTTCTCGAACGGCAGGTCGCATGAAATCATATCAAGTCTATCATGGAGGATACATGACCACTCACGACAACCATATGGCGTCTGTCTTGCCACGATTTATCTTGCAATGCGGTTTATGACCTGCCATTTTGAGTCGTTCCGCCGTACCTAGTTAATTTAAGCAAGGGATCCGTCATGGGCCATTGAAGATAACCGCACTAAAGAAAGAACGCTGCCAGGGACCCCAGTCCGATATAAGATAGCCTATCTAGAGCTCACGTTTTGAAATGGGCCGGGGCTATAGAATTCTTATAATACGCTGTACCTACAAAGTACATAAATCTGGAGGATCCCAGTTCCGATTCTACTCTTTTCTGCTCATCAATTGTCTCCGTATTGAGACATCGTTCACCCAGAGCAGAGGGAACGAAACGAAACTCTTAAAGCCCAATACGTAAAAGGCAGAAGACCTGTTTCAACATGGTCTTCGGCTTTCGGAAATCTCCGGGCGCGGAGCGGACGGCGGAAGAACCCACCGTCGTCGAGAATGCCGCCGCCACACCCATTGACGAGAAGGGTGAGACTGTTCAAGCTAGCGGCATTGACGTTGATGCATCGTTGGATCAGCTCAAGAAATTCAAGAAGACGCATCAGTGGGTGAGTTCTCCTGGAAGGACGTGCGAAAGAGCTGCGACAAGCATAGCTTAACTTAGCATGATAATATGAATGAACTCCGAGGTGTCATTGCTAACATGACAACCCGCGCAGGATCTGAACCTGCCTCTGAACGAGCTCGACACGGTCAATGCCGCCCTCGATTCCGGAGATGTCGAGAAGGAGGTTGCAGTCGAACACGCTCTCCTCGAGGAGGACTCTCCCTACCCCGAAGTCAGAGCCGCTGTTCGCAATTACGATGAAATCGACATGCCCTGCAACACTGTGCGCGCCTGGGTAATTGGCATGACGCTCACGACCATTGCGTCGGCCGTCAACTTGCTCTTTTCTCTGCGAAACCCCACCATTTCTATCACCACCTATGTCGTCCAGCTGATCGCCTATCCACTAGGCAAGGGCTGGGACATGGTCATGCCCACCAGACAATTCACAACGTTCGGTTACAAATGGAGTCTCAACCCCAGCCCCTTCAACATGAAGGAGCACACTATCATTGTCGTGATGGCCAACGCTTCCTTTGCTGGTGGTGTGGCATACGCGACTGATATCTTGCTGGCACAAGAAGTCTTCTATGGCCAATACTTCGGATGGGGTTTCCAGATGCTCCTGGTCATCACCAGCCAAATGATTGGTTTCGGCATGGCAGGTATCGTCCGGCGTTTCTTGGTGTGGCCCGCGGCTATGATTTGGCCATCTAACTTGGTCAACACGGTCATGTTCTACACTCTACATGATCACCGAAAGTCAGACCCCGCTCTTACCAATGGATGGTCAATTGGTCGATACAGGTGGTTCTTGTACGTCTTTATCGGCAGCTTTGTCTGGTACTGGTTCCCAGGCTGGATTGCCCAGTTCTTGAGCTTTTTCACCTTCGCCTGCTGGATTGCACCAAACAATGTCGTTGTCAACCAGATCTTCGGTGGTGTTTCCGGCTTCGGAATCATCCCCATCACTTTTGACTGGACCATCATTACCGGTTATCTCACCAGTCCTCTGATTTACCCATTCTTTGCCATTGCCAACATGGTTGCGGGCGTTATTATTTTCGTCTTCATCACTGGAGTGGGAGTTTCCTACACTGGTTCTCTTTACACTGACTATCTTCCCATCCAAGATTCGCTAGCTTACGACAATACGGGCATGGTCTATAATGTCAGCCAAATTCTGACCCCAGAGTTGACTATCGACGAGGCTGCTTACAAGGCTTACTCGCCACTTTTTCTGTCTACCAACTTTGCCCTTGCATATGGTATCTCCTTCGCCACCTACTCCTCTCTGATCATCCACACTGCGCTCTACAACGGCAGGGAAGTCTGGGAACGTGCCAAGCTTGCCCGCAATCAAGACGCCGATATCCATTTGAAGATGATGCGCAAGTATCCCGACAGCCCAGAATGGTGGTACGCTGTTCTGTTCGTCATCCTGTTCGCTCTTGGTCTCGTTACTTGCCTCGCCTGGGATACTCATTTGACATGGTGGGCATTCATTATCTCCATGCTTTTCCCGGTTGTATTCTTGATCCCAATTGGCATGATCCAAGCCGTCACCAACTGGCAGATCGGCACCAATGTCATCACTGAATTCGTCTTCGGTTACATGCAACCTGGCCGCCCTCTCGCGGCTATGATGTTCAAGTGCTACGGCTACATTTCTATGTCCCAGGCACTGTACTTCCTCCAAGATCTCAAGATGGGCCATTACATGAAGGTGCCTCCTCGCACAATGTTCTCGGCCCAATGCATCGCCGTGTTGTGGTCCTCGATCGTGCAAGTCGCAGTCTTTAACTGGGCTCTCGGTAGCATTCCAAACATCTGCACCGACTCACAGGAATTCTCCTTCACCTGCCCTGGTGCTAAGGTCTTCTACACGGCCTCCATCATCTGGGGTGCCATCGGCCCAGCCCGTATCTTCGGACCCGGTCAAATCTACGGCGTCATGCAATGGTACTGGCTCCTCGGCGCTGGTCTCCCCGTTGTCACCTACTTCGCAGCCCGCAAGTGGCCCCGCAGCCTCTGGCGCTACATCCACACCCCGCTCATGCTGGGCGGCACTGGCTGGATTCCTCCGGCCACTGTCTACATCTACGTCTGCTGGGGTGCTGTTGGTACTTTCTTCAACTTCTACATTAAGCGCCGCTTTAGAGGCTGGTGGATGCAATATGTAAGCCCTCCATCATTTTTCCACCTTTGGGGTTCTTGAACAACGATGCTAACTTGAGCAATAGAACTACATCACCTCCGCCGGTCTCGATACTGGTCTCTTCATCTCCACCATCTTCGTCGTGCTATGCCTCTACGTCACCCGCGCGACGCCTCCGCAATGGTGGGGCAACGTCGCAGTCTTCCAGACTATGGACATGTTGGATACGGCTGTCCGGAAGACGGTCGCTCCTGGCGAGACTTTCGGCCCACCAGCTGGCTCTTGGTCGTAAGTCAAATATATGGCGTAGCGATGGTTTTGTAGCGACTCTCTGGTGGCTATTGATATAGCTCAATGATTATGAATGAAGGGGAGGATAATACTTCATTTTTATATATTACAGAACGCAAACTCTCATTATGTATAGTTCATCACCCCATAGTTGAGCTGGGCGTATGTTCATGATACTAATTGAAGAGATTATCATTCATTTCCGGATGATGAAATCGTCGCGTGCCAGACATGCACTCTGTATCACGTGATCGCCTCTCCCCTTCCCATACAGCTTCTCGTCACTCCGTCGTTATCAACTACAGACATCGCCTCGCAAACAAATCGTCTCCTACCACATGTGCTAATACTGAGCCCGTCGTTGGCTCGCTTCTCCACGCCACCTCAAAGCAGAGCGCCTTCTCTTGCATCTTTCGCAACCCCACCTATCCCGCACTGAACTATCTTGTATACAGGTTGATTATTATCACTCACAGTAGTTTTGTTGGCATGTGTATATGTGCGTCTTCTTCGGGACGTGACTTGCTGCGCCAAGTCATCGCGGAAGCAACTATTTCGCTCTACCTAAATAGTACGGATTCGATGCAACTACACGCCACAAACAAACATATTACGCAATACATTCTTACAAGTCCGCCAACAAAAATTGTATAAAGCAACCCCATGGACCAAATTGCCTGCAGTCAAAGTGATAAAATAACAAGTTAGCCATTTTCATTTTTGTCCGCTGACTTCACTTGAATCACGTGACAAGTACTTTCTAAATGAATATCTACTTGCTTGGCGTTTGCTCCTGGCTGTTAATTATAAAACAGGTGAATTCTTCACCAGCGTCAGCTCCTACCGTCGAAGAAGGCTCTGCTTGTAACCAAGATAATTTACTTAATGCTCTTAAAGCTCCGAGCAATCTCCTAAGCTCGTACCAATTTTGCAGCGCTTACCTCTCAATTCCAGAAGTATCGACTGTCATAGTCTATACAGTAAGTCTCCACCTATTTTCGACTTCATAAATAACCTGATATTTGTATTCGCTGTTGGAAATCACAGGTAAATAGAGTAGTGATTTGGTGCGCAGCATAGAACAGAATTAATTGATGATAGTTCAAGGGGGCCGTAGGCCCCCTATTAATGCACAAACTAAGGTACAACCAGCCTCTCAAAATGCCAACCTCTCCAGCCGTCTATTTTCCTAAGAGGTTGGGAATCCTTCCAATGTTGAGGTTGGACCAATAGAGCCAACATTCGCTGCTAATAGCCAGGATCTGCTATCTTAGTCAATATGCATTTTTTTCAAGCTACGTTACAGTATAGTCGATCATCTATTCCTTTGTATCTTTACAATCTGCAGACATTGTCGACCATCCCAACACCGCTCAGTCACAACTCCGCGTCTCCAATGCCTTCCCAATCCCAGGGGAGCCCGGGATTATAGGTTGCCCAGTGCCTCACTACGTCGACCGAAAAGAGAAGCCTATACAAGCGCGCTATTCTAACTCCGACTCCACCTCCTCAAGAAATTAAGCAACAAGAGAGTGTGTCACTACCATCATATATATAGCGGCAACATATCCAGCTTCTAGGATATCTAGTGCATGTTCATGCCTGTCGGTACCAGTGGCCTCCACAACCACGTATCACAAGGATCTTTCTTAATAGATATAGTAAGTTGATCAATTCCTGTCCTCATTCACCCGCTTCATCTGCTAATTTGCATCTCTGCGAAAAAGACCACAACTTGCGACGACCATGTCCCAACAACAAAGGCAACATACGCCGCTCTATGTGCTCCAAGCCTCCAAGTCAATGCACCAGCGCCCAATTCAGAGTCCGGCTATGGAGTCGTTCAATCCTTTCTAGTCGCCTCCAAGATGAACTGCTGCACAGCTTGCACCTTGGTCTTCAATTGTGTATGGTGGAAGTTCGACTTCGGCGCCTCCGGCGACAGATAAGCACCAAAGACCTGCCATTACGCATACTACATAGGAGCAGAAGATAACCTTGGCGAGGAGACACCAGCAGTCTGCCCGAACGATGTGACTCTGGGAATTGCGAACTATAACCCCAATTTCGGCGAACGAGGCTAATAATAATGAGCCGGGATATAATTTTGGGCCATGTGGGAGTGCGTATGGGGAATTTGAGTCCAACGAGGATATTTGGGCTGCCAAATAATTATCTTGAATATATTTGTGGCCAGCCAGCAGACGATCCGACATCTTCTCCGCCGGGATGTGCTTGAGGTTGCGTTCTACAAGCATTGGAAATGATGCGGCGGAGGCAACTCGTACTGTGGTATGTTTCTTTAAATTCTTGTGTTGTGGCTCTGCTCTCACTCAGTTATAAGCTAATATACTCATAATGCTCCGAATAAGGTAAGTTCTTGTAACTTAAGCTATTGACAGATGAGAATTAAATATATCATTCGCTTTGCTGAAATCACATTCATCTGACAGCAAATCCGCTATGGCTTCGATTAACAAACTGCAAGACTTTTGGAAAGGTTGCGCCGGGGATTGGAGGCTAGTGTGGTATGCATGGACACTAGAATGCGGAGCCACGGCGCTATGAGGAAATATTACTTGTCAACTACGTAAATATAATCAGAGTTTCCAATTCAGCACTATATCCATTCGCTGCATGGAGGCAGTCCTTATTAGTCCTCAGGCAATTTGACAATGATATGTCCGATGCCACGAGAAACACAGCTCAACATGTAGCCTTTCCTTTCCTCATCGCTCAGTGCACTGCCCCTATGGTCTACCCTGCCACTCACAATTCCGACCTTACACGTCCCACAGTTGCCCGCCTCGCACGAACTTCCTATATCCATGCCTGTCTTTCTCAAAGCCTCTAATAGCGTCTCTTCTTCTCCGACTTTCACGCTTTGAGCTGGCCCTA
>Ga0335074_10012022_pt1 | contig 12126 bp, 13 predicted proteins | sample Lox_Sample_23_FD_206715 | JGI IMG/M metagenome (GOLD analysis project Ga0335074, IMG submission 206715) | Soil microbial communities from Loxahatchee National Wildlife Refuge, Florida, United States - Lox_Sample_2.3 | ecosystem: Environmental > Terrestrial > Soil > Wetlands | place: USA...
GCTTCCGTCTGGTTCAGCCGCTTCATATGCGTGATGAATCGCGGTCCCTTCACGGCAAAGACGAAATCGTCCGGCACCTGCGCCGCCCAGGCAGCGAATGCGTCCGGCCGCTGCATGCCGTAGAACGTGCCGTTGATCTCGATCGAGCGGAACTGCTGCGCGGCGTATTCCAGCTCGCGCTTTTGCGGCAGCCCCTTCGGATAGAACACGCCCCGCCAGGGTGTGTAAGTCCACCCGGAGATACCGATGCGCACGTCACCGGCGCGCGTCATGCCGATGGTCCAATGTCATTGCGAGGAGCATAGCGACGAAGCAACCTCGGTCGAGCGACGCACGATGTGCCGGAGCGCCCTTCCGACCGAGGTTGCTTCGTCGCTACGCTCCTCGCAATGACATTCGCCGCATCATGCGGCAAAAGCCGGCAGCTTCACGTCTTCCCAACCGGTGACTTGCTCCATGGCGCGCCCGATGCGGAACACCATCGCCTCATCGAACGGCCGGCCCACAATCTGCACCGACAGCGGCAACCCATTCGGCGCCAGTCCGACCGGCACGCTCATCGCCGGATGACCGGTGACGTTGAACGGAATGGTCTGCATCGGCGACGTAGAGGACAGCGAATCTACCGGCGCATCGAACCGTGGCGCGGTGGCAAGCGCCGAGGCGGTCAGCAGCGCGTCGTATCGGCCCAGCACGGCGTTTACCGCATCGGTCAGCTCCCGCCGTGCGCGCAGCGCGTTGATGTAGTCCACCGCAGTGACCGCCGCCCCGAGCACGAACCTGTTGGCGGTGATCTCGCCATAATCCATCAGCCTTGTCTGCATGTCGGCTTCGTGGATGGCGAAGGCTTCCGGCATCATGATCACGCGCCCGGCCGCCGCGAACAATGCGTAGTCGGGAAGCTGCACGTCTTCCACGCCGGCGCCGGCGTCACGGAGCAAGGCGATGGTGCGGTCGATGGCGGCCAGCACTTCGGGCGTTACCGCCGACGCGGTGGCGAAGAATGCGCGCGGCACCCCGATGCGCAGGCCACTGACGCCGCGTTCCAGCCCGGCGCGATAGTCGGGTACGGGAACATCGGCGCTGGCCGGGTCCTGCGGATCGTGCCCGGCCAGCACCTGCAATGTGATCGCCGCATCTTCGATGCTGCGAGTCAGCGGGCCGCAATGGTCGAGCGTCCAGGACAGCGGGAATACCCCGCGCCGCGACACCCGGCCATAGGTTGGCTTGATCCCGACCAGCCCGCACCACGCTGCTGGCCCGCGGATCGAGCCGCCGGTATCCGACCCCATCGCCATCCGCACCATGCGCGCCGCCACCGCTGTGCCGGAGCCCGACGACGACCCGCCGGTGACATGCTCTGTGTTCCAGGGATTGCGCGCGGGCGGGAAGGGAAGGTCGAAGCTCGGGCCGCCGATGGCGAACTCATGTGTGGCCAGCTTGCCCAGCAGCACACCGCCTGCCTCGTGCAGCTTCGCGGCCACCACGCTGTCCTGGTCTGGCACGTGGTCGATGCGCAGCTTGGAATGGCAGGTGGTACGAATACCGGCGGTGTCGTAGATGTCCTTCAACGCGAAAGGGATGCCGTGCATCGGCCCGCGGTCGCGGCCGGCGCGCAGCTCCTGATCCGCCCGGCGCGCGTCGTCGAGCGCCCGAGACTCCGTCACCAGCACGAATGCCTGTAACGCGGGGTCGCGCGCGGCAACCCGAGCCAGCGCATCGCGGGCCAATTGCTCGGCCGTAATGGTGCCGGAGCGCAGCGCGGCGCCCATGGCGGCGATGGAGGAGTCCTGCGTATTCATCACTTGCTCTCCGTTGGTGACAGGCGGAACACGTTGGAGGGCTCGGCCACTGCGCCATAGCGGCCGTGCAGCAGCGCAACCTGCTGGCGCAGGTCGGCATAAGCCGCGAGCACCGTGTCGCGGCGCGTGTCCGGCACCTTGATGCCGTTGCGGGCGAGCAGGATTTCCAGTTCAGCGGTGAGGTTTTCGGGGGAAGGGGTGTCGGGCATGGTGGCGACCTCGGCGTTGCTGCGCTGCATTATGCATTGCTCGCGCCCGACGGCTACAGTCCGGCTAAAGCGGAGGGATGCGACGGGATGCGGACGCAAATCGGGATCGTCGGTGCCGGACCGGCTGGCCTGCTGTTGTCGCATCTGCTGCACCTGAACGGCATCGAGTCCGTTGTGCTGGAAGCCAGGTCGCGGGAGTATGTGGAGAACCGCATTCGCGCCGGCGTGTTGGAATATCCCGTCCAGCAGTTATTGATCGAGTCAGGCGTTGGCGCGCGGATGCTGGCGGAAGGGTTGCCGCACAACGGCATCAATCTTCGGGTCGAGGGGCAGGATCATCGCATCGACTTCAAGGCGCTGACCGGCAAGCACGTGATGGTCTACAGCCAGCACAACGTGGTGCAGGATCTGATCGCCGCACGGCTCGCTGCCGGGGGCCAGATCGTGTTCGAGGCCGCGAATGTCAGCGTGCATGAGTTCCAGTCCGACGCACCGTATATCCTGTATGAACATGACGGCCGCCAGCAGCGCCTGGATTGCGCGATCATTGCCGGGTGTGATGGCTATCACGGCGTGTGCCGCGATTCGATTCCGGCCGGCGTGCTGCGGGCGTTCGAACGCGACTACCCGTTCGGCTGGCTCGGCATCCGGGCCGACGCGCCACCGGCGTCGGAGGAACTGATCTATTCCAGCCATCCGCGCGGGTTTGCCCTGTTGTCGATGCGGTCGCCCACGGTCAGCCGGCTGTATCTGCAATGCTCGCCAGACGAGGACATCGAGGCCTGGTCTGACAACCGTATCTGGGCCGAGCTGCAAACGCGCCTGTCACGTGAAGGCTTTGCGTTGACCGAGGGCCCCATCACGCAGAAGGGCGTGACCCAGATGCGCAGCCTCGTCGTGGAGCCGATGCAATGCGGCCGACTGTTCCTGCTTGGCGACGCCGCGCATATCGTGCCGCCGACCGGCGCGAAAGGGCTGAACCTGGCGGCGGCGGACGTTGCGGTGCTGACACAGGCGCTGGTGGCTTGGCTGCGGCGCGGCGATGCCGATGGGCTGAACATGTATTCCGAGGCCGCATTGCGGCGGGTGTGGAAGGCGCAGCGCTTTTCCTGGTGGATGACGTCGCTGCTGCACCGCTTTGTGTCGCACACGCCGTTCGAGCAACGCGTACAGCGGGCAGAACTGGATTTTCTGTTCTCGTCGGTGGCGGCATCGACCGCGCTGGCCGAGAACTATGTGGGGCTGCCGCTGGTCGTTTAGGTGCGGCCATAAGGCGTCATTGCGAGGAGCGTAGCGACGAAGCAATCTCCTGCCTGACGAGCCGTCGAAGCTGGGCCCGCGGGAGATTGCTTCGTCGCTGCGCTCCTCGCAATAACATGGAGGCCGAGGCCGTGACTCACGCTCCACTGATAGTGGGTACTAGATCACACGACACTCGATCGCCCGTGGGGCAGTTGCCTGCGGCTCGAAACTCTGTCTAGCCTCTCAGTTGAAAGTACGGAGGCTGCACGCCGCGGTCCAACCGCCGCGCGGCGGCGACGTAAGCAAAAGGAACAGCAGCCATAACGTAACGATGAATCGCGCCTTGAGGGAGGCCAGCGCCATGCTCGAAATGCTAGACCGCCAGCAAAAACTGACGGCAAACCAATGGAAGGTCATCGCCGCCGCGACGGTCGGCGACATGGTGGATTTCTTCGACTTTTTCCTGATCGGGTTTGTCCTCGCGTTCATCGTCAAGGGTTGGAACCTGACCTACGGCGAGGCCGGCATCATCCTTCTGGCGTCGGGCGTCAGCGCCCCGTTCGGCTCCTTGTTCTGGGGTTGGCTGTCCGACAAGATCGGCCGCCGTACCGTCATGATGCTCACGGTGCTGAACTTCTCGCTGGCAACCGGCGCCATGGCGGTCACGCCGGAGGGCGGCTGGATCTATCTGGCGGTCTGCCGGCTGATCGTCGGTCTCGGCGTAACCGGGATGTACTCCGTCGATATCACAATGGTGCAGGAGTTCGTGCCCTCGTACAAGCGCGGCTGGCTCACCGGGCTGACCACGACGATGCTGCCGGCCGGCGTTTTGCTGGGTGCATTCCTTGGCGCTTTCGCGACGCCCTATATCGGTTGGCGCGGCATGTTCGCCGTCGGCCTGCTGCCCGCAGGGCTCAGCCTCTATATCCGCAGTGTCATTCCGGAATCGCCATATTGGCTGCTACGCATGGGCCGCGCCGAGGAAGCACGCAAGTCCCTCGCCTGGGCGCTGAATGTCGCTGCGGAAACGATTCCGTTGCCGGCCTCCCTGCCGCCGGTAGAACAGACCCGCTGGACCGAGGTGTTCAAATATCCTCGCAGCCTGGTTGCCGGCTGCCTCACCGGACTGACGCAGACCGGTGGCGTCGCGTTGACGCTGTGGATGGTCACGCTGTTCGTCATGGTGCTGCACATCACGCCGGCCGAGGCATCCGGCATCGCCATCTGGGTCAGCGTCGCAGCGATCGCCGGGCGCTTTCTGTGCTCCTGGATGTCGGACGCCATGGGCCGCCGCGCGTCGGGAGCGCTGACCTGTCTGTTGGCCGCGGTGTTCATGGCGGCCGCCGGCTACCTCCACGAGGCCTTCATCGGCGGCATGTCCCTGTTCGTCCTGATGATCATCCTGCAGAGCGCCTTCGGTAGCGGCAACTACTCGATTGTCGGACCCTACATGGGTGAGATGTGGCCGTCGCGCCTGCGCGGCAGCGGCATGGGCGTGGTGTATGGGGTTGGCAACCTTGGAAAATTCATCGGACCGGCCGGCCTGGCGTTGATCGCCGGATCCTCGAACTACGTGGCGCCGAAGGCAACACTGGATGCGATCATCCCCGCGTTCAATTACTTCGCGTTCTGGTACGTGCTCGGCGCCGTGGCGTTCTGGTTTATCGGCATGGAGACACGCGGCCGCACCATGCAAGAAATCGACGCGGCGCTGTCGCCGGTCGCGGTGCCGGTGACGCCGTCGCGCCGCTGAGGGCGCCATTATGTCACTGCACCTCACATGTCATTGCGAGGAGCGTAGCGACGAAGCAACCTTGGTCACAGGTGGGTATTCATGATCGAGGTTGCTTCGTCGCTTTGCTTCTCGCAATGACGTAGAGGGAGCGTATCAAATCACCTTCCGTTCGCGAAGCCCGCCGATCTCCGCAATGCTGTAGCCCAGTTCCGTCAGCACTTCATCGTTGTGCTCGCCCAGGCGCGGCGCCACGCCGATCTGCGCGGGCGTTTCGGAGAACTGCCAGGGCGTGCCGTGGACTTTCAGGCGCTTGCCGTAGGCCGGGTAATCCATCTCCGCCACATACCCGTTCGCCAGCACATCGGGATCGTTGGAGGCCTCGAGCAAGGTATTGATCGGCGCAGCGACGATGTCAGCCGAGCGCAACCGCGCCACCCAATCATCGCGCTGACCGGTGGCAAATAGCTCGTCCAGCAGGCGCAGCAGCGCGACGCGCATTTCGTCCGACCGTATGATCACGCCGAGGTCGCCGAACCCGGTGCGTTCCAACGTTTCGTAAAAGCCCAGCGCTGTCATGGCGGTGCGCCAGGGGCGGGTGCCGTTCAACTGGAACACCAGCGGCTTGCCGTCGCGGTCGTTGAAGCTGGCGCTGATGCCGGGGCGGTCGGGCGTGCCGGTGACCCGCGCCTGGCCGGTGACCGGGTCTTTCCCCCGCCACATCGTGGTGGTGAGCGTCCAGCCCATCAGCCTGATCTGGCCGCCGAGCAAGGAACAATCGACCTTCTGGCCGATGCCGGTGGCGCGGGCATGAGTGAGCGCGGCAAGAGCCCCGCCGAAAGCAAGGATGGCACAGGTTTCGTCGGCGACGGAGACGATGCCGGTACGCAACGGTTGGCCGGGCGTGGAATACGCCTCGGCGATGCCGCCCAGCGCCTGCGCCATGGAATCGGTGCCCGGCAGCGCGGCGTTCGGTCCATTGGGGCCGTAACCGGAGATCGACATGTAAACCAGCTTCGGATTGATCCGCCGCAAATCTTCATAGCCGAAGCCGTTCTTTTCCGCGGCACCTGGGCGGAAATTCTGGCCGAAGATCTCGGCACGGGCGACGAGCTTGTAGAGGATTTCCCGACCTTCCGGCGCCTTCAGGTTCAGCGTGACGCTTTTGACGCCGCGGTTGTTGGTTTCGAAATAGGTGCTGGGGAAGCCGGGCATCACCGTGGAGCCACGGGAGTTGTCGCCGCCTTCGGGGACCTCGATCTTGATCACCTCGGCGCCGAGATCGGCCATCAGCATATAGGGCACGGTCCCCGCCTGGGCGGTGGAGCAAGCAACGACCTTCACGCCTTGGAGCGGACCACGGGGCTGTGACATGGAGAGGGGCCTTTCAGATAGCGGGCGGGCACTCGGTGGAGGTTACGCCACCGAAGGGGCTGGTGCGTCAACGGTGGGGCGCGCGCAGGCTGGTCGCGCGATCGTGCACGTCGAGCGCCATGCGCTCTTCGACTTGCTCTGCGCATCGGCGCGCGCCGCCAGGCTGGCCCATCGCTTGCTTGGACCTGCTGGGCCATTGCACCAGAGAGGATGGGATGAACGACGCCAAGACCGCACTCGGCCATAAGATCCTGGCCATCAAGCAGCAAAAGGGCCTGACCTGGACCGATATCGCGGCCCGGCTTGGCTATTCACCCACCTGGACCTGCGCCGCGTGTCTCGGCCAGATGTCGATGACGGCGGAAACCGCGGCCAAGGCTGCGGATTTGCTCGGCCTGGATGCAGAAGAGACCGTGTTGTTGCAGGCCATCCCCTATCGTGGCTCGCTGCCCGGCGTGATCCCGACCGATCCCTTGATCTATCGCTTCTACGAACTCGTCATGGTTTACGGCACGACGTGGAAGGAACTGATCCAGGAAGAGTTCGGCGATGGCATCATGAGCGCCATCGACTTCGACATGGCAATCGAGCGCCAGCCCGACCAGAAGGGCGACCGGGTGAAGGTCACGATGTCCGGCAAGTTCCTGCCGTACAAACGGTACTGACCTGCCGGTTTGGCGGGCAATTGGCGCAACCGCTTTGCGGCCAATAAGGGCACGGCCCTGCGAAACACCGTGCCGCCGTGCGGCGCGGCGGCGTGGTTGCAGAGCCGGGCAGGGGCGGTTATATGCGATCGCCCATTTTGGCCGCCGACGTAGCTCAGTGGTAGAGCAACTGATTCGTAATCAGTAGGTCCGGAGTTCGACCCTCCGCGTCGGCACCAGAAAAATCAAGGGCTTAGCGAGGCAGTATTAGAATTTCGTTTCGATAAACCTGATGCGGGGTCCACTGGGGGTCCAAAAGAATCGAGGGGGTTCTTTAGCGCGCACACTGCCGGCCGTGACAGACGTTGAGTTCATTGAGGGGCTGTGCGACCGGTTCATGGCCGCATGGGAAGCCAGCGGCTTGCAGAAGCAGGAGTTCGCACAGATGGTCGGCCTGACCGGCCCCCAGCTCGCCAATATAAATAGGTACCGGAACCCTCCCCCTCATAAGGCCATCGCCGAGGCCGCCCGCGTCTTCGGGCTGACGACCGACTTCTTTTTCACCGGCAACCTCGGCGGTATGCGCGACCAGAATATGGCCGATAAGCTCCGCGCCATATTGGCCAACAGAAAATAACGGTTTCGCCGCCCGGTCCGCAGCGGAGGCATATCGGCCCGACGCGCCACCATCCCTGCGTCCGCCACCGGTGCAGTCTTGCTGTTGCTCCCGCGCCCCGGCCGACGATGCGTCAAGCCCATCGCGCCGCGGTCGGCCGCATGCTTGGGTTGTAGAGAAAGCGCGAGGGTTAGGCTGCGCGCGGAAGCATGCGCACCACAGGCGGGATCATCCAGGGCGCGGGCAAAGCAGGAATTTCCGAGCCGAGGCCGTGTGTCGGCACCACTCGCCGCGGCGCGGGCGCAGCGACGGCAGGGCCTGTATGTTGTGCCTCCAGAACATTACGACTGTAGAGCCGCAGCACGTAGTCCTCTGCTACCTTTTGCACAGAAGCATTGTCGAAGTCCGCAGCCACGCTCACTTCAGCTTCCTGCGGTGGAGTCACACACAGCGTCCAAGGATTCTGGGCTGCAAGCGCGCGCAATACGTCCTTCGGCTTATGATGGCCGTTAAGGGCCGCGTCCACCTCGGCGACGAGGACGTCAAGCCGATTCTCCAGCACCTCGCGTGACAGCGGGTCCAGTTCCGCCAGCATTTTTTCGTCCAAGGACGCACGCACGGCCAAGCCCACCGCAGCGCACTGCTTGGTCTCAAAGCCGATGATGAACCCCAGATTGACGGCGCCCGCTCCATCGGCATTCGGCTGGCGCCTGAACTGCACGACTGAGTAGTGAACCTTGCGCTTGGCCGTCATGTTACAACCTCGCCCGTTTGTTCATCTCGCCGCGCAGGCACTCGCGCCGGCGCAGCAGCCCTTCCACAATGCACCAGCCACGCTGTGGCGCCAGAAACGCACCAGGAACGCGGCCGACAATAGAGCGGATTTGGTCTTCCAGCATGGTTTCTATCGCACAGACGGTATCGCGGATAGCGTCGGCGTCAAGTGGTGCCGAGCCTGGAAACCGGCCCTCCACCCGGATGACGCCCGGCGCAGGGCCGTTACCCCATCCAAAACTCATCGATTGTGCAAAGTCTATATAGGCAACCTGGACGCCAAATCCATCACTTTCGCGAATAACCAGGTTGCCCGCGTTCACACGATCACGGTTGTCGAGCCAGGTATCGAAGACGCTGATGGCTGACGCCGCTCTCGCTATCAAGGGTAGCAGCCGCGCGCCAGCCTTGGGCAATCGCATGACCTGTGCCCAGGTGTATGCCGGCCAGAACGGGACTGCCGATATGACACAGTGTTGCGACCCTTTGCCCTTCTGCTGCCCACGGTCCCACAGCACTGCGGGTGGCACTGGAAGCCCGAGGTCATGCGCTAAATCTGCCGCAATCTTCTCGTGGGCAGCAATCGGGTTGTTTACGTATGCCTGGCCAAGCTTCCGATCGTGCGGTGCGGACGGCTTGGCATACCCTAGCGTGGTGCCGTTTTTGACAAGGTAGCCGGCGCATATTCCCCCAAGGCCGCCTGGCGCCCCTTCAGGCAGCCATTTGGCAGAGGTGCACAATTCCCCTCGCCACGTTCCCGCAAGGGTTTCGATGTCCGGATCGAATTGGCGGAGGACGGTCATTCCGCGCCGGACATTAAACTGGGCGGTGAATCGCTGCAAGAGGGATATAAGCGCGCTGCGCCGCAGCCCGCATCGCCGGGCGGCCATCCAACCTTTGGACGCTCTGGCATTCGAGTTCGTTCATTCGTGGCACATCTCGGACGCCAAAGCGTGCAGCGCCAGGCCGCGGGCGCGGTCGCTGCGGCCGTCAGGCGGCGTTGTCGCGCCCGTTTTCCAGGTCGGCCAGTGCGCCGGCAAGCTGCGCAGCGGTGGCCCGAGATACGAGTCCAATCCCGTGCTGCTTGAACACGACAGCGCACCGGCGGATACCGGAGTCGATCGCCAGCGAACGCACCTGCGCCAGCAGGGCGCTGCGGCGCGGCCTTGGTGGATTTTCGGCCGTTGTGGTGCCTGTCGCATGCACGGATGCGGTTTCGCGGCTATATTCTGAGTATGCGTGACTCATGGCAGATCGTCCTGCTGTGGGTTGCGTAGGTCGGCCGGGGCGTCCCCGCGTCCCGGTCGGCCGCTCTATATCGCCACCGTGAAGGTATCGGCGTCAACAGGTTTTCTCTATTGGAATCAATGGCTTGTATCCGGTGGAGATACAAACCGCATAATAACGACGGGATATCAGCGGCTTGCCCGCGTCATTCGTCCGCACCGGAAAAATCGTCAGGTTCTATCGGCGAGACGTGCCCGGCCGCCTCGCGGCACACGTCACATAGTCGGTTCCCCGCGTGTTGCGACAGGAACGCCGCCTGGCAGCACAGACAGCGCCGGGTTTTCTGACGGGACGCTAGCCGCTCGGATTCCCGGCGTTCGGCCTCGCGGGCCGCAAGCACGTCCAGCCTGGCGCGAATCGCCGACTCTCCCACCGGCCGGTCAAGCAAGACGGTGATTTCGCCGTACTTGAAGCCAAGCGCCCGTGCCTCGATCAACAGTGCATCTTCCTCGGCCGTCCACGGGCGCGCCGACGTGCCCTTGAAGCCGGCTGTACTATCGAGCGGCACCCTGCGCCTGCTGCCTCTATCGCTGCGCCGGTGGCGGCCGCAGCGGCATCCGCGTCAGCGACGCGGCCAGCCGCAGCGCGAGCCGCAACCGGTCCGCGGCCGTGGCGCCCGCGATCCGGTCCGCCAGCCTGGCGCGTTTCGCAGCGGCGGCAGCGTCGCGAAGGGACTGCCCGGCGGCCGGCGCCGAAGCGCCGGTTTTCTTCGATGCGGCCACCGCTAGCCGCCCGGCTCGATCGTGGCCGCTTCGGTGTCGGCCGCGGCAGCCCGTGCGCCGCGGACGCGGACCATGATCTGCGCCGCCCGTTCTTTGGCCGCGGTATCGCGCTCCGAATATGCCGGCGTGTATTTCAAACCCTTTGCGGTCGTCAGCAGCTTGACCGGATGCATCTTTGCCGGCGCGGGCCGCTTCGGCGCGGGCAGCGGTTCAGGGATCGGCTCATTCCACCAATCCGGGATTGATCCGGCGTAATGGCCCTGCGCCACCGCCCAAGAAATCATGGCGCGCAGCGGGTTCTGCTGCCGCGGGTCATCCAGCACGCCCCGGACGCTTGCGGGATCGATCGGTCGCAAAAAAGCCGGCTCGGCACCACCGCGCTGAACATTCGCGAGGAACTCGCTGTGCCGGTGGAGTGCGCCGGCCAGGGCGATAGCAGATTCGATTACCTCGGTTGCGATCCGGCCGTAATCAGGCGCCACGGCTTCGGCCAGGTGCTTTGATCCTTCGGCCCTGGCGCGCTGAAGCCGCGGCTGCAGGATCGCAAGTGCATCCTCGATATCGCCGAGTTCCTTGGCCAGTTCGACGTTCCGCGCCATATGCGGATCGTCATAAATAACCTTGACTTCGGGCTTTGGCGCGTTCGGATCAGGCTCGGGCGGCTGCGGCGGCGCAAAGCGGCCGAGTTTCTCTAGAAGAGACTGGCGCATCGGTTTCGGTGGCGCTGGCGGCTGATAAACTGCGCTGGGTTTGTAGTGAGCTTCGTTGAAAATCACTATATTTTTTTGATCTATAAGCCATCCGTTTTCCTGCATTTCGGCGAGAATTTCGTCACGTCGCCAGGCCAAGGTGCCGACGTAATCGGATAGCTCTTTCCATTCCGGGCAAACGGTCGCGAGGGTCGGCCGCTCGGCTGGCGTGTTGGCAGAATCCTCGGCCGCGGTGATGGCCAACGCGTCGCGTGTATTTCGGGATTTCATAGCGGCGTCCTTCTAACTCTGGCGGCAGCCTATCAAACGCGGCGCGCTTTGTTCTACTGATTCAATGTAGTTTCCTGAGTCGTCGCATTGCGGAATTTGCAAGCAAGCCGGGCGACGGTGCTGGGCAGCGAATGCGAGCGCGGTATCGTCCGCGCCACGATTTTCGCGGCATATTCCACCGTTGGCGCCGCGCCGGTTTCCAAAAGTGCCGCCATGCTCGCGAGCGCGCCCGAATCGTCGCAAGCGGGACGGCCGCCACCGCGCTTCCCGCCGCGCAACTGGCCGGCAGCGCGTTTGACTCGCGGATCGCCGGAATACGCCGCGATGGCTGCCACCACCTCGGCGAGCCGTTCCACGTCAAGCAATTCGGAAAGCACATACGGGCCGATCGCGCCGCCAAGGTCGAACGGTGCGGGTGGCGCTTCCGATGCTGGCGATGCTGGCGATGCTGGCGCAGCGGAGTCTGCGTCATTCATGCGGTGTCCCGCCCGGCGCCCGGCGGCAGCCTCCGCGATATCTCGGCGAGTGCCGACGCCGTGACGCGTGCCAGGCCGTCCACCGCCGAGGCAAGCTTTGCGATGGCCGCTGCGTTCGCTGCCGTGCCGCGTTCAACCGCTGCCAGGTTGCCGGCCAGCCCTTCGTTGATCGTCGCCAAATCGCGCACGTGACCGATCAGCGTCAGCAGCGGATCGTCGGTAAACCGCGGCGGGTGTGCCGGCGTATCCGGCCGCTGCTTTTCCCGTG
>Ga0335074_10012023_pt1 | contig 12126 bp, 11 predicted proteins | sample Lox_Sample_23_FD_206715 | JGI IMG/M metagenome (GOLD analysis project Ga0335074, IMG submission 206715) | Soil microbial communities from Loxahatchee National Wildlife Refuge, Florida, United States - Lox_Sample_2.3 | ecosystem: Environmental > Terrestrial > Soil > Wetlands | place: USA...
CGCTGCCAGCGCGGGTGCGCGGTAAGAGCGCCGGGGTCATCTTTGATCGTTTCGGCCGGGGCGTCGCCGGATTCGAGATTCTGCTCAGGGTTTTCGCCCGTCATCTTTACAAAGCCGCCGAGCGGCAACAGGCAGACCTTGTATTCGGTATCGCCGTACTTGAACCCAAACAGGCGCGGCCCGAATCCGACAGAGAACGCCTCGACGCGCACCCCGCACAGCTTGGCCACCGTAAAGTGGCCCAGTTCGTGGATCACCACCAGAACGCCGACAAGAACGATGAAGGCTGCGGCAGAAACCAGAAATTGATGCATAGATGTGAAGTTTTTCCTTCGGCAAAGCGGGGCCCGCGGGCCGGCGCCTAATCACTCGATCCGAGCAACGCTCGGGCCCGTTCCCGCGCCTCCCGGTCGGCGGTTAGCACCTGGGCAATAGTTGTGGGGTGCGCCTCCGGGGTTGATGCGAGTACTTCTTCAATTGTACGCGGGATTCCGGTAAAAGGAATACGACGTTCGAGGAAGGCTGCGACGGCCACCTCGTCGGCTGCATTCAGGGCGATACAGTGGGCACCCCCCTTTTCTGCCGCTTCAAAGGCCAGCCGCAGGCAGGGAAAGCGCTCAAAATCGGGCTCCTCGAACTCCAGATGCCGCAGCGCACTCAGGTCGAAGTTGAGGGTGGACGCCGGCCGCTCCGGCCAGGCCAGTGCGTACAGGATCGGCAGCCGCATATCGGTCACCGAGATCTGTGCCAGGATTGATCCGTCCACGTACTCCACCAGCGAATGCACCGTGGACTGGGGGTGGATCGTCACTCGCACCTGGCTGGGCCTCACGTCGAACAGACGGCACGCCTCAATGATTTCCAGCCCCTTGTTCAGCATGGTGGCCGAATCGATGGTGATGCGCCGGCCCATTACCCATGTCGGGTGCTTCAGCGCCTGCTCCGGCGTGATGCTCTCAAATTGATCCCGCGGAAGCTGCCGGAACGGCCCCCCTGAAGCCGTCAGCCAGATGAATTTCACTTCGTTGTGTGTGCCCACGCGCAGGCACTGATGTACGGCATTGTGCTCGCTGTCGATGGGCAGAATCGGCACCCTGCGCTCGCGCGCGGCAGCGGTAAGGATTTCGCCCGCGGCCACCATGCATTCTTTGTTGGCCAGGCCCACCGGCTTGCCCGCTAGAATGGCCGCGTGCGTCGCCTCCAGGCCTGCCACACCCACAATCGCCGAGACCACAAAATCTGCCTCGGGCAGCGTCGCGCAGGCCACCGTGCCTGCAGTCCCGCTCACCACTTCGATTCCGCTTAGGCCTTCCTTGCGCAGCCGCGCGGCAAGCTCCGTGGCCAGCTCCTCCGTGGCCAGCGAAACCATGCGCGGCCGCCAGCGGACGGCCTGCGCAAAAGCCTCGTCCACATTGCGCCCGGCAGCCAGCGCCGCCACTTGGTAGCGCGCAGGAAACTGCTCGACGATGGAGAGGGTGCTCTGCCCGATTGAACCGGTAGAACCGAGAATGGCGAGACGTTTCAAGAAACAGCCTCTAGCTTCTAGCTGCTAGCCACTAGCTTTGTGGGTAGAGCAATACAAGGATTTCATATTTTGCGCCGGTTCGTCCCGGCCTGAGTTATAGGGCTGTTTTGAGAATTCATGCAATCGCTCAATTTGGCTTCACAGTCCTGAGGTGAGTTGCTGACTCTACGCAGACAAGCTGTAAATGGCCCTTGCGCTCCGGCGAGAACGGACATACCTCAAAATCACCGTAGACCCGATCTCCAGGGCTGATTTTAAGGTTTCGATGGAAAAATCGGGGCTACAGCATCATCAAGGACAGGCCCAGCGGTCACCCCCAACATTCGATGGGTACCAACCGGCCAAAGGTAGATGCGAACGGTATCAGCCCCCACGGCTGCTCTTCCGTGGATCGTATAGCAAGCCCCAATAATTCTTGGATTGCTCTTGCACGACTGCGCCGACGCGAACCCCGCGAATCCTGCGACCAGCAACACTACAAAAGCTCTCATACCCTCTATGCCCACCTTGCGATTTGCTTGAGTCCATCCAGAATTGACTGCGGCCGGAACCAGTGAAAAGCTAGCAGCTAGCAGCTAGACGCTAGAAGCTGCCTTTTAAAACCTCTGGTGAATCACCTGAACATACCAAAGCACCGGGCCGGCAAGTAGCAGCGCGTCGATACGGTCCAGCATTCCCCCGTGCCCCGGCAGCAGATCGCCCGAGTCCTTCACGCCGGCCGATCGTTTCAGCGCCGATTCGGCCAGATCGCCGACCTGGCCGGCCACGTTCACCAGCGCGGCCAGTGCCAGCCAGTACCAGATTTCGTCGGGATAAGAAAGCACTGCCGAGGGACAAACCCGCTCCAGCCATGCCAGCACCGCCGAGTTCCATGGTTCCTGCAGCAGCGTGGCCAACCCTACCAGGGCCGCGGCGATGAGCGCGCTGCCCAACACTGAAGCCACTGCTCCCTCCCAGCTCTTGCCAGGGCTCAACGAGGGCGCCAACTTATGCCGGCCCCACGCGCGGCCCAAATAGTAAGCTGCGGTGTCGCCTGCCCACACCACGCAGAACAGGAACACCAGCAGCGAGGCGCCATTAGCCTGTTCGCGCAGCGCCGGAAGGGTAAGCAGCGTGAGACCGATGTAGAGCAGGCAGAAGGTTGATGCCGCCGTATCCGTAATCATTTCCACGACCGGCTTGAAAAACGTGCAATAGACCAGTAGCGCCAGGCCCAGCATGCCGAAAACGGCCGGAACCAGGTCAGGCCATTCAAAGTCGACTGCAAACAGCGTCAGCAGCGCCACCAGCGTTGCGATCCGCGGGGGAGCCGCTCCGCAGCGCCGGGTCAGGCCCAGATACTCCCACCCCGCCAGAACCGCAACCCCCGCCACGAAAAGCGAGAAAATCCATTGCCACTTGGGTTCCAGGAAAATCAGAACCAGGACGACAGGAATTAAGACCAGCGCTGTCAGGACACGTTTCATCCAGGGATGAGAATACACTGCCGGAGTTGGGCACTCGCGGGCTGTCCGTGCAGTCCTTCGTATTGCGGCCAAATTCTGTAAACAGTTTGTTTAAGTTGATATTGTTGTTGACAAACATTGTGTCTGTCACTATGATTAAGTCCTGAAATGCAAGGCGCCAAAGGAGTCTCATGAATCACGGCTTAAGCGATCAGGTCCGTGCCGTCGCGTTGGAAAAGTACGTTCACCCCGCAGTCCGAGCCGGCAAAGAGCGGTTTTCAGTCGCTGTCCGCGATCTCATGCAGGATTTGCAGACGGATGGCTTCCCGGCCAGAAATTGGCCTCAGGTTTGTTCTGCAATCCAGGCTGAGAAGTTCCTGCGAGCGAATGGTCTTGCGATCGATGCGATCGATGGGCCGCCATCCGGGTTGAGTACAACGGTCGTTGTTCACTATCGTGTGGCAAATCCCGACTTGCATTCCAAGTTGATCGGGACTTTGTCGAAGAGCGAACATGACAAACAACAAGAGGAGGAATCCCCGGAGGAGTGGGCGCACCGTTTGACGGGAAAACTCTTCGGCTTGATGAAAGACGAAATCGCATCGTTCGGTGGCGCGGAAGCACTCATCCAGTCGGTTCGATCGGAAGATAAGGATGAAGCAGCATGAGCCGCGTCTGCTGGGACGCCATGCTCCTAATCTATCTGCTTGAGGGCAATCAGGAGTTCCGGCCAAGAGCAGATTCGCTCCTGGCGCGCTCCCGCAGGCGAGGTGACTTACTGTTCACGAGCTGTCTGGCAGCCGGCGAGCTCATGGCTGGTGTGGAGCGGTTCGACCAGCCAATCAAAACCGCTGCCGTGCGCAAAACTCTCGACGAAATAGGCTTTCGCTTCCTGCCTTTTGATGCAAATGCCATGCGGCCATTCAGCTTTTTGCGCGGCAGAGAAAAGCTGAAAGTCGGCGATGCAATCAATTTAGCTTGTGCGGCGTCAGCTGGCATGGATCTCTATTTAACAGGCGACAAGCAACTCGTGAGACTCGACGTTCCCGGAATCCAATTTATTGCCGAGTTCAGTTCATCGATTCTTTAGTTCGCCGCTCAACTCGCCGCAATCCGGATCTGCTCCGGATCTTCCTCCACTTCGCCGCCGTCTTCGCCGATGCCGCCGTAACGCCTTTCCCGGCGCTGGAAATCAGCGATGGCCTCCAGCAGGTGAATGCCCCGAAAATCCGGCCAATAGCGCTCCGTGACGAAGATCTCGGTGTAGGCGACCTGCCACAGCAGGAAATTGGAGATGCGCAACTCGCCTGAAGTACGGATGAGCAGGTCGGGGTCCGGCATGTGCGCTGTGTAGAGATGGCGGTGAATGTCCTCTTCAGTGATGTGGTCGACGCTCAGGTGCTTGTGCTTCATCTCCGCCGCAAGCCCGCGAAAAGCATCCACCAGTTCCGACCGGCCGCCGTAATTCAGAGCCAGCGTCAGCGTAGTGCCGGTGTTGCGCGCCGTGGTGTCTTCAACCCACCGCATCTTTTCCTGTACCTCGGGCGGCAGATCGTGCGTGCGCCCAATGTAGAGCATGCGCACGTTGTTGTCCATCATGCGCTCGACATTGGTCTCCAGGTAGGTCTTCAGCAGTCGCATCAGGAAGTTGACCTCGGCGCGAGGGCGGCGGAGGTTATTCTCCAGCGAAAATGCGTAAAGGGTGAGCCACGGCAGCCCGATGCGCGATGCCGTTTCCGTCACCAACTGTACGCTCTTCGCGCCCTGCTGGTGGCCCAGGAAGCGCTTCAGCGAACGGCGGCCCGCCCAGCGTCCGTTGCCATCCATAATGATGGCTACATGCGTGGGCAGGCACTCCGGCTTCAGCGTTGCGTAGACGGCGCGCTCTTCGGGCGTCAGTTCGTCAACGCGAAGCGGTGGGCGTAACGCGGGAGATGATTGCAAGAACTCGCCTCTGGGTTGCATTTGCCCGTTTCCATGCGGGCGCCTGGCAGGCACCCCAATTGGCGCCGACGGAATTCACGACCGATGCAGGAATAGAGCCGCTCAGCGCATCAGCGAATCTCCGGTCGGTATGAACATACCAGCGGCCGGATCCGGGGAGTCACACCTTCGACCCTAGCACAAGCGCGCAGGCGCCGCAATTGCTGCATCCGTGCCCCATCCTTTCGCCTGTTTTTCAAACCAAAACTGGCGAAAGGGTGGGACGGTGCGGCGGCCTTGCCCCAAATCTCGACCAAGGAGCCAAAGCGCGGAGCGCTACGCCGTGCGCCTGCGGCCCATCGCCGCGTCTCGCACCGCGCCGAAGAACAGCGTCTTGTGCAATGAGTCGAGTTGCGGCAGCAGCGGAGCAATTTCAGCCAGGAACGGATCGTTCAGGATCGCTGCAACCTCTTCGTCTCGCCGGCTGCGGGCATCGCGAACCAGGTGGCGCACTTCCACCCCCAAGGCCGTCGCCAGCCGTTCCAGCGATCCCAGCGTCGGAATCGCTTTGCCATTTTCAATCTTCGAAATGTAGGTGCGTGGCACCTGCATGCGCCCCGCAAGTTGCCGCTGGCTCAGATGACGCGACCGGCGCATCTCCCGCACCTGCCCGGCCACCTGCATCCCGGCCTCGCCGCCATTAGGAGCCGGAATGCTGGTTACAAGTTGTGGGGTCAGTTGTACCGGTTCCTCGAAGTCGAGGGGTTTGTGGCATCGTCTGCAAAGGGAATTGGTGGTTCGGTACTGCATTAATCTGCAGTATTCACACCGCACCACTTCGCGTGTTTCCACGCTTACCAAGGTTGTAGCCATTCCGGATGTGCGGAGTGCCAGAGCGTGGACTCCGGGTGCACCATTTGCACCACGATTGGTGCTACTCTCAACGATGTGAACCATAATTGTCAAGTAGAAACTTAGGCACAAACCGAAATAACCACCAACAAACCCCAGAATTCCCGGCGAAACGCGAACCATAAGCATCAACAGGAGAGAATAAAGAATGGCAGTCAATCCGGCATATTCGCGCGAACAGGCCTGGCTCCTTCTCGTCGAGTGGACCCAGAGCGAAAGCCTGCGCAAGCACGCGCTGGCCGTCGAGGCCTGCGTGGCAGCCTGCGGCGAACGCGAGGCAGACCGGCTCGCCCTCGACGGCGATGAGCGCGCAGCCCTCGTCGAACTTTACTCCACCACCGCACTGCTCCACGACTTCGACTACGAGCGCCATCCCACGGCTGAGGAACATCCCTTTGTGGGCGTGCGCGAGCTTGCGCGGCTGGGCTGGCCCGAAGAGATGCGCACCGCCATCCTCGGCCACGCCGGGTACTCGGGCGTACCACGCGTTTCGCATCTGGCCAAGGCGCTCTTTGCTTGCGACGAGCTGGCCGGCTTCCTCACCGCCTGCGCGCTGGTCAAACCCACCAGGGCCATCGCCGACGTTGAAGTAGCCGGAGTGAAAAAGAAAATGAAGGACAAGGCCTTCGCCCGCGGCGTTCACCGCGAAGACATCGTGCAGGGCGCGGCCGAACTCGGCGTCGATCTCGACACCCACATCGGTTTCTGCATTGAGGCCATGAAAGGCCGAGCCAGGGAACTCGGGCTGTAGATCGCGGTGCTATCGCAACGGCGCGGAAACGCGCAACCACCCAAAGAAGATCAGTGCAGCGATTGCGCGTGCAGCCGGATTGTGCAACGCCGACCGTACATCCTTCGTCTCCCGGCCCTTACACACTTAGTTTCGGTAGTAAGTTACCTGCTCAACCGCCAATACCTATTTAGTTTCGGTAGAGAATTACCGTCGCTTTCTCGCGCCGGTCTTTTTTTATTGCGCGGTGATGTCCCCTGCTGGACACTACACCTGGTTGCATAAATCCCGAGCGGCTAAAAGAAAACTTCCCTGGCCAGAGCACACGTATTTATCCGCATCTTTCAGCCGCGACCCATAGGGCCCTTGGTTCTGCCATTACACAAGGCCATTTGGCGAGGCAGATCTAGATTTCAATACACAAGAGGTCAATATGCTATTTAGATCGACACCTGGAACCGCTGAGATGGCATCTGAATTCCCGAGCATTGCGCCGGATCACAGCGCATACGCGGACGCCGCGCGCGAGCGTCGCGAGCTGAAGCTGCAACTGGCCACCCTCCACAAACGGATCCGGTCCGAGCGCCGCTGGGAACGTCTCGAGCAACTCGCCACCTATTGGCCCGTGGGCCTCGGCCTGCTTCTTTCCGCATTCGCTCCCGCCCTGCAGGGCTTTTTGGTTGCGGGATTCCCTGGCATCGCGGCCGCCGTCTTTCCTTTCCATGCTCTCTTCAACCTTTCTGATCTCCGGCTCAGCGGCGTGCTGGCCCAATCCCTTCCGCTCATCCTGCTTTACGCCCAATTTCCCCTTGACGGGCTCTTTGCGCGGATGTTTCTGAGCCATCGCGTAACCTTCTCCGGAGTTTGCGCGCAGGTGTCCTGTTTTCACTTCCTCGGCACGGTCTATCTTTTCTTGGTCAGCGGGGCATACATCCCGTTTTTTCTCCGCTAAAGCGGATTGGGAAATGATGTATCCCCAAGGAGTACTGGCCTGGTTGCCCAGTTCAACGCTCACGGGCCCCGGCCCCAAACGATATGCCTTCGCGCTTGGCGCGTTAGCGTCACGGAGTGATGACGTCGCTCAACCCTGAGCGGACAGAACAATTCCTAATCCGCCGTAGCGCACCAACGCACCACCATTGACCCGTCACCCTTTACCTCATGCGCGGCATCAGGATGGTGGTTATACCGATAAACCCAGCAATCCATCGTCCCGCCCGTCGCCATTTCTACCGGCAACCGCATGCGGACAAACTCGCTGTGTTCCGGCGCCTGCGGATCAAACCCCTCATACTCGTCGAGCTGGCGCAGAACGCTTGCGTCTTCCGGCAACTGCAAGACTGTTCCTGAAATTCTGCCCTTTGCGCTCGCGTCTGGGACGGCGCCGGGATATCTGCCCAGATCGTACAGAGCACCGCGGATGAGCCCTATCCCCACCGGCCGCAGCTTCGCGGCCACGGCCGCAATCTGCTGAGGCGCACAGCCCGGCTGCAAGCTCCCGTAAGCGAAGAGATAGTCACTCATTGTTTCTGTAGCCAGTAGCCGGCAGCCAAGAACTGAAAACTGAAAGCTAAATGCTGAGAGCTGGAACCTGAAGGCTGGGCCCTGCGTCCCTAGTCCCTAATCCCAGCGCCAGTGGCGCGCAATTCGGTCACGATTTCCTTAGCCGCCTTTCGCGCTTCCGCTTCTTTATCCGGCGGAAAGCTTATCGCTCCCACGCGCGCGTGCCCACCCCCGCCGTAGCGCTCGCAAACCTGCGCCAGGTTCACCATCTTCGCCGGGTCGGCTGACGTCCATGGATTCGACCCCACGGCCACCTTGGTCCGAAAACTCGATTTCGACAAGCCGATCGAGTAAGTCGCATGCGGATACAAATAATACGGGATGAACTTGTTGAATCCCTCCAGCGGATGATCGCTTATGTCGAAGAAGATCGTTCCGTCACGCTCCTCCGCACGGCTGCGGATCAGCTCCAGCGCCTGCTGGTGGCGCTCAAGCAGCGGCGGCAAAAGCGGCGCCACGAAAGGCTGACGCAACACATCGGCCAGCGGCATCTCCGTCAGCAGCGGAATCAGCCGGGGAATGAACCCCGGGTCCTGCGTGGACTCGATGATGAGCGTCAGCTTCATGGCCGGCGCTGCCATCTCCACCGCAGCCTCCGGGCTTTCATACTTCGCGCCGTCCACAATATCCGCCCAGTGAATCAGATCGCCCACGGGAGCGCTGTCGAAGCCGAAGCGCGTTTGGGCGATATGAGCCAGAAAACCGGTGCATGAAGTGTAAGTGGGATCAAAAAACTTGTGCGCCGCGCACACCGGGTCGCGCTGGCAAGCCAGAAAATTCGCATGGTCATGCGCCGTCAAAAACGCCGACTGGTGATGATCGAACCACCATGTAATCCGAGGCGAGGCCGAATACTTGAAGTCCACGATTGCATTTTCGTCGCCGGTGAATTCGCCCTCATCGAACAACGCGCCGGCGCGATGCACCAGCCCGTGATAGTCGTAGCTGGCCCCCGGCGCGACTCGTTCACGGTGGAAGCGCGTGAACAGCGAGGCTGAGCAAGCTCCGTCAAAGCATTTGTCGTGATAGAAGACACGAACTCGCAAAATCTGTGGCCCTCCTCTGGGCGAAGACGTAAAAAAGCGGAACTGTTAAGAATCAAGGGAGCGGCTGTTTGTGTCAAGCGCAGCAAGTGCGTGCCGCCCGCAATTTGGCCCGCACCCGCATTTTGAGCTCTCGGTAAAAATTCGATCCGCCAAAGTGGTGCAAGTCACAAGCGGCCGAGGCGCGCATCGTTTACCCTCAAGTGGGCCTTTCCGAATGACCACCGCTGCCGACGCCGCTCAAGCCCGCTACCCGCTCACCCAGGGCGTCAACCCGTGGCTCGTCACGGCTTCGGTCATGCTCCCCACCTTTATGGAGGTGCTCGACACCGCCATCGCGTCGGTGGCGCTGCCCTACATCGCCGGCTCGCTTTCCGCCTCGAACTCCGAAGCCACGTGGGTCCTGACCAGCTATCTTGTCGCCAACGCCGTCATCCTGCCCGCCTCCAACTGGTTTGCACGCCGCTTCGGCCGCAAGCGCTTCCTGCTCACCTGCGTCATCATCTTCACGGTGGCGTCATTTTTCTGCGGCGCAGCGCCGTCGCTGGCCGCGATTCTCCTCGCGCGCATCGCCCAAGGCGCAGGCGGCGGCGCTTTGCAGCCCCTTTCGCAATCCATCCTGCTTGAGAGTTTCCCTCCCGCCAAGCGTTCGGCCTCCATGGCGGCCTACGGCCTCGGCATCGTGGTGGCGCCGGTCCTCGGTCCTACGTTGGGCGGATGGCTCACCGACAGCTTCAGTTGGCGCTACGCCTTTTACATCAATATCCCGGTCGGCATTCTGGCGGTCATCATGATCAGCCGCTTCGTTCACGATCCGCCCTACATCAAGAACGCAAAAGTCGGCGCATTCGACAACGTCGGCTTCGGCATGCTGATCGTGTGGACCGGCTGCCTGCAGGTGGTTCTCGACAAGGGCCAGGAAGACGACTGGTTCGGCGCCATCTGGGTGCGCTGGGCAGTCGCGGCGCTCATCATCGCCTTCATTGGATGGATCTGGCGCTCCTGGACCAATCCACGAGGCCTGGTCGACCTGCATATCCTCAAAGACCGTAACTTCCGCACCGGCTGCTTCATGATTGCCATGCTGGGCATGTGCATCTACATCACCATCGCCATCCTGCCGCTTTACTATCAGGAGATTCTCGGCTACACGGCCTTCACTGCCGGCCTGGTCGTGGGCCCGCGCGGCATCGGTTCGTTTATCGGCTCACCGCTCATCGGTTTTCTCGGCTCGCGCATCGACAACCGCAAGCTGCTTTGCGCCGGTTTCCTCGGCTTTGCCGTCTGCTCTTTTATCTTCGGCTCGGTCGATCTTGACATCGGCCCCTACACCTTGCTCATTCCCATCACCCTTACCGGCTTCGCGCTCAGCTTTGTTTTTGTGCCGCTCGCCACCATGGCCACCAGGACCATCCCCAACAAGGAGATGGGCAATGCCACCGGCCTCTTCAACATGCTGCGCAACATCGGAGGCTCCATCGGAATTGCTATGGCAGAGACGGCGATCATCCGCCGCGCCGACCTGCACCAGACCTACCTGGGCGCAAACCTCACCCCCTCCACCGCCGTGCTGCAGCAGAAATCCGCCATGATTGCCGCTTATCTGGGTCATCGAATCGGCCCGGCCGCCGCGCGCCCCGGCTCCTTCGGCCTGCTCTACGGGCTCATGGAGCAGCAGGCCGCCATGCTGGCATACGTCGATGTCTTCCGCTGGACCGCGGTTCTGGCCGTTATCTGCGCCATCGCCACGTGGCTCTTCAAAAAGCCGCCCAAACACCTTGCCCCGCCACCGGGCGCGCACTGAAGAATCCGGCCTTGTCGCCATCGCACGTGCCAGCCATTGCGAATGATGTAGCGAACAAACATCGAATCGGTGGCGGCATGGGTCGTCATGGTGATCCTCACGGCGCGGCACTACCTTCGAGCTAACTCACTTCGTTTGTGAATTTAGGCTCTCATTACAATTCTCATTCTTCTTCCTGGTTCCGGGGCGTGATTCTATCCGGAGGACAACGCCTGTCTGCTCTCAGGCATCCATTTTCAATGGTAGATAGAAGAGTCCCGCAGGTTATCGCTTACCCAATCGGAAGTTTGCTTCATGGTAAAAAGACGAGCCCGCGGGTTGATCGCATACCCAACCGGGTCGTTGCAAGAGTCGAAAACTAAGGAGCAAAACAATGTTAAAGATCAGGCCTAAGTTCGGTTTGCTGTTTGCGTTTGTAGCCGCATCGGGATGGTTGACCGCGCAGGTGCCCAATCCCACGCAGCAGCCCAACCCCACCCTCATGCAAGCCGCGCCGCAGAATCAGCCCATCGCCTTCGGCACCGAACCGCTCTACAAGATTGAAGTTGTCGCCCGCGATATTCCTGCGATCAACTACTTCCATCGCAGCGGGTCCACCAAAATCGGCTTCCGCGGCACTGAGCTGCTGCCCCAGGCCACTGGTGAGGCCAAGGTGAAAAGCGAGCTGGGCCGCACCGTCATCGATGTCGACTTGCAGGGACTTACTCCCGCCAACGGCTTCGGCCCCGAGTATCTGACTTATGTGTTATGGGCAATTACGCCGGAAGGCCGCCCGGTCAATCTCGGCGAAGTGCTTCCCTCCGGGTCCAAGGATAAGATTCATATGACTGTCACCACCGATCTCCAGGCATTCGGCTTGATCGTCACCGCCGAGCCGTACTTCGCCGTCACCATGCCCAGCGACGTGGTGGTGATGCAGAACTACGTCCTGGAGGACAAGACGCAGGGTATCATCGAGCCGGTGGTTGCGCATTATTCCCTATTGCCTCGCGGGGCCTACGCTGAAATCGCGGGACGCCACACGGTTCTGCATCCGATCACGCGCAATGAAAGCTCGCCCCTCGAGCTCTACGAGGCTATGAATGCGGTCCAGATCGCGGAAGCCGACGGCGCGCGGCAGTACGCCTCCGACACCATGGCTACAGCCAGGACTGCCTTGAAGAATGCGCAGGATCTCGACA
>Ga0335074_10012026_pt1 | contig 12124 bp, 11 predicted proteins | sample Lox_Sample_23_FD_206715 | JGI IMG/M metagenome (GOLD analysis project Ga0335074, IMG submission 206715) | Soil microbial communities from Loxahatchee National Wildlife Refuge, Florida, United States - Lox_Sample_2.3 | ecosystem: Environmental > Terrestrial > Soil > Wetlands | place: USA...
GTGGCTGTCATGACGTCTCAGCGGCCGCTGCTCCGGCTCTGAATCCACGCCTACCAGCTCCTCTGCCCCGCTCACAGCCCTCTGCGCGTACAACATACTGGGACCGCCGTCGTGACCGGCGATGATGGAGACCGCGAGCAGACAACTCGCCCCTCACCACACGCTGGCTAGCAAACACCGGAAATGCCGGTGGCGCACGCCAGAGCGGCCCGCATGAAGCGGAGGGGCGCCAACGGCCGGCCGCGCGTGCTCGCGAATGTACCTTGATGGTTACGTAACAGATCTGCTACATTCGCCCCATGGAAGCCGTGCTGCGGGCACTGGCGGACGAGAGCCGGCGCACGGTGCTGGAGACCCTGGCCGGGGGTCCCGCGACCGCGGGCGAGCTGGCGGCGCTGCTGCCCATCGCCCGCCCGGGAGTGTCGCGGCACCTGCGGGTGCTGCGGGAGGCCGGGCTTGTCGAGGTCCGGCAGGAGGCACAGCGGCGGGTCTACAGCCTGCGCCCCCAGCCGCTCGCCGAGGTCGACGAATGGCTGGGCCGGTACCGCGGCCTGTGGGAACAGCGGCTGGATGCCCTGCACACCGAGGTGGCCCGGGGCAAGCACGAACGAAGGAGCACCACATGACCAGCGACCCGCGTTCGGGCACCCGCATCCTGGGCAGCCTGCGATCGGCCGACGGCAAGGGCGTCGTGCGCATGGAGGACCGTTTCGAGACCGCCATCGACGACCTGTGGTCGGCGCTCACCGATGCCGCGCGTCTCGCCCGCTGGTACGGCGAGGTCGAGGGCGACCTGCGCCCGGGCGGCGAGTTCCGCGCCCGCGTCCATGCCAGCGGATGGGACGGCACCGGGCGGGTGGACGTGTGCGAGCCCCCGCGGCATCTGCTGGTGACCGTCAAGGAAAACGACGAGCCGGAGCACCAGGTCATCGAGGCCACGCTGACCGCCGACGGCGACCAGACGATCCTGGTCCTCGAGCAGCGCGGCATGCCACCGGAGTATCTGGCGGGCTACGGGTCGGGGGTCCAGATCCACATCGAGGACCTGGCCGCCCACGTCGCCGGGCGGGAACGCTGCGACGCCGGGGCGCGGTTTGGCGAGCTCATGCCCGCATACGAGGAACTCGCGGCCACCGCGGGCTAACGCCGGCGTATCTGGGACGCCGCCGCGCGCTCTGCACAGACAGGGATAAGTCGCGCGAGGCGGGACGTTGCGTCCCAGAGGGGTGTCATGAACGACATGGGGCCGCCGAGGCCACATCACGAGCTGAGCTTTGACGGGATGACGCCGTGGCCGGTTCCCGGCGAGCTGACCATGGCCGCGATCGAGCGGGATCCCGCCGCCCGGTGCTGCCGGGAATGCGGGCGCCGACTGCAGCTGCTGCTGCTGCGGTGGAGTTCCTGGGTGTCGCACCGCACCGAGCACGTCAGCTTCCGCGACGACCGGTCCGTGGTGCGCACGGTGAGCGTCGAGTTCCACGTACCGGATCTGGCGCCGGTTTTCCGCGGGGACGACGGCCAGGTCTACAGCCTGCTGCCGCTGTCGGTCATGCGCCGCAAGACGCTGGTCAACTTCCAGCTCCGCGACGACGCCGACCGCGCGGTGTTCCTGCCGTCGCTGCGGCAGAACCAGGCCGTCACCGAGTCGATGCTGCTCGCCTGCGCCGAGGCCGCGCTGGATCAGATCGACCGCGACGCGGCCGCCGGCGACGCACGGGAGACGGGGGACGCCCGGCGGCTGGACATCGCCCGCTTCGTGCATGAGGTTGTCAGCGGCGACCAGCGGCGGCTATCGGCCGCGTACGCCGCGCTGAACCGGGGCGCCGCCGCCCCGGCCGTGCACGACCTGATCGCGCGGTCGAGCATGTTCAAGGCCATGCTCGACCGGCTGGCGGACAACTTCGTGCTCTGGGTGATGATCCCGGCCGGGTCGCCGCGGCGGCGCGAGCTGACGTTCTGCTGCGACGAGCCGCTGGACCTGCACTACCGCCGGCCGGGTTTCCGGGACGACCGGTACACGCTCGGCCCCAGGATCAGCGCCTGGCGCCCGAGCGTCTGGTGCTCGGCCCTCGGGCTGACGGCGACCCGGATCCGATTCCCCGTGCCGGCGGCCGAGAACGCGGCCAGCTTCCACTTCGAGATCGACGCGCCCAAGGGGGTCGAGATCACCGAGGCCAGCCTGCTGGCCGGGCGGCCGCGGGAGGCGGACCCCTCGTTCGACCACGTGCAGGGCGGGTTCCCTACCGTCGGCCTGCACGTGATCGAGGTGCCGAACGGCTCGCTGTCGCGGGCGCAGATCGGGCTGCAGGTGGTCACGCGCGGCTGGGTCACGGCGTCCACGCTGTCGTGCTGGGCGGTGTTCGGGCTGCTGCTGGCCGTCGCGCTGCACCAGGCCGACCTGAAGCAGGCCGGGGACGTGCCGGTGCTGATCCTGGTCGCGCTGGCCGGAGCGGCGGCGGGCGTCGTGGCCCAGTCCGACGGCCGCGGCCTGGCCGCCCACCTGCTCAAATGGACCCGGGCGCTGGCCACGGTGGCGGCCGTACTCCCGCTGATCGCCACGACGTACATCGCCTTCGAGTCGGCCGACGCCGCGCGCGTCCCGCCCGCGCTCTGGTCGGCCGCGGTGGCGGCCGGCGTCATCGCCGTGCTGCTGACCGCGGTGTGCCTGGTGTCCTGGCGGCGCCAGGGCCAGAGGGTGCGCTCGCCCTGGGAGCAGAACCGCTCCCGCCGCGACATCCCGGACCCCCCGGCCGACTTCGACGCGGCGGCACGGGCGTACCGCTACGACAGGCCGGCCGTGCGCGTGGACTGCGCCGAGGGGTGGCACACCGAGTTTCACTGGGACGACCGGTCGGAGGCCGCGCTGGTCGCCGCCCTGGAGAACGCCTGGGAGCCTGTCGGCGGGCACGCCAGATCAGGTCGAGGGCAGGCCGGGCTGCTGTGCGATGAGCACGATCGAGACGATCAGCAGTCCTGCCCCGACCCCGATCAGCGAGTAGCGCACGCCGTATAGCTTGAACGAGCTCCCGATGCCCACCAGGAACAGCACGGCGGCCAGGAACACCGTGATCCGGACGTAGTTGTCGGCCGTGGTGCCATCGGCGTCGCCCTGGCTGAACTTCGCGTCGGCCTCGGCGTCGTACCTGTTGGACTGCGCCTGGGCGGGCAGCTTGTACTGCGGCATGTACGTCGGGCCGGGTGGCGCCTTCGGGTTGTGCAGCGGATCGGTCGCCATCCAGGCGTTGAACGCGACCCGGAACGCGGGCCGGAACCGGCGCACGGCGATCGCCTCCTTCTGCGGGCTGTTCAGCGTGAACGCCGTGAACCACGCGTTGAAGGTCGCCGCGTCGAAGTTGCGGAGCGAGATCGCCTCGAGGTCGGCCCGGGTGGCCAGGTTGCGCAGCGTCGAGGACTGGGCCAGATCGACCCGCGACGCCGTGGCCCACCGCGACGCCGAGTAGCCCGCCCAGGCGGCCGCGATCGTGACCAGCGCCAGCAGCACGGCCTCGCAGATCTGCACGATGCGCGAATGCCGGTCCCGGCCCTCGGCGTGACCGTCGCCCTCGCCGGCCTCGCCGTGAGCCTTTTCCCCGTGCTCGTGCAGCTGCTTGCCGGCCTCGATCGGGTCAAGCCCTTCCCCCATCAAGCCCCCCGGCCAGCCCCCGAATGATCACCCTGAGCATATCTTCCGCTTACTAAGAGTATTTAACGCCCCGGCGCGGGGGCGGCCGGGTTCCTGGCGCGGCCGGCCGGGAGAGCGATGAATTCGCGCCGCCCCGGCGGTCATAATCGGTACTGGCGAAGAGGGGTGCCCATGACCCAGGTGGACGAGGCCGCGCGAGCTTACATCGACGGCATCCCGGCCGGGCAGCGGCCGCTGTTCGACCGGCTGCACCGGCTGGTCCTCGACGCGTTCCCGGATGCCGCCGTGGTGATCTCCTACGGGATCCCCACCTACAAGCTCGGCCGCGGCAAGCTCTACGTGGGCGTCTGGAAGCACGGCCTGTCAATCTATGGCTGGCCGCGCGAACACGCGGCGGAGTTCGGTGCCCGCCATCCCGGGCTCGTCACCAGCAAGGGGACCATCCAGGTCCGGCCGCAGGACGCGGCCGCCATTTCCGACCAGGAGTTCAGCGACTTGGCAAGGGCGGCGCTGGAGCGCTAGGTCCGGGCGCGGCGTAGCCTTCGGGCGTGGCGGCGACGGGCATTCCGGCGAGCACGGCGCAGATCTACCGGGGGTTCGCACGGCAGGAGGCGCGGGGTCGCAGCCCGGCCTACGAGGCGCTGGCCGACGGCGTGGCCGGTGACCGGACCATCCTGCGGTTCCTCGACTCGCTGCCGCCCGAGAAACGCCAGCCCAACCTGCTGTTCGCGGCGGCCCGCTACCTGCTGGGCGTCCCCGCCGACCTGGACTCGCTGCGCGCCCTGGTCCGCGCGCCGAGCTCGGCGGGTTCCCCGGGGTCCCCGGGGTCCCCGGGCCGGGAGCTGGCCGAGGTGATGCTGGCCCGGCGCACGCAGACGAACGAGCCCGCCCGGTGCGCCCTGCTGCTGCCCGCGCTGGCCCAGCTGCCGCAGCCGCTCGCGCTGATCGAGGTCGGCGCGAGCGCCGGGCTCACCCTGCTCGTCGACCGGTACTCCTACGACTACGCCGGGCACCGGATCTCGGGGCTGGACCCCCAGGCGCCCACGCTGCGGTGCGCGCCGTACGGGCCGGTGCCGCTGCCCGAGCGGCCGCCGGAGATTGCCTGGCGTGCGGGGCTCGATCTCAACCCGCTCTCGGTCGCGTCCGACGCGGACGTCCAGTGGCTGAACTGCCTGGTCTGGCCCGGCGAGGGGGACCGCCAGGAGCGGCTGGCGCAGGCGATCGCCGCCGCCCGGCGCGATCCGCCCGTGGTGCTGCGCGGTGACCTGATCGACGACCTTCCCGCGCTCGCCGCCAGCGCCCCGGCCGGCGCCACGCTGGTCGTGTACCACTCGGCGGTGCTGGCCTACGTCGCGCCCGAGCGCCGCCGCGTGTTCGGCGACCTGGTCCGCCGCCTGGGCGCGGTCTGGCTGTCCAACGAGGGCCCGCGGGTGCTGGCCGACGTGCCGGTGGAGGCGTTCACCGGTGACCCGTTCCTGCTGGTCCGCGACGGCTCGACCCCGTTGGCCGTCGCCGACGGCCACGGCGCCTGGCTGCGCTGGCTGAGCTGAGCGCCGGGCCGCCGCCGGAACGTGGACATAAGTGGTGGGGAAAACAACCATCTGGGCCCACGTTTGCGCGGGAATGATCTAGCGGACGCCGTAGAGGTGTTCGAGCGCGAGCTGGTCCAGGTGCTCGAAGGCCATGCCGCGCTCGCCGAGCGCCTCGACGTCGGGGGTGAAGCCGCGGATGTCGCGCCAGCTCTCGCCTTCGGCCAGCGTGGGCAGGGCCAGCTCGGGCACCCGGGCCGTCGCTAGCGCCGCGACGACTTCGGGATCGGAGCGGAACGCCCGGACCTTCTCGCGCAGGACCAGGTAGTTGCGCATGCACGCCGCTGCCGAGACCCAGACTCCCTCGTCGTCCTCCGTGCGCGGCGGCTTGTAGTCGAAGTGCACCGGCCCGTCGTACCCGCCGGCCAGCAGCGCGTCCACCACCCAGAACGCGCCCCGGGCGTTGCCAGCACCGAACCGCAGGTCCTGGTCGTAGCGCGGGCCGTTCTGGCCGTTGAGGTCGATGTGGTACAGCTTGCCGTGCCAAAGCGCCTGGGTGATCGCGTGCGCGTAGTTGAGCCCGGACATCTCCTCGTGGCCGACCTCGGGGTTGAGGCCCACCAGCTCGGGGTGCTCGAGCTCGTTGATGAACGCGAGCGCGTGCCCGGCGGTGGGCAGCAGGATGTCGCCGCGCGGCTCGTTCGGCTTCGGCTCCAGCGCGAAGCGGATGCTGTAGCCCTGGTCGAGCACGTAGGCGCAGAGGACGTCGTACGCCTCCTTGCACCGGTCCAGCGCGGCGCGCACGTCCTTGGCCGCGCCGGACTCCGCGCCGTCGCGCCCGCCCCAGCACACGTAGACCCGGGCCCCGAGCTCGGCCGCGAGGTCCAGGTTGCGCATCACCTTGGCCAGCGCGAAGCGGCGCACATCCCGGTCGTTCGCGGTGAACCCGCCCTCCTTGAAGATCGGGTGGGAGAACAGGTTCGTGGTCGCCGTCGTCACCACCAGACCGGTCTCGTCGAGCGCCTTGCGGAAGGCGGCGATCCTGTCGGCGCGCTCCTCGTCGGTGTCGTCGAAGCCGAACACGTCGTTGTCGTGGAAGTTCACGCCGTAGGCGCCGATCTCCGCGAGCTTGCGCACTGCGCGCTCGGCCGGCATCGGCGGGCGGACCGCGCCGCCGAAGACGTCCACGCCCTGCCAGCCAACGGTCCAGATCCCGAACGAGAACTTGTCCGCTGGCGTCGGCGCGAAGCTGTCTGTGCTCACGAGGCGGTCCTTTCGTCCCAGGTGGCGGTGTCGTCGCGGAGCGCGGCGTGGCGCTCGCGGATCTCAGGCTGCGGCTCCCCGGCGTAACTGGCCGCGGCACGCTGCGGCCATGGCGGGGGCTCGGGGGTCCCGGCCAGCGCCCAGGCGGCCTGGCGGGCGGCGCCGAGCGCCACGTACTCCTCCGGCTCGGGCACCAGGACCTCCGAGAAGAAGATGCCGGGTGCCAGCCGGCGGACCGCGTCCGACCGGGCGCCGCCCCCTATCAGGAGCACCCGCCGCGGGGGCTGGCCCTCCTCCCCTGTGATGCGGTCAGCGGCGTCGGCCAGCGAGGCGAGCAGCGCCTCGACCGCGGCCCGGGCCAGGTTCTCCCTGGTTGCGTTGCGCGTGGTGATCCCGCGCAGCACGCCGGTCGCGGCGGGCCGGTCCGGGGTCCGCTCGCCGTCCAGGTACGGCAGCAGGCTGATCCCGCCGGCGCCCGGCTCCGCGCCCAGCGCCAGCGCGGAAAGCCCGTCGAGGTCGGTGCCCAGGATCGAGGCGGTCGCGCTCAGCACCAGGCCCGCGTTGATCGTGCACACCAGCGGCAGGAACCTGCCGGTGGCGTCCGCGAACCCGGCCACCGCGCCCGACGGGTCGTCCGCCGGGGCATCGCTGACCGCGAAGGCGGTGCCCGAGGTGCCGATCGAGACCGCCACGTCGCCCGGGCGCAGGCCGAGGCCGAGCGCGGCGCCCATGTTGTCCCCGGTCCCGGCCGACAGCGCGGCGCCCCAGCCGGTGTGCCCGACGACCTCGGCGGGGCCGGCCACCCTGGGCACGGCGACGGGGTGGCCGAGCGCGGCCTCGGCCAGGTCGGGCCGCCAGGCACCGGTCGCGGGCGAGAAGTAGCCGGTGCCCGACGCGTCGCCCCGGTCGGTGACCGGCTCGGTGACCCGCTGCGCCCGCCGCGCGGCCGGCGCGCCTGTCCCGCCAGGACCGCCCATCAGCCACCAGGTCAGCCAGTCGTGCGGGAGCAGCACGGCCGACGCGCGCGCCGCGTGCTCGGGCTCGTGCTTGGCCAGCCAGCGCAGCTTGGTGACCGTGAACGAGGCCGTCGGCACGCTGCCGACGTTGCTCGCCCACCACTGCGGGCCGCCGAACTCGGCGACCAGCTCGGCGGCGGCGGACGCGGAGCGCAGGTCGTTCCAGAGCAGCGCGGGCCTGATCACCTGGGCGTCGTCGTCCAGGACGATCATTCCGTGCTGCTGCCCGGCCACGCCCACGGCGGCGGCGCGGTCCAGCAGGCCGTCACCCGCCTGCCGCAGCGCCGTCCACCAGAGCGCCGGGTCGGCCTCGGTGCCCGCCGGATGCGGCGCGCTGCCCCGGCCGACGACCGTGCCGTCCTCCGCCTCACAAAGCACAACCTTGGCGGACTGGGTCGAGGAGTCCACTCCGGCCACGAGCATGGCTCCTCCTGCACTGGACCGACCGACCGTTCATTATCCCGGGTCCGGCCCGCGCGCGCCTAGGGCCCCGTGCGCGGGTCAGGCCGCCTCGGCCTACCCGGCGCCGCCGGCCAGCCAGGTCACCAGGTTGGCCCACAGCGGGGCGTAGCCGGGCCAGTCCATGAACCCCGGCGGGCCCCAGTGCGGGGCGCAGTCCGACGTGAACACGGCGGCCCGCCCGGCGTCGTACTCGCCGCAGGCGATCAGCGGGTCGCCGCCGACCGTGACCACCACCGTCGCGGCCGGCCTGGCCGTCACCCGGTTGTAGCCGAGCAGTGCGGGCCAGTCCGCCGGCAGTCCGGAGAGGACCGGATGGCCCGGGCTGGCCACAGCGGGCACAACGCCCTGCGGCATCTCCGCCCGGTCGTCGGTCTCGCTGATGGTCACCGGCAGCGCGTCCTCGACGGCGGTCCCGTGATAGCGCGCCTTGCCGTCGATCCCGGCGAAGGACAGGTACCCGCCGATCATCAGCAGCCCGCCACCGCCGCTGACGTACCGGCCGAGCTCGTCGATCCGGTTCGGCGCGACGACGGAGCGCTCGAAGGTGTCCGGCGACAGCAGCAGGCTGTTCGCTCCGATATCGCTGAGGATGACCGCGTCAAAGCCGGCCAGCTCGCTGGCCGAGCCGGGGAACTGCGCCGGAACCAGGTGCCCGGGCAGGTACTCGGCGTCGATCCCGGACGCCGCGAGCGCCTCGCGCAGCCGACCCGCGCCCTCGGTGTACGAGCTCGTCGTGAACGAGTCGACGCCCTTGATGTGCAGGCTGTGCGTGACCCAGCTCTCGCCGCAGAGCAGCACCCTCATGGAACGGTTCCTTTCGCTACGGGCCGGCCTGGCGGACCGGACCCCCGCCGGCCGGGGCGGCGGCCGACTCGCGGACCACCAGTTCCACCGGCAGCACCTCGGTGCGCGCCGGAGCTTCGGGGTCGGCCAGCCGCTCGAACAGCAGCTCCACGCCGACCTCGGCCAGCCGGTCGACCGGCGACCGGATCGTGGTCAGCCGGGGCCGCACGTACTGGCTGAACCGGATGTCGTCGAACCCCACGATGGACAGGTCCTCCGGCACGCCGATGCCGTGGGCCTCGGCCGAGGAGAGCACGCCGAGCGCGATGTAGTCGCTGGCCACGAACGCGGCCGTCGGCGGCTCGGCCGCGCCCAGCAAGTGCGGCAGCACGCTCATCCCGAACTGCTCGGTGAACTGCCCGGCGTGGCTGACCTGCACAGCCGGGTCGATCCCGGCCTTGCGCAGGGCGTCGGTGTAGCCGCGGTAGCGCTCCTGCACCGAGCCCAGCTCGGCCGGCCCGGACACGAACGCGATCCGGCGGTGCCCGAGCGCGACCAGGTAGCTGGTCGCCTGGTAGCCGCCGGCGTAGTCATCCATCACCACGGTGTGCACCGGCGGCAGCCCGGCGATCGGCTCGTCCACCACGACCACGGCCAGCCCGTCGGCGATCGCGGTGGCCAGCCGCTCGTTGGACCGGAACGAGCCCAGGTACAGCATGCCGTCGATGGCCCCGGACGCGAGCAGCTCGATATAGCTCGACTGCCGGACCGCCTGGCTGCGGTGCGAGCAGAGCAGCACCAGCCGGCCATGCCGCTCCACCGCCTCCACGACATGGTCGGCGATCGACCCGAAATACGGGTTGCTGATCTCGGGGACGACGAAGCCGATGACGCCGGACCGGCGCCGGGCCAGGTTCCGCGCTTGGGCGTTCGGGACGTAGCCGAGCTCGCTGACCGCCCCGAGAACTTTGGCCTCGGTGGCGGGCGACACGCGGAGCTGGCCGTTCAGATACCGAGAGACGGTGGACGCCGACACCCCGGCGGCGCGGGCGACGTCCTGGATCGTGGTCACGTCTCCCGCTCCATGCTCCCTGACCGCCACTAATCGGTTGCGCAAACTGTACCCGAACGAGATTCGGACCGGCATTACAGCCCCTTGACGCGGGGTTTATGCCGCTCATAATTGTACGAAACCGGTTGCGCAACGAAGGCGGGTCTCCCCCATGGCCACTCAGGCAGCCAGCCCCACGTCGACCTCCCAGCTCCGGCGCAACGCGCTCGGCCTCCCGCAGGTGGTCTTCCAGGGCATCACGCACATCGCGCCGTCGATCAACGTCGTCTTCACGTTCCCGGTCATCGCGCTCAAGGCCGGCCCGGACATGCCGATCTCGTTCCTGCTGACCACGATCGTCTGCTTCTTCATCGCGAACACGGTCTCGCAGTTCTCCAAGTACATGCCGTCCAGCGGCGGCTATTACTCGTTCGCCACCCGCGGCCTCGGCGCACGCACCGGGTTCATGACCACCTGGAGCTACCTGATCTACGACATCATCGGGCCGGCCGGCGCCATCGGTTTCCTCGGTTACCTGGCCTCGAGCACGTTCCAGATGGCCTCCGGTGTGAACATCCCGTGGTGGATCTTCGCGCTGATCACGTTCGCGATCGTCTGGGTGCTGACGCACTTCGGGATCCGGCTGTCCATGCGCACCACGGCCATCTTCGGCGGCATCGAGATGCTGATCATGCTGGCCCTGGCGTTCACGTTCCTCGCCCATCCCGGGCACGGCTCTTCGTTCAGCGCGCCGCTGCTGCCGAAGAACGCGCCGAACCATTACGAGGGCATTCTGGCCGGGATGGTGTTCTCGATCCTGGCGCTGAGCGGCTTCGAGGCGCCCGCGCCGCTGGCCCAGGAGACCAAGCGCCCGGGCAAGTTCATCGGCCGCGCGGTCATGCTCTCCCTGGTCCTGATCGGGATCTTCTACATCTTCACCTCCTACACCAGCGCGATCGGCTGGGGCACCGGCAACATGGCCGCGTTCGCGTCGAACGCCAACCCGTACTACGCGCTCGGCCACTCGCTGTGGGGCGTCGGCTGGTGGTTCATCTTCATCGCGATCGTCAACAGCGCCATCGGCTGCGGCCTGGCATGCACCAACGCGGCGTCGCGGGTCGCGTACACGATGGGCCAGGCGGGCACGCTGCCGGCCAGGTTCGGGAAGATCCACCCGGTGCACCGCACCCCGACGTTCGCGATCGCGGTGCAGCAGATCATCGGCATCGTCGCGATCCTGCTGGTGGGAACGCTGCTGGCGCCCGACACCATCTTCGGGTTCCTGGGAACGATCACCACGCTGGCGGTCATCGTCCTGTACATCATGGCCAACATCGCGCTGACCGCCTACATTCGGCGGGAGCACGCGGCCGACTACAACCCCTGGCGGCACCTGATACTGCCAGGCATCGGCACGCTGGCACTGCTGCCGGTGCTGTGGATCACCGTGTACCCGGTCCCTCCGTGGCCATACCGGATCACGCCGTACATCTTCGTCGCGGCCCTGCTCGTCGGGTTCGGCTACATGCAGTGGCGTGAGCGCCGGAACCCGGGCGCGCTGAAGCGGGGCGCCACCATGCTGGTCGGCCGGCCAGCCGACGCCGAGGGCGACGTGGACTGGGACAGCCCGGCCGCTCCGGCGGCGCAGGCCGACGCGTGACCGCGGCCGGTCTGGCCGGCGTTGATCTCGACCGGGTCGAGCTGGGCCCGGTCGAGCTGCCGGCCTATGGGCCGCCGGGCGAGCAGCCCGCGATTCCGACCGCCACGTACCTGGCGCGCCTCGCCGCCGCCGAACGGGCCGCGGCCGGGGCTGGCCTGGACAGCCTGATCGTCTACGCCGACCGCGAGCACTTCGCCAACCTCTCGTACCTGACCGGGTACGACCCGAGGTTCGAGGAGGCGCTGCTCATCCTGGTACCCGGCCGGGCACCAGCGCTGCTGGTGGGCAACGAGGGCATGGCCTACGCGAAGGTCGCGCCGCCTGGCGTCGACGTGCTCCTCTACCAGACACTCAGCCTGGTCAGCCAGGACCGTTCGGCCAGCCCGCCGCTGGCCAACATCCTGCGCGGCGCGGGCCTGGGCCGCGGTGCCGCGACCCGCCCCGGGATCGTCGGCTGGAAATACTTCGGCCCGGCCGAGGCGCAGCGGCCGGCCGAATGGATCGACGCGCCCGCCTTCATCGTCGACGAACTCCGCGCGGCCGGCTGCCGCCCGGTGAACGCCACCGCGCTGTTCACCGAGCCCGGCCGGGGGCTGCGCCTGGTCAGCGACGACGCCCAGCTCGCGTGCTTCGAGTTCGCGGCCACGCACGGGTCGCAGTCCATGCGGCGGCTGCTGCACGGCATACAGCCGGGCATGACCGAGCTCGAGGCGTTCT
>Ga0335074_10012028_pt1 | contig 12123 bp, 9 predicted proteins | sample Lox_Sample_23_FD_206715 | JGI IMG/M metagenome (GOLD analysis project Ga0335074, IMG submission 206715) | Soil microbial communities from Loxahatchee National Wildlife Refuge, Florida, United States - Lox_Sample_2.3 | ecosystem: Environmental > Terrestrial > Soil > Wetlands | place: USA: Florida...
TTCCGGCCGCGCCCACTCGGGCGCGGCGGCGCATGGTAACTGCCGGCCGAGGTAGAGGTCGGGGTTGAAGAGCGGCCCCGGCGGGCCGGAGCTGATGGACCGACGATCAGCCTACGGTGATGGCGTCCAGGCGCTTCTTGATGAACGCCGCCGAACCGACCGGGGCGTAACTGTTCGGCTTGCCGATCGGCGGCTGCAGCGACTCGATGACGGCGTCATGGTCGGCCTCGTAGAAATACACCAGCGAGACCAGATCCTCGTCCGGCGCTTCGGCCTGCGGCGGCAGCACGCGGTGCCGGTTGGACTTCCATCGGTCGCCGCTCCACCGAGCCAGCAAGTCCCCGGTGTTGATGGTGAAGGCGCCCGGCTCATACGGGGCGTCCTGCCAGCCATCCTGCTCGGTCCATACCTGCAGCCCACCGCGGCCGGGCTCGCGGTCGAGGATGGTGACAGTGCCGAAGTCGGTGTGCGGGCCAATCCGGAACTGTCCCTGTTGTGGCTGGCCAGCCACTGTGATAGGCGGATACCAGTTCATGTTCATCGTGTGCGTCGCGTGCCCGGTGTGGCGGGTGAAGAAGTCTCGTTCTAGCCCGAGCGCCGCGGCGCAGAGGACGAGAAGCTCGTCCGCGAGCTCGCGCATCCGGGCCAGGTATGCCACGACCGCAGGCTCAAGCCCTGGTACCTCCGCCGGGTAGACGTTGGGCTGGAACCAGAAACCGTCGACCTCAGCGTCGCCGGTGGCCTGATCGGCGCCGACGGCATATGACTCCTTGAGGTCCGGTGGCGTCGCCGTGCCCTCAGCGTAGCCGTTGGCCTCCGCGCCGGGCGGCAGCCAGCCACGCCCGCCGACGGTGACGGCGTAGCGGACCTTCGTCGCGGACGGCAGCGCAAAGAACTTCCTCGCCTCGGCACGCACTTGCGCGCGTAGCTCAGCCGGCACGCCATGACCGGTGACCAGGAAGAAGCCCACGCGCTGCAGCGCGGCGTCGACCTGCGCAGCGATGCGAGCGCGAGCCGCCTCGCCGCCCCGATGCCACGGAGCGAGGTCAATAACGGGAACTGTTGGTTGCTGCATGGCTCGGCTCCAGTGCGCTCGGGCCTCACCACGGTAGCAGCCGGGCGGGCTGCGCCCGGTCCAGGATCCGAGCGCGCGTGGCTCAGGATCCGAGCTGCGCCCGGCTCAGGATGCGGGTCACGCTGGCTCGGCAACGGGCTGCGCCCGGGCTCAGGAACCGAGCTGTGGCTGGCTCAGGTACCCAGCTACGGTCCGGCCAGCTTGTCGTCAAGAGCACTCATCGCGGCCGCCAGGTTGGCGCGCAGCGCTGCCTCGCTGACACCCGCGATCGTCGCTGCCTTGGCGGCCGGCAGGTCAAGGTAGTAGGTGAGCACGACAGCCTCGCGAACGTGCAGGGGGAGGCTGCGCAGCGCTGCTATCACCGGCAGCCGGGCGAATCCAGCCGGCTGATCCGCCGCCCCGCGACGCTCGGAGGCGAGGCGATAGCGCCGGAGCCGCGATCGCTCGACTACCTGGCGCTGCAGGTAGGCGAGGCACAGCTCGCTGGTGCGGTGTCGTGCGGTCGGGCACGGCGCCCCGGTCAGTGCATCGGCGGTGACGGTCTCGGCCAGCTCCGCGTCACCAGTGAGGAGAGCGGCAAGCCGCACCAGCGACTGGTACTGCTTTTCGTCGTGCAACAGGCAGGTGCGGCAGGACTCAGTGGCGGGCCGGCGCTTGCCGTTCGCGCGCCGCCTGTCGATGCCGCTCATCGACGCTCCTGAGTCCGGGGTCTGCCGACCAGATGCGGGGGGCTCAGGCCGGTCCGCGGGCCACGAGGCTGGCGTCGAACAGACCTGAACTGAGTGCTAACTCTAGGAAGAAACAAGAAGGTTTGTCAACGGCAACTCCTGCCTGTACTCTCAGAGGCACGGAACCCCCGCTAGATACTTCCGCTTTCTTCGGGGAGGATGAGCGCATGATCACCGAGGACTGGCGACGGCTGGCTGACTACGTCGTCGCGCGCCGCGTCGAACTCGGCATGCGAGACCGCCGGGCGCTGGCTGCCGCCACCGGTGTAACGGATAGAACCCTCGGCAAGCTCGAAAACGGCCAGCGAGTTTCTGCGAGCACGCTCGGAGTACTCGAGAATCGGTTTGGCTGGGCGCCGGGCTCATGTCGGCGGATCCTGGCCGGCGGCGAACCGCACCTGGCCGGGCAGGCTCATGACGGCGGCGAGTACGAGGACCCGACGCTCCGGCACCTCGCCAGCACGCCGGGGCTCCCGCCAGAAGTAGTTCGTGGCCTGATCGCGCTGGCCAGGAACTGGCGGCAGGACGAAGACGCTGCCGAGGAGTCGATCAGGCGGCGGGCCTGATCGTGACGATGAGCTGCCCCGTTACAGGCAAACCCTGACTCCGAGCACCACGACGCAGACGCCGCCACCACCACTGCCACCGCCCGTGTCCGAGGGAGACGGGGATGGCGTTGGCGTCGGTGTCGGGGCTGGCGCGGATGACCCAGAGCCGGACGGGTGCGGTGCTGGCCCGGTCGACGGGTGTGAGCTGGGCTGCGGGGCGGCTGGCGAGGTTGACCGCTCGGACGTCGGTACCGCTGACTGACCCGCACTGGGCCGGCTGGCGCGCGCGGAGGGCTGTGTCCCCCGTCCGTGGCCTGGCTTCGTTAGCCCTGGGCTATGCGTCGGCGCGGACGCGTGGATCTGGCTAGGCGGTATGGAGCCCTGTCCCGCCGTGGCAGGCCCGTGCTGATGCGGAACCGCGACGAGGACCACCAGAGCTGCGGCGACCGCCGTGGCTGCGCCTGCGGCAGCGCTGCGGACGGCGTGTGCCCGCGTAGCTCGGACGGCGGAGCGGATCCTCGCCATACCGCCTGCGAGCAGCAGCGCGACCGGAAGCGGCAGCAGACCGGTTCGTGCGCCTGACGATCGGAACGAGCGAAGGGCGAGCCGCACGGCGGCCCTCGCGCGTGCGGGGTCGAGCGACTCAGAGACGAAGACCTCGAGGTCACCGGTGGCGCCGCGCCGCACGAACGCGCTGAGCCCCGACGGCAGCGTTACGTGCCGGATGCGAATCATGCCGGCGGACCGTCCGGGCCAGCCGGCTGCTGGCCAGCAGCCGCGGGGTTCGCCCGTTCCGGACCAGTCGGTGCCGGGTCAGCCGAGGCGGTGCCAGCCCCGGCTGTTGCAGGGCCAGCTGTTGTAGGGCCAGCCGGAGCCGGGCCTGCAGGGCCGGGGTCCGTCGAGTCCGGACTAGCTGGCGCCTGGCCGGCCGGCCGAGGTCCGGTCGCCTCAGGTCTGGTTGCCTCAGGTCTGGTTGGCTCAGGTCCGGTCGGCTCAGGTCCGGTCGGCTCAGGTCCGGTCGGCTCAGGTCCGGTCGGCTCAGGTCCGGTCGGCTCAGGCCCGGCGAACTGCCAGATGGCCGTCCACCATTCGCGCGGGTCTCCGGCACCGCCGACGACTGCGACGAGATCGGAACCCGCCACGTCTATGCGCACAGCGGTGTCGTCTGACCGCAGGTCGCGTGCTGCGGCAAGTAGCCCGGCCGGCATCGGAGCCGTGGGCACGGGGCGCCGCCAGCGCCCAGCGGGGCCCACACCGTCGGCAGTAGCTCCGGCCGCTGCCGCAATCGCCTCGAACGCCGCGAGACGTTGCCGCAATTCAGCATGCTCCGCCCTGGCCGTGGCTACCTCGCTCTCCAGAAGCTGGAGGCGGCGCCTTCTCCGGCGCATGACCGCACCTCCGCAACCAGGCAACGTCGCGCACCTGGGTCTCCCTTTCCTGAGATTCCCGCGCGACGCGTCTTAATCATTCTGACAGCAAGCATGAAGCTGGGGCACCTGTCACGCGGATGGCGTTCCGGCGGTGCGCTGACGACCAACACCCGGCACGCGTCCGCTGGGCACCAGCGGCATCGAGCGCAGCCGGACACCGCAGGCACGGAAGACCGCGTTGGCGATGGCCGGCGCGACTGCGATGATGGGCGCCTCCCCGCCACCTGCGGATGGCTGGTCAGGCTGATCCAGCAGCACCACCTTCAGGTCGACGGGAACGTCAGGAAGCCTCGGGACGCGGTAATCCGCCAACGAGCCGTTCAGGATCCGCCCGGCCCTGAATTCGATCTGCTCGAACAAAGCCGGCCCCAGCCCCATCACGACGGCACCCTCCACCTGGTTTGCCAGCCCGTCCGGATGCACGACCGCACCGCAGTCCGCCACCGTGATCAGCCGCAGGATCTCGACGGCGCCGTTCGGGCCGACGCGGACCGTCGCGGCAGTGGCGACGCGGCCGCCCTTCTCGAAGCCGAGCGCAATACCCGTCCCGGTTTGTGATTCGGACTCGGCCGGCGATCCGCCGACGCCGGGCCAGCCGATCTCGGCCGCCGCGCGGCGGAGGACGGCCGCCAGCCGCTCGTCGTCGAGGTGCCGGAGTCTGAACTCGACCGGGTCGGCGCCGGCGGCTTCGGCCATCTCGTCCAGGTGCGACTCACGGGCGAAGTTGTTCGCGGTCGCCGCCAGCGCGCGGTAGGAGCCCTGCGCCAGCGGAGCAGCGGCCGGCTGATATTCGATGTGCTGATGCGGACTGCGGTACGGCGTTGTGATTCCCGCAGCACCTGAGTTGAGATTGGCAAACGACCAGGCGCTGAGCTGCCCGTTCTCGTCGACGGCGGCGTCGACATCGATGAACGCGGCCGGGCGGAGATAGGCCGAGCTGAACTCGTCGCCCCTGGTCCACTGCACCCGGACCGGCCGCCCGGCAGCTCTCGCCAGCCGCGCCGCCTCGAGCGCCACGACCGAGCCATGCTTGCCGCCGAACCCGCCACCGAAATCTGGCACGATCACGTGCACGCGGGCTTCGTCCACGCCAAGTTCTGTGGCCAGTTCCCGCCGCGCTCGGAACGGTGTCGAGGTCCCCGTCCACACGGCTAGCTGGCCGTCGTCCCAGCGTGCCAGCGCGGACCGCGGCTCCATCGGCACATGCGCGACGTATGCGGCGCGGTAGTGCGCAGCCCGGCGCACGGCGGCGGTGGCGAGGACGTCCGCCGCGCTTCCCTCCGCATGCAGGAACGCGGCCTGGAATCCCTCGCCGTGGATCGGGTGCTCGCGGAGGAAAGACTCAAGCTCCGCCATCTCCGGCTCGTCCGGCTCATCCCAGACAGCGTCGACCGCGGCGATCGCCGCGCGCGCGGTGCGCTGGCTCGCGGCGACAACGCCAACGAAGTCGCCGTCGCGGAAGAGCGTGACCCCAGGCGTGGCTTCGGCGGCGGTAGTGTCGGCGTGCCGCAGCGTCGCTCTGGCGGCGGGCGCGTGCAGCACGCAGCCGTGCAGCATGCCGTCCGCTCGCAGGTCGGACGGGAACTGCTTGGCGCCAGTCACGACGGCTGCGCCGTCGGCCGCGTGCGCGGGCTTGCCTGCGGCGCGCCATGCGCTGGGTGGCGTGACCGGGCTGTCGGCCGGGACAACTTCCACCCGGTGCTGGCCGGCGACGAGTTCGCCGTAGGTTGCGCTTGGCGCGCCATCTGGGCCGGCGATAACGCCGCTGGCCGCGGTGAGTGCCGACGCTGGCAGCCCGAACCTGGCCGCTGCGGTCTCCGTCAGCAACCGAAAGGCGGCCGCGGCGGCAGCGCGCAGCGGCGGCGCCGCGTGCGGCATCGACCGGCTGCCAAAGGTGCCGAGGTCGAATGGTGAGATGTCGGTGTCGGCCATGGTCAGGCTGATCGAGCCGGCCGGAACCGACAGCTCTTCGCCGACCAGCAGCGACAAAGCTGTCCTGGTGCCCTGGCCGGCCTCAACCTTGCCGGTGAAGGCGGTGATCCTGTTGTCGGCGCCGACGTGCACCCATGCGTCATCGGGGCCGCCGAAGCCATGCTCGGTCCCGCTGTCGTCGGCAACCACGGCCATCAGGCCCTCCGGCATGGCCGCGGCGAACGACGCTGGCCGCTTCCCGCCAAGGTCCAGCGGCCTGTCCGGGGTGCCAAGCGCAGCCGGCTGGTCGGCGCGCCCGTCGGAGAGCGCGGCCGGTGGGACCGGTTCAAGCAGCTCCGGGTGCTCCATCAGCTCGGCGGCCCGGTGGACCGCCCGGCGGATTCTGGGATAGGTGCAGCAGCGGCAGACATGTCCGTCGAGTTCGGTGTCGATCCGCTCGTCGCTGGGATTCGGGATCCTGGTCAGCAGCGCCGCAGTTGCCGTGAGCCAGCCGGGCGTGCAGTAGCCGCACTGCATGGCATCCGTCTCCAGCCACGCTTGCTGGACCGGGTGCAGGATCCCGTCCTCTGCCAGGCCCTCGACGGTCGTGATCCGCTGGCCGGCCGCGCTGGCAGCTTCCACCTGGCAGGCCTGGACCGGTCGGCTGCCGATCAGCACTGTGCACGCGCGGCAGGCGCCCTCGCCGCAGCCGAACTTCGGCCCGGTGATGCCGAGATCGTCCCGGAGCAGCTCGAGCAGAGTTGCCTCGCCCGGGGCGGCCACCTGGTACTCGGTCCCGTTGACGATGAGAGTGACGGTCACGTTTCCGACCCTATCGAGCGATGCACTGGCGAGAATGGAGCCTCATGCGGCTACTTGTGCTCTCCGCGAGCGACGTGCGTGCCCTTCTCGGCTACCGCGAGTGCGCGGATGCTATGCGAGACGCCCTCATTGCGCTGGCGGCTGGCCGGGCGCAGCAGCCGCTGCGCACGGTCATCAGTCCGGACGGCGCGGCCGGGCTGATGGCCCTGATGCCGTCGTACCTGGCTGCCGACACCGCGACGGGCGACACCGCGACGGGCGACATCGCGACGGGCGACACCGCGACGGGCGACACCGCGACGGGCGACACCGCGACGGGCGACCGGCACGGGCTGGGGGAGTCCGCGTACGGGCTCAAGGCGATCTGCATTACGCCGACCAACCCGGCGGCTGGGCTGGATACGCACCAGGGCGTCGTTCTGCTGTCAGACGGCCAGACCGGTGCGCCGCTCGCGATACTGAACGCGTCTGCGGTAACGGAGATACGAACCGCTGCCGTCTCGGTAGTCGCGACCGAGGTACTGGCAAATCCGGATGCGGCGAGGCTGGCAGTCATCGGCACCGGAGTCCAGGGCAGAGCCCACATCCTGGCGCTGGACGCGACCCGGCCGCTGAGCGAGATCCGCGTGGCCGGGCGCGACGAGGGCAGAACCAGGCAGTTCGCCGCCAGCCTCAGCGGCCGGACTCGCGCCCCCCTGCAGCCGTGCGCGTCCGCCCGCGAGGCTGTCGCCGGCGCGGACCTCATCGTCACCGCGACTAGCTCGGCGCAGCCGGTGCTCGAGCGCGACTGGATCGCAGCCGGCGCGCACCTTAACGCGGTCGGCGCGTGCCTGCCGCACCAGCGCGAGCTCGACACGGCGACGGTCGCAACGGGCGCGCTGTTCGCCGACCGCCGGGACTCGCTGCTGGCCGAGGCAGGCGACTACCGGATCGCCGCGGCCGAGGGCGCGGTGAGCGAGGATCACCTGCGGGCCGAACTCGGTGCGGTACTCACCGGCGCCGCGGCCGGGCGGACCAGCGCGGCGGAGATGACCATCTTCGAGTCGCTCGGTCTTGCCGTGGAGGATCTGGCGGCCGCAGCACTCGCCTACCGCAACGCCATCCGGGCGCAGTCGAGGTCAGGCTCAGAACTAAGCGGTAGCTGGGTCAGCTTCTGACGGAACCAACCGCTCATGCTGCTGCGTCGCAGGGGAGACGCATCCCTTCCCGCGGACCTGGAGTCTCCCATGGCGATCAGCATGACACCCACCCTTCGCGCCGCCACCGTCGGCGTCGCCTCCGCCGCGCTTCTCGTGGGCGCGTTCAGCCTCGGAGTCAGCCGCGGCAGCACGAGCCCGGATCAGGCGAACTCCGGGTCTGGCGGCACGAGCGCGCGGGGCGCGACGCTGACCGATGCCCAGCCGGGCGCGGCGCGTATCACGGTCACCGGCTCCGGTACGGCCACTGGAGTCCCGAACCAGCTTGTCTTGTCGATGGGCGTGCAGGTGAACGGTCCGACCGTCAGCTCGGCGCTCAATCAGTCGAACGCAGCTGTCCGCCGCGTCACCCAGGAACTGAAAGGGCGTGGCGTGGCCGCCGCCGACATCCAGACCGCAGACTTCAACATCTGGCCGAACTACCACGGTAGCTCTCAGGTTCCGTCGAGCTACAGCGTCAGCGAGTCGCTGACCGCGACGCTGACCCGGCTCGGCCGGGCGGGCAACCAGATCGAGGGGGCCATTCACGCTGGCGGGAACGTGGTGACCGTGAGCAATGTGTCGCTCAACCTCACCGACACCGGGTCGCTCCTCGCCGCGGCCCGCGCCAGCGCGGTCCGGGACGCGAGGGCCAAGGCGGCCCAGTTCGCCAAGGCCCTGGGCGAGCCGCTCGGCCCGGTCATCAGCATCTCGCCGCACTCGACGACCCAGTCCGAGCCCGAGGTGTTCAACGCGGTCGCTGGCTCACCGGCGGGCAAGTCGGTTCCGGTATCGCCTGGCAGCCAGCAGGTCAGCGTCTCGATCACGGTGGTCTACGCGGCTTGATGGCGGTTGAGTAAGACTCCGCTAGTCAACGGCAAGCGAAGTCTTCGACGCATGGAACAAGCGCACAGAGCGCCGCGCTGTTTTCATGATCGTGGAGAATCTGGGTTCGCCGGCAGCCCGACGTCTCCGTGATCATGGAAAGGCCGGATCCGGCGCGAGGTGGCGCAGTGGCGCCGGCCCGGCTAAGCTCGCCCCATGCGCGCTGACCGAGTACGCACCACGGGCTGGTGGCGCCGCCATTAGGCGGTGCCAGGTTCACGCGCGAGCAGACCGGATACGAGGCGACCGCCCAGCATGGCGGCCGCCTTTTTCCTGCCCGGTCGGCCGCCCTGCCGGGCTTGACACCCTGCGAGGCCGAAATGGCAAATACCAGCGAAACAATCACGTATCGGACCGGGGGCGGCGTGCGGGTAGCCCGGACGGCCGAGGCGTTCGACCAGGCTGAGCTCGACGAGATCACGCAGCTCATCGCGCAGCGGCCGGGTGGCGTGCTCAGCTCCGGCATGGAGTACCCGGGCCGGTACAGCCGCTGGCATCTGGCTTACATCGACCCGCCAGTCCAGGTCGTCGCCCGGGGGCGGCGGATCACCGCTACCGCGCTCAACGAGCGCGGCAAGGTGCTGTTGCCCGTCATCGCGACCGCGCTGGAGCGCGCGGCTGGCGCGGCGGCCGAGCTCTCGGCCGCTCCTGACCAGGGCCAGCGGCAGATCGACGTGATCATCCCGGAGAGCGACGAGGTCTTTACCGAGGAGCAGCGCAGCCGCAGGCCCACGGTTTTCTCCGCGCTCCGGGAGATCATCGCGGCCTTCCGGCCGGCCCCGGCCGACCCGGACAGCCCAGACGCCGGACCGGAGGTGACCGACGCGCACCTGGGGCTGTACGGGGCGTTCGGCTATGACCTGGCGTTCCAGTTCGAGCCGGTCCGGCAGCGGATCACGCGCGACGCGACCAGCCGCGACCTGGTCCTGCACCTGCCCGACCAGCTCTGGGTGGTGGACCGCAAGCGGGAGACCGCGACTCGGTTCCGGTACGAGTTCGAGACCGGCCCGGCCGGCCCTCCGGGCCCAGCCGGCCCCCCCGGCCCGCTGAGCACTCGCGGCCTGCCGAGGCCGGACCTGGCCGGACCACGCGGCCGCGGTCTGGCGAGCGAGGGCAGGGCAGGCGACCCCGTTCCCGTTGTCAAAGATCTTCCGGCCGCTCCGGTCCCTGGCAGCTATGCGGAGATCGTGGCGGTGGCGAGGGAGAAGTTCGCCCGCGGTGACCTGTTCGAGGTCGTGCCCGGCCACACCTTCTACGCCCGGTGCGCGTCCCCGGCTGCCTTCTTCGAGCGGCTCTGCCAGCGGAATCCGGCGCCGTACGAGTTCTTCCTCAACCTTGGCGAGAACGAGTACCTGGTCGGCGCGTCGCCGGAGATGTACGTGCGGGTGACCGGCGACCGGGTGGAGACCTGCCCGATCTCTGGCACGATCGCCCGCGGCGCAACACCGCTGGAGGACGCCGCCCAGATCCACGCCCTGCTGAGCTCGCCCAAGGACGAGTCCGAGCTGACCATGTGCACCGATGTCGACCGCAACGACAAGTCGCGCATCTGCGTGCCCGGCAGCGTCCAGGTGATCGGGCGGCGGCAGATCGAGATGTACAGCCGTCTGATCCATACCGTCGACCACGTCGAGGGCCGGCTGCGGCCGGGGTTCGACGCGCTGGACGCGTTCCTCACGCATATGTGGGCCGTCACGGTGACCGGTGCGCCGAAGAACTGGGCCATGCAGTTCATCGAAGATCACGAGTCGACGCCGCGCCGCTGGTACGGCGGCGCAGTCGGCATGATCGGCTTCGACGGCAGCATGAACACCGGCCTGACGCTTCGCACCGCGCACATCAGCGGCGGCGTCGCGGCGGTGCGGGTGGGCGCGACGCTGCTGTTCGACTCCGACCCGGCGGAAGAGGAACGGGAGACGGCGCTCAAGGCCCGCGCCCTGCTGGAGACGCTGGCCGAGGCTGACGCAGGCGAAGGCATTTCCAGACGGGAACGCAGCACACCGGCGCCGATGCCCGGCGACAAGCTGTCGGTCCTGCTGGTCGATCATCAGGACTCGTTCGTGCACACGCTGGCCGGCTACTTCCGGGAGGAGGGGGCCGATGTCGTCACCCTGCGCGCGGGCTTCGACCTGGCGCTGCTCGACGAGTACGCGCCTGACCTCGTGGTGCTGTCTCCGGGACCGGGCCGCCCCACCGACTTCGACTGCGACAAGCTGCTGTCCGCGCTGGACGAGCGGAAGCTGCCCGCGTTCGGCGTGTGCCTCGGCCTGCAGGCGATGGTGGAGCACGCGGGCGGGTCGCTCGGGCTGCTGCAGACGCCAGTCCACGGGAAGCCCGGACAGGTCCAGGTACTGGGCGGGGCGCTGCTGGCCGGGCTGCCTGAGCAGTTCACGGCTGCTCGGTACCACTCGCTGCACGCGCGGCCCGAGCAGGTGACCGGCGGGTTCGAGGTCACGGCCGTCACACCCGACGGCGTCGTGATGGCGATCGAGGACGAGGCGCGCGGCCGGTGGGCCGTGCAATTCCACCCGGAGTCGATTCTCACCATGGGCGGGAGGGCCGGGCACCACGTCATCGCGAACGTGCTGCGCCTGTGCCGGGCGCGTGCGGTGCGCTAGCGAGCGGTGCTGTCGTGAGCGGTGCGAGAAGGGCGGCCGTGCGGTAGCCAGCAGTGCCGTGCGGTAGCCAGCGGTGCCGTGCGGTAGCCAGCAGTGCCGCGCGGTAGCCAGCAGTGCCGTGCGGTAGCCAGCGGTGCCGTGCGGTAGCCAGCGGAGGCATGCGATCTGTGACATCGTTTGCGGTATGCCCGACATCACCTTTCAGGCGGCCGGCCTGACGTGGCCCGGCTACCTCGCGGTCCCGGCTGGTAACCGGCCGACCGGTACCGAACCGACTGATGCTGGGTCGGCTGGCACTGCCTCCGGCAGCACCGGTGGCCGCTGGCCCGGCGTCGTGGTGATTCACGAGGCGTTCGGCCTGAACGACGACGTGCGGCGCAAGGCTGACGAGCTCGCCGCGCACGGGTATCTCGCGCTTGCGCCGGACTTGTTCGACGGCAAGTCCTGGATCCGCTGCATCCGGAGTGCGTTCCAGCAGATGCGCGCGGGCCGCGGCCCGGCGTTCGAGACGCTGGACGGCGCACGGTCGTTCCTGGCGGAGCGGCCGGACTGCACCGGGAAGACCGGCGTCATCGGCTTCTGCATGGGCGGCGGCTTCGCGCTGCTGTGCGCGCCGCGGCCGGGCTTCGAGGTCGCCGCAGTGAACTACGGCGACGTGCCGAAGGACGCTGAGCGGGCGCTAGCAGGCGCATGCCCGATCGTCGGGAGTTTCGGCGGCCGCGACGCGATGGGCACCGCGGGCCCTGAGCGCCTCCAGCGTGCGCTCGCAGTCCTCGAGGTGCCGCACGACGTGCACATCTATCCTGGCTCGGGCCACCGGTTCATGACGCAGTCATCGGGCCCGGCCGCGGTGCTGAGCAAGATAGCCAGGATGTCGTACCAGCCCGCGGACGCTGCCGATGCGTGGCAGCGTATCTACCGGTTCTTCGGC
>Ga0335074_10012029_pt1 | contig 12123 bp, 8 predicted proteins | sample Lox_Sample_23_FD_206715 | JGI IMG/M metagenome (GOLD analysis project Ga0335074, IMG submission 206715) | Soil microbial communities from Loxahatchee National Wildlife Refuge, Florida, United States - Lox_Sample_2.3 | ecosystem: Environmental > Terrestrial > Soil > Wetlands | place: USA: Florida...
TTTCAGGCGTACCGGGCTCCCAGGCGGTGCTCGTGCGTTGCAATTCAATTTTGATTCACACGGAGGAAGGACGGAGGACCACGGTGATCACGGAGCGGCTTTCCCGAGCAATCGCGCCGAAGCGAACTTCCGGTCAATCGTAGACATATTGCCCGGACGCCAATCCGATGACTGCTCCGTGCGCGCCGTGGTCCTCCGCGCCTCCTTGTATCCAGGACCCGGTTTCGCAGTCATTGCGGCTCCCTCGCAAACTTCAAACATGCAAGAAATAAACCGGCCTTGCCCCGCGGCCACGATTTGATTGCGGCCATCGGCGGCGCTGTGTTCGCCGGGCAGCAAACGCCATGTCCGACGATCCGAACCGCCAGGAGCTGGCGCGACGAGGTCCAGATGCGAGTCGGTTCCCTTCGTGTAGCTGGTTGATGGGTTCCCGCATTTTTGGCGAAACCTCGGACAACCGTCCCTCTGGGCCAAGCCGCCCCCCGCATGGAACCTCCCGCCGTCCCCACGCCACGCGTTAGTTACAAACTTTTTTTCGTTTGCCATATTGACACGCTCTCCCGTTCTGTGCCAGACTGACGCCATGAGCACAGCAGCAGTCACCGTATCCGACCGCGCTGCCCAACCCGATCTGACGCGGGCCTGGGCCCGCGCTTCCGCAACCCTTAACGCCGTCGCCGTACTGATCACCCTGGTCTTCAACCTGATCCGACATGGCGAGATCCTCGCCGTCGCGTTGCGCGACCATGTCCCGGAACCCGGCTACCGTCTGACCGGCCGGTTCTTCGGAACCGCCATCATCGATATCATCAGCAAGTGCATGCGCCACGGCGTGATGCGCGGCGTGGCGCTGTACACCGCGCCAGCGCGCCACCGCGTGGCAGGCGCCACCCGGCCCGGCACTTGCCGCGATTTCACTAACACCGCCGAAAAGACCGGCGCATCGTGGGACAATCAACTCGTCCCCATCGCCCGCTTCGGCGCTTCTCTCACACAGTTCACCGCGGGGGTTGACCGGCGCAAAGCGCCTGCGTCTCGCATCGAGACGCCGCGCTTTGGGGCGCCGCTGGAACACTTCCACCCCGATTGCCTCCTGGCGGAGAGGCAATCGTGCGACCGTGCACCGCCACAGCAAGCGTCTGCCGAATGGTCTTCGCCGGAAGCCGAGCGTTGTCCGGAAACATTCGACCAGACCGAAACCGCGCCAGCCCTGCACTGGCCGGTTTCGCCGGCGCGGGAGGTCGCCGCCCCAGCATCACTCTGACCCGAAGCGTTACGTAGCACCAATATACAGACACGGGACCGGACCACAATCGGCCCCGCCATCCCGATTTGCACTCACCGTCCCGCGACGGAGAGCATGCACGCGCGTACCCCAAACGCCGCCTGCTCTCAAATCCGGCTGATCGTCGAAAGCATTGCAGCGCGCAAAAACCTTCATCGCACGCGGATACACGCAGCGCGGCCGGTAGCCGCAATCAAACTGCCAACCCGGCATCTCGCCCTTCCCCACTTCTTCGGCTTCCATCGACCGGCGGGAGTCCTGAAAGATCCACCACAACGACACCAAGACACTGAGGGCGTACAAAGCCCATCGGCTCGGCCTGGTGCACCCTTAGGCAGCGTCGGCAAATAAGTGCGTCAGCACGCCGACAAAGCTGCCGCTCAAAGCAAAAGCTTAGGGCTTGTTCGACCGTGCATTCCGATTCGTTTATTTTCGAACAAGCCCTTAGTGCCTTGGTGTCGTTGTGGTGAATCTGACTCGGCATCAAACCGCACCGGCCGGCAAGCATTGGCAGAAAGGCACGATCAGAAATCGTCGCAGGCCGCGAAGAATATGCGGGTTAGCAATGCAGATAGGGTGGCCGCACGTTCGATGCATTCCCGTTCATCTGCGGCTGATCTGCTGCGCCAAAAATTGTCAACCGGCGACACGGCAGGAGCCGCTCGGGTTGACGAAAATACGTCACCGAATTTACCAACCGCAGTGCTCAAGGAAGGACTTCCTGCCATGCACCGCGCCGTCGTCGTCATTCTGGATGGCCTCCGCCGCGACTTCGTCGGTCCGGCGCGCACGCCGCGTCTGGCGGCCTTCGCAGCGGACGCCGCGAGCTTTCCCGCTTTCCGCACAGCCTTCCCCTCCGCCACCCGCGCCGTTTCCGCGAGTTTCGCCACCGGCTGCCATCCGGCGCGGCATACGCTGCAAGGCAACGCCGTCGCGCTGCTGGAGAATGGCACGTTGGTGCCGCACGACGTTGGACGTCCCGATTTCCTGGCGCACAAACGCGCCATCACCGGCCATGCCCTGGCAGTGCCAACCCTGGCCGAGCGGCTTGTCCCATCTGGCGGCGCCATCATCTTCAACAACGTTTCGCCTGGCGCGGCGAATGCGCATGACCCCGATGCGCATGGCCATCTCTATCATCGCGTCATCTCGCGCGGTCCAGGCGGCGCGCCGGTGCCGCAGCCGCTGCGGGTTACGCTGGATGCCGCCGGCGATCGCGCCATGACCGAGCGTTTCATTGCCGAGGCATTGCCGCGCCGTCCCGCACTCGCCGTGCTGTGGCTGGGCGAGCCGGATCACATCCAGCACGAAACGCCGCTGGGATCGCCGGAGCACCTCGCCGTGCTGCGCGAGGCCGACCGCAACGCGGGGGCGGTCATCGACGCCGTCGCCCGCCAGCGCGCCGAAGGTGACGACGTGTTGTTGCTCATCGGGTCCGACCACGGCCACGAAACCGTCAGCGGCGCCGTCGATGTCGAGGCGGAATTGATTGCCGCCGGATTGAAGGCGGGCGCGGAGTCCACCGACGTCGTCGCGCTGTCCAACGGTACGGCATCGCTGGTGTATTTGCATCCCGATCAGGAAAACCGCCGTGGCCGGCTGGAGGATTTCCTGCGTTCGCAGTCCTGGGCGGGGATGGTGGTGCCGGCGGCCGAGTTGGGCACGATCGGCCAGGCACCGCACCACGGCCTTGCTTTCGCGGTATCGTTGCGGGCGGACGACGCACCGAACGCCTATGGCGTACCCGGGCGCGCGCTGGCCGCCATGCCGCGCTGGGACAAGCCGGTGCGCGAAGGCTGCGGCCAGCACGGCGGTCTTGCGCGCTACGAGCAATCGCCGGTGCTGATGATCGAAGGGCCCGGATTCGCCGGCGGCACGGCGCGCGCGCAAGCGGCACACATCGTCGATCTTGCGCCCACCATCCTGCGCCACCTCGCCGTTCCGGCGGCGAACATGGACGGGCAGGCATTGCAGGTGGCGTAGGGGAGGGCCTCGGGCCTGGCGCGCCCGTGTCTGGCGATGGAATGCATGTATCATGCCGCCAGGAGCCGGCTACCCAGCCAACGATCGTATGTCATGTGGCGGCACATAGGACTTCCGATCAACCGTTGCGGAAGCCGTCGCGGCCGCGCAAATTATACCCATGCTGTGGCTTGCGCTTGGCGCCCTGACCCTGTTCCTGTTCCTCGGCGGCCTGCGGGCGTTCGAGCAAGCCTCGGTTTCGACGATCAAGTCGCTGCTGTTGTGGATCGCTGCGCTCGGTGGATTGACCCTGGCGTTGCTGCTGGTGCTGACCGGCCGCGGCGGCGTCGCACTGGGCGCGTTGGTCATGTTCGGCCCTGTGTTGTGGAACCGCTGGCGGGCGTCACACTATTTCAGGACAGGATTCTTCGGACGTGGGGGCACAGGCAGCCCTGCTGGCAGCAGTGGGGCAGGCGCTGGCACGGGCAGCGGTTCGACCCGTCCGCGCGCCGGTGCCATGAGCAAGCAGGAGGCTTACCAGGTTCTCGGGCTGGCGCCTGGCGCGACCGAGGAAGATATTCGTGCCGCACACCATCGTCTGATGCGCACCGCGCATCCGGATGCCGGCGGTTCCGATTGGCTCGCCGCCCGTATCAACATGGCGCGCGACGTCTTGCTTGGGAGTAAACACGCATGACCGCGCGCGCTATCATCGCGCAGCGAGACGCTTTACAGCGTCTTGATGTTGCTCGCGGCCAAGTGTCGCCACGGGCGCTCCGAGGCTGCCACATTGTGGCCTGTTGCCCATGGTCGGTTCCGCCGGCCCACACGGGAGGCTTCTCTTGATCAAACCACTGCGTAAAGCCGTCCTGCCCGTTGCCGGGCTGGGGACACGGTTCCTGCCTGCCACCAAGGCGATCGCCAAGGAAATGCTGCCGGTCGTGGACAAGCCGCTGATTCAATACGCCATCGAGGAGGCGCGTGCCGCGGGCATCGAATTGTTCTGCATGGTCACCGGTCGCGGCAAGACCGCGCTGGTGGAACATTTCGACATCGCGTTCGAACTCGAGGCGACACTGCGCGAACGCAACAAGTCCGAGGCGCTGGCGCTGCTGGAAGCCACGCAGGTCGAGCCGGGCTCCTTGGTGACCGTGCGCCAGCAGGTTCCATTGGGTCTGGGCCATGCCATCTGGTGCGCGCGGGCCTTTATTGGCGACGATCCGTTCGCGATCATCCTGCCGGATGATCTCGTACTTTCGGATACGCCTTGCCTGCGCCAACTTGCCGATGCTTACAAGGACACCGGCGGCAATGTCGTCGCCGTATCCGAAGTCCCAAGGGAACACACCAACCGTTACGGTATCTTGAAGACCGGCAAGGATGATGGAAAGCTGGTCGAGGTGCTGGGGTTGGTGGAAAAGCCGGACCCGAAGAATGCGCCGTCAAACCTGTCGGTCATCGGCCGCTATGTGCTGATGCCGGAGGTGATCGGCTATCTGGGACGCATGGAACGGGGGGCCGGCGGCGAAGTGCAGTTGACCGATGGCATGGCCAAGCTGATTGGGACGCAGCCATTCCACGGCCTGCGCTATGAGGGCCGCCGCTTCGATTGCGGCGACAAGGCCGGGTTCCTGGAAGCACAGATCGCCTATGCGCTGAAGCATCCCGAGCTTGCGGGTGCGGTGCGCAAGTTCCTGAAGCATTACACCTGAGATGGAGTGATCCGCGCGATGTCGTTCTCGCACAAGTTCGATCCCACCACGCTGCGTGAGTACGACATCCGCGGTATCGTCGGCCGCACGCTGACGCAGGACGATGCCTATGCGATCGGCCGCGTCTTCGGCTCAATCGTCGCGCGCGCCGGCGGGGCGACTGTGGTGGTGGGGTACGATGGACGGCTGTCCAGCCCGGACCTGGCGGCCCGGCTGATGAAGGGCATCCGCCGCAGCAACGTTGATGTCGTATGCATTGGCCGGGGCCCGACCCCGATGCTGTACTATGCCAACACCAAGCTGGGCGCGGACGGCGCGGTGATGGTGACCGGCAGCCACAACCCGCCCGACTACAATGGCTTCAAGATGATGCTGAAGGGCAAGCCCTTCTTCGGTGACGACATCAAGCGCCTGGGCCAGTTGGCGCGCGCCGGCGACGTGGTTGAGGAGAACGAGCGCACCGAACGCACCATCGATATCGCCGACGACTACGTGGCACGCCTGCTGGCGGATTGGGACGGCGGCGACCGCATGCTGAAGGTGGTGTGGGACAACGGTAACGGCGCCGCCGGCGAGGTGCTGGCGAAGTTGGTCGCCGCGTTGCCCGGCAAGCATGTCGTGTTGAACGGTGCGATCGACGGGACGTTTCCGGCGCACCATCCCGATCCGACTGTGCCTGCCAACCTGCAAGAACTGATCCGCGAGGTGAAGGCGCGTGGAGCCGATATCGGCATCGCATTCGACGGCGACGCCGACCGCATCGGCCTCATCGACGATACCGGCGAAATCTTGTTCGGTGACCAGTTGATGGTGCTGCTGTCGCGTGACGTGTTGAAGCAGCATCCGGGTGCCAAGATCATCGCCGACGTGAAGGCGAGCCAGGTGTTGTTCGATGAGATCGCGCGTGCCGGCGGCGATCCGCTGATGTGGCGCACCGGGCATTCGCTGATCAAGGCGAAGATGGCGGAGACAAAATCGCCTCTCGCGGGCGAGATGTCGGGCCACATCTTTTTTGCCGACCATTGGTACGGCTTCGACGATGCGCTGTATGCCGCCGTGCGCACGCTGGGCATCCTGGCGCGAATGGATCGCAAGTTGTCGGATGTGCGGCGCGCACTGCCGCAGGTGGTGAATACGCCGGAAGTGCGGTTCGACTGCGATGACACGCGGAAGTTCAACGTGATCGAGGAAGTCGCTGCACGGTTGCGTGACGAGGGCGCCAACGTGTCCGACGTGGACGGCGTGCGGGTGAACACGCCGGATGGTTGGTGGCTGCTTCGCGCATCCAACACGCAGGCGGTGCTGGTGGCGCGGGCGGAGGCCTCGTCCGTGGAGGGGTTGGAACGGCTGAAGGCGGCGCTGGTGGCGCAGTTGGAGCAATCAGGATTGCCGGCGCCGGACTTTTCCGGGAGCCACGCGGGGCATTGATGCCGTCCGTCATGGCCGGGCTTGACTCGGCCATCTACACACGATCGATCAGGTCGTATTGCGATTGCAGCCGATTGTCGGGGAAGATGGCCGGATCAAGCCCGGCCATGACGGGTTGTTTCGAGCCACACCGCCATACGGACCCCTTCCATGAAATTCAGCAACTTCCTGTTCCCCGAAAGCCGCGATCCTGCCGGCGACGGCCGTGTGATCGACGAGACCTTGCGCGAGGCACAACTGACCGATGCGCTCGGCTTCGATGTGATATGGCTGGCGGAGCATCATTTCGACGGCATCTGCGCCTATGTCGATCCGGTGAGCTTCGCCGCGGCGCTGGCGGTGGCGACGCAACGGGCAAAAATCGGCTTCGCGGTGGCGCAGATGTCGCTGCATCACCCGATCCGCATGGCCGAGCAATTGGCGCTGATCGATCACATCAGCAAAGGCCGGCTGATTGTCGGGCTGGGGCGCGGCACCGCCTATAACATCTACGACTACCAGGGTTACGGCCTGGACCACACCGAAGCGCAGGCGCGCTTCGAGGAAGCCGAGGCCATCATGTTCAAGGCCTGGACCGGCGAGGCGGTGGACCACCACGGCCGGTTCTGGAATTTGAAGCTGCCGATGCTGCGGCCGCGTCCCTATACGCTGCCGCATCCCACCCTGATCCGATCGGCGTCTTCGGAGCATGGGATGCTGGCGATCGCCCGCCGCGGCCAGCCGTTCATGATGAACGTGCAGAGCAATGAGGTGACGCGGGCGCGGATGGAACTGTACCGCCAGACGTTGCGCGAGATCGGCATGGACGAAGCAGCGGTCGCGGCCAACGTGGAGCAATGCTGGGTGTGGCGCAACGTGTTCGTGGCAGAGACGGACGCGGAAGCTGAACGCATCGCCGTGCCGGCGTTCGAGGCGATGCACACACATCGTTCGGCCATGCGGGAACGCGTGTATCGCGAGCAAGGCGTGTCGATCGTGCCGATGCCGCCGCCCGGCACGGCACCCGCGGCGCGGATGGTGGTGGAGCATTCGTTGATTTACGGCTCGCCGGCGACGGTGGCCGAGAAGCTGGCACAGGTCGCCGCGATCGGTGTCGGCGGGGCGATCATGCAGTTCCGGCTGGGGCCGATGGCCTACGACGACGTGGCGCAGAGCCTGACATTGTTCCAGCAGAAGGTGGCGCCGGAGCTGGGCAACCACATGTCATTGCGAGGAGCGTAGCAACGCAGCAATCTGGTTCATAACGATGTTCGGACGGTCAGTACGCCACTCGGCGGGGATTGCTTTGTCGCTACGCTCCTCGCAATGACATAGGCGTGGTACCGCTCTCACTCCTCTCACTCCACCCGCGCCACCTCCACGAAACTGCTGTTGTAGGTGGTTGCACCGCATGGCGATGCCACATCCGCCGTCAGTACATTGGCGCAGCCGCGTGTATCGGTGCCATTGGCGTCGGGTGTGAACCAGGCACCTTCCTTGATCGAAACCACCCCGCGCGCGATGCTGTCGGTTACCTCGGCAGGCAGCAGTGTCTCGCCGTAGCGGCTGAACACGCGCACTTGCTGGCCGTGACGGATGCCGCGCGCGGCAGCGTCGTCTGGGTGCAGCCAGACCGTATCGGGATCGACCCGCGCCAGGCCCGGCTGATTGCCGTGGATCGAATGCGTGCGCGCCCGCGATTTCGGTGTGCACAGACGCAACGGAAACTGGCCGCCCGCCGCGGGGTCGATCCAGGTGGGGATCGGCGGGATCGGGCCCAGCCCGTACGGGTCCGGATTGGCGGCGAGAGTCGTCGCGTAGATCTCGATCTTTCCGGATGGTGTCGCGAACGGATGGCGCTCCGGATCCCGGATCTGCGCGGCGAACGCGACCGCGTCCTGCGGCGGCGCAAACCGCGCCACGCCTTGCCCGGCGAAACTTTCGAAATCGTCGACCGCGCTGGCGGTGAGTTCCCGGAGCCAGGCTTCCTCGGTCTTGTCGTTATAGCCCGAGATGCCGACGCGGTGCGCGAGATCGGCGAAGATGTCGATGTCGTTGCGGCATTCGTACATCGGCGCGATGGCCCGGCGCATGTAGATCGCATAGTGGCCGGCGCCGGCCCATGGCGTGTGGACGTCGTTGCGTTCCCAGAAGGTGGTCGCCGGCAGCACGATATCGGCATGGCGCGCCGTGGCGGTCAGGAAATGCTCCTGCGCGACGATGAACTCCACGCCATCGAGCGAGGCGAGCATTTTATTAACGTTAGCGCATTGATTGAACAGATTGCCGCCGGCCGCGTAGATCAGCTTGATGTCGGCGGGGTAGCCGCCGCTCTTGCCGCGTGCCAGCAGATCCGGCAGCAGCGGCGTGGCGACACGCGCATCGATCGGGTTCTTGCCGGTGGGCAGGCTTTTGATACCGGCGCGCCCGGTGGCGCCGTTGCTGACACCGGAATTGCCGCCGCTGATCCCGACATTGCCGGTGATCGCCGCGAGCGCATAGGCCGCGCGGTGGAATTGCTCGCCATACAACGTCCGGCCGGGCGCGTAGCCGGTTTGCAGTGCTGCGGGCTTCGTGGTGGCGAATTCGATCGCGAGTCGATGGAGTGTCGCGGCGGGAATGCCGGTGATGGCTTCGGCCCATTCGGGCGTCTTCGCCACGCCGTCCGCCTTGCCCATTAGGTAGGCGCGGTAGGATGATCCCGGTGGCGCGCCGGGCGGCAGATGGGCTTCGTCGAAGCCCAGGACATGGCGGTTGCAATAGGCCTGGTCGTGCAGTCCCTCCGCGACGATCACCTGGGCCATGGCGATCAGTGCTGCGGCATCCGTGCCGGGGCGGATGAACACATGCTCGTCGGTCAGCTGACGGCTGGTCAGTGTGCGCCGCGGATCGATGCTGACGATGCGCGTGCCCTGCCTGCGAGCGTGTTTCAGCCAGGGCATCGTGCCGGTGCCGAACGTGCCGTCGCCCGGGCTCCAGCCCCACATCAGGATCAGCTTCGAATTGACGTAATCGGTTGGTTCGCGGCCGGAAGATTTGTATTCGGTGCCATAGGTGATGCGAACGGCAAAGACCTCGGCCTCGGCCGACATGTTGGACCACAGGTCGGTGCAGCCGCCGAACATGTTGAAGAAGCGGGACGCCGCGGCACGGCCGTGCAGCATCGACAGGCTGCCACTGCGCGAGGCATCCAGAAGGGCAGCATTGCCATAGGTGGCACGCACGCGCAGCAGCTCACGCGTTATGGTGTCGAGGGCTTCGTCCCAGGAAATGCGTTCGAACAGGCCGGAACCGCGCGGGCCGGTGCGGCGCATGGGATAGCGCAGGCGATCGGGGTGGTAGGTGCGTTCAATCTGGCCGACGCCGCGGGCGCAGGCCGGCAGCGGCGGATGGTCGGGATTCCATCGCCGCGCATCGGTCGAGATATGAACGATACGGCCGTCCTTGACGTGTGCGTTGACGACGCAACGACCGCCGCAATTGTGGCCACAGGTGCTGGTGATCACGGTTTCGCCAGGACGCCCCGGCGAACGTGGCGCCTCGTAAATCGTCGCGCGTGAAATGAGCCCCTCCGAACCGGGATTCGTCCCCTAAATTTATCCGCAAATCAGCGCGCTGTGCGAGCCAATCGCTTCGGTCACGGCCGAACCAATCCGCGAATCCGATCCACCAGCGCGAGCGGATCATGCGGCATGTCATCACCGCGCCATGCTACGTGCTGATCCGGTCGCGCGAGCACCAGCTTGCGTCCGTACAACGCGGTGGCACCTTCGGCATCCACATCTAACACGGTCAGCGGCACCCCGCGATGCGCGGCCGCGTCCACGACAGGGGCCGCCTCAACCGATGGGTCCAGCCGCAGCAGCGTGAACCATGGCCCGAGCGCGTCGTACAGAGACTTGCCGTTCCGCAGCCAGACATGCGGCACGCGGCATCCGGGTACGGTGGATGGTGTGAAATCGTACATCGTGTAAGGCGGGGCCTCCTCGCCATCATAGGCGATCAGCGGCGAACGATCGTAGAAATAGCCGAAATTCAGGCCACCGCAGCAGAATTGCGGCACGTTGATCTCGTACATCAGCCGGCCGAACTTTTCGCGAGTTGCGTCGCCTTCCGGCCCGGGCGCTTCGATTGCTGGCGGCACGTCGGCACGCGCCCGCGCCATCGCGATCGAGGTGTTCATCGCATAGCGCGACACTTGCTCGGTAATCGGCCAGCGTTCCGCTTCATGTGCGGCGAGGACCGCCGGATCGGCCCAGCCTTGCAGCACGCCGGCCAGCATCCAGGACAGGTTCATCGCATCGGCGATTCCTGCATTCATGCCATAGCCTGCGTATGGCACCCAGATATGCGCCGCATCCCCGCAGATGAATACGCGCCGGTCGCGGAACTTGTCAGAGATCAGGCGGCGGCCGTACCAATCCTCCTTGCTGATCACCTCGTATTCGAAATCCGTGCCCACCACCAATCGCATGCACCGGTCGCGATCTACCGATTCGAAATCCTGTTCTTCGGGCCGCAAATAGCAGTGGACCAGCCAGGTTTCCTTCCCGTCGATGGCAAAGATGTTGGCGCTGCGCCGCGGGTTGATCGACTGGTTGGACCAGGCCGGCTGCACCTGCATCAACTTCAGCAGCGACGGGGCACGGAAATAGGTGGACTGCGTGCGCTGCACCACCGCATCGCCGGTCAGTGCCGCACCGATCTGCCGGCGGATCTCCGAATGTCCACCGTCGCAGCCAACCATGTAATCGCTGTCGATCAGCAGGCGTTCGCCGCTGTCCAGGTCCTCGGCTTCCGTCAGCACGCCGTTATCCGACTGGCTGAAGCCCAGCACCTTGGTCCTGTGCCGGAACGTCAGCGCCGGCATGTGCGTCGCATGATCTACCAGCACCGGTTCGAGGAAAATCTGATTGATGCGATGCGGCGGTTCCGGCGTCGGCCACCAGGTGTCCGGTCCTTCGGTCGCGCTGTAGCGGTCGCGCCGGCACGGGATGGGGATGCGTGCGAATTCTGGCCCGGCGAACGTGGTGCGAAACGAGATGTCGTTGGGATAGTCCGCCGGCAATCCCGTGTTGCGCACGGCAGCGGCCACACCCAACCGGCGGAACACTTCCATCGACCGTGCCGCAACATGGTTGCACTTCACGCTCGGCGGTTCGTCGCGCCGCCGCTGCTCCAGCACCATCACGTCGATGCCGCGCCATGCGAGATCCATGGCCAGCGTGGTGCCGACCGGCCCGCCGCCGACCACCAGCACGCGTGTCCGCAGATGCTGCAGCGATTGCGGCATCAGGGGCAGATCACGTTCACCAGCGCCTGTTGTCCGCCACGCACGGCTGCCGCCGCTCGTTGCAAAGCCGCTGGCAGGTCCTGCGGATTTTCCACGCGCTCGCCATGTCCGTCATGGGCCAGCACGATCTTTTCGAACGCCGGCGCCGGCAGGTCGGCCAGCAACCGGCCGTCGTTTTCGGATGCGACGCCGCTGCCGTACATGCCCAGCGTTGCGCGCCGCACCGCACCGTACAGCGCGTTGTTGTAAATCACGGTCAGCACCGGCAGGTTCTGCATCTGCGCCACGTAGTGGCATGCGGTCGGATTGGCGAACATATAGGCGCCGTCGCCCAGCACCGACACCACCTGCTTGTCCGGCGCCGCAAGCTTCGCGCCGAGCGACGCGCCGAACCCCCAGCCAAGTCCACCGGCTGAACTCAAGGCGAACAGGCTGCCGGGCGATTCCAGCGGGCAGTATTCCTG
>Ga0335074_10012031_pt1 | contig 12122 bp, 10 predicted proteins | sample Lox_Sample_23_FD_206715 | JGI IMG/M metagenome (GOLD analysis project Ga0335074, IMG submission 206715) | Soil microbial communities from Loxahatchee National Wildlife Refuge, Florida, United States - Lox_Sample_2.3 | ecosystem: Environmental > Terrestrial > Soil > Wetlands | place: USA...
TCATGGCCCAGGTGGCGATCAATGTGGAAGCGCGCGAACGAGGTGCGCACGCCTCCGCCATAGAAGTACGCAACTTAGTCAAGACCTACAAGAACGTGCGCGCGCTGGACGGCCTCAGCTTGTCGGTCGAGCGTGGGTCCATTTTTGCTCTGCTCGGCCCTAATGGCGCGGGCAAATCCACCACCATCAAGATCCTGACTACGCTTTCGCGGCCGGATTCCGGTGAAGCCTGGGTCGCCGGACTCAACGTTCTCGAAGAGCCGCAGCGCGTGCGTTGCGTGATCGGCTGTGTGGCCCAACGCTCGGGAGTGGATGTCGATTCAACCGGACGCGAAAATCTTATCTTGCAGGGGCGCTTTTATGAAATGGGAAGAGCGGAGCTGAAGCAGCGCGTGGCAGCGTTGCTCGACCGGTTTAATCTCGCCTCCGCTGCCGACCGCGTCGCACGCACTTACTCAGGAGGCATGCAGCGCAAGCTCGATATCGCGATGGGCCTGATCCATCGGCCCGAGGTACTCTTTCTCGACGAGCCCACCACCGGACTCGATCCGGAATCCCGCAGCGATCTGTGGGATGAAATCGCCCGCCTCTCGACCGAGGGGCTGACGATTCTGCTGACGACGCATTATCTGGAAGAAGCCGATCGCCTTGCTCAGCAGGTTGCGATCGTGGACCGCGGGCACGTCGTCACCCAAGGGACGCCGGAAGGACTGAAGGCCGAGCTTCGCGGCGACTCCGTCCAGATCGACTTGGCCGCAGCCGCCACGCTGCCGGAGATTGAGCGGTCGCTGCAAGCTGTCGAGGGAGTGCGTGACATACAACTCACGGGGGCCACTCTGCATGCCCGCACGAACCACGGCGCTACTGCGGTTCCGCCTATGCTGCTGGCGCTCGAAGCCGCAGGCATTCGTGTCAGTTCCGTGCGAGTTGCGCGGCCCTCTCTCGACGATGTCTATCTGCGGTATACGGGCCGCACGATTCAAGAGGCGGAGCAGGAAGATAGCCGATGATACTTGCACGCCAATCTTTCTTTCTCATGCTGCGCCTGTTGAAGATTCTGCTGCGGCAGCCATGGTACGTCGCGCTGACGCTCATTCAGCCCATCATCTGGCTCGTTCTCTACGGGCAGCTTTTCAAGCGCGTCGTGGAACTGCCAGGATTCCGCTCGTCTTCTTATATAGACTTTCTTACTCCCGGAATCGTGATCATGTCCGCGCTGTTTTCCTCAGGTTGGACCGGCATGGGCGTCATCAACGATCTCGACCGCGGCGTCATGGACCGCTTTCTTATTTCGCCGGTGCACCGCACGGCGATTATTCTTAGCCGCCTGATGAATCTTTCCTTCATCACGGTCACGCAATCGCTGATCCTGTTCGGCCTGGGTGCTCTTCTGGGCGCGCGCTATCCTGGCGGCCTGATTGGATTATTAGTCCTGTTACTTGCCGCCATCCTGCTCGGCATGCCTTTCGGCGCGCTTTCTATCGCCATGGGACTGACGGTTCGGAAGGAAGAATCGGTCATCGGCGCGGTCAATTTCGTGCTGTTGCCATTGATCTTCACGGCGCCCGTTTTCATGGCAAGTACCCTGATGCCCGGTTGGATGCGTACCGTCGCGCAGTTCAACCCGGTGAATTGGAGCGTTGAAGCCGGCCGTGGAGCATTGCAGGGAACTCTCGGAATGATGCCGATTCTGATCCGCCTCGGGTATCTGGCAGCATTCACCGCCGTGAGCGCCTGGATTGCTAACCGGGCGTTTCGATCGTACCAGCGATCGGCATAGTGGCTGGAGCCAGGTGATAGGACCGGCAGAACCTAAGAATGAGAGCTTGCAGTTCCGGCTGCAACCATTGCGGTTTTCCTTCCTGGCGCGGGAGTCCATACATTTTCCAGAGGGCAAATCGGCGAACATTCTGCGCGGTGCATTCGGCACGATCTTCCGGCGAATTGCATGCGTGCCGCAGTGCACAGGAGTAAGTCAATGCGATTGGCGCGCAAGCTGCCCCTACGCGCGGATGTTCGAACCTTCGGCGACCGGTCCGGGTCCGAGCGGGCTTGCGGATTGGCCGCGGCCCTTTGTGTTCCGGGCAATGCATCTCGATGGGCGAACTTTTGCCGCAGGCGAACGCTTCCATTTTGACTTGAACCTTTTCGATACCGAGTCCCCAGCGGTTGCTTATCTGGTGCTGACATTCGCCCAATTGGCGCGCGAGGGATTGGGGCCGCATCGCGGCAAGGTGGAGCTGACGAGCGTGACGCAGTTGAGCGGGCAACGCGAGGTCTCGGCGACGGTCTATGAGAACGGTTCAATGATGGTGGATCAGAGCATTCCACCGTTGGAATTGAATTTGGCGCAGAGTGAAGAGGCAGTTGGGCGTGTGCGAGTTCGATTCATCACGCCGACGGAATTAAAGAGCGGGCACCAGATCGCGCCGCGGCCGGAATTCGGCATTCTCGCCGCACGCGTGCGAGACCGCATCAGCACGCTGCGGGAGCTATATGGCGGCGGGGCGCTCTACATCGACTTCCGTGCGTTTGGCGAACGCGCGGCCGCGGTGCGAATGACTCGCTGCGACATTCGGGGCCTGGATGTGATCCGCCGCAGCAGCCGGACCGGGCAGGTGCATCCGATCGGCGGGTTTGTGGGCGAGGCTGAATATGAAGGCGACCTGGGGGAGTTTGTGCCTTATCTCGAGGCGGCGAAGTGGACCGGGGTGGGGCGGCAGACGGTTTGGGGAAAAGGGGAGATTACGGTGGAGCGGTGGTGAGAGGCGGTTTTGCGAAACGAAGCCAAACGTTGGGCGGTGGCTGATTTGCCGAACGAAATGACCCGGTTGCGGCAGGGCGGGGGAGGGGGTTTTGCGAGACGAAGCCAATTAGGTTTTCGAGACGCTGAGACCGGGCTCATCCGGGCGAAGAGACGGCGCATTTTGCCGAACGAAGTGGGCTGAGGTGCTAGCAGCGGGCATCGGTTTTGCGGAACGAAGCCAATGGACGGGGCCCCGAACTCGTCTTTTACGAGACGAAGCCAATTAGTTCCCATGCGGCGTCGCGCGGAGTGCTCACGAAACGAATCCATGGGCGGGCGGGTGACGAGGGAGGCGGTTCTTGCGAAACGAAGCCAATGTACAGCGTTGATCGCGATTTTGAAAAAACGAAGCCAGTGAACGCGCGCGGGGGCGGACCGTTATTGCAGGGTCTTACTTTAGGGGCGCGGCGAAATGGACGGTGAGTGGATTGGCCGTAAGATCTTGATTAATAGTGGAGAACTGTTAGAAAGGAATCGTGAATGGTCGGACGCTTTTCGCAAGCTAAAAAGCAAGCGACTAGCTACGTTTTCGGGGTGAGTTCCTAAATGGTCGCTTTTCGTGCGCGACTGCTTTCCGTTGACCTTGAATATGCGACTGCTTTCCATGAATCTATGTATGCTTTTTAGCATTGAAGTTTGCTCGCGAGTTGGCCTAAAATGAATCCAGCCGGGGACGGGCCGGCTGGAGGCGAGGTAGCGAAGTGGTAAACGCAGCCGATTTAGAATCGGTACCCTTCCGGGGGTTGTGGGTTCGAATCCCACCCTCGCCGCCTGCCTAGTAAGACATTAGCACTGAGAATCCTTTCAAAGAAGGGGACTGAAATTGAATCTACGTTTGCTTGTTCCCCGGGGAGAAGGGGACTAATGCAGCTGACTGGTAATCCGTTTGTGGACACGGGTCTGATGGTGCTCGCCGACCTTGCGGGGAAGCCGCGCGTCACTGATCTCAGTGTTTCTGATCTTCGTGACTTATTTGCAGATGGTGAGCAACTGGCTCGCGACAACCAGAACCTGAGGTGCTTCACGATGGTGTTCGGTACTAACGGCCCGCTGACCCAGCCCGCGTACCGAAAGATGGGTAAGAACAAGGAGGTCTATCTCTCAATTCTCAAGCAGTTCCTCGAATTCGCGGCCGAGGAGGGGCACGCTGGCCGAAGATGCGATCTCACCGGAATTGAGACCAAGTTTGACTTTCAGACTATTTGTGCGAAGGCGCTGGGAGACGCCGGGCTGCCCGTTCCCGAGAAAAAGTTCTTGGGACGGGATTGGGTTCCACTTGGAGGGAGCCTCGGGAATGACGCACAGGCATTGCCGGTTGCCTCCCGTCCATTGCACGTGAGTGCGCTGGCGCTGTTTGTGCTTCAGTATCTGCCGCAAGGCGTGTTTCTGCACAAGGGGAAGCTCGCATGTGTTCAATCGACGGACGAAGCCATGGCGCAGGCCTGGGTCAGCGACATCGTGCAACGAAACAGAGACCGACTCTCGGCGGGAAATGCCGAGATTCTGGGAAAGGGAGGCGGCACCGGTGCAGTGCTTGACCTCCTGATGCGCCTCTTTGAAGAAATAACATATACTCCTGGAGCCGAGGCTGAGCTGTGGCTTTTTTCCAACTCCGGTACAGGTGCGGATTGCGACAGAGAGACAATCCCGGACTGGGCGCTGAAATTTATCTACGAAGCGACGCCGAGATTCGGTTCAGAGATTCGGAAGTTTATCGCCACGGAATCTAAGGACTCGCGTCAGCAGTTGTTCGAATGTATTCGCGCGAAGCGCGATTATCCCGGACTTTACCCGTACAAGAAACAAGAGGGTGCATCAGCGGAGTTCTACGACTTGTACCAGCGCGAGATCAGAGGCGCGAGCACGGCAGGGCTGAACGCTGCCAAGAAACTCGCGCGTTCTGTTTTAAAGAGCGAAGGTAAGAGGCTGAAAGAGATCCGAAAGCCGGAGTTCCTCCGCTCGGTGGCTGGACGCAATCTAGTGCGCAAATACATTGTCGCGGGCCTCAGTTCTGGAGAGTATGATGCGCTGTTCCCAAGTGAGTATCATCCGATTCGAGCTAATCCGGCAGGTTGGGATTACTTGCGGTACTATCTTGGAACGCAACAGGAGGATAGGCGGCCTATCATGGCCGGGGGAGACTTTGTGAAAACGACACATCCTAAAATCATCCGAATTGCCGAAACCTACCGGGGTGTGGAACCAAGGAGGATCAAGAATCTGTTGGACAGGATGGCTCAACGAAAGATTGGAGTTCGTTGGTTGCAGGACAAGTTCTGCCGTTTGGCAGAAGAACACGGAGACTGGAATCTAGGTACGTGGGACGAGTTTGTGTGTGATGAAGAAGGCAAAGTTATGACCTACGAGCTTTTGTTTCAAATCCGCCTATATCTCTCAAACCTATATCGAGAGGTAACGGCGAACAAAGGAGAAGCAGCTTGACATCGACGAGATATGTTGCCGGTACGTTCCTTGTTCATGCAGATGCTAGCTTTCTGAATGGCGCGGGTCTTGGCGAGGGCGAGAACCGCAACGTGACAGTTCCGAAGACTCTGAGGGATCAAACGGATCAGGTTCCTTACGTGTCTTCTCAGGCGTGGAAGCGATGGCTGCGTAACACGCTCATCGAGGAGACCGGATGGGACGCCAGCGAGCTAGTCGCAATCAAGAAAAGCGATAAGGAGTCCACCTCAAAAATTGCCGGGAAACTTGATCCGGTTACATATGCCGAGGATGATCTGTTCGGGTATATGCGGGCGCAGGAAGGGCAAGGCAAGACAGCAAAGCAAGATTTACCGGATGAAGTTGAGGATGAAGACGAGGATAAATCGGCTTCAAAAGGTGTGAAGACGAAGGCGCTGGTGCGTGCATCCCCATTCAGCGCGTCGTTGTTAGTATCAGTCAGGAAAAAGGGGTGGCGAGGTCGGGACGAAGGTTTCGTTCATCTGAAGGAAGGAACACCGCTTCCCTACACGACGGAATTCTATACGACTCATCTTCAGGGGATCTTTTGTCTCGCTCATTGGCGGGTGGGCGTGTTTCGAAACGTTGGTGACCGCATCGAGATTGACGAAGCAGTGGCTAAGAAATATGTTTCTGAGCATAGGTTGAATGCTGTCTCGGGCGGTTATGAGCTAAGTGACGCGACGGCTATTCGGAAGCAGCGCTCAGGAGAGCTTTTGAAGGCGTTATCGGTGCTTCGCGGCGGCGCGAAACAGGCTGCGTTTGGAACGGACGTTGCGCCAAAGTTTTTGGCTCTCGCGGGCCTTTCGTGTGGAAATCCTATTTTTAACCACCTGTTCACGGATGATCCTGAACGCGGGCTTGTTTTCAAGAGCAGCTGTTTCATGCAGATCATCGCCGATTATGCCGATCGAATTACGACCCCAGTTCATGTCGGAATTCGTGACGGTTACGTCGCGAACGAGGCCGAAATACATGCGCTGCAAGGCAATCATACCTTTCCGCGCGGCACAGTTAAGGTGATTGTCAACACGCCGCGGCAAGCAGCTGAGGCCATGGCTGAACTTCTCTAAGATGGACGCCTTACACATTCAGATTGAGGCGTTGAGCGCTTCGTATTCGTATCCCTTCCTCAAGAGCGGCACGCAGCTTACGCTGCCTGGCCCGCCGTTTTCGAGCATTTTGGGCAATCTGAGCGCCTGTGCTGGCCGGGCTGTCGCGCCGAACGAGACGCTGATTGCGTACGAGTTTGAATCAGCGGGGCGAACCCTGGATCTCGAGCGCACGCGCCGCTTACAAACGGACAAAAGGTTTGGCCGGCTGAGTGACAATCCAGAGCGAGGTATCGCGAAGCGGGAATTTCACGTCAGGCCGAAGCTCGATTTGTACTTGACGCAAATTGCTTTTGAGCGGGCATTCTATGAACCCGCAGCGGCGCCGTGCCTCGGCCGCTCTCAGGATTTGGGATGGATCAACTTTGTCAGGCGAATTGAGCTCATTGCCATGGAGAGCGGCAGATTGGGTTCTACGGTCGTTAGATTCCCAAATGCAACAGTCGGCGGGTTGATTCTTCCGCCTTTGGTCGATTACTACATAAACGACAAAGTTGGTTTCGTTCGCGAGGCGGGGCGTTATTCCCGTTACCAGTTTGTCCGGCGTGGTTCATCCATCCGGCGAACGTTGGAATGCGCGCTGTATCATCCGAGTGACAGCACGGATGACGATCACGCCATTGTTCTGCACAAACTGATCGATTGATGCTGTTGGCGAAAAGCAGCGATGGGAGTGGCCGGGCAGAGTCGCGTTTTGACCATTCACGGAATGTGCTTACCATGGCACGGCTGTTATATAGGCGGCTGCCCTCTGTATTGGGTTCCGAAAATGCTCTGCTATTCGAGCTAGAAGCAGCGGCGTTGCTTCACGATATTGGCAAAGCCGCAGCTGGGTTTCAGCAGTGGATGAGAGGCGAGCGCACAAATTGGAACGGATGGCGCCATGAGCTGCTTTCGGCGGGTTTCGCTTCGAACCTGAGTGTGCCGGATGTGGTGATTTTTGCTGTGATGACACATCACCGGCAGATTCCGGGTTGCGAGCCGGGAGCTTCGAACGGCCGCTTGCACTGGATTAGTGGTTGTCCCGAGGATTGGCCGAGGATGCTGGAAGACTGGGTACTGAATGAACCAAGCGCCGTGACCCTGTGGAAGGAACTCTGTGATTTTGCCGAGCGACCGGATCTTAAGGCGGGCTCTGTCAGCGAGATCAAAGCTATCGCTCTCAAGCCGGCGTGGCTTGATAGAACGTCCCGCGCCAGGCAGGCGAAACTCATTTCGCCGGAACGCAGGGTCAGGGCGTCTTTGTTGCGCGGTCTGCTAATGAGCGCCGACCACCTTGCATCTGCCGGTAAGGGCACCCTGCCGCCGCCGGTCCGGCTCAGCGGCTTTATGCCGAAGTTTACGCTGCGCAATTTCCAACTCAGGTGTCGCGTGCGGGGCAACGTCCTTCTCAATGCGCCCACGGGAAGTGGAAAAACCGAGGCTATGCTTCTATGGGCCGCGGAAAATCAAATTGAAAACGGAAGATTATTCTACACGTTGCCTTACACGGCGGCGTTAAATGCCATGCACTGGCGATTGCGCCGAGAGTTTCCAAAGGATACCGAATCCATAGGCCTGCTTCATGGAAAGGCGGCGCATCATCTCTGCGAAGCCGCGCAACGCGATTATCCGAGCGATCCAGCTAAAGCGACGGAAGAGGCATTAGCAAGGCAACGCCTGGCGCACGAGGCATTCTACCCGTTGCGGGTTTGCACGCCCCACCAATTACTGCGCTTTACTTTGCGCGGTAGGGGATGGGAACAAATGCTCAGCGAGATTCCGGGATCGTGTATCGTCTTCGATGAGGTGCACAGCTATGACCCGAGCTTGGCGGGTTTGACCTTGGGAACGGCTCGACTATTTTCGGCAATGGGGGCGAAGCTTATGTTCGCGTCCGCCACGCTGCCACATTTCATGCGCGAGAACATTCGCAGGGTAGCTCCCATGCATGAAGTTTCGCCCGAAGCTAATCACGATACAGACCGTGAAGTTCTCGATCGGAAGCGGCACGTGATAGCGCTAGTTGATGACGATTTGCTTGGGCTAACCGGCCAGATGCTGGACGTGGTGCAGTCGGGGCGTACTGTTCTGGTTGTTTGCAATCACGTTCGAACGGCGCAAACGGTGGCGCGGGAGCTACGAAAACACCTGAAGAGTGATCGGGCGGTGTGCCTGTTTCATAGCCGTTTTAACATGAAAGACCGGAAGAGCAAGGAGCGCGCGCTGAGCTCCGAAGATCTGCCGCGGGTGCTCGTCGCGACGCAGGTGGTCGAGGTTAGCCTCGATATTAGCTTCGATGCCGGTTTCTTCGAAGCAGCGCCGATAGATGCCTTAGTTCAGCGCATGGGTCGGGTTAATCGCCAGGGTGAAGTGCCTGCGCCTATATTCATTGCTCGGCAGCAGCTGAGTCAACACAAAATTTACGATCGACCTTATGTGAACGGAACTCTTGAGCTGCTGTCGAAACGTACAGGACCGCTTTCCGAGCTAGATCTGACGAGAATTTGCGATGAGGTATATGGGAGCGGATACGAAGATGATGAAAAGCGGGTTTTCGAGGAACGATTCAATCACCGATTCTTTAATCAATTTGAAGACAGCGTAGTCGCAGGCGAGCATTACCCGTGGATCGACCAGGTGATTAACGACACGAGCGGTCGGGCTGACGTGCTGCCGATGGATCTGAAATCCGAGTACGAACAGCACGTCTCGGCCAAGCGCTGGCTGGATGCGGATGCCTTGCTCGTCAATGCATATACGTCCGGCTTAACCCCTTACCTGGTCAAAACGGCGGATCCGTGGATTGTTAATTTGACTTACGATAATGAAGGGCTTCACAGCCCCGGATCCGATTACTAAATGGCGATGAGCTGAAAGGACCTCTGTGTCGGCATCACCTTCACCTCCCCTAATCTACCGCAAGCCGCCCGCTGCGGCGCAATATAACTGGATCTCGGGCAACCTCGATATCACGCCCGAGCAAATCGAACTGCCGTTGCCGGCGATAGACGATGTCGTCCTGCCTCGCGATGACACGGTCACGCTGCTCGCGACGGAAAACGGCTCGCAACTGTTCATCTCCGGCTTCGGCCTATTCGTCGGCAAGAAGAGCGAGCGCGTGGTCGTGCGGAAGGATAAGTCAATCTGCGCGCAGGTGCCGCTCATGCGGCTGCAGGAGATCATCATCGCCTCGCGCGGGGTGAGTTTCTCGTCGGACCTGCTCGAAGAATTGTGCGAGCGCGGCATCCGGGTCGCTTACCTCACGTCGAGCGGCAAGCCATTCGCGCTGGTAACGTCACCTATGTTGACGGCGACGGTCGAGACCAGGCGCGCACAGCTCGAAGCTGGCAATAATGAGCGCGGGGCGGACCTCTGCCGCTGGATTGTGGCGGGCAAGCTGCATAACCAGGAAAAGCTCATGCGGTATTTCGCGAAGAGCCGGGATGGCCCGCGCAAGAGCGCGCTCGAGAACGCGGCGGGCACGCTGAGGAGACTTCGGCGGGCGGCTCTGGGGGTGGAAGGGTCGAGTCCTGGGGAGGTGCGGGCGGAGTTGATGGGTCTGGAGGGCACGGGCGGCCGCATGTATTGGAAAGAGATCGGAAACATGCTGCCGGAGGAGTTGGGTTTTGCGGGAAGGAGCCACCAGGGAGCGACGGATGCGGTGAATGCGGGGATCAATTATGGCTACGGGATCCTGATGTCGCACGTGTGGGGCGCGGTGATGAACGCGGGGCTGGAGCCGTTTGCGGGCTTTTTGCATGTGGACCGGTCGGGCAAACCGTCGCTGGTGCTGGATTTGGTGGAAGAGTTCCGGCAGCCGGTGGTGGATCGCGCGATTTTTTCGTGGCTGAATAAGGGCGGGCAGTTGCGGCTGGTGAAGGGACTGCTGGATGGAGCGTCGCGGGAAAGCGTGGCTTCGCGAGTGCTGATGCGGCTGACGGCGACCGAGCAGCACCGGGGGAAGCAGCATCAGATCCGATCGATTGTGCAGATGCAGGCGCGGTTGGCGGCGAGCGCGGTGCGTGGGTTGCGGCGGTATCGCTCGTTTTCGTTCAAGTGGTGAGGAGTTATTCGCGGGCGGTGGTGCATGGCGCGAAAGAACAGGTACACGGGCGTGTTGAGGCCGCTGGCGGTGGGGCGGGGGAGCCCGGAGGTATCGCTCATTTTGATCTACGACATCGAGGATGACAAGCTGCGGACGCGGGCGGCTGACATTTGCTTGAATTACGGCTTAAAGCGGATACAGTTCAGTGCGTTCTTTGGCAAGCTGAACCGGAATCGGCGGCAGGAGCTGAGCTTGCGGCTGCAAAGGGAGCTCGGTTCGAAATCAGGGAGAATTCGGATCATACCGGTCTGCGAACAGGATTTGAAGGAGATGTGGGTGCTGGATCAATACCGGCTAGAGGCGGACGAACTGCAGGAACGGACGGAGCTGGACAAGCCGCGCTTGCGGGTTTTGGGGCAGGACGATTGAATGGACCCGATACCGGTCACGGACCTGAAGCAGTGGGCGTATTGCGAGCGCATTGTTTACTACCATCGGGTGATGCCGGCGATTGGGAAGGCGACGTTCAAGATGAGGGAGGCGTTAGCGGCGCAGGATCTGGTGGAGGGCCTCGAGATGCGGCGTGGTTTGCAGCCGTATGGGTTCGACGGGGCGCGGCGGCGGTTCAACGTTTGGATGAGCGACGCTGGTCTCGGGCTCTCGGGCAAGATGGATCTGTTGTTGGAGGCGGCGGATCGAGTGGCGGTGGTGGATTTCAAGCTCACGGGGGGAGATGTTGGGGAGAATCATCGGATGCAGTTAGCGGGATATTCGATGCTGGCGGAGGTGACATATGGCGTGCCTGCGGCAGTGGGATTTCTGTACCGGATTCCGGACAACCGTGTGTTCGTGGTCGAGATAACCCCGGAGCTACGGGCTGCGGTTCCGCGGGCGATTGCTGAGATTCGGCAGATGGGCGAGGTGCAGCGGTGTCCAGAGCCGACATCGGTGCGGAAGCGCTGCATGGAGTGTGAGTACGCGAATTACTGCGCAGACATATGGTAGATCCTTCGCAGATTGACCCTGATTTGACACAATTGTCTGAACTGCGCTATTTCGACAAGGGGACGCGTAAGCAAGTGGTTTGCGTTGTCGAACTTAGCGAGCGGAAGTAATTGATGCCCCTTCGCGAAGGGGACTGAAAGACGCCCAAAAACACGTCAGCATTCCATAGGTGCGTCAGAAGTAATTGATGCCCCTTCGCGAAGGGGACTGAAAGTTGACGATGGCGACGACGGCTTGGGGGACGTTACTAGAAGTAATTGATGCCCCTTCGCGAAGGGGACTGAAAGTGGGTGAGCAATCAGGATACGGCTGCGTATTACACCGAAGTAATTGATGCCCCTTCGCGAAGGGGACTGAAAGCGCAGCACCATCACTTGCACCAGCGCACCGGCCCATGAAGTAATTGATGCCCCTTCGCGAAGGGGACTGAAAGCGACAATTTCCGGCTTCAGCGTTGGGGGCAACTCCCCGAAGTAATTGATGCCCCTTCGCGAAGGGGACTGAAAGATGGACCGCGCGACTCTTCTAACTCGGGCCACGGAAGAAGTAATTGATGCCCCTTCGCGAAGGGGACTGAAAGACCGAAACCGTAATGGCGTTGCTGGTCGCGCCACACGAAGTAATTGATGCCCCTTCGCGAAGGGGACTGAAAGCCGAAAATCAGATCCGGGCCGCGCACGACGCAGAAGAAGTAATTGATGCCCCTTCG
>Ga0335074_10012032_pt1 | contig 12121 bp, 13 predicted proteins | sample Lox_Sample_23_FD_206715 | JGI IMG/M metagenome (GOLD analysis project Ga0335074, IMG submission 206715) | Soil microbial communities from Loxahatchee National Wildlife Refuge, Florida, United States - Lox_Sample_2.3 | ecosystem: Environmental > Terrestrial > Soil > Wetlands | place: USA...
ATGCGCCTCAAATATTCGGTGGCCCGCATCTTATTTGGAGTTCACCACGCAAGGGAGAGCACCGGTTGCTCGCGATTGGTCTACTTGGGGACGAGAGGTAACAATTGTCTTTACGATGCGGAACGACAAGCGGCGTATTATCTCAATTAGGCGGGCAAGAACTTATGAACGACGGGCGTTCCAAGGCGCGCTCCCACGGCTCAGATCGAGGCCGTAGTCGGACGGACTTTGATTATCTGGATCACGTTACGGACGCCGAAATCGAGGCGGCCATGGACAAGGATCCGGCTTGGAAGGATATCAAAGACGTTGATTGGTCCGAAGCTGTCCTCGTCATTCCGCCGAAAAAGAAAGCAATCTCGATCCGCGTCGACGAGGACGTGCTCGATTATTTCAAGAAGGAAGGCGCCGGCTATCAGCGCCGCATGAATGCGGTGCTGCGCTCCTATATGCAGCAAAAGCGCAAGAAGCGCGCCTGAGCGCCCTTAGTGCATCCGCGTCGCCAGGTTGCCCAAGATCCAGATGGTGCCGCCGACCATCAGGAAAAGGATGAGGCTCGTAAACAGCACGAGATGCAGGTCGTCGGTGTTCTGCCGCGGCGGATTGATGTGCAGGAAAAAGCGCAAATGCACCGCGCCCTGAACGATCGCACAGGCGCCGATCGCCAGGTAAAGTCCTGAGCGCGCCAGCACCGGCCAATGGACCAGCCCGAAGGGCACAAGCGTGAGCAGAATTGCAAGCCCGATGCCGATCAGATAGTCGCGCAGCTCGCGCCGGTATTGGGCCCGGCGGTCCGGGCCGGGTTCGGGACGCTCGCCGAACAGCACCTCGATCGCGGTTTCGACGGCAAGCACGGATAACGCAACACCGATTCCCCAGAGCAGATCCTTGAATCTGCCTCGGCCGTGCCGCCGCCCGAGATCCTCGACGCCGCTCAAGCGAGGCCTCCCAGATAAATGACCGAGAAAATCGCGATCCAGACGATGTCGAGAAAGTGCCAGAGAATGCCGAGCCGCAGCAGCCCGAGCTTCACGTCCCTGTCGACGCCGTAGACCGTCATCTGCACGATCAGCATGATCATCCAGATGCTGGCGGAGGTCACGTGCAGGCCGTGCAACGGCACCAGCGCAAAGAACGCGGAAAGATAGCCGCTGCGTGTCGGCGGTCCGCCCTTCTGAAACATCGATATGAAATCGTGCGATTCGAAGCCGAGAAAGACGGCGGCGAGCACAAGCGTCAGACACAGCCACAGCACCAACGGCACCCGGCTGGTGCCGTATTTGAGCGACAGCGAGGCCATGCCGTAGGTGAAGCTGCTCGACAGCAGCGCCAGAGTCTCGATGAAGGCGCTTTTGATGTCATACAATTCGGCGGGCCCTGGACCGCCCGCCCGCGCATGGTCCATGATGATGTAGGTGCCGAACAGCACGCCGAAAACGACGGCATCGCTCATCACGAACACCCAGAAGCCGAATAGCAGCTCCTCGGCTTTCACTCTGTCCTCCCGGGGCTCGGTATCGAGATTGATGCCCGGGTGCTTGAGGATCGTGGCGATGCTCATTCGGCGGCCTGCATCAGGGGATGGGCGGCAAGTCCAACGTTGGCGGAATCGTTTTCGCGTTCGCGGCTCACCGGACGCACTGCGGCGACCTGTTCGAGCCAGCGCCTGTGCTCGCGCTCGACTTCGTGCGCCGGAATGATCTTTTCCGTGTCGCGCGCAAATCCGCGCCCGATCGTCGCGCCTGCGAGGCCAAGGGCAGAGAGCGCGACCAGCCACCACATGTGCCAGACCAGCGCAAAAGCCATCAGAAAACCGCCAACGCAGACGATCATTCCCATCGCGCTATTCTTCGGCATTTCGATATCGGCGAACTTCTGCGGCAGCCGGTACGCGGTCCCGTCTTCCTTTTGGCGCGTGAATGCATCGCGGCCGGTCACGCGCGGCAGCACCGAAAAATTGTATTCCGGAGGCGGCGCCGGCAGCGACCATTCGAGGCTGCGCCCGTCCCAGGGATCGCCCGCCGGCACCGCGTATTCGCGGCGGCGGCGGACGGAGACGAACAGCTGGATCAAAAGACAGGTAAAGGCGGCGAGGATCACCCCGGCGCCGGCGAATGCAACCTCCATATACGGCGTGTAGATCGGATCGAAGTAACCCAACGACCGTCGCGGATAGCCGAGCAGGCCGAGCGCATAAAGCGGAAAGAACGCCAGCATGAAACCGAGAATCCAGCACACCGCCGCGGCCATGCCCCAGCGTTCGTCGAGCCGGAATCCGAACGCCTTCGGAAACCAGAAATGATAGGCCGCGAGCATGCCGAACAGGAGACCGGGAATCAGCATGTTGTGAAAGTGCGCGACCAGAAACAGCGTGTTGTGCACCTGATAATCGACGCTCGGATTGGCGAGAATGATGCCGCTCACCCCGCCGATCACGAACAGGATGATGAAGCCCAGCGCATAGATCATCGGCACGGTGAAGCGCACGCGGCCGCGGTACATGGTGAGCATCCAGTCGTACACCTTCACGCCGGTCGGGATGCCGATCAGCATCGTCGCCGTGCCGAAAACGGCGTTGACGTCCGCGCTCTGGCCCATGGTGAAGAAGTGGTGCAGCCAGACCCAGAACGACATCACCGCGATCGACATCGTGGCGATCACCAGCGAGACGTAGCCGTACAGGGTCTTGCCCGAAAACGTCGAGAAGACCTCGGAGTATACCCCGAACGCCGGCAGGATGAGGATGTAGACCTCGGGATGTCCGAACAGCCAGAAGATGTTGGCGAAGTTCATCATGTTGCCGCCGAGGTCGTTGGTGAAAAAATGAAATCCGAGATAGCGGTCGAGGGCGAGCAGCGCGGTGGCGACCGTCAGCGGCGGCATGGCGAAGATCATCAGGATGCTGGTGCACAACGCCGTCCAGGTGAACAGCGGCATGCGGAAGAAAGTCATTCCCGGTGCGCGCCTCTTGTAGATCGTGACGGCAAAGTTGATTCCGGTCAGCATCGACGCGACGGTGGAGAGCGAAACCGCCCAGATCCAATAATCGGGCCCGACGCCCGGTTGGAAGCTGGCTTCAGTGTAGGGCGGATAGCCGCTCCAGCCGCCGGTCGAGAACTTGCCGATGTCGAGCGAGATCATCACCAGGGCGGCGCCGGCGGTCGTCAATCCGAGGCTGACCGAATTCATTACCGGGAACGACACGTCGCGCGCGCCGATCTGCTGCGGCATGACGAAGTTGATGACGCCGGTGAGAAACGGCATCGCCATGAAGAAGATCATGATGGTGCCATGCGTGCTGAACAGCTGGCCGAAATGGTTCGCCGACAGGAATCCGCCGCCATAGCCGAACGCCTGCTGGCCGCGCATCAGGGCCGCCTCGATCAGCGCGCGCGCCAGCATGACGAACGACACGACGATGTACATGATGCCGATGCGCTTGTGATCGACGCTCGTCAGCCATTTCGACCACAGCGTCCCCCAGGCGCGATACCAGGTGAGGAGCAGAAATGTCAGCGCGCCGCCGAACAGCACCAGCGCGCCCGCAAAGGTAGCGATCGAATCGTTGACGATGTGCGCCTTGGTCGGCTCCTGCAGCATGTCCCAGAACGGCAGCCAATGGAATCCCAGCCTGCCGAACACGAAGTGAAGGACTGCCTGGCCGTTCATCGGGCGCTCGCCGCGTCAATCAAATCGTCCGCAGCAGGGACGGATTCGGCCACCGGCGCGTCGCCGCGGCAGATGGCGGCGGAGTCTTTGGGGGCGCCGTGGAACGAGGCCACTACGCTCTGAAACAGCTCCGGCGGCACGGTCTTTAGGAAGAGCACGCCTTCGGGCGTGTTATCGACATGCAACGTCTTCTTGGTCTCCGCTACGGTGCTCCTGCGCGCCACGGCACGATAAACCGACGGCGTCAGAGCAAGGCCTTTGGATTGGACCAGAGCGGTCCACGCCGTGAAGTCCGCCGGCGTCATCGCTTTCGCCAGGAATTTCTGCTGATAGAAACCATCGCCGTTGTACTGCGTGTTCTCGCCCCTGGAGGTGCCGGGCCGGTTGGCCTGCAGATGCAGGTGCGTCACCATGCCGGCCATGGCGTAGATTTGGCTGCCCAGGGCCGGGATGAAGAACGACTGCATCACCGTATCGGAGGTCAGCGTGATGGCGATCGCGCGATCGGCAGGGAAGGCGAATTCGCCCATGGTGGCGATCCTGTAGTCCGGATAGACGAACAGCCATTTCCAGTCGTAACCGATGACGTCGACGCGCAGCGGCGGATCGTTCGGCGCAAGCGGCCTGTAGGGATCGAGCGCGACCGCGTTCTGCCAAAGCCACACCGCCAGCACGATGACGACGGCATGCGGGACGCCCCAGATCAAAAATTCGAGGGGACCGTTGAACGACCATCGCGGCTCGTAGCGCGACGATGCGGCGTGAAACCGATAACGCCAGGCAATAATCGGCACGAACAGAAAAACCGGCACGACGACCACTGTCAACAACGCCAGGATTTCAAAGAAATGCTTGCGCTGCGCCGCCGCGACCGGCCCTTGCGCATACAGGAAAGTGACGTGTGCGCTCTTGGCGGAGGTGGAAGAGAAGCCCGGCGGCGCGAAATGGGCGGAGCAGCCGCCCAGTCCGGCCAGCAGCACCACGCCGACCACGGCCAAGAGAGCAAATCGTACGTAAGTTTGTTTGAAGGCCTGCCCGGTATGTCGGCTGCCCGACGCGTGAGTCCCGTCAGGCTTCAGGAAGCGGGATACCCAATCAAAAAAGCGCCGCTTCCAATGGCTCGGCCGTGCGCCAGATGCCGCTGAAAAGAGCACGCTCATACCGGCCGGGTTGGGGAGCAACAAGGCTGAGCTTCACAAAGTTTCGCATTTGACCGTCGCGCCGACGCCTTAGACGCAAACCAAGATGCCCCTACTTAGTTCCATGCCCGGAACTTGCCGACCCCAAGTCAAAGCGGGGTCACGACGACCGCGGGGCTCCGGCCCGCGCGGCGAGGCCTTGCGCGAAAGCGCGATGCATGCGCGCGACATCGGGCCGGACGCCGGTGAGGCACCGGAACGCCTCGACCGCCTGATGCGCGACCATGCCGCCGCCGTTGAGCGTGCGCGCGCCCTTGGCGGCGGCGGCTTTGAGGAATTCAGTTTCGACCGGCGTGTAGATGACGTCGGCGGCCCAATGCGTCGGCTTGATCGCGCCAACCGGCACCGGGTTGCCGGGAAACCCGCTCATGCCGGTCTGCGTGGCGTTGACGATGCCGTCGGCCGCGGCGATGTCGCGCTCCAAATCGTCGGCAAGGCGGCAGCGCGCCGCGCCATAATGCTGGGCAACATCGGCCGCCAATGCGCTTGCACGCGCGCCGTCAAGGTCGTGCAGCACAAGCTCGGCAACGCCCAAATCCATCAGCGCGAACGCCACCGCCCGGCCGGCGCCGCCGGCGCCGATCAGCACGACGGTCTTGCCGTGCGCGCTGTCCGCGCCGAGCGTCTCGGCGAAACTGTTGCGCCAGCCGAGCCGGTCGAAATTGTAGCCGGTGGTGCGGCCGTCCGGCGCGATGGCGATGGTGTTGACAGCGCCCACCTGGGCCGCCTGCGGATCGACCGCGTCGAGCAGCGGCAGCATATCCTGCTTGAACGGATAGGTGATATTGGCGCCGGCGAAACCCGCTGCTTTGAGCGCGTCGAGCAGCTGCGGCAACCGTCGCTCCGGCAGGCGATCGGCGTCCATCAGATGATAGAAGCCGTCGATTCCGGCAGCCGCGAAGGCATCGGCGAACAAGGCGGGCGACAGCGAGCCCTGGATATTCCTGCCGATCAGGCCGACCAGGATCCTGCGTTTTGGCGGAACCATCGTGCGGGCTGGCGTATCAGCCGCCGCCGAGCAGCTTCTTGACCGTCGCGCCGGCCTTGGAGAAATCCATCTGCCCGGAGAAGCGCTGCTTGAGCGCCGCCATGGTACGGCCCATGTCCTTGAGCGTGGCGGCTTCGAGCTCCTTGATGAGCGCCGAAATCGCCTCGGCGGCTTCGAGATCGGACATGCGCTTTGGCATGAAGCCGGAGATGATCTGGATCTCCGCGCGCTCGCCTGCCGCAAGCTCATTTCGCCCGGCCTTTTCGTAGATGTCGAGCGATTCCTGGCGCTGCTTGATCATCTTGCCCATGACGTCGAGGATTTCGGCGTCGTTCAACCTGGTGCGCTCGGCCCCGCTGGTCTCGCGCTTGAGAATCTCGGCGTTGACAAGTCGCAGCGTCGAGACGCGCTTGGCCTCGCCGGCTTTCATCGCTTCCTTGAGCGCACTGTTAATGTCGTCGCGCAGCACAGTTCCGATCCTCGGATAACCTGCGATCCCCACCCCGACCCTCGCCTGCAGGCGAGGGTGCCGAGTGCCGCAATCGCTTTCCTCCCCCGAAAAGGGAAGGAACAAGGCGGGGGTCACGGCCGGCGGCAGTTGCTTCCTCATACATAATACGCAACTAAGAGGCCATGACCCAGACGCATATTTCGACCGCCGGCGCATGGGACGAGGGCAAACCGAGCGCGCTTCTTGTCCTCGCCGACGGCACGGTGCTCGAGGGCATCGGCTTCGGCGCCGCCGGCCACGCGGTCGGCGAGGTCTGCTTCAACACCGCGATGACCGGCTACGAGGAAATCCTCACCGATCCGTCTTATGCCGGGCAGATCATCACCTTCACCTTCCCGCATATCGGTAATGTCGGCACCAACGACGATGACATCGAGACCGTCAACCTGGCGGCGACTCCGGGGGCGCGCGGCGTCATTCTGCACGCCGCGATCACGCAGCCGTCGAACTACCGCGCGACGCGCAACCTCGATGCCTGGCTGAAAAGCCGCGGCGTCGTCGGACTCGCCGGCATCGATACCCGCGCGCTCACCGCGCTCATTCGCGAAAAGGGCATGCCCAACGCGGTGATCGTGCACGAGCCGTCGGGCCGCTTCGAGCTTGAAGCGCTCAGGCGTCAGGCGCGCGAGTGGCCGGGCATGGTCGGCATGGATCTGGTGCCGATGGTGACGACGGCGCAGCGCTTCACCTGGGACGAGACGCCGTGGCTGTGGGGCGAAGGCTATGGCCGCCGCAACGGCGCCGAATTCAGCGTTGTCGCCATCGATTACGGCATCAAGCGCAACATCCTGCGCCAGCTTGCCGGCCATGCCTGCGCGGTCACTGTGGTGCCGGCGCAGACCTCCGCCGAGGACATCCTGGCGCTCAAGCCTGACGGTATTTTTCTGTCCAACGGCCCCGGCGATCCGGCCGCCACCGGCGCCTACGCCGTCCCGGTGATCCGCACGTTGATCGACAGGGTGCCGACCTTCGGCATCTGCCTCGGCCACCAGATGCTGGCGCTGGCGGTCGGCGCCAAGACCAGAAAAATGCATCAGGGCCATCACGGCGCCAATCATCCGGTCAAGGACCTCACCACCGGCAAGGTCGAGATCACCTCGATGAATCACGGCTTTGCGGTCGACGGCACGACGCTGCCGAAGAACGCCACGGAAACCCACGTGTCGCTGTTCGACGGCTCCAATTGTGGGCTCAAGCTCAACGACCGGCCGGTGTTCTCGGTGCAGTACCATCCCGAGGCGTCGCCCGGTCCGCAAGACAGCCATTATCTTTTCGGGCGGTTCGTCCGGCTGATGCGGGCGTATAAGTAAGCGCGGCCGCTCCAACCGCCGGCCCGGGGTCATGAAATTTCAACCGACTTCGTCGTAGACAGGCCGCGACCGCCCAACGGCGAAAGCAACCCCGATGACGATCGCCAGCAAACGCAAAGCCGCCATTACCCATAACTTCGCCGACGACGGGTCGATTCCCAACAACGCCACGCTGCCGCTGGTGCTTTATCGCGGCGGCATCGACCTTGCGGGTTCGCCCGACCCCGAACGGGTCGTCGAAGGCACGTTTGCGGCCAATGGCTGGGGCCATATGTGGCGCAACGGTATTTATCCCTACGTGCACTATCATTCGATGATTCACGAGGCGATGGGTATTGCGCGCGGGCGAGCCAAGGTGCGTTTCGGCGGCAAGAAGGGCAAGGAGATCGACGTCGGTCCGGGCGATGTTGTCATCCTGCCTGCCGGCACTGGGCATGAGCTCGTAAGCCAGACCCAGGAGCTGGTGGTCATCGGCGCCTACCCGCCGAGCGGCAAATACAATCTTTGCCGCGGCAGCAAGTCGGAACACACCAAGGCGCTGGCGTCGATTCCCAAAGTCCCGGTGCCGACGAGCGATCCGGTGTTCGGAGCCGACGGGCCGCTAATGGCGCTGTGGCGGGCATGATCTCCGATTGGCTGTCGTTCTGGGACAAGCCGCACTGCATTTACGTCAACGCCCGCCACAAGGACGTACACTACCGCTCGTTGGCGCAGGCGATCGCCGCGCTGACGCCGTCGCCGCAGGCGCGGGTGCTCGATTACGGCTGCGGTGAGGCGCTGCACGCCGATATCGCGGCGGCGGCCTGCGGCGAGCTTCTGTTGTGCGACGGCGCGCCGAACGTGCGCGCCGGGATTGCCGCGCGTTTTGCCGGAAACCCTAAAATCCGCGCGCTGGCGCCGAGCGATGTCGAGCGTCTGGGCGACCATTGTCTCGATCTGATCGTTCTGCATTCGGTAGTGCAATATTTGACGAGTGCGGAGACGCAGGCGTTGTTCGCGCTGTTTCACCGGCTGCTTCGCCCAGACGGCCTGTTGCAGGTCAGCGACGTCATCCCGCCGCAGGTCGCCGCCTCGACCGACGTTGCCACGCTCATTCGCTTCGCCGCCGCCAACGGCTTTCTGCTCGCCGCGCTCGCCGGCCTCGCGCGCACCTTGTTTTCCCATTACTGGTGGCTGCGGGTACGGCTTGGGCTCACCCATTACAGCGAAGCCGAGATGATCGACAAACTTGGCGCGGCCGGTTTCGCGGCGCGACGCGCGGCCAAGAACATGGGCCACGATCAGGCGCGCATGGCGTTTGTGGCGTGGCCGCGCTGAGCAGGCTCAAGGCTTGAGCTTACTCCTGCTTGGCGCCGACGGTATCGGCCATCACCGCGCCGCGCTCGCCGAGCGGCTTGTCGCCGCCGATCGTGGAATCCTGCGCAGTCTGATGTTCGACCTCGGCATTGAGCTCGGCGCCGAGCAGCACGACCATGGTCGAGATCCACAGCCACATCATCATCGCCAGCACCGCGCCAAGCGAGCCGTAGGTGGCATTATAGGTATTGAACTTGGCGAGGTACCAGGAGAACAGGAACGAGGCGGCGATCCACACCACCGAGGCGAACACGCTGCCGACGCTGACCCATTGCCAGCGCGCGGCGCGGCGGTCCGGACCGTAGCGGTAGAGAACCGCGAGACCGACCATCAGAACGATCCACATCGCCGGCCAGCGCGCGATGCGGATGAGGCCGGCGGCGGCATTGCCCAGCCCGATCCATGACAGCGCCAGCGGCGCGACGACCACAGCGCCGACCGCCACCAGGAACACGGCAAATCCGCCCAGCGTGAAAACCAGCGCGACCAGGTTGAGCTTGAACAGGTTGCGGGTTTCGCGTTCTTCGTAAATCACGTTGAGCGCGTCGATCATCGCTTTGACGCCGCCCATGGCGCTCCACAGCGACACCAGGATGCCGGCGATCAGGCCGATGCTGAGCGCGCGGTTGCTTTGCGAGGCTATCCGGCTGGCCTGCTCGTTGAGAATGCTGAGCACGTTGCCGGGCACAAGGCCCTGCAGCAGCGACAGGTCCTGACCGATCGCCGAGGCGTTGAAGAATATGCCATAAGCCGAGACCAAGGCGGTGATGGCGGGGAACATGGCGAACAGAATGAAGAACGCCACGCCGCCGGCGATCGACAGCAGACGGTCGGAGTTCATCTCGCTGTAAGTGCGCCAGAGAATATCCCACCAGCCGGCCCAGGGAATCTGCAGGGGATGCTTGGCGCGCCGGCCGCGCCCACGCTCCTCGGCGCGCCGAAGCTGGATGTCGAGCGGCTGCTCGGAGCTGCGCGGCTCGTTGAACGGCCTTTCTTTCTTTGCAACCGGAGGCGCGGATCGATCTTGCGCCTGACGCGAGGTTTGTTGGGCGAGCACGACGACGACTCCGGGCCTAAGCGTCGCCGCGCCGCCTCCAACGGTCTCCCCGACTGAAGGCGAAGCGCGGCCGACAACAACGTCTGGCCCCCGCATCTGGTTGCGCAGCGGGCTTGGCAAGCGCGTCACGGCCATGCCGGCAGGGTGAGCAGAATGCAAATCGATGAGGACCGCGCCGCAATGGGGCGCGGTCAGGCGCAAAAAACTGTGGGCGAACGGCCCGCTACGCGGCGACGGCGGCTTGGCGGCTTGGCCGCTGGTCGGGGGCCGGGGCCGCGACCTTGTCGCTTTTGCTGTCGGCAAACTGCGCGCGGCTCCAATTCCAGAGCGCCCGCATTTCCTGAGCCGCTCTGGTGTCGCGGCCATACTCGGTGACGCCGAGTCCGGCGGCGATGGCGTCCTGATAGTCCATGCGCGTGAACAGCATCGGCTCGGCGAGCACGCCCAGCGCGGTCAACCCCTTCGCCGCGTCGCCGGCGCGCGAGCTGCGATAAGTGGACGGGCATTGGTTGAGCACGAAGGCGGCCCGGCGCTTGGCGAGGAAGACGGCGCGAAATGTCGAGGCCGTCGCCTCCACGTCGATAATGGTTGGCCGCGCCGGAAGCAGGCACAGATCGGCCGCCTCGGTGACGAGGCGAACCGCGGGTCCGTCGGCGCCGGCGGTATCGAACACCGCAAGGGTGAAGCCGGCCCCGGCCAATCCATCGAGGATGGCGCGCAACCGCGGCAGGCGATCGCGCTCCAGCGGTTCGACCATGACGTGATATTTGGCCTTTGCGGCGATCCGGCGGTCGCCCCAGCGGGCCAGCGATCCTTGCGGATCGAGATCGAGCGCGATCACTCGTTCGCCGGCCTGTGCGGCGACCACCGCCAGCGACGCCGCAAGCGTGGTTTTACCGGTGCCGCCCTTTTGCGTGAGAAAAGCGATGGTGCGCATCAAACTAACCCATTGGTCCACTGCGAGCGCGCCGTTGCCGTGATGGATTCGAACGCGATCCGGTTAAGCTGCGCGGCCGCGCCGGAGGCGTGGCGGCGATTCGGAATTTCGATGTCGACGGCGAGCGTCGAAACGGTCTTGCCGCGATCCATCGTGATCTGCACCTTGTCGGGATCGAAGGCGACGTGGCGGCTGATGACCGCCAGGATCTCTTCGCGCAACACGCCGAGCAGGTCGGGGTGATGGCGCTCCTCGCGCTCATGCGCGAGCAGGATTTGCAGACGTTCGCGCGCGACCGGTGCGGAACCGCGGCGAAACAGGGTGAGAAGGTTCATGCTGCTTTCCGTCCGAACAGCTTGTTGAAGAGGCCTCGGGACTCCGCGGGAACATGCATGGGAATTTGCTCGCCCTTGAGACGCTTGGTGGCGTCGAAATAGGCGCGGGCGGGCGCCGTCAGCGGTGCGTTGATCGTCACCGGCGTGCCCATATTCGAGGCGCGCAGGACTTCTTCGCTCTCGGGGATGATGCCAAGCAGCGGGATCGACAGGATTTCGAGCACATCGTCGATCGACAGCATCTCGCCGCGCGCTGCGCGCCACGGATGGTAGCGGGTAATCAGCAGGTGCTTGTCGACCCGCTCGCCGCGCTCGGCCCGTTCGGTCTTGGAGTCCAGAAGACCGATGATGCGGTCGGAATCGCGCACCGACGAGACTTCCGGATTGGTGACGATGATGGCCGCATCGGCGTGCCGCATGGCGAGCGTGGCGCCGCGTTCGATGCCGGCCGGGCTGTCGCAGACGATCCAGTCGAACTTGCCGCGCAGTTCGGCGATGACCTTGGCGACGCCTTCTTCGGTGAGTGCATCCTTGTCGCGGGTCTGCGAAGCCGGCAGCAGATACAGATTCTCCAGCCGCTTGTCGCGGATCAGCGCCTGCGGCAGCTTGGCCACGCCGTTGATGACGTTGATCAGGTCGAACACGACGCGGCGCTCGGCACCGAGCACCAGGTCGAGATTGCGCAGACCGACGTCGAAATCGATGACCACGACCTTCTCGCCGAGATGGGCAAGCGCCGACCCGAGCGCCGCCGTCGAG
>Ga0335074_10012033_pt1 | contig 12120 bp, 13 predicted proteins | sample Lox_Sample_23_FD_206715 | JGI IMG/M metagenome (GOLD analysis project Ga0335074, IMG submission 206715) | Soil microbial communities from Loxahatchee National Wildlife Refuge, Florida, United States - Lox_Sample_2.3 | ecosystem: Environmental > Terrestrial > Soil > Wetlands | place: USA...
CGTTGGCCCCGGGGTCGGAGAGCATCGTGTGGTCGCCCTTGTGGGTGACCATCACCACGCAGGTGCCGGTGGGCCGCTCGGGGTCCATGACGAGCCGGGCGTCCACGCCGTAGCCCATCAGCTCCATGTCCCGGTTGCGGCCGGCGATGTCCGCGCCGCGGCGCCCGACGAACGCCACCTCGGCACCATCCACGGCGAGCCACGCGGCGATGTTCGCCCCGGAACCCCCGCCGTGCATGGTCACGGTCGCCGGCGTGTCGCTGCCCCTGGCCAGCGGGAGCGCCGCGTGGGCGACCGTATCCGTCATAAGATCACCAACGACGACAACGCGCGTCATGTGTCGTCACCACCTCGGTCACGTGGCCGATCCAAGAGCGGTGCCGTCACGCGCCAACGCTCTTTGTTGCTAGCGCTAAGAACTTAACAGTTCCGGAGGGTAGTTCTCGCGGCGTTCGCGTTCCGAATCCGTGAATAGTGGCGCATCCGGTCACGGGGGCAGCGCGACCGCCCGGCCGGCGACCATCAGAACGGTCTCGTCCGCCGCAGCGGCCAGCCGCTGGTTCAGCCAGCCGAGCTGGTCGCGGAACACCCGCCCGGCGCGGCTTTCGGGGTGCACGCCCGAGCCCACCTCGTCGCTCACCGCGACGACCCGGGCCGGGGTCCGCCGCCACGCCTCGACCAGTTCGTCCGCCCGCGCCGCCACCCGCCGCAGCGCGCCGGGGTCCGCGTCCCACGCCGCCGATTCCTGCATGACCCCGGCGAGCCAGGTTCCGGCCCCGTCAAGGAGAAGTGCCCCGGGTACCTTACGCACCGTCGCCGCCGCATCGAGGCTCTCGACGGTGTCCCACCACGGGGGCCGCCGGGACCGGTGCGCCGCCACGCGCTGCGTCCAGTCGTGGTCGCCGGCGGGCTCGTCGCCCGGCGGGTAGGGGCCCGCCGCCAGGTACGTGACGCGCGGCTCCGCCGCGAGCCGCAGCTCCGCGTGCCGGGACTTGCCCGACCGGGCCCCGCCCAGCACCAGCACCCGGCGCGGCCTGGCTGCCGTGGTGAATCCGGGCCCGGCGGGCCCGGCGGCCTCGGCCGCCCCGGCCGCCGTGCTCAGCACGGCGCCGTCGCCGGGCGCGGTGACGCCCCAGTAGCCGCAGCGGCGGGCCAGTTCCTCCGCCGAGGAGACCCGGTGATCGGCGTGCAGCACCGCGACCGCCGTGCGGTCGCCGACCAGGCCGCGGCGGCGCAGTGCGCCGAGCCGGAACGGGTCGTGCAGCAGGTCGAGCAGCGCGATGTCGTAGGGCGCGGTGCCGTCCGGCGGCCGCGGGACGGCGCCCGCGGTGCCTGCGGCGCCCGCCACCAGCAACCGGCCGCCGTCCGGGCCGGTCACATCCCAGCCGCCGGGGATGGCGTCGACCCGGTACCCGGGAGGCGGCGCGCCGCGGCCCGCGCCGGGGCCAACGTGCAGCAAGCCGTCGACAACGACCTCGGCGGGGGCACGGCGTTGCCCGGCCGCCATGGCCCGTTCGCAGGACGCGCACCGGCAGCCCTCCCGCGGCCAGCCGCCCTCGCCCCCGGTCCCGGCCAGGCAGACCTCCAAGGCCCTTCCCCTCCGCCCTCAGCAGCTAAGATTTAGCCGCCCGCAACCGGCCCGATCCTAACCACTGAGGGGGACCAGCACTCGTGACGTGGACCTGGCAGATGGAAAAGGAAGACGGCACGGTGCTCACATCGCGCGGGCTGCCGAAGGAGTCCTTCGGCAGCCAGGGCGACGCCGAGAACTGGATCGGCGAGAACTGGCGCGGCCTGCTCGATGCCGGGGTGGACCAGGTGACACTGCTCGACGACGGCCGGGCCGAGTACGGCCCGATGAGCCTGCACCCCGACAAGTAATCGCAAGGCTCTAGCTGCGCGCCCGCGCGCTGGACGTGGCGGCGGGGTCGGTGAAGATCACCGGGCCGAGCGCCTCGTCGATCCGGGCCATCAGCGCGGGATCGAGCCGGACGCCGGACGCCTTGACGTTCTCGCGCACCTGCTCGGGGCGGGTGGCCCCGATGATCGCGGCCGAGACGTTCGGGTTCTGCAGCGTCCACGCCACCGCGAGCTGGGCCAGGGTGAGGCCGGCCTCCTGCGCGATCGGGCCGAGCTGCTGCACCCGGGTCAGCACGTCATCGTTCAGCAGGCTCTCGATGAACCGCGATCCGGCCGGGTCGGTCGCGCGCGAGCCGGCCGGCGGCGCCTCGCCCGGCCGGTACTTGCCGGTCAGCACGCCCTGGGCGACCGGCGAGAACACGACCTGGCCCAGGCCCTCCTTCTCGGACAGCGGGATGACCTCGGACTCGATGACCCGCCAGAGCATGCTGTACTCCGGCTGGTTGGAGACGATCCGGTCGAATCCCATCTCCCCGGCGATCCGCAGCGCCGCGGCGATCTCCTCGGCGCGCCACTCCGAGACGCCGACATAGAGCACCTTGCCCTGGCGGACCAGGTCGTCGAAGGCGCGGAGGGTCTCCTCGAGCGGCGTCTCGTGGTCGTAGCGGTGCGCCTGGTACAGGTCGAGGTAATCGGTCTGCAGCCGGCGCAGGGATCCGTGGGCGGACTCGGTGACGTGCTTGCGGGACAGGCCGATGTCGTTCGGCCCGGGGCCGACCGGCCAGAAGACCTTGCTGGAGATCACGAGGGACTCGCGGCGAACCCCGTGCAGGGCCCGGCCGAGTATCGCCTCGGCCCTCGTGCCGGCGTAGACGTCCGCCGTGTCGAACATCGTGATGCCCTCGTCGAGCGCGGCGGCCACGCATGCCTTCGCCGCGTCCTCCTCGACCTGCGAGCCGTGGGTGACCCAGTTGCCGTACGCGATCTCGCTGACCTTCAGCCCGCTGCGGCCGAGATGACGGTATTCCATGACAGCCGACCCTAGCCGCCGGCCGTGGCCGGGCCGGCGCGGGCGGCGGCTAGATCTTCTCGCCGACCTTGACCCGCGGCGCGGGCATCCGCAGCCGGCGGATCTGGGTGCCGCGGATCCCCGCGTACATCCGGATGCCCTTGGTGCTTTCGCCAGGGAACTTCTGCTGGGCCAGCCTGATCACGCGGGTGCCCACGAAGTAGCTCTCGACCAGGATCACCAGCAGCAGGAGCAGCACCAGGTAGTCGAGCACGGGCGACTTGCGCAGCGGCGTGAACAGCAGCACCACCAGCACCAGGATCCCGAACATGTAGAACTCGCTGACGCTGCGCCGGGAGTCCACGTAGTCGCGGGCCAGCGCGCGGACCGGCCCCTGGTCCTTGCGCGGCAGTGCCCAGCTCTCGCCGCGCTTCATGGCCTCCGCGCGCCGGGAGCGGCTGTTCCGGTCACGGTCGCGCGACTGCTGAGCCGCGGCTTTCCTGTCGGAAGGAGCCGAGTACGGCTGGCGGCGCCGGCGCTCGGCCTCGCTGCGTTTGGGGGTGGGCCGGCCCTTGCCCTCGGTTACCCCGGCGCGATCGGAGACGGCGGGCTCTTCGGGGGCTTCATCGGCCACCGTGGGCTCGTCGGCTGGACGTCGTCTGAACACGTGCTCAGCATACCGGGGCGAACCCCTCAGACGGCCAGGCCCGAGGCCGGGTTGACCGCGTGGATGACGGGCTTTGCCGGCCGTCGTAGGGTGGAAACGAGCATCTGTCGGCAACCTCCGTTGCCTTGCGCAGCAAGCTTGTTCGCGGCGCTACTGTGGCGTACGGGAGCGCCGTAAAGACTGAGGGGATGGTCGCGCCTATGAGCGTGATGAAGCGGGTTTCGATGATGTTCCGCGCCAAGGCCAATAAGGCCCTGGACAGGATGGAAGATCCCCGAGAGACCCTGGACTACTCATACCAGACGCAGCTCGAGCTGCTGCAGAAGGTTCGTCGCGGCGTCGCTGATGTGGCCACCTCGCGCAAGCGCGTTGAGCTGCAGATCAACCAGCTGCAGCAGTCATCGGACAAGCTCGACCGGCAGGCCAGGGACGCGCTCGGCGTCGGCCGGGAGGACCTGGCCCGCGACGCGCTCACCCGCAAGGCGGGCGTTCAGAGCCAGATGGGCGACCTGAACACGCAGTACCAGTCGCTGCAGGCCGAGGAGGAGAAGCTCACCGGCGCGTCGCAGCGGCTCCAGGCCAAGGTGGACGCCTTCCGCACCAGGAAGGAGACCATCAAGGCGACCTACACCGCCGCCGAGGCGCAGACCCGGATCAACGAGGCCTTTACCGGCATCTCGGAGGAGATGGGCGACGTCGGCCTGGCGATCCAGCGAGCCGAGGACAAGACCGCACAGATGCAGGCGCGCGCCGGGGCCATCGATGAGCTCATGGCGTCGGGCGCGCTCGACGACATGGTCAGCGGGCCGCACGACGACATCCAGGCCGAGCTCGACCGCCTGGGCGCTGGCCACGACGTCGACGCGGAGCTGGCCCGGATGAAGGGCGAGCTGTCGCAGGGCGGAGCGCCGCGGGAGATCGAGGGCGCCGACCACGCCGACGGTGCGTCCGCTGCCGGCCCGGCCGGGGCGGTGAACGACGCACAGCCGACCCAGGCATCGCCGGCGGACCAGCCGCAGGCAGGTGACGGAGCATGATCGTCCGGATTCTGGGCGAGGGGCAGCTGCGCATCGACGACTCCGCCACGGCCGAGCTGAACGAGCTCGACGCCAAGCTCGAGGCGACCGTGGAGCGCAACGATGAGTCCGCGTTCCGGCCGGCGCTGGACGAAATGCTGGGCCGGGTCCGCGCGATCGGCCGGCCGCTCGAGGCAGGCAGCCTCGAGCCGTCCGAGCTGATCCTCCCGGCCGAGGGGGCGACCATGGAGGAGGTCCGCCAGCTGCTCTCGGGCGAGGGCCTGATCCCCGGCTGAACCTACCGGCAGGTAACCAATGGGACCTGCGCGGAACGCCCCAGCCCGAGAACGCGTTGTATCGAGTAGCCGGCGAAAGCCGGCCGGCGGCCCGGAGGGCTGCTGCGCGGCGAGCGCCGCTGCGCAGACCACTCCGGCGGCTGAGATGTAATGAGTTAAGACGGCTCGCTGGATGAGCCGCAAACGAAACGGAGGCGCCGCAGATGGCGCGCACTCGGTACGCAAGCGACCCGGGGCTGGTCGCGCGGATGGGCCTGACGATGTTCCTGCTCGGGGCCGCCCTGGTCGGGTTCGTCATCGCCCTGTACTTCGTGCTCTTCGCCTACGCCAACCGCCACGGCGGTGCGAGCGGCAGCAGCGACGGGCTGGTCGTGATCTCGGTGCTGATCGGCGTGGCCATCGCGTTCGGCGGCTACTGGTGGTCGGACAAGATCGCCCTGAACACCGCCAGGGCGCAGGTGGTGACCCCGCAGCAGGCGCCGGAGCTGCACGCGATCATCGACCGGATCTGCGCACTCGCCAACATGCCCAAGCCCCGCGTCGCGATCTCGCCGATGAACGTCCCGAACGCCTTCGCCACCGGCCGCAGCAGCAAGGTGGCCGTGATCTGCGTCACCCAGGGGCTGCTCCAGCGCCTGGATCCCAAGGAGCTCGAGGGCGTGCTCGCGCACGAGATGTCGCATGTGGCGCACAAGGACGTCGCCGTGATGACCATCGCGTCGTTCCTGGGCATCATGGCCGCCCTGCTGGTGCGGATGGGCTTCTACGCCGAACTGTTCGGCGGCGGCGGCCGCGGGCGCGGCGGCAACAACAACAACGGCGGCGGGTACACCGCGCTGATCATGCTGGCCGTCATGGCCATCGGGATCGTGACCTACGCGGTCAGCTTCCTGCTGATCCGGCTGCTGTCGCGGTACCGGGAGCTGTCGGCCGACCGGTCCGGCGCCCTGCTCACTGGCCAGCCGTCGGCGCTGGCCAGCGCGCTGGTCAAGGTGACCGGCGACATGGCCAGGATCCCCACCCGTGACCTGCGCCAGGCCGAGCCGCTGAACGCCTTCTACTTCACCCCGGCGCTGCACAGCGGTGGCGGCCTGCACAACATCTTCTCCACGCACCCGAGCCTGGAGAAGCGGCTCGCGCAGCTGGACAAGATCTCCAAGCAGCTCGGCCGGGCCGAGTAACCACGTGGGCTTCCTCGATGCGCTGCTCGGCCGGACGAAGCCGGTGCCGCCGAACCTGGATGCGCTGTTCGCCCTGCCCTCGGCGGCGATCACGCTCGAGGCCGCGACGGACCTGACCGCGACCGGCATCGGTTCGGTGTGCTTCCGCGCGGCCGAGGGACGGGCCTTCAGTGATATCGAGACCGACGTCCGCTCATTGCTCAGCATGGGGGACGACAAAACCCCGGTCGAGGTGTCCGAGGACAAGTACGGCTTTACCTGGCTGGTCTGTCATCACGACCCCAACGACATCGAGGGCCTGGTTACGGACCTGCACGCGGTGAACTCCTCGCTCGAGGCGGGCGGGTTCGGACCGCAGTTGCTGTGCACGATCGTCGGCTTCCGCAACAAGGCCGGGCAGCCGCTCGGCCTGGTGTACCTGTACAAGCGAGGCACGTTCTACCCGTTCGCGCCGCAGCCGGGGGAGCGGCGGGACAACGCGCTCGAGCTTCAGATACGCGGGACGCTGACGGACGACCTCAAGATCGAGTCTGACCTGGGCCGGTGGTTCCCGGTCTGGGGCGCACCGGGGCTGTAACCGGCGGCCGGCCCTCCGGGGCCAACCCGGACCCTCGCCGGACCTGGAATGAGGTGGCGGGGGATATGGTTGAGACAGGCAGGTAGGAGCCGCGCCGCAGGGGCGACGGCAGTCCGACGCGGGAGCTATTCCAGATGACAGTTCAGGACCAGGCCACCACGCAGGGCATCATCCTCACCGATGCCGCGGCGGCCAAGGTGGGCAACTTGCTGGAGCAGGAGGGCCGCGACGACCTCCGGCTGCGGATCGCCGTTCAGCCGGGCGGCTGCTCGGGCCTTCGCTATCAGCTGTACTTCGACGAGCGCGATATCGACGGCGACATCGTCAGCGCGTTCGGCGCGGTGCAGGTCGTCACCGACAAGATGAGCGCGCCGTACCTGGGCGGGGCCACGATCGACTTCGTGGACACGATCGAGAAGCAGGGCTTCACGATCGACAACCCGAACGCCACCGGGTCCTGCGCCTGCGGCGACTCGTTCCACTGACGTTTTAAGGCTCGCGCCCCGGGCGGCTAACCGCCCGGGGCGCGAGCCTTTCCCTTTTGTGCCTGGGAGCACCCTTGGCGCCGTCAGCGTTGTGGCGGGCGCGGCTGTCACCGCCGGCGGGGACGGGGTAACCTAGGCGGGCTTATCTCCAGGTGTCGTCCCGCAGAGAGAGTTCGTCGTGCGCATTGCCGTCACCGGGTCGATCGCGACCGATCACCTCATGACCTTCCCAGGCCGGTTCGTCGACCAGCTTGTCGCCGGAAAGCTGGACAAGCTGTCGCTGTCGTTCCTGGCCGACTCGCTGGAGATCCGCCGCGGCGGGGTCGCGGCGAACATCGCCTTCGGCATGGGCTGCCTGGGCATCGGCCCGCTGCTCGTCGGGACCGTCGGAGCCGACTTCGCGGACTACCGCGCCTGGCTCGACGAACATGGCGTGGACACCAGCGGGGTGCGGGAGTCGGCGCTGCACCACACCGGCAGGTTCATCTGCACGACCGATGCCGACCAGAATCAGCTCGCCACGTTCTACCCCGGCGCCATGACCGAGGACAAGGACATCGACCTGAGGGAGCTGCCAGGCCCCATCGACCTGGTGCTGGTGGGCGCCAGCGATCCCGAGGCGATGATCGGGTTCACCCGGCAGTGCCGCGAGGCCGGGATCCCGTTCGCGGCAGACACCTCACAGCAGCTGGCGCGGGCAGACGGCGGGCAGGTTCGTGACCTGCTCGACGGCGCCGCGTACCTGTTCAGCAACGAGTACGAGGCGCATCTCACCGAGCAGAAGACGGGCTGGACCGCCGCCGAGGTCACCGCCCGGGTGGGAGTCAGGGTCACCACGCTCGGCAAGGACGGGGCCAGGATCGACCGCCGCGGGGAGGAGCCGGTGCTGGTCGGGCCGGTCCCCGACGTCGACCCCAGGGAACCGACCGGCGCGGGCGACGGGTTCCGGGCCGGTTTCCTGGCCGCCGTCGCCTGGGGGCTCGACCTGGAGCGCGCGGGGCAACTCGGCAACATGATCGCCGTTCAGGCGCTGGAGACCGTCGGGCCGCAGGAGTACGAGCTCAAGCCGGGGCTGCTCACTGAGCGGTTCGGGGCGGCATACGGGACGCAGGCCGCGGCGGAACTGAGCCAGCACTACAGCTGAGAGCCCCGGGACACCCCAGGCAGGACTACCGGATGTAGTAATAGCCGGACTGGCCTGCGAGAGCTCAGCAGCCGCGCGGTAGCGTGGCGGGCATGGGTGCGACGGGCTCGGTGATGGTTGCGGCCGCTTCGAACTATCACGGGCCGCCCCAGCTGACGCTGACGCGGGCGTTCACCGAGTGGACCCTGGATCCGTGGGCGCTCGCGTTCGTGCTGCTGGCCGGCGCTCTGTACCTGGCCGGGGTGCGGCGGGCCCGCCGGTCCGGGACGCCGTGGGCGCCCGGCCGGATCGTGGCGTTCTGCGGGCTGGGGCTCGGCTTCAGCGTGGTCGCGACCATGTCCTGGGTCGGCGTGTACACGGGCGTCCTGTTCTACGTGCGCGCGGTGCAGACGATCCTGTTCCTGCTGCTGATCCCGCTGTTCCTGGCCATGGGCCGGCCGATCAGCCTTGCCATCGCCGCGTTGCCGCGGACCGGCCCGAGGATCGAGGCCGCGATACGCAGCCAGACCGCCAAGGTCGCGACCTTCCCGCTGATCACCACCATGCTCCTGATGATCATTCCGTTCCCTATCTACTTCACGTCCTGGTACGTGGCCGGGTTCCACAGCGTGGCGGTGCGGGAGCTGACGCACCTGGCACTGCTCGCGCCCGGCTTCGTGTTCTACTGGACGCTGCTGCGGGTCGACCCGGTGCCCAAGGCCTACCCGTACCTGGTGTCCTTGTGGGTGACCGGGGCCGAGGTGGTCGGCGATGCGGTGCTCGGCCTGGCGGTAATCGCCGACCAGAACCTGATCGCCGGGCACTACTACCACGCGGTGGCCTACCCCTGGGGGCCCAGCCTCTCCACGAGCCAGGTGCTCGGCGGCGGGACGCTCTGGATATTCGGTGACATCGTCGGGCTGCCGTTCCTGGCCACCATGCTGATCCAGATGATCAGGGAGGACGAGTCCGAGGCGAAGGAGATCGACGCGGAACTCGACGCCAGGGACGCCCAGCGGGCGGCCGCGGTCGCGAGCGCCGGGCCCGGGGAGGCGGCCGTCAGCGAGCCGCCGGAGGACAGGCCCTGGTGGGAATCTGACTCGAGATTCGCCGACCGCTTCCATGCCGTCGACGACGGCGGGAGCAACGGGACCAGCCGGTAGCGGCGAAATCAGTAAGAGCGCCGCACCAGGAACGTCCAGCCGCGTCCGGGCAGGGCTGTCGCCGTGACGAACTCCTGGGACTTGAGCATGCACCAGGCGGGCACGTCGGTCTCGGCCGCCGGATCGTCGGCGAGCACCGCGACCAGGTGGCCTACCGGTACCTCCCTGATCCGCTCGGCCAGCATGATGATCGGGATCGGGCACTTGCGGCCGAGCGCGTCGATCGTCAGCGCCGCCGCCGGGGCGGCCGAGGCGGAGTCGGCGGGCTGCGGCGCGGTCGGCTGATTCGCGGCGGGGGGCTGCGCGGTCACGCGGTTAACCTCCAGCTAGGGCTCGGCGGGCGGCGGGGACGGCCTGCCCGGCGGGGATAAGGCCGGGCGCTGTTCGGGGGTCTTCGGGACGGTGTGTCTTGCAGGGGCAATGTTGCCTTGCAGGCACAGTGTCTCGCAGCCGCCCGTCCTTCCTGGCCAGCCCGCGCAAGTTTCCCTGCGTGGTTGTTTTTAGCAATACCCAGGCCAGTGCCTGGTAAGCGCCGGGGAGGCCGCCGGCCGCCGAATCCACGGGGGTCGCCGGAGCGACGCGGACCCTGCGCGATACTGTTTCCACGACAGGCTGTAGGACGTAAACATCACCGGTCCGGCAGGGCCGGCAGTCACCCCTGTTGGGAAGGCTTCCTGTGAGTCTCAACCGCAGTGCTCCGCGGCGGCGCGGGCCAGAGCGGCCGGTGCGGCGCGGCGCGTTGCGCTGGGTACCGCGGGCGGGCGTCGCGGTCGCCGTGCTGCTCGCCACGACCGGCTGCACGTCGAACGCGTTCACCCGCCTCGGCATGCTGCCTCCGGTCACCAAGCAGGGCAAGGTGACGCTGACCCTCTGGCAGGGCTCCTGGATCGCGGCGTTCTGCGTCGGGTTCCTGGTCTGGGGCGCGATCCTGTGGGCGGTCATCTTCTATCGCAAGCGCTCGGACCGGGTGCCCGACCAGGTGCGCTACAACCTGCCGATCGAGGTCACGTACACGGTGCTGCCGTTCATCCTGATCGGCGTCCTGTTCTACTTCACCGCGCGGGACGAGAACTACATCGACGCGCTCCCGCCGCATCCCGACGTGGTCGTCAACGTGACCGGGTTCCAGTGGAGCTGGGAGTTCCAGTACCCGCAGTACAAGGTGCCGCACTCGGAAGCCGGCATCGTCTCGTCCATCGGCCAGATGTGGAACGGGGACACGCCCGGCAACCAGAACCAGCTGCCGCTGCTGGAGATCCCGACCAATGAGACCGTCCGGTTCAACCTCACCTCGACCGACGTCATCCACTCGTTCTGGATCGTGCCGTTTGAGTTCAAGCGCGACGTGATCCCCGATCACCCGAACCACTTCGAGGTGACGCCCACGAAGACCGGCACGTACACCGGCCGGTGTACCGAGCTTTGCGGCCTGTACCACAGCCGGATGCTGTTCACGGTGAAGATCGTGACGCCGGCCCAGTTCCGCAAGTGGATCGCGTCACAGCAGGCGCTGCAGACCGCATCTGGGGGTTCTCAATGACCACCGTCGACAGGCCGGCCCCCGTCGCCGCACCGAGCAGCTACCGCAAGGGCTCGGTGCTGGCCGACTGGCTGTCGTCCACGGACCACAAGATCATCGGCCACCTGTACCTGATCACGTCGTTCGGCTTCTTCCTGGCCGGCGGGATCATGGCCATGATCATGCGGGCTCAGCTGATGGGGCCGGACAACCACATCGTGTCCGACCAGCAGTACAACGAGCTGTTCACCATGCACGGCACGATCATGCTGCTGCTGTTCGCGACGCCGACGTTCGTCGGGTTCGCCAACGAGATCATGCCGCTGCAAATCGGCTCGCCCGACGTGGCGTTCCCCCGGCTGAACCTGTTCAGCTACTACCTGTTCCTGTTCGGCGGCCTGATCCTGCTGCTCAGCTTCATTACCCCCGGCGGCGCCGCGGCGTTCGGCTGGTACGCGTACTCGCCGCTCACCAGCTCGCTGTACTCGCCCGGGGTCGGCGGCGATATGTGGATCATGGGCTTGGTCCTCGCCGGGTTCGGCACGATCCTCGGCGGGGTCAACTTCGTCACCACGATCTTCTGCATGCGCGCGCCCGGCATGACCATGTTCCGGATGCCGTTGTTCACCTGGTCCACCCTGGTCACCAGCATGCTGGTGCTGCTGGCCTTCCCGGTGCTCACCGCCGCGCTGCTGGTGCTCGAGGTCGACCGCAAGCTCGGCGCGCAGGTGTTCAGCGCGTCCAGCGGGGGGGCGATCTTGTGGCAACACTTGTTCTGGTTCTTCGGCCATCCCGAGGTCTATATCGTCGCGTTGCCGTTCTTCGGGATAATCAGCGAGGTCTTGCCGGTGTTCGCCCGCAAGGCACTGTTCGGCTACAAGGGCATGGTCGGCGCCCTTATCGCGATCGCGGGGCTGTCGCTGACCGTGTGGGCGCACCACATGTTCACCACCGGCGCGGTGCTGCTGCCGTTCTTCTCGTTCATGACGTTCCTGATCGCGGTCCCGACCGGCCTGAAGTTCTTCAACTGGGTGGGCACGATCTGGCGCGGCCAGATCACGTTCGAGCCCGCGATGCTGTTCGCGCTCGGGTTCCTTGTCGTGTTCTTGTTCGGCGGGCTGACCGGGGTCATCCTGGCGTCGCCGCCGCTAGACTTCGCGGTCAGCGACTCGTACTTTGTCGTGGCGCACTTCCACTACGTCCTGTTCGGCACCGTGGTGTTCA
>Ga0335074_10012034_pt1 | contig 12120 bp, 10 predicted proteins | sample Lox_Sample_23_FD_206715 | JGI IMG/M metagenome (GOLD analysis project Ga0335074, IMG submission 206715) | Soil microbial communities from Loxahatchee National Wildlife Refuge, Florida, United States - Lox_Sample_2.3 | ecosystem: Environmental > Terrestrial > Soil > Wetlands | place: USA...
GGTCGAGTCGAGGACGAGCGGCAGCGTCGCGGCGGTGGCGAGCCGCCCGGCGATCTCGCGCATGTCGGCGACGCCGTCCCGGCCGACATAGTCCACACAGACGTCGAGCAGGTGCGCGCCGTCCCGGGTCTGTGATTTAGCGATGGCCACGCAGTCCTCGTACTTGTCGGCGATCATCGCCTCGCGGAACGCCTTGGACCCGTTGGCGTTGGTCCGTTCGCCGATCGCGAGGAACGCGGTGTCCTGGCGGAACGGCACGTGGCTGTAGAGCGAGGCGACGCCTGGCTCTTGCCGGGGCGAGCGTTCGGCGGCGGGCCGGCCGTCCGGCCTCGCCGCCGACACGCCGAGCCGCTCGACGAGCGCCGCGACGTGCTCCGGGGTGGTGCCGCAGCAGCCGCCGACCAGGGAAAGGCCGAACTCGGTCGCGAACCGTTCGTGCGCGTCGGCCAGTTCATCCGGAGTGAGCGGGTAGTACGCCCCGTAGGCGGTGAGCTCGGGCAGCCCCGCGTTCGGTTCGCAGACGACGGGGATCGGGGAGTTGGCGGCCAGGTACCGCAGGTGCTCGCTCATCTCGGCCGGACCGGTGGCGCAGTTGAGGCCGATCATGTCGATGCCAAGCGGCGCGAGGGCGGTTAGCGCCGCGCCGATCTCGGTGCCGAGCAGCATGGTCCCGGTCGTCTCGATGGTCAGCGACGCGATCAGCAGCGCGTTCGGCGCCAGGGCGCTAATCGCCCGTTTCGCCCCGATGACCGCCGCCTTGGCCTGGAGCAGGTCCGGGCAGGTCTCGATGATCAGGGCGTCGGCGCCGCCGCGGAGCAGGCCTTCCGCGTTCTCCTGGTAGGAGTCGCGCAGCTCGCGGAAGGAGACGTGTCCCAGGGTCGGCAGCTTGGTGCCGGGTCCGATCGAGCCGAGCACCCAGCGGGAACGCCCGTCGGCGGCGGCGAACTCGTCGGCGACCTGCCGGGCGATCGCCGCGCCGGCCGCCGACAGTTCGCCGATCCGCTCGGGTATCCCGTACTCGCTAAGGTTCCCGAGGTTCGCTCCGAACGTATTGGTGGTGACGCAGTCCGCGCCCGCCGCGAGGTAGGCGCGGTGCACCTCCCGCACCACATCCGGACGGCTGACGTTCAGCACCTCGTTGCAGCCGTCGTGGCTGCCGAAATCCTCGGCCGTGACGTCGCTCGCCTGAAGCATGGTGCCCATGGCCCCGTCCGCGATGACGACGCGCTCGGCGAGCGCCGTCCGCAGGGCGCCGGAACGTTCTGTAGTCTCTGCAATCGCAAGCCCGCTCATAGGCTTACCGAGTGTAGGGGTTAGTGGCCGGAAAACAAAAGAGCTGTAGTTAAACTGTGCCTGACACAGGTCACACGTCTAGGCCCGGTGGAGACGTAGGCTGTAGTCACGGGCGCAGGCCCGCGGCTCATGCGGAGGTGAAGTCATCAAGTTCAGCGACGTCGAAGGCCCGCTCGTCCGCCCGGTGGCGATCGCCGCGTTTGAGGGATGGAACGATGCGGCCGAAGCAGCGAGCGGTGTCGTAAATCACCTCGGCATCGCCTGGCAGTCCACCCCCATCGCCGCGATCGACCCCGATGACTTTTACGACTTCCAGGTCAACCGTCCGGTGATCGACGTGGTCGCGGGGAAGACCGAGCGGCTGGTCTGGCCGACTACGCGACTGTCCCTCGCCCGGGGTTCGTTGACCGGGCTGCCGCGTGACATCGTGCTCGTCCATGGCGTTGAGCCGAACATGCGCTGGCGTGGCTTCACCGACGAGCTCATCAGCGGGTTCACTGAGCTTGGGGTGGAGCTTGTCATCCTCATCGGGGCGCTGCTCGCCGACTCGCCGCACACCCGTCCGGTCCCGGTTCAGGTCAGCGGGTCCGATCAGGCACTGCTGCGCGGGGTCGGGTCCGAGCCGACCGATTACAAGGGGTCCGCGGGGATCGTCGGCGTGCTCCAGTACACCTGCGCGACCGCGGACATCCCCACGGTCTCGCTGTGGGCCTCGGTTCCGCACTACGTCGCGACCGCGCCCTCCCCGAAGGTGACGCTCGCGCTGCTGCGGTCCGTGGAGGACGTGCTCGACGTGTCGCTGCCGCAGGCAGACCTGCCCGAGGAGGCCCGCGCCTGGGAGCGCGGTGTGGATGAGCTCGCGCAGCAGGACTCCGACGTGGCCGAGTACGTGCGGACGCTGGAAGAGGCCAAGGACGCGACGGACCTGCCGGAGGCGTCAGGCGACGCGATCGCCCGCGAGTTCGAGCGCTACCTGCGCCGCCGCGGCGACCAGGGCGGCGGCGAGTTCTAAGTCGCCTCGGCGGAGCGACCCCCTGCGCATCCTCTCGAGGCCGTTTGCGCATTAGGGCCCGCTCCCACCGGGTCGATTGCGCAAATGGTGTCGATAGAGGGTGCCGATTGCGCAATCGACCCGGCTGCGGCGGGACCGATTGCGCAATCGGCCCGGGAGCTCGCGGTAGGACGGGGGGCGCAATCGGCCCGGGAGCTCGCGGTGGGACGGGGGGCGCAATCGGCCCGGGGGCTCGCGGTAGGACGGGGGGCGCAATCGACCCGGGGGCTCGCGGTAAGACGGGGGGCCAGGGGATGGCGGGCCAGTCGTCCGGCGGGTAGGGGTGGACCCGGCTGGCGGCGAGCAATTCGATGCGGGACGCGGTGGCGGCGATCTCGGCTCGGGTCAGGTGTGCCCTGAGTTCCTCGGCGAGCCAGCCGCCGGGCGCGAGGCCGGACCCGAGACGGTGCAGCACCTCGACCGAACGAGCGGGCAGCGTCTTGCCGCACCACTGCCAGAGGATCGTGCGCAGCTTGTACTCCTCGGCGAAGCAGATGCCGTGGTCGCAGCCGTACAGGTGGCCGTCGGCGACCGGCAGCAGGTGGCCGATCTTCCGGTCCGCGTTGTTGATGACCGCGTCGAAGACGGCCAGGTCGCGCAGCGCCTGATGATCGGTTCTGCGGGAGAGGGCGACGAGGTCGACGGTGTCGTCGACGTCAATCCAGAGCTGGCACATGCCGGGGCCGAACGGGCCCTCGCGCATCACCGTCGGCGGCACGAAATCCCAGCCGGCGGCCCGGCTGACGAGGTAGGCAGACACCTCGCGGCCAGCCAGCGTGCCGGTCGGGAAATCCCAGAGCGGGCGTTCCCCCGCCACCGGCTTGTATACGCAGTAGGCCGTCGTCCCGGCACTTTCTATGGTGCAGAAGAGCGTCATGTTCGACGCGCCGATGATGCGGCCCTCGACCGCGAGCTTGCCGCGCTCGAGCAACTCGAGCGCCTCTCGCTCCCCGTCCGGAAGCTCCGTATCCCCGGCCGCGGCGTGGTCAGGCACGGCTGACCCGGTGACCGTTCTGCCGCGGGCAGACGTGCCCGGCGGCGTCCAGCGGCAGCCCGCACAGCGGGCACGGCGGGCGGCCCGCCGCGACCAGCTTGAGCGCCCGCTGCGCGAACGCGCGAGCCGCGCTCGGCGTGATCCGTACCCGCAGCACGCCGGGGCCGTCGGCGGGGATGTCGTCCGACAGCGGCTCGATCGGCGCGTCGCTGTCCTCCTGGGCCTCGATCACCACCCGGTCGCCGTCGCTGTCCCAGGCCAGGGCGATCGCCCCGACCCGGAAGTCTTCGGTCAGCGGCAGGTCGAGCGGTGCGTCATCGCGCAGTCCGGCCGGGGCGCTTTCCGGGATGTCGGTGCTGGCGCCGGTGCGGCGCAGCACCTCGTCAAGGAGCTCGTCGATGCGCTCGGCAAGCAGGCTTACCTGGAATTTCTCCAGCACCACGGAGGTCACCCGGCCGGGTGAGCTGGCCTGGAGGTAGAACGTCCGGTCCCCCGGCTGCCCTACCGAGCCGGCCACGAACCTGTCCGGCGGGTCATAGTAAAAGACCGGCATGACTCCTATCCTTCCGCGCCGTAGGTGGCGTTCGCCCCCTGGACCGCCTCCTGGGCTGTCTCTTGGACGGCCGGACCGGCGGACGGCGCACCGACGGGAGCCTCCGGGGTAGTAATACCCGCGCCGCCACCGATGACGGCGTCGCTCTCTGGGCCATCCGGGTTCGCGGCGTCGGCGGCCTGCGCGGGGCGGGGCAGCAGGTCTGCCACGCCGGCGCCGGTGTCGTTGAGCCGGAGCAGGAAGGGGCGAAGGGGGGTGTAGCGGATCGCGGTCAGCGAGCATGGGTCGGCCACGATGCGCTGGCACTGGTCCACGTGCAGCCCCAGCGCGTCAGCCACGATCGCCTTGATCACGTCACCGTGCGAGCAGACCAGGTACGTGGCGTCCTTGCCGAGCCTGGCGTTCCAGTCCCTGATCGCGCTGACCGCGCGGTGCTGCATGTCCAGAAACGTCTCGCCGTCTTCGCCGGGGAACCGGACGGCGCTCGGATGCGCCTGGATGACCGGCCAGAGCGGGTCCTTTTCGAGGTCCTTGAGCGGTTTGCCGGTCCAGTCGCCGTACCGGCACTCCCCGACCCGCTCGTCGGTGACCGGTTCGTTCCGGGCCGCCTGTCCGTTCCGCGCGGCCATCAGTTCCGCGACCGTCTGCCGGCAGCGGTCGAGCGGGCTCGTCACGACCGCGTCGAGCGGCACCGGGACAAGCCGCGCGCCGAGCGCCCGCGCCTGCGCCAAGCCGCGGTCGTCAAGGCCGACACCCGGCGTCCAGCCCGTCAGCACGTGGCCGGTCGCCGCAGTCAGCCCATGCCGGACGAGCAGAACCGTTGTCACGGTTAAAGAGCCTAGGACATCGAGAGCCCTGCGTCGGCGCACGATCTCCGGCGGGCCTTAAATCGTCCTCGCGGATGAGGACCGCTTCGGCGCTGCCGAAGGTGACTAGGTCGCCTGCCTTGACCTGGACCTTGCCGCGGACCCGCCAGCCGTTTACCCGGGTGCCGTTGGTCGACGCCAGGTCGGTGAGCATCCAGCCTTCGGGTGTCCGCTCGAGCGTGGCGTGCCTCCGGGAAACGGTCATGTCGAGGATCGCCAGATCGCAGCTGGCGTCCCTGCCGATGCTGAACTCGCCCTCACCGCCGCGCGGGAACCGCACCGATAGCGGCTGGCTCTCGCCAGCGGCGGTCTGCATGCCCATGGTCACGCCCCGGCCCGCAGGCACCGGGCCGGGGAGCCGGGCCCCTGCTGGCGAGACCGTGCTTTGCGGGCTGGCCGGCTGGCCGGGCTGGCCGGAGGCGGCGTCGCCCGCCAGTCCCCGTCTACGTGACCAGGCGCTGCGGAGCTTGCCGACGAGGGACCGCGCGGTCGGCGGCTGGGCCGGCCGCGGCTTGCCGGGCAGGTCCGCCACCAGCGGCGGCAGGTCCCTCCGGTGCCTGGCCTCGAGCACCGCGTGCATCCGGTGCACGAACGTCTCATGCGACAGCCGCCCGGCCACGTACTCGTCCCGCAGGCGGGCGGCTACCTGTTCCCGTTCGGCATCGGAGGCACGCAGACCCCCGTCCACCGCGGGCTGTGCCTTCGACGGCGTCGGGGTGTCGGCCGCAGAACCTCCCATGGAAGCGAGTATCAGTACCAACCGCCCGTCGCGCAAGGAAATGACGCTAGACGCCGACCGCGTGCACGCCGCCGTCAACGTGCACGATCTCGCCGGTGGTGGCGGGGAACCAGTCGGAAAGGAGCGCGACACAAGCCCGGGCGGCCGCCTCCGGATTCCCGATGTTCCAGCCGAGCGGCGCCCGCTCCGCCCACACGTCTTCGAACTTCTCGAAGCCGGGGATGGACTTGGCGGCCATCGTCTTCAGCGGTCCCGCCGCCACCAGGTTGACCCGGACCTTCTTCGGGCCGAGGTCGCGGGCCAGGTACCGGGCGCAGGACTCGAAGGCCGCCTTGGCCACGCCCATCCAGTCGTAGCCGGGCCAGGCGACGGAGGCGTCGAAGTCGAGGCCGACCACGCTCCCGCCGTCCGGCATCAGCGGCAGGGTCGCCATGGCGAGGGACTTCAGCGAGAAGGCGGAGGTGTGCAAGGCCTTGGCGACGTCCTCCCAGGGGGTGGCCAGGAAGTTGCCGCCTAGCGCGGTCTGCGGCGCGTTCCCGATCGAGTGGACGACGCCGTCGATGCCGTCGACGTGCTCCTTGAGCCGGTCAGCGAGCGAGTCGAGTTGCTCGGCGCTGGTCACGTCAAGCTCGAGCACCGGGGCGGGCGCCGGCAGCCGCTTGGCGATCCGCTCCACCAGCGACGGCCGGGGGAACGCGGTGAGCACCACCGTCGCGCCCTGCTCTTGCGCCACGCGCGCCACGTGGAAGGCGATCGAGGCGTCGGTGAGCACACCGGTGACGAGAATCCGCTTGCCCTCGAGAATGCCCATGTATTAAACCCCTGCCTGTTAGCCGCTCTGCCTAATGTCCCATACCGAGACCGCCGTCGACGGGGATGACCGCGCCGGTGATGTAACCGGCATCCGGACCGGCCAAGAAGGAGACCGCGGCGGCCACCTCATCGGCCGCGGCGTACCTGCCCAGCGGGACGGCGCCGATGATCTGCGCCTTGCGCTCCTGCGAAAGGACCGCGGTCATGTCGCTTTCCACGAACCCGGGCGCGACGACGTTCGCCGTGATGCCGCGCGAGCCGAGTTCACGGGCGAGCGACCGGGCGAGGCCGACCAGACCGGCCTTGGACGCCGCGTAGTTCGCCTGCCCGCCGGACCCGTAGAGCCCGACAACCGAGGAGATGAAGATCATCCGGCCGCGGCGCATCTTCATCATGCCGCGCACCGCGCGCTTGGCGACCCGGTAGGCGCCGGTCAGGTTGGTGTCGAGGACGCTGGCGAACGCCTCCTCGCTCATCAGCGCGAGCAACTGGTCCTGGGTGATCCCGGCGTTGGCGACCAGCACCTCGACCGGACCCTGTGCCTGCTCCGCGGCGGCGAACGCGGCGTCCACCGACGCGGCGTCGCGCACGTCGCACTGGACCACGGAGAGCCCCTCGACCGGCTCGCCGGAGCGCGAGGTCACCGTGACAGTGTCCCCGTCCGCCGCCAGGCGCCGGGCTATCGCCAGCCCGATCCCCCGGTTGCCTCCGGTCACCAGTACCGAACGCCCCACGCTCACCCTCCTCACCGAAATCTGACAGCCGAGCGTACCGCCACCACCGCTAGCGCCGCGCTCGCCCGCGCCGATTTCTCGCGCCGCTGGTCAGAACCACTGGGCGGTCGCCTGGGAGTGAGATAGGTTCTTGAGGCGTGGCAGATCATGACGGACAGATAGATGCTGACTTCACTACGCTACCGTTGCGGAATCTCGCCGATACGGCTCTCGAGGTGGCGAGAACCCTGGGCGCCGACCACGCAGACTTCCGGGTCGAACGGGTGCGGGGCCAGCGGATCGCGCTGACTGACGGAAACCTGGAGTCGCTGTCCGACGCCGACGATAGCGGCATCGCCGTCCGGGTCGTCGTCGATGGCACCTGGGGGTTCGCCTCCGCCGTCGACCTGACGCAAGACGCGGCGCGGGACGCTGCACGGCAGGCCGTCGAGGTCGCCAGGGTGGCCGCGGCGATGAACACCGAACGGATCGAGCTCGCCCCGGAGCCCGCCTACGGCGATGTCACCTGGATCTCCGCCTACGAGGTTGACCCGTTCTCGGTGTCGCCCAAGGAGAAGGCCGACCTGCTCGCCACCTGGTCACGACAGCTCCTCGCGCACCCGGCGGTCACTCACGCGGACGCGTCGCTGTACTCGGTGAAGGAGTGCAAGTTCTACACCGACGGGGCCACCACGACGACGCAGCAACGGGTCCGGCTGCACCCCGAGATCACCGCGACGGCGGTCACCGAGTCTGGGTTCGACGACATGCGCACGCTAGCGCCGCCGGCTGGCCGGGGCTGGGAATTCCTGACCGGCACCGGCTGGGACTTCCAGGCCGAGCTGGCGGAGCTGCCGGAGCTGCTCGCCGAGAAGCTGCGTGCCCCGTCCGTCGAGGCCGGCCGCTACGACCTCGTCATCGACCCGTCCAACCTGTGGCTCACCATTCACGAGTCGATCGGCCACGCCACCGAGCTTGACCGCGCGCTTGGCTATGAGGCCGCTTACGCCGGCACCTCGTTCGCGACCTTCGACAAGCTCGGCCAGCTGCAGTACGGCTCCCCGGTGATGAACGTCACTGGCGACCGCACCGCGGTGCACGGCCTCGCGACGGTCGGCTACGACGACGAAGGCGTGGCTGGCCAGTCCTGGGATCTGATCTCCGGCGGCGTCCTCGTCGGCTACCAGCTCGACCGCCGGATGGCGATGCTCAAGGGGTTCGGCCGGTCCAACGGATGCGCGTTCGCCGACTCCCCCGGCCACATGCCGCTGCAGCGGATGGCTAACGTGTCGCTGCGGCCGGCCGAGGACGGCCCGTCCGCCGACGACCTGATCGCCGGCGTGGCAAACGGCATCTACATCCTCGGCGACAAGTCCTGGTCGATCGACATGCAGCGGTACAACTTCCAGTTCACCGGCCAGCGGTTCTACCGGATCCGCGATGGGCGCCTCGACGGCCAGCTCAGGGACGTCGCCTACCAGGCCACGACAACCGATTTCTGGAACTCGATGGAGGCGGTCGGCGGGCCGCAGACCTACCTGCTCGGCGGCGCCTTCAACTGCGGCAAGGGCCAGCCCGGCCAGGTCGCCCCGGTCAGCCACGGCGCGCCCGCCGCGCTCTTCCGCCAGGTGCGCGTGCTCAACACGACAGAGGAGGGATCGGCATGAGCGAGGCCGGTGGCGTGCCTAACGGTTCCACGGGGGAGTCGTCTCCCCGGACCGGACGGGGCGCGGGGAAGGCGGCACCGCGGCGGAAGCCGGCCCCGGGGGGAAAGCGGAACGGCCTTTCCGCCCCGCAGGACACCGTTGAGCGAGCGCTCGCGGCCGCGCGGGCCGACGGCGAGACCGTGGTCATCGCCGACGAGTCGTCGACGGCCAACCTGCGCTGGGCCGGGAACACACTCACCACGAACGGGGTCGCCAGCTCGCGTGCGCTCACCGTGATCTCAATCGACCGGCGCGCCGACGGCACCGCCGGAGTCGGGGCCGTGACCAGGTCAGGGGTCACCGCTGACCAGGTCGAGGAGCTAGTGCGCGAGGCGGAGAAGTCCGCCGCCGAAGCCTCGCCGGCGGAGGACGTCCAAGAGCTCGTACCGCCCGGCGACCTCACGCTGTCCGAGTTCTATTCGCATTATAATACTCAGTATAATGCGGGTGACAGGGCTGGCTTCAGCGTCTTCCGCGGGTTCGCGGCCGAACTGGGGGACACCCTGCGGGCCGCTGAGGCCGCGGGGCGCAAGCTTTACGGGTTCGCCGAGCACGGCGTCAACTCGACGTTCGTGGGCACGTCCGCCGGGGTGCGGCTGCGCTACGACCAGCCGACCGGCCGTCTCGAGCTGAACGCGAAGTCCGCCGACATGACCCGGTCCGCCTGGGCCGGGGCGGCCACCAGGGACTTCACCGACGTGGAGGTGGCCGCGCTGGACGCCGGGCTCGCCGAGCGGCTCAACTGGCAGGCTCGGAAGGTGGACCTGCCGGCCGGCCGGTACGAGACCCTGCTGCCGCCGACCGCGACGTCCGACCTGATGATCTACCTGTACTGGACGGCCGGGGCGCGGGAGGCCGCCGAAGGCCGGACCGTGTTCTCGAAGGCGGGCGGCGGCACCCGGGTCGGGGAGCGGCTGTCGCCGGTGCCTGCCGACCTGTTCAGCGACCCCGGCTATGCCGGGCTTGAGTGCGCACCGTTCGTCGTGGCGCACTCCTCCGGCCGCGACTCCTCGGTCTTCGACAACGGCCTCGCGTCCGGCCGCGCCTCGTGGATCTCCGCCGGCGCGCTCTCGGCGCTGCACTCCAGCCGGTTCTCTGCGGCTACCGCCGGGCTGCCGGTGACGCCGGCGGTGGACAACCTGATCATGTCCGCCCCGGGTGCCATGGCATCCCTGGATTCGATGATCGCCTCGACGAAGCGCGGCCTGCTGCTCACCTGCCTCTGGTACATCCGCCTGGTCGACCCGCAGACCCTGCTGCTCACCGGACTTACCAGGGACGGCGTCTACCTGATCGAGAACGGCGAGGTCACGGCCGCGGTCAACAACTTCCGCTTCAACGAGTCGCCGGTTGGCATGCTCGGCCGGCTCATCGAGGTCGGCGGCACGGAAAAGACGCTCCCCCGCGAGTGGGGCGACTACTTCAACCGGGCCGCGATGCCGCCGCTGCGGGTCGACGGCTTCAACATGTCCTCAGTCAGCCAGGCCAGCTGACCTCCGTCGTCCACGCGTCGCCGCGCTTCTTGCTGTTATCCGTGACGGCGCACGGCTCGGCCGCATCCCCATGACTGACCGTAGGTACCGGCTCGCTATGGTGTATCCGGCTGGTCAGACGCGGAGTACGGTGGAGGGATGAGGATGGGACGCGGGCAGCAGGTGCCCCTGGTCACCCAGGCACGGCGGCCGATGTCCGAGGACATCAGGTACCGGCAGCACCGGTACCTGATCATGATGGGGATCAGGACGCTCTGCTTCGTCATCGCCCTCGTGATGTTCATCAACCACCTGCACTGGCTGGTGCTGATCCCGGCCATCGGCGCGATCTTCATCCCGTACATCGCCGTCATCTTCGCCAACGGCGGACGCGAGCCGGACAACGTCCGCGGGTTCATGGAGTACCGGATGAACCTGCCGGCCCGCCGTGAGCCGCCCGACGGGAAGCAGTAGCCCCGGTCTCCGCTTTCCGCGAACCTAGGATTTTTCGGCGGCGTTTCCCGCCCTAAAGAGTGTTTCAGCGCCGCTTTAACGCTTAAGCTGCCGACTTTTGTATACGTAAAGTTATCAGATGAACGCGTTATGTATTCAATGCTGCGGCGACAACGGACTCGCGTGTCACGGCCATAGTTGCGACTCAGGTGCGACTCAGGTGCAGTGAAGTGGCAACAATGGCGTTTAGAGCCTCAGAAGCAATTAAGGTCTTGACACAGAGGGGGGGCTGTTCCTGTACCATTCATATCGGTGCTCTGGTCCCCCGTCGGGGCACCGCTGCCGGCGTTCCGGGCCCCCGTCGGAGCGCCGATGATTGCGACGCCGGGTGGTTTGCCCCCGTAGCCACCCGGCGTCGCCCTTTTCTTTTACCTGTTCACTCGGTCTTCTGGAACTCCGCGATCGCGATTCCGAGCATCGCCGCGCCCATGACCGCCACTATGCCGAGACAGAGCCCGACCGGGACGCTCCAGCCGAACCAGGTGACATCGGGATTCAGCACGCCGAGCACCTGCGGCGGCACCGACAGGTGGTCGAACACCGCATGCCGCATCGGGGAGACGACGTACGTGAGCGGGTCGAAGCGGGTGAGCACCGTGAGCCACGCCGGGAGTCCGTTCAACGGGTAAAGCGCGCCGGACAGGAAGAACAGCGGCATCAGGAGCATCTGGGTAACCGCCATGAACGCCTGGATCTGCTTTATTCGCGCCGCCATCATCACGCCGAACGCGGTGATGGTGAAGGACAGCAGCAGCAGTTCGCCGATTACGGTGAGAAACAGAGTGGGATTGTAGGGTACATCCGCCACGCCGGCCAGGGCCAGAATGATCAGCCCCTGGAAGGTGGCGACCGTCGCGCCGCCCAGGCATTTCCCCAGCACCAGTGCCCAGCGGCTGACCGGGGCGACCAGCATCTCCCGCAGGAAACCGAACTCCCGGTCCCAGACGATCGACGCCGCCGAGAACATGGCCGTGAACAGCACCGACATGGCGAGCACGCCGGGATAAATGAATGTCCGGAAGCTGATCCCCGGCGGCAGGCCCTTGCCGGCCAGCGAGGACAGGCCGGTGCCGAGGACGAACAGGAAAAGCACCGGCTGTACCAGCGAGGTGACCGCACGCAGCCGGTCGGTCCGGAACCTGATCAGCTCCCGGCGCCAGACGATGCTGACCGCGCGGAGGTCCTGCCGCAGGCCCTTGTCCGGGACGCTGACCCGGATCGCCTCGGTGACCGAGGCGGGTTCGGTGTCGGTGACTCCGATCGCCATCGCGGCTACCTCCCTCTCCGGAAGGCCATCATCTGGGCCCGGTTCCGGTCGCCGCCGGTCGCCTCGGAGTCGCGGATGGTCCGGCCGGTGTAGGACATGAAGACGTCGTCGAGGGACGGCCGGGCCACGCTCACGCTCTT
>Ga0335074_10012035_pt1 | contig 12118 bp, 12 predicted proteins | sample Lox_Sample_23_FD_206715 | JGI IMG/M metagenome (GOLD analysis project Ga0335074, IMG submission 206715) | Soil microbial communities from Loxahatchee National Wildlife Refuge, Florida, United States - Lox_Sample_2.3 | ecosystem: Environmental > Terrestrial > Soil > Wetlands | place: USA...
CCCTCCATACGAAAGATCGAAGCCGTCGTTGGTGGTGCCAAAGGTGCCATAGGAAGTCGTAATATCGCCGTGCGGCGTGGTAGATCCCAAACCCGACCGGGTAGTCACTACCAGGACCAAACTGGTCTTTCCTCCGTACTCAGCGGGCGGGGCGCCTTCAATCACTTCCATCGATTGCACGGCGTCCACCGGAAGTTGATTCGAGAAGACTTTGCTCTGCTGGTCCGTAATGGGCTGGCCGTCGATGGAGAAAGAGTTCGAGGCGTGATCCCCCAATCCGTGGAAAAGCCCGTTGGAGTCGGCCGAAACCCCTGGAGAGGCGAGTGTTGCCAGAGAACTGAGCTCCGAGGACTGGCTTTCGAGAGGCAGCTTGTCGAAAAGATCTCGGTCTACGTCCGTGTGTGTGGTGGTGTCGGTCTCTACCAGATCCGCTCCAGCTGTCACCGTCACACTTTGACTCGAAGTGCCGACCATCAGAGACATCTTCGCTTCCAGAGGCACAGGGGAACGCACATTGACATCCTGTTCACCTCCTTGAAATCCTTTCGCCGAGGCGCTCAGGTGGTAGTTGTTGTAAGGAACGTTGTCGAATTCGAAGTTTCCTTGCGCGTCGGTCTGGACGCTCTGGTCATAGTGCGAAACGGGGTTTTGGATTTCCACAGTCGCGCCCATGATAGCTGCCCCGGAGGGATCCAGGACGCTTCCACGAACGGTTCCGGCGTTGGCGCTGCTTGATTGCGCATACATCGCGATCGGCGAGGCGCATACTGCCAGGCATACTAGGGAAATCACGAGACGGCTCATTCTCATATTTTTCGATTGTCAGCCGTCGGTACTAATGCGCCAAGAACAATTTGATGGTCGGCCTGATCGGTGAAATCAACGATCTAATTTCGGCTATGAGCGGACAGAACCAGATCGTCGAAAATCGAGCAGGCTACCCGTGCAGTAGCTGGCGAATGCCTCCGGCCTGCCTTTTGCTCGCGATAAATTCCTGATCGTTACTGAGAGTAATCAGCCATCTTTGGCTGCTGAGAGCGCTCATCTTGCGGACGTGATCCACATTCACCAGCGCATTTCGATGAATTCTTCGAAAACTTGTGCTCCGGAGACGCTGATCCAGGACTTTGAGCGTCTGTGTGGCGAGGTATTTCTTCTTTGCGGTGATGATCCAGACGATATCGCCCTCCGCTTGGAACGCGTAAATTTCGTCGGCGCTAAGTAAAAAATACTCCTCCCCGATTCTTCCGACGATTCTTCTGGCCTGTGGAATCTTAGGCTGATCGGCGATCTCCTGGAGCTGCGCCAACCTTTCCGCGGCTTCTCTGGCGGTGAGCCGCTTGGCCCGTTCCAGAGCCTCCGCCAGGCGCTGGGCGCCCACCGGCTTGAGCAGATAGTCGATCGCTCCCGCTTCGAACGCCTGCAACGCATACTGATCATACGCGGTCACAATTACAATCGCCGGCATGCGCGTCCCGCGCTTCAGCTTTCGGACCACCTCCAGCCCGCCCATTTCGGGCATTTGAAGATCCAACAACACCAGGTCCGGACGATCCGCGGAAATTTTTTCCAGGGCGACGGCGCCATTATCCGCTTCCCCGATCACTTCCACGTCTTCGAACGATCCAAGTTCCTCACGCAATACCTTGCGCGCGATCGGCTCGTCGTCCACGATCAGGGTTCTTAAGGGCATGCTGCGAGCGCCAGGCTCAGACATTCTTAGCACGCCGGTCCGGATTGTCGAACAATTTTCCTACGGGCGGGCTGCGCCGGACAATCAACGATCTGAACTGTTCGGTGGGCGGACCTATTTTTTAGGCGGACATCCAGTTACCCGGACGTGCACTTACCCGGAAGTGCACCTACAATGAAGCGTCCGGGTTTTTGTAACCAATATTTCATGCCGCCGCTCACACCAGACTCGTCGAACGCCGGAAAGCATCCTGGGCCGATTCTGTTTCAGGGCATGCGGCCCTTTAAGGCCGGCCGTGCCCTGCGTGACGCCGTGGCGGGAATCGAGGTGGCCGCCCTGAGCATCCCGCAGGCCTTGGGGTACACCGCCATCGCGGGCATGCCCCCGGTTACAGGAATCTACACATTATTGCTGCCGCTTTTGGCTTTCGCCACGTTTGGATCGTCGCCCTACCTGGTAGTGGCCGCGGACTCCGCTACCGCCGCCATTCTGGCCGGAGGCATTTCCGGCATGGCGCCTTTGGCCAGCGCGAAGTATGTGGCGCTCGCCGGCGCGGTGGCTCTGCTCACGGCCAGTTTCCTGATGGTGGCGCGGCTGCTCAAGCTCGGCTTCATCGCCGACTTTCTCTCGCAAACGGTGCTGGTGGGTTTTCTTACCGGAGTAGGATTTCAGGTGGGAATCGCGGTGCTGGGCAACATGCTCGGCCTGGAGATTCACTCCCATCGGACCGTTCTACAACTGCTTCAGATCTTGCGCGATCTGCCTCGAGTGAACCTGCCGTCTTTGGGCCTCTCCGCCATCGTCGTGATAGGCGTGCTGGCTTTGGCCCGGCTGTCGCCGCGAATTCCCGCTCCGATGATCGCCGTGGCGGGCGCGATCGCGGCCAGCGCTGTCTGGAACTTTGCCGCTCGCGGGATCGCCGTGATCGGGCCGGTCGCCGGCGGCCTGCCGCATCTGAGAATGCCGGGCGTGACTTGGCACGAGTGGGAGCAGCTGGTTCCCGTGGCCGGATCGTGCTTTGCGATGATCGTGACGCAGAGCGCGGCTACCGCGCGCGCTTATGCCGCCCGCGATCCCCGCCCGTTGGACGAGAATGCCGACATGGTAGGCCTATCCGCGGCGAATGCGGCAGCCGCGTTCAGCGGCGCTTTCGTGGTGAACGGAAGTCCTACTCAAACGGCGATGCTCGAAAGTTCCGGAGGACGCAGCCAGTGGGCGCACGTTGCCACGGCCGCGGTGGTTGGGCTGGTGCTTTTGTTCTTGACCCACCCTTTGCAGTACCTTCCGCGATGTGTGCTGGCCGCTATCGTATTCGTCGTTGCCATCCACCTCGTGGATTTGCGCGCGCTAAGAGACATCCGCCGCGAGAGCCCCGGCGAATTTGCCCTGGCTGCCACCACGGCGGCCGTCGTGGTGCTGGTCGGTGTTGAAGAAGGGATCGTGCTGGCTATGGTAATGTCCCTGTTCCGCATCGTGCACCATAGCTATCGGCCCCATACCGCGGTGCTTGAGAAAGGCGAAGGCGGGATATGGCAGTTGACGCCCGTCGTCCCCGGCGCTCAAACCGAGCCGGGATTGGCGATCTATCGCTTTGGCGCGGCGCTGTTTTACGCCAACGCCGGACGGTTTGCCGAGGAACTCCGTCTGCTGGCCGGGCCGAAGCCTTCCTCGCTGCGCTGGCTGGTAGTGGACGCCGGAGCGATCACGCATGTGGATTACAGCGCCGCCCGTGTGGTGCGCGAGCTTCACCAGGACCTGGCTCAGCGCGGCGTGGAGCTGGCGTTCGCGCACGTTCAATCCGATCTAAGGCCCGATTTAGACCGGCACCACCTCACCGACATGATCGGCGCGGATCGCATTTTCGACACCCTTCATCAGGCGCTCGCCTCCTACCACAACCTGGTCGGAACGCCATAGCGAACCGCCGCCGGCCGGTACAAACGTGCGTCGAACATCACTAAGCACAGGCCACCCCGCGCGATTTCAATCTCTGGCGCGGCAGTTCATAGGGGACCTCGCCATGAGCGTAAGCCTCCCGCGTCTGCTCGTGTAGCATGCGCGCGGATTCGCGAAAGCTCTTCGCCGTATCGGCGGGGAAGGGAAGCGCCGCCAGGCGGATCGCCTCACCGTTCACCCTTTCCCCCTGGCACAGTCGATCCAGCTCGCCCGCGCGCTTTCCGGGCCGACAAAACCCAATGGCAGAGCCGGGCGCAAGAATTTCTTCAGGACCAACGCGGCGGAAAGGCCCATGAGTGCTGAACAATCGTACTCCCCACGCGGTGTCAGCACCTCACCGAATTCCGGATCGCGTGCTGTAGAATGCTTGCTGGGCGAGTTCGTAAATCAGAGCGCGCCGCAAGGAGCACCTCGATGAAACGGCGTTATTGGATCGGTCTCCCCGTGCTGATTGCAGTGCTTGTTCTCGGCGGCGTACGGGGCCGCGCCCAGCAGTCCGCGGGACAGCGGGCCGCCCCACGAACACCCACGGCGCCTCCACCCATCATCTGGCCCTCCCCGCCGCTTCCCGATGGCCCCATCGTTCTCGATACCGCTATCCAACATCAGATCCGGCTGATCGTCACCAAAGGACTCAACCAGCCGTGGAGCATGGCTTTTCTTCCCGACGGCGGCATCCTCATCACCGAGCGCGCCGGGCGCTTGCGAATCGTCCGCGATGGCATGCTCGATCCGAATCCTGTTGCCGGCCTGCCGCGGGTCGAAGCTCGAGGCATCGGCGGTCTCATGGATCTCGCGCTCGATCCGCGCTTCAGCGAGAATCGGCTCGTTTACTTCACCTACGATAAGCCGGCCGACACCAATAGTGGAGCCGGCGAGGCTGGCGGCGGCATCATCACGCTGGCTCGCGGCCGATGGGACGGCGCCCGGCTGGCGGACGTCCGTGATATTTTTTCTACCGCGATACAAGGCGCACTGGCGTCGCGCATCATCTTCGGGCGGGACGGCATGTTATATATGACCGTCGGCATCGGCGACCCTCCCGGCGCAGCGCGCGCGCAAGACCCCAATGACCTGGCCGGCAAGGTGCTGCGCTTGCGCGCCGATGGCTCCGTTCCCCCGGATAACCCCTTCGTCGGACGCTCCGGATACCGGCCGGAGATCTATACCATGGGCCATCGCAATGCATTGGGCCTCGCTGTCCAGCCCGATACCGGGGCCATCTGGGAAGCCGAGAATGGACCCAACGGCGGCGACGAGATCAATATCCTGCAGCCCGGCAAGAACTACGGTTGGCCCGTCGTGAGCTACGGCAGGTTCTATCTCGGACCCCGCGTGTCGGAGATTCCGTGGCGGGAAGGCATGGAGCCGCCGGTGGTTTTCTGGGTGCCCGCCATCGCCGTTTCAGGCATGACTTTTTACACCGGCGACAAGTTCCCGAACTGGAAAAATAATGTGTTCGTCGGCGGCATGCGTCAGGGTGAAGTGCCGCGCTCCGGGCACTTGGAGCGCATCGATTTCAATGCCAAGTGGGAGGAGCTGCACCGCGAATCCATGCTCCGCGAGTTGCAGCAGCGCATTCGCGACGTGCGCCAGGGGCCGGATGGTTTCCTCTACGTGTTGACGGCTGAAAACGAGGGCGCGCTCATGCGGATTGAACCTTCGCCCGCCGCGCACTGACCGCGCGACACTGCCGGGCGTGACAGCTCCGGCCTGCCTATTCGCCATGCCTGCGCGAAGTCAAATCAGCGCCAGGTCAGGTAGTGCGCTAAATCTGTGTCCCTGGCATTGGCCAGCTTAGCCCGCTCAATCACTGTTCTCGTAGTCAACGTCGTTCACGGGCAAAAAGCGTTCGGCATCCCAATCGTATTTCCGACAGAACCGCGTCTCTCGTTGAATACCAATGTCGTCACGGTAAATGACGCTCCCCATGACGTAGACACCCGTTCTGCGCTCACGCGTTTGTCTGTAAAGCGTGAAAGATGCATCAGGTTCTACTGAAAAGGACTTGGTCCCGTAGACACCCGCACGCAACTTGATACTCAGGCTCTTGTCGCTGTGCGCGGTCTGATATGGAGAAACCATCGGCAGCTTATCGAAGATATGCAAGCCGCTAACGATACCGACGATGGTCGCCGTACTGCCGCCCGCATTGTAAAACTGCAATGTGCCAGACCCGGAAGTTCCCTTCATGAGGAGTTGGTTGAGTTCCTCAACCACCATGTTCCGCACAAGGATTCTAGGACGCGCATTCAAGACCAAGGCCTGTCTCATGGCTCGCCATTGAAGCCACGCACAAAAGGCTATGACGACAGTAAAGGCGGCGATAATGCAATTGGACAACACAACTGCCATGCACGATCATTGTAGTCCTCGCGCTGCGAGACTGCTCTTAGCCGCCTAGCCCGGCCAGGCATGAGGTCGCCGAGATGGCGGGGGGTTCAGTGGGATCGGTTCGGCGATGGCGATTGAAGAAGCAAGGACCGAGATACCTGAAAATCGGCACATCCGTTCGGTACAAGCCGAGCGACGTTGAAGCATGGATCGAACCGCGACCAACGGGAGGACGGGATAGCCATGCGTGATCCGATCCGCAAAGAGATCCAGGCAGAAGTGTTTCGCCGTGACCGCTGGCTCTGCCGCTGGTGCGGATGTCCGGTAATCTTCGCCCCGGTCATGAGGTACCTCGCCGAGTTCGTCAAACAGCAAGATGTAAGGATGCCCCGGCCTACTACAATCGCAACTGGCGCAGAAGAGACGCCCTCTTGCTGGATCACATGGGAGCGGTGATCGATCACGTAGAAGCCCACAGCGGCGGGGCAGCATCCGTGATTTCAAATCTCGCTACCGCTTGCAACAAATGCAACGGGCGAAAGAGCGCCTCCACTGCGGAAGCTTTCGCCAAGCGACGGCCACGTATCACAGTCAAAGGCAAGCACGGCGATCCGCTCGATTGGGATGGGCTATCGGGCATCTTTATGATCTTGATCGCCAAGAATCCCGACATAGCAACTTCGACCGAACGCGCGTGGCTTCGGGCGCTCAAAACCAGTTCCACCCCAGGGACACAGATTTAGCGCACTTACCCCAGGTCACCGCATCCGTAGTAAGGATCGATTATCATCAAGATCAATCCCCAAGATCGATCTCCAAGGAGGACGCCGATTATGGGTTCCACCAGACGCACCATCCTGGCGGCGGGAGCCGCGGCCATGGCAACCACCGCCGTACCGCGCGTATTTGCTCAGCAATCGGGCGGACGAGGCAACGGCAAGTTCTATGAAAGAGGCCAGGTTCGCATTTACTATGAGGAGGCCGGCGCCGGCTTCCCGCTGTTGCTGCTTCCGGGCGGAGGGTTGAACTCGACCATTTCCTTCTTCACCGGCAACTCACCTTTTAATGCGATCGAGGAGTTCCAGGGAGAGTATCGCTTGATCGCGGCAGACTTACGCAACGCCCCGAGCGGCCAGTCCAGCGGCCCCGTGGAGGTCGACCGGCCGTGGGAATCCTATGCCGACGATCAGCTCGGCCTGATGGACCATCTGGGAATCGACAAATTCATGGTGATGGGTTTCTGCATTGGCGGCCCATTCATCTGGAGTCTCTTGAAGCGCGCGCCCAATCGAATTCCCGCCGCGGTGCTGGCGCAGCCCGTGGGCTGGCGTCCCGAGATGCGCGACCCTGATTACCCGGGCAGATTTTGGAAGAGCTGGGGTGCGGCGCTGATTGCCAAGCGGCCCGAGATCACCATCCATACCACCGACCAATTTGTGACCAACATGTTCGAAAACAACCCCGACTTCGTCTTCACCGTGACGCGCGATTTCGTGCGCGGTTGCCAAAACCCCATCCTGGTTCTCCCGGACGATGTCCCCGCGCACCCATACGCCGTCGCCATGGAGTGCGCGATGCTCGCGCCCAAGGCCGAAGTGAGCATGTTCCCCTGGAAAGAACCCAAGGAGCGAATCCCGCTCGCGGTGCGCCAGATTCATTCCTTCCTTAAAGCGCATCAGCCTGCTTAGAGGCACACGATGAACGTCCTGTTATGGGTCCTGCAGATCCTCGCCGCGCTTCTGTACGGAGTGTCGGGCGTCATGAAGGTCTTCATGTTCGACAAGGTAAGCGGCGATGTCCCGTCCTTTGGCGCGTTGCCGCGGGAAGCCTGGATGGCCCTCGGCATCCTCGAACTCGTCTGCACGGCCGGGCTCATCGTCCCCGCCGCCCTCCACTGGCATCCAGCGCTTGCGGTGGCGGCCGCCACGGTCCTGATGATCGAGAGCCTCGTGTTCGTCTGGGTACACGCCAAGTACCGCGAGATCGCCACCATCTTCTTAAGCGGCGTGCTGGGCCTTGTCATGGCGTTCATCGCGTACGGCCGGATGGTCCTGAAGCCGATCTTCTAAATCCTTTGTGAAACTGTCCTCGTGCACTTACGTGCGCCATCCCATGTAGTGTACGATTAACGAAGTCGCCCGTAACGATTATGCCCGGGCGCTTGGGATGCAAGGAGAAATGACGATGAAATTGGCGAAAGCGGTGTTGCTTTTCACCCTGGCGTCGGCGGCGGCATGGGCCCAGGTAAACATTGGTGAACAGAAGCCGGAGTCCAGCCTGCCCTTCAGCATGACCACGGTGGCCGGCTTTGAATTGCCCTGGCGGATCGCTTTCCTGCCCGATGGCCGCATGCTGGTTACCGAAAAGGTCGGGCCCATTTGGATGGTCTCGCAGGATGGACATAAGAGCATGGTCAACAATACGCCCGCCGTGTATTGGCAGGGCCAGAGCGGCATGTTTGGCGTCTTCCTTTCGCCCACTTATGCGGCCGACCAAAACGTCTATCTCACCTATTCCGAACCGGGTGACTACGGCGGCGGCCTGGTGCTGGCTCGCGCCAAGCTGAACACCGCCGGTCGCGGCGGCCCCGGCGTCACCGGTCCCGTAGCCAGGCTGGAACATCTGGAAGTGTTATGGCGCCAGTTGCCCAAAGGCAAGGGCGGCCAGGAAGGCGCGCAGGTCGCTTTCGCTCCCGATGGCAAATCTCTATTCCTCACGGTTGGTGACCGCCAGCGCTTCACGCCCGCGCAGGATCCCAACCAGCCCGAAGGCAAGATCCTGCACCTGACGCTGGACGGCAAAGCCTCGCCCGATAATCCCAACTACGGAAAAACAGGCGCTTCCACCATTCCGCTGATCGATCCGCCGCGCAACACCGAAGCCGCCAAGACCGCGCCGGTGGTCAGCACCTATACGTTCACCAGCCCCAATCTGACGCCGTCGGAAACCTGGGCGAGCGGCTTCCGCACGCCTTATGGCTTGGCCTTTTCGCCTACCGGTGAATTATGGGAAGTGGAACACGGCCCGCGCGGCGGCGACGAGCTGAACCTGATCGAGAAGGGCAAGAATTATGGCTGGCCCCTGGTCTCCTATGGCAACAACTATGACGGCGTGCCCATCCCTAAGCCCCCTACGCGGCCCGATCTTACGCAGCCCGTGCTCTATTGGGCGCCCGTAATCGCACCCGGCAATCTGATGTTCTACCATGGCGCCCAAACCTTCCCGCAATGGAACGGCAACGGCTTCGTCAGCGGCCTGGGCACCATGTCGCTCAACCGCATCATCTTTGACGGCCATGGCGGCGCCAAATCCGCCGAGCGATGGAGCGTCGGTCACCGCATCCGCGACGTGGAAGAAGCCCCCGACGGTTCGCTGTGGATGCTCGAAGACGCCAATCCCGGCGCCCTGATCCATGTGACGCCCTCCGCGGCCACCAGTTCGCGTTAGGATCAGCTGCGTTAGTATCAGCTGCGTTAGTATCAGCAATGGGTGGGGCGGCGCAATCCGGCCCTTTAGCCTGCTGAACCAATGAAAATCGCTCGGATCATTACTCCGAGGACCTTTCCGGTCGTTCTCCTAGCGAGCCTAGGGCTGGCGCAGTCCCAGAACGGCCCGCCCACGCATCGTCCCGAATTCGAAGTTGCCACGGTCAAAGTAAGCAAAGGCTCGCTTGATGGGGCGGTTCGTATGACTCCTGGCCGCCTCACGATCCAGAACCTTACTCTGCGGAGGCTGATCCTCGTCGCGTACCGGTTGAGAGACGCCCAACTTTCCGGCGCGCCGGGCTGGATCAATTCGGAGCGCTATGACATCGACGCAAAAACGGATGGGGCCGCCACCGGTGCCGATCCCATGCTGCAGATGCTCCAAAATCTAATCGAATCGAGATTTAGCATGCGCTTTCACCACGAAACCAGTGAGGAGCCTGTCTATTTGCTAACCGTTGCGAAAAGCGGCCTCAAGATGAAGCAGGCGAGCTGCGTTCCCTTCGATCCAAACAATTTACAGAAGCAGGTTGCTTTGTCAGACCAAGAGCGCGCACGTCAATGCGGCGGGATAAACCGTCGAAATGGCGCACTGGATGGAGATGGGATGAGCATGCGAGACCGGAACGGCCCCGCGTTTCAGAGCCTGGCCGGGCAGCTTTCCCTATTATTGGATCGCAGCGTCGTCGACCGCACTGGGCTCACTGGACGTTTCGACGTACACCTGCGCTGGACTGATCAACCCCCAACAGACGCCAAGGCCGCACCGGATGGTCTTAACGCCGCAGCCGCGGGAGGCGAAGCGAATGGCCCGTCGATCTTTACTGCAATACAGGAGCAACTCGGTTTAAAGCTCGAATCGGGCAAAGCTCCCCTAGAGAAGTTCGTAATCGATCAAGTCGAAAGACCCACCGAAAACTGACTCCTGGCCAATCCGCCGGTACGAAGGCGGCTCGACCTTCTCTCTGCCCGCATTAACCCAATCAGTGGTAACCTGTTTCGACGAGCCGCGGAACCGCTGGTGGTCCGAGCTCAAATCCGCAGGAGGCGATCTTGGCTGTCTCCATCTTCCATATCGGGCTGCCGCTGGATCATCCATTGATCCCGGTAGAGGAGCGCCCAAAGATCGCGAAAAGATTGAGTGACCTGCGGGAGCGGATGACGCGCGCCGGCTACCGATACGAAATCGTCCACGCCTCGCCCGAGACCGGCCTCGACGCTTTCAAGCATCAATTAAGAACGCAACCTTGCGATGGCGTCCTGATCGGAGGCGGCGTAGCCTCCGATTCCGAGATGAGTTACTTCATGGAGCAAATCATCGACGCAACTCACGCTGTGGCCCCTCAAGCGAAAATCATGTTTTACAACCACTCGGAGGATGTACGCGTAATTGTTGAGCGCTGGTTCGTGCCTCCGCCCGGCTAAACGGCCGCCCACTGTGCCGCACTCTCGCGGCCCCACAGGCATCCCGCGAGCGTTGCGAGAAACTTCACTTCAGTCTCCTCTTTCGGGCATTTTTCTTCGAGAGCCGTTGATCTTTTGCGTGCCCTTCTTCGGCCAGGGCGCGCAGACGTTCCAAGGCGCTCGACCAATACCGCTCGTACTTCGCAATCCATGGGCTCAGTGCGGCGGCGAACGCATCTGCTTCCAAGCGATAAATCTGCTGTCGTCCTCGGCGCGTCGCGCACACCAGACCCGCCGCCCGCAGACTCATCAGGTGTTTGGAAATCCCCGACGTCACCAGATCGGGGAATTCAGCGGCCAGTTGACCAACGGTCAGGGGACCGCGTTCTGCAAGCAGATCGAGGATAACCCGACGCGTAGGGTCGGCCAGAATCCTGAACAGAGCGTCGCTATCGGCCGACAAATCCAGCCTTCACAAGATCTGCCAGGTGATCGAGAATTCGGTGCACGTCGGCGCCGCGCTCATAATCCTGTACCGTCTCCGCCCAGTCCGAACGGCCGATGCCTTCAAATCCATCGTGAATGAGCGTGACGCGCGTGCCTGTCGCCGTGGGAACAAGCGTGATGACGAACCGCGCCGGGTTCAGCCATCCGCTGCCCTCCTCCAGCCAGGAAAGGATCAGGCTTTTCTCCGGCTCCAGTTCCACCACGTTCCCGCTGACCCATGTCCGATCATCGGGTCCGAGAAAACGGTAGGAACCGCCGACTCGCAAGTCGATGGTCAAATTTGAACTGATCCACCGGCGTAGCGCTTGCTGGGTGGCCAGCCACTGCCAGACAGCAGCGGGCGGGGCATTGATCTCGATCGAACGGATGACCTGTGGCATAACATCCTCCTATACATTACCGTCGGGTAATGCATTACTATACGGTAATGCTTAGGGGGAAGTCAACCGGGGCCGCGCGCTGCGGGCCGAGGCGCCATCCTCGCGCACCGCCCCTCCGTTCACGTCACTCCCGCATCCGTCTCCCCGTCCTGCCCAACAACATCCGCCGCTCCGCGCACGAAAACACCATCCGCTCATGCCACAACCACATCGGAGGTCCTCTCATGACAAACCCGCTTCCCGCCCCAGTTTCTGATCCCCGATCTCGAAAACCCAACCGCTCCACCGGACCCCGCACCGCCGCCGGCAAGCAGCGCTCGTCCCGGAACGCCGTCACCCATGGCCTCACTAGCCGGTCC